>Ga0209510_1001651_pt1 | contig 24733 bp, 25 predicted proteins | sample BiotimSIPDNA_FD_185749 | JGI IMG/M metagenome (GOLD analysis project Ga0209510, IMG submission 185749) | Anaerobic biogas reactor microbial communites from Washington, USA - Biogas_R1 time_0 SIP DNA (SPAdes) (version 2) | ecosystem: Engineered > Bioreactor > Anaerobic > Unclassified | place...
TTTTCGATGCTTATCGTTATACTTATGGGGACTACTTTTGTCATTGGAAGTTCCTTTCTTTTTTCCTCAACTAAATTGTATTGGAACTTCCTCTTTTTCTCTATCCACGGACTTTTGAAACGCATACGTCTATCGTTGACGTCGTTCTATACCACAGGGAAGGGATGCTATAATCGAACATGTTTGAATTTCTTTTCGATCAGCGTTTTGTCCCGGGCGCCTGACAGACCCGGGCAGAATAGGAGCCCATGATGAGCGAAGATGCCAGCAGTCGCTGTCCCGCATGCACCGCGGTTTTGGTCCCCGGGACGGTGGAATGCCCCTGGTGCGGTCACCTGATGACCCCCAAAGCGGAAGAATCTCCCGCGGAAGTTGTTATAGACGCATTCGCAGCAGAAGAAGAGTCAGCCCCGACCTCCGCGGAACCCGCGCGGGATGAGCAGCCTGAAACACCCGTTTATCTCACACAGGAACCCGGGCTGAGCGAGCTCCCGCCAGCTTCAAGCTGCGCGTCCGCCATCAGCCTGAAAGTGCTGGGGATCGTATTGGCGGTTTTTTCCCTGCTTGCTTTGGTTTACTTTTTCTTCCAGGTCGCAAGCGGCAGATTACCGCGGGTCGTGCTTGCCCTGCCGGTTTTTGGAATGATGATCGGTCTGATTTCCGTGGCGGTCGGTCAGAGGCGGTAAACAGATCATATGCGTGATGAAGAGCGACTGCCCGAACGGCTGGACCGCGAGACGATCTTTGAGAGCGAATATCTGACTCTGCATCTCGACCGCGTCCGTCAGCCAAACGGTTATATCATCGAGCGTTTTCACTACGTTGAATATCCTCATCCGGCGGTGGGGGTGGTGGTGGAGAATGAAAAGGGACAGGTGGCGCTCTGCCGCGTGCCGCGCTATACCAGCATGACCTGCGAGTGGTCTGTGCCCGCGGGAGGCGTGGAGAAGGGCGAAGATGCCCTTTCGGCAGCCCGTCGGGAAGTGTGGGAGGAAACCGGCTTCGAATCTTTTGATCACCACCTCGTATACACCTACTTTCCGCAGATGGGCAGCAGCAACAAGCTGTTCCAGGTGGTTTTTTGCCGGGCTGGTGAATGCACCGGCAGTTTTGACCCGAACGAAATCAGTGAAGTCGCCTGGTTTTCCAGGGCGGAGGTGGAAGGAATCATCGCGCGTGGAGAGATGTCAGATGGACTGGGGCTCACGGCGCTGTTGTTCTGGCTGCGGACTGCGGAACACGCTGCCAATAGTTCCTCGTAACACCCGCTCATTCCGCCTTGTGAGCAATTGATAGGGTCATGGCGGATTGTCCCGCCCTGTTTATGTAATTCAGGAACATCCATTAAAATCAACCCATGCCTGAGCACAAATCGACCGAAACCATACCAAGAACCGCCGCTGTTCTTTTTGTGTTTGGGCTGGCGCTCTATCTGCTGACGCGCTTTATTGCCCTGGACAAGTTCCCGATTTACTTCTTCTCGGACGAAGCCATTCAGACCATGACCGCCAGGGATCTGGTTGCCCGGGGGTTGAGGGATGTGGATGGGAGCCTCTTCCCGGTGTATTTCGAAAATGGCGGGCAATACAACCTCTCGCTCTCGGTCTGGCTGCAAGTCCTGATCACCGGACTGCCCAACGCGGTCTGGCTGACGCGCGGCTTGCCCGCGCTGCTCAGCCTCATCTTTCCGCTTTCCGCGGGTCTATACCTGCGCGACCATCTCAAGGCGCGCCATTGGTGGCTGACGCCCTATCTCATCAGCGCGATTCCCGCCTGGTTTCTGCACTCCCGCACTGCTTTTGAAACCGCCTTGGGGGCATCGCTCTATTCGCTATTTCTCTACCTCTACGCCAACTACCGCCTGAAGGACCGCAAATGGCTGCTCCCCGCCCTATGCGCCGGCGCGCTGGCTTTCTATGGCTACAGCCCTTTGCAGTTTGTGGTCGTGCTCAGCGGGCTGCTTTTTCTGCTGGCGGATTGGCGCTATCACTTCGCGAGCCCAAAGACTTGGCTCGGAGGTCTGGCGGGGCTGGCAGTTTTGGCGGCGCCATTCCTCTACTTCCGGCTGACGCACCCGGCAGCTTTTGGGCAGCATTTACGAATCGTCCACTCTTATTGGGTCAGCGGGATCAGCCTGATCGAAAAAATCGCTCTGTTCCTGACGCGCTGGCTGAAGGGATTAAACCCGCTTTATTGGTATTTTCCAAATGACCACGATCTGATCCGCCACCTGATGAAAGGCTATGGGCACATTCCCTGGATCTTTTTACCCTTCACGCTGTTGGGTTTGGGGAGCTGCGTCCGCCAGGCTCGCGAGCCCGCCGGACGGGTGCTGATAATTGCGTTGCTGGCTGCCCCGAGTGGCGCGGCATTGGTGGACACAGCGATCACGCGCTTGTTGGCAGTGCTGGTGCCGCTGGCGATGCTGACAGCCTTAGGGTTGGAGGAAGCTTTGCAGCGGCTCGGCGCAAAGCTGAAAGGCAAACGCGTGATCGCGGTCTGTCTGGCTGCGGTGCTGACAGCTGCGGCAGGTTGGATGGCGCGCGACGCGATCGTGAACGGACCCACCTGGTACGGCGATTATTCTCTCTACGGGATGCAGTGGGGCGGGCAGCAGCTCAGCGCCAAAATCCGGGCTTTCAAAGCCGCGCATCCCCAGGCAAAGCTGACCCTCAGCCCAACCTGGGCGAACAATACCGATGTCATCATGCGCTACTTTCTCGGCGATCCATTGCCAGTGGAAATGGGCACGCTTACCGGTCACGACACCTACCATGTGCCTTTTGAAGAGGGAGAAACCTTCATCCTGCCGCCGGAAGAATTTGCCGCCTTGCAGGAAAACCCGAAATTCGCGGAAATCGAAGTGCTCGACGTGCTGCCATACCCTGATGGAAAGTCGGGCTTTTACTTCGTGACGCTGGATTACGCGCCCGGCGTTGAGGCAATTTTCGCGGCGGAACAGGCGGAAAGACAGCAGCCGCAGCAAGAGCAAGTGGAAATGTGGGGGCAGGTGGTGGAAATCACCCATCCGTTGCTGGATATCGGCACGATCGCGACTGCCTTTGACGGCGACCGCGCGACTCTGATCCGGACCTTTGAAGCCAACCCGCTCAGCCTGACGATGCGCCTTGAAAATAGCGTGGAGATGCGGGCTATCGCGCTCTGGCTTGGGAGCGCCCGCAGCGCGATCCGCGTGGAACTGATTGACGCGGAAGGCACCCGTCATACCTTCGAGGGCTTCGATGCAGGCACGCAGGCAATTCACCCCGTGCGGCTGGAGTTCGGGCAAACCTTTTCCGTCATCTCACTCCACCTGAGCGTCGAAAGCCTGGACGAAGGCTCACCAGCCCACGTTCACCTCTGGGATGTAATATTCGAATAGCGAATTTTTCCGATGGGAGCGCTTATTACAGTTTGGGTCGAACACCGTCGGCATCATTCTTTGCCCTGATGCAGCAGCGCCATTGCGAAGGCTGCCTGCCAGGTGATGATTTTGACCCGGTTGCGGTCTAAGGCTTCCTGCAGTTCGGAGGCAGAGAGGATGAGCAGTTCCTGTTCCTCCAGGTCATCTGAGACCGCGGTTTGGTCAACCTTTTGGGCGTTTTTTGCCAGGAAGTAATAGCCTTTACCGTTACCGCGGTTGGCATCCGTGGCAAAACAGCCTAAATCAATCCAATTATCAGACCTGCAGCCCATTTCCTCTAGGAGCTCCCGTTTGGCGGCATCCAGAGGCGCCTCGCCGGGCTGGATGTAACCGCCGACTGGCGCGAGGGTGATGCCCGGGGAGGCGTACTTGGTCTGCTCAAAGACTAAAAAACGTTCTTGTTCGTCGACTGCCACTACGATGACAAAATCGGGCGTGTCTATCCAGACCCATTCATCAAGCACCCTTCCATTCGGGAGTTCGATCTGGTGTTCTTCGAGCCTGAGCCATGGTTCTTTTTCAAAAACTGTTTTCCGTGAGAGCGTTTTCCAAAGTTTCATAGTCGGTTTATTTTAGCCCATGGTCGCGGAATAACGTAAATTGTATCCTGAGGGGCAAACGCGATCTTACGCCTCCTCTGAAGATGTTTTTTGTTTTCCTTTGGCGAGGAACCAGGCGTAGTACATGCTGACAGCGATGACATAGGAAATTATCGTAATGGTGAAGGGCAGCCGAAAGCCGGAACGCACCTGCAGCAAGCCGCTGATGGTCGGGCTGAACGCCCAACCGAAATTACCCGCCATGCTGGAAAGGCTCGCAATCATCCCGCGCGATTCGGGGTCTACCTGTTCCATCGTGAATGTGGAGTAAATCGGTCCGCTCATATTCATCAGCGTCAGGCGGATGTAATAGGCAATGACGCTCACCTCAAACCACGGCGCGAAGCCCAAAAGCGCCAGGAAAGGGATGGAAAGCGCCTGGGTGGCTGTGACCAATTGGATTTTTCCGAAACGTTCCGCCAGGGCAGGGGCAGCCACCAATCCGATGCCCATTGCCAGGCTGCCCCAGGCAAAAATCACGCCGATGGCGGCATCACTCTGGTTATGCACATTGCGGAAAAACACGTTCATGAAGGGCATGACCATGCCCGCGCCAATCGAAATGACCAGGCTGGGCAGAATCAGCTTGCTCAGCAGTCCCGGATTCTTGCGCACAAAGCTGACCGGCGCGAAATCTGAGCGATGGGTCTGCGTGCGCCGGTTTGACTTCATCAGGATGACCGGCACTGCCGCAGCGATCGAAAGAAACGCCATCACCCAAAGCGACCATCCATAAGCGCGCGCGCTGACGGCGCTGACCGCGATGATGGCTGCCGCCCAACCCGGAAGGTAGCCGCCCAGCCATTCTCCGATGGCTGTTGCGGTCATACGCAGCCCGGATGAGAGGCTGAAGAGGTAAGTGCGCTCTCTGGGTCCGCCGTTTTCCATTAAAAATGGTCCGGTCGCAACCGCGGAAAGCGCCTGTGCGATGCCCTGGAGCACGTTCATGGCGATAAATATCGGCACGGACGGGAAGACCAGCATCAATACCATCGAAATTCCGTAACTAAGGTAGCCAATGAGAAAGGCGTTTTTGCCCCCGATGCGGTCGGTGAGGTAGCCCATTGGCAGCGCCGCCAGCAGTGAGGTGAAGCTGCGAGCGGTGACCAAATTGCCGAGCGTGGCTTCGTTGTAACCCAGGCTGAGCACATAGAAATTGAACAAAAGCTGGCTGATGCCCATGGCGACGCCGAAAAACAGCAGGCTCAAGAGAAAGAGCCTGGCGTTGGCGTTAAATGCCCGCACCCGGCTAAAGTAGGTTTTTAGTGCCGAGCGGTGCTCTTCAGGAGTTGTCAGGTCCAAGTTTAATCCCCCTGAACGAAGAGCTTGAGCAGGTCGATGGTGTTTTCGAAACCATCGTAGCGCGGAGAATATTGGCGCTCACCTTCCTTACTGAGCAAAATCTGCACCATGCCCGCCATGCGCAGTTGATTGAGGTGATGAAGCACCGTCGGCGGACGCAGGCGCAATGCGCGCGAAAGCTCAGCAGCAGTGCGGGGCGCCTGCGCCAGATAGCGCAGAATGCGCAGACGGGTGGAATCGGAAAGCGCTTTCAGGCTGCGGATGAGGGCATCGGGGACGATGTCCCCGGGAATGATCGCCATCGTATCCGGGCGGGCGCCAAAAACCACCATCAGGGCGTCCGGACTCATCTTCTCGAGGAACACGTAAGGCGAGCCCCAAAAAGAAGGCGCCAGAACGATTTTTGAGAAACTGTCAATCTTTTCGATGCGAATACCGTTGCTGAGCTCTTCCAATAGCGCCGGCAGAGCCAGACTGCCCGCCCGCATTTGGGCATGCGACAGCCCTTTCTTGAGCACTGGAAGAATGCGGTGTTCTTCTTCGGCAAAAAAATTTTCGGTATAGGATTCGAGCGCTTTGATGATCTTCACGCCATAAGCCTCGCGGTTTGTCCAGGTCTGATAAAGTCCATCGAGGTGGGCGGATTGGGTGTAGTGCTCGGAGATGCGGACTCTTTCAAGCAGGGTTTGCTTCTCTGCGGGGGTCCATTTTTGACCCGGGCGAGCATTGAGCAGCGTTTCCTTGTAGGCGTTGGAAGTTAGAAAGGTAAAGGATATCGTTTCCAGGATGCGGGAAGCCGGCATCTTCTTGAGCGTTGCGATGACGGACGCTGCGTCTTTGGGAGCGGACAGACTGTGGACGAAGGAAAGCGGGGGGCTGACCTGACGGACGACCAGTTCGAGCGTCTGGCGGTGCTCAAGGGGCAGGCGCGAGCGTACACCCGCTGCCCAGGATGCCCTGACGCCGAAAACGTCCGGGTCGTGGAGAGCCCTCAGGCTCACGAAAAGGTCATAAGCGGTTCCCATATCCCACTGGATTTTTGAGTGGTTTGAGTGGATTGAATCAATCATTGAATCTCTCTGATTAGTAGATAATGGTCTATTCTATTAGATGATTGTCTAAATTACAAGGAGGGGCAGGAAGGGCAGACTGACGTTTAAACTTCTGCTGACAGAGAGCTGACAAATAGAGCCAGAAAAACTTACTATCCTGAAAACTGGCAGAATCACAACACCTTATGCTAAACCATTCAGGAACCTGAACAATGCGGAACATTCCTCCTCCTTCCTAAACACGGGAATATGAAACAGATACTAGCCGACAGTAGCGGAAAAGGTGGGCATTGATGAACTCAGAACTATTGTCAAAGTCCGAAACGAGCAGGGGAATTGGCAGGCGGGATTGCAGGCTTTTTAGAGGCTGGATGATATAATCCTGCCAGATAGCGCCCCACTGCTTGGGGAAAAACAACACGTCCGGAAGGAAAACCTGCCATGCCCTCACCTGCCGAGATCAACCCGGGTCAAAGCGATGCCCTCGAAGAGATCCTCAAAGGGGTACCGCTCTGCCTGACCCCGGAGCAGGTCGTGGAGATGGACCAGGAAGAAGCTCTGCGTGTGATCGATCTGGCGGAAATTGCCGGTATTCCGATCGTCCTCGACGGCGGTTGGGCGGTGGACGCGCATCTTGGCTGGCAGACCCGTCCGCATTCCGATCTGGATATTGCCATCAATCAGCTCTATCTGCCGCGATTTATGGGCATCCTCAGCCGGTTGGGCTATGGGTACGCACCCCGCGAGGGCGACTGGGAGCACAATTTCGTCCTCCAGGATGGCAGTGGGCATCAGGTGGATATCCACTCTTACGTTCGCAGTGAGCAGGGGCAGATCATCGGCGGAGCCGCTTACCCGGGAGATTCTCTTACCGGGCAAGGCAAGATCGGTCACGCGAAAGTCCGCTGCGTCAAGGCGGAGTGGCTGGTGGATTTCCGCCTCGGCTATGCCTTTGACGAAAATGACTACAACGACGTCAAATACCTCTGCAACCTGCACCGCCTGCCCCTGCCAGCGGAGTATCAGGCTTACGCGGACGCGCTCTATGCCGGCACTGCGCAAAACCCGGAGACCATGCTGGAGCGGTTTTCCGCCCGTCTGCCCCAAACCCCTGAGGAATACCTCACATTCATCGACTTGCTGAACAAATCCCAGCTCGAAAAGCCGGGCTCCGAAACACAGGCGGATTTTTCGGGTGTTCTGGAAGCCGGGTCCGGAGCGGAAAACCTGACCCTGGCACACCTGGCTCAGGAAGGGCTGCGCGCCGGCGTCCTGCTGCTGGAGGATGAGGAGGGAATCGGGGCTTGCGAGCTGCTTCCTTCGAAAGAGCAAGAAGGGGAAGTCCCCGCTTCAAACCAGAGTCAATGGCAGATCTTACAGATGCGCCTCGCAAAAAAAGCGGATCACGCCTCGCTGTTTATGCTCCTTCTGGAAGCCGCGGTGCGGGAAACCTGGCGCGCGGGCGGACGCAACTTGAGCGTTTTGCCGCTGGATGACATTGCCCAACCCCGCCCCGCCCTGCCTGAGCGCTACGATGCTGCGGAGATCGGCTATGCCAGCTTTTACGCGCGGGCGGGCTTCAGACGGCTGGAAGCAGTCCGCGGTAGCCGTTGGGGTATTCGAAACGACTGATCTGGGATTCTGTCGAGAATTCGGATAAAGCATTTAGGCAAGACTTAGATAAACACGACACATTACCATAATGAGTATTAGCAACCCGTATACATAACGCTATAAGATTTAGGAATTATAGCGTTTATGATGCCGATACCAACAAACTGAAAAGAGGATGTGCGGGGCAGTAATTACAGCAGACGACCATCAAAAATCCTGGAAAACAACCTTGAGGGTCTCACTGAGAAAACTATCTGAGGCTTGAGCGCCTCTGATACTGCCTTTCGGACAATCAGGCTAAAGCCAGCGCCTCTTGATCCGCGAAAACCATCACGTTCGGGTGCAGCTGCAAAATCGAAGCTGGCAACTGGGGATCCACCGGACCCTTGACCATCTTCGCGATAGCCGCGGCTTTGCTCGCGCCGCTTGCCAGCAGCAGGATCAGCTTCGCGCTGAGGATTGAGCGCAACCCCATAGTAATCGCCTGGCGCGGCACTTCCGCTTCGCTCTCAAAAAAGCGCGCGTTGGCTTTGATTGTCTTTTCGTCCAGGTCAACCAGGTGAGTCTGGGCGTAAAAGAAGGCGCCGGGTTCGTTGAAGGCAATATGCCCGTTGTTGCCGATTCCAAGCAGTTGGATATCCATGCCGCCAAGCGATGTGACCAGTTGGTCATATTCCGCGCAAGTCTTGGCGACGTCTTTTGTGAGCCCATCGGGAATGTGGGTGTTCCCAAGGGAAATGTTGATATGGTTGAAAAAGTTCACGCGCATAAAGTGATGGTAACTCTGCCCATGTTCCGGGCTTAATCCGTAGTACTCGTCCAGATTGACGCTGGTCACTCTGGAAAAATCGAGCTCTTGCTCTCTGTGCAGACGGATCAGCTCTTTGTAGGTGCCAACAGGCGTGGAGCCGGTGGCAAGCCCCAAAACGCTTTGCGGTTTGAGCCGCACCTGAGCGGCGATGACGCGGGCAGCCTTGCGGCTCATATCGGCATAGTCAGTACAGGATATCAGTTGCATGGGACACTCCAAAAATGTTTTCGATACTCCCTATTATACCTTGCGTGAGATCTTGCCCGGTTTCCCAAAGTTACTTTTTATTATGAGGCATTACGTTCCCGATGATATAATGGTCTAACCAATCCAGAAAAGAGGTAATTATGAGTTGCTGCACTAAACGGGAAGTCGTTACTTGTGAAAATGCGCCCAAAGCCATCGGACCTTATTCGGTCGCAATTGCCACGGGGTGCCTGGTCTTTGTCAGCGGTCAACTTGGGATTGACTCGAATAGCGGCACAATTGTGGAGGGTGGCATCCAGGACCAAACACGGACTGCGCTTACCAACTTAAAATCCGTGCTCGAGAGCGCTGGTTCCAGCTTGGAACAAGTGGTCAAGACCACGGTTTTTTTGACCGATATGGGGCAATTCGGAGAGATGAACGCTGTTTATGCCGAATTCTTCACCTCCAATTTCCCTGCCCGCTCTGCCATCCAGGTGGGAGCCCTGCCCAAGGGAGGCATTGTTGAGGTGGAAGCGATCGCCGTTCTGCCGCACAAGCACGAGAGCGACGGCGAGTGTCACTGCGAATGCCAATAACCACGAGGCTCCCAGGATAAAATGGCTCCAACGGTTTCAGTAATCATTCCCTGCCGGAATGAAGAGAAAACCATCCATCTTGTATTGGATGCCATTCACGGGCAAAGCTATCCCCGCGAGCTTTTACAGGTCGTGATCGCGGACGGTTTCTCGGAAGACCGGACCCGTGAAGAGATCGCGGCTTTTAAAACCGCCCACCCTGATTTGGATGTGCTGGTGGTGGATAATCCCAAGCGTGTCATTCCATCCGGATTGAATACCGCGATTCGCTCCTCTGCGGGCGAGATCATCGTCCGTATGGATGCCCATTCCATCCCAAACCCGGATTACATCGCCCTCTGCGTGGACGCGTTGGAGAGTGACATTGCCCAAAATGTGGGCGGCGTGTGGGACATCCAACCCGGGAACGAAGGCTGGATCGCGCGCGCTATTGCCGCGGCTGCCGGCAACCCATTGGCGGTAGGGGATGCCCACTACCGTTTCACGGACAAAGCCGCCTATGTGGATACCGTTCCATACGGTGCCTATAAACGCTCGCTTTTTGACGAAATTGGTCATTTTGATGAGAGCCTTTTGGCAAACGAAGATTACGAGCTCAATACACGCATTTTACAGTCGGGCGGTAAGATATGGCTGGATCCCGCAATCCGCTGCAACTATTTCGCCCGCGCCAACCTGCGCGCGCTGTCAAAACAATACTTTGGATATGGTTTCTGGAAGGTGCAGATGCTGAAACGCTACCCCGAAACTCTGCGCTGGCGGCAGGCGCTGCCACCCGCTTTCCTTTTAGGGTTGGCAGTCACATTCGCGGCAGGAATATTCTGGAAACCCTCCCTGTACCTTTTCGCGTTCGTTTTGGGCTTGTACCTTCTGATCCTGCTTGCGGTTGGCGTTCACACCGCTGTCAAAAATAGCGATATACTCATGATGATTGGTGTACCTCTCGCAATCATAACAATGCATTTTTCCTGGGGCATTGGCTTCTTTGCGGGCGTACTTGGGAAGCAAAAGGCAATATGAAAAAGAAGACAAACGGAACCTATAATTCCAGGGTGCGTCTGCAAACCTCAGAAATGCGTTTCATCCTGGTCCTGGGGGATCTTCTGGCTGCGGTTATCGCCCTGCTGGTCTCACTCTACGTGTGGGCTGCAGGCGATAGCTGGTACCGCTTCACGATGGAATTCCTGAAATCCCGGGCTCCTGCGTGGTTTTACCTTCTGCCTTTTATCTGGCTCATTCTGCTTGTGGACACCTACGACACCCAAAAATCCGTCAACCGGCGACAAACGCTACGCGGGGTCGGACTGGTTTTTTTGATTTCGATGGTTGCTTACCTGGCAATTTATTTCGCGGTCGAACCGAACTCGCTGCCCCGCCTGGGCGTTGCGGTTTTTAACGTTGCTGCGACACTGCTCACGCTGCTCTGGCGCCTGATCTATATCCGCACTTTCGCTTCCGTATCCAGCCAAAAGCGCGTGCTTATCGTTGGTGCGGGTAAAGCCGGTACTGCCCTGGTGAAGGTGATTTCCGAGCTCGGTCAGCCTCCTTTCAAGCTGATCGGTCTGATCGATGATGACCCAGCCAAACTGGGCACCAGCATCCAGGGTGTACCTGTCCTTGGGAACCACGAAAACATGGCAGAGATCATTGCCAATCAGGGAATTACCGACCTGATTTTGGCGATCTCCAACGAAATGAATCACGGCATGTTCCAGAGCATCCTCATCGCCCAGGAAGAGGGCATGAGTCTCAGCACTATGGTAGATACATATGAAAGTCTTTCTGGACGTGTGCCAATCGATCTGCTTGAATCCGACTGGGTGATTCGCGCATTTATAGACCGCACCCCCACCAGCGGTTTTTACCGAATTACCAAGCGCCTGCTGGACATTGCCTTGGGACTGATTGGTTTGGTTGGTCTGGTGTTTCTATTTCCCTTTATCTCCCTGCTAATCATGGTCGATTCTGGCAGACAGGTCATCTTCACGCAAGAACGCCTCGGGAGAGGCGGAAAGCCATATTTGATTTATAAGTTTCGCACAATGAAAACCAGATCGGATATGGAAAAAGAAGCACTTGTTACTTCTGTCAACGACCCGCGTGTCACCCGCATCGGAAAGTTTCTGCGCAAATCTCACCTGGACGAGCTCCCCCAGATCATCAACGTTCTGCGCGGAGAAATGAGCTTTGTGGGACCTCGCTCCGAGCGTGTTGAATTAGTATGTATATTCCAAAAGGAAATCCCCTTCTACCGCGCGCGCATGCTCGTCAAGCCAGGGATCACCGGATGGGCTCAAATCCACCAGGCATACGCGGAGACCGTTGAAGAAACAGCAGTAAAACTGCAGTATGACCTCTATTACATCGAGCATGCCTCGATTTGGATGGACCTCAATATCATCTTGCGCACTGCTGGCTCCGTCTTGGGGTTCAAAGGGCGCTGATTGATGAATGCCTCTGATCCGTTCTATTCCCAAACGCCCCACTTGCTCCAAAGCCCCCTCTGGGGGCAGTTTAAGGCGGAATTTGGTTGGGAAGCTGAAGTGTTTCGCAGCCGGGATGCCTGGGCGCAGGTACTGTTTCGCCGTCTGCCCCTGGGACTGAGCATTGCCTATCTGCCAAAAGGTCCGGTCGGTTTAAACTGGGCGCAACTTTGGGGGCAGATTGATGCTGCTTGCAAGCGCCGCGGGGCAATATTCCTGCAGGTAGAGCCTGATCTGTCAGAAAGCGAAATTTCACCCGATCTTGCGCAGCAATTCCAGGGCTTCAACGAAGAACCGCGAACCATTCAGCCACGCAGCACCATCCTCATCGACCTCCGGGCAGAGGAGGGGGAACTTCTCGCTCGGATGAAACAGAAAACCCGCTACAACATCCGCCTTGCAGAGAAAAAGGGAGGGATAGTCAGAGAAACGAGCGACATCCAGGGCTTTTACCAATTGATGCGGACCACCGGCGCGCGCGATGGCTTTGCCGTGCATGATATTTCGTACTACCAGAAAGCTTATGATATCTTCGCCCCCTCCGGAGCCTGCGTCCTGCTGGGAGCCTACCAAGAGCAGCAGCCGCTGGCATATCTGATGCTCTTTCTCGCCGGCGAACGTTCGTGGTACTTTTACGGAGCTTCCGATGACACCAGCCGCAACCTGATGCCGACTTATTTGCTGCAGTGGGAAGCCATGCGCTGGTCCAAAGCCCACGGCGCGTCTGTTTATGACCTCTGGGGTATTCCCGATGCCAGCACCGAAGAGCTCGAAGAACATTTTACCCAACGTAATGACGGACTCTGGGGCGTCTACCGCTTCAAACGTGGCTTTGGGGGCGTTGTCACGCGCTCAGCGCCGGCTTACATAAAGGTCTACAAGCCGCTTCTATACCGGGCTTACCTGAAGTTCCGGGCAGCAAGGATGGCAGATTGAGAATGATTCGGCTGGAAGAAGACCAAGTAGAGTGGTGGAACCAGTTCTTGCTGCACTTTCCTGAGGCGCACATCCTGCAGACTTCTCAGTGGGCGGAAGCCAAACGGCAAAACGGCTGGAGCCCGCTCTATTACCTTGACGGCAGTCTTCAGTCGCCTGATGGGCTTGCCTTGATCCTTCGCCGCCAAATGGGCTTCGCGGGCATGAGGTTCTGCGTGCTCTACGCTCCGAAAGGTCCGGTCTTGCACTGGGAAGACGCTGCCTCTCTCACGCGCGCCCTCGATTCGCTAGAGGAGATCTGCCGCAGGGAAAAAGCGATTTTCATTAAGATTGACCCGGATGTGCTGCTCGGCACAGGCATCCCCGACACGCCCGAAGAACGAACCTCGCCGAAGGGGCTCGCGATCCAGGCGGAATTGAAGCGGAGAGGCTGGCGCTACTCCCAGGACCAGATCCAGTTCCGCAATTCTGTTCTGCTGGACTTGTGCAAAAGCGAAGAGGACCTGCTGGCAGCGATGAAGCAAAAAACGCGCTACAACATCCGCCTGGCAGTCCGCAAAGGCGTGCGCGTGAGGCAGGGCGATCCAGACGAGCTGCCCATGCTCTACAAAATGTACGCTGAAACAGCCGTTAGGGATGGCTTTGTCATCCGCCATGAAGGCTATTACCTCAACACCTGGCGCCTGTTCCTCGAAGCCGGCATGGCAGAAATCCTTATCGCTGAGGTCGAAAAGCAGCCGATTGCCGCTCTGATCCTCTTTCACTTCAATGGCACCGCGCGCTACATGTTTGGGATGTCCACGCAAAACGCGCGCGAACTGATGCCCAATTACCTGCTGCAGTGGGAAGCGATGCGCCTCGCCCGGCAGCTTGGCTGCCATAGCTACGACATGTGGGGCGCTCCTGATATCTTTGACGAAAGCGATTCCATGTGGGGGGTTTACCGCTTTAAAGAAGGTTTCAACGGCACCACAACCCGCACCATCGGCGCCTGGGATTACGCCCCGCGTCCCTGGCTGTACCGCCGTTATACCGAAACTTTGCCGAAAATCCTGGACCTGCTGCGCCGGAGGGGACTGAAAGCCAACAAAAGGAGCCTGCATGACTGATCGTGTTCTACTTGCCCATCTTCCCACCCCCATCGAGGAGTTGCCCCGCCTCTCGAAAATGTTTGCTGGTCCAAGTCTTTTCATCAAGCGGGATGACCTGACGGGGCTCGGATTTGGCGGAAATAAAACCCGCAAGCTGGAATATCTCGCTGCTGATGCCCTGGCAAATGGTTGCCAAACACTCATCAGCACCGGCGCGGAGCAGTCCAATCATTGTCGCCAGGTGGCGGCAGCCGCAGCCAGGCTCGGCTTGGGTTGCATTCTCGTGTTGGCGGGCGACAAACCGCAAAAGAACCAGGGCAACCTGTTCCTCGACCTGCTCAGCGGCGCGGAAGTGGTTTTTGTGTCGAAAGACCAGCGCGACCAGGCGCTGGCGGAGCTCACGAAGCAGGCGCATGCGCAAAATCGCAAACCTTACCAAATCCCCTACGGCGGCTCAAACGCCATCGGAGCCATGGGCTACTGCCAGGCAATGCGCGAACTGCGCGAGCAGGACTTTGCCCCGGATTGGATCGTTTTCGCGACATCTTCCGGCGGAACGCAAGCAGGTATGCTGCTCGGCGCGCGGGAAACAGGCATCCAGACGAAGATCTTAGGGATCAGTGTCGATAAATCCGCTGACGAATTTTGCGAAACCGTTGCCGGGATAGCCAATGCTGGGGCGGAGCTGTTGGGGCAGAAGGCAAGCTTCCACGCGGAAGAAATATTGGTAAATGACGCTTACTGCTCCGCAGGTTACGCCGTTCTGACCTCGGCGGAAGAGGAAGCCATCCAACTCTTCGCCCGCCAGGAAGGCATCCTGCTCGACCCGGTTTACACCGGACGCGCGGCAGCCGGTCTGTTGGACCTCCTCCGCAAGGGCTTTTTCAAATCAGACGAAACCATCCTCTTCTGGCATACTGGCGGCACCCCTGCTCTCTTCGTGGAACAGTATTCTAAAAAGCTGCTGTCCTAAATCAGTTCAGCGGGAATCAGCCAGTGATTGTTGTTCAGCGGAACTAATTCCGTGCCTGAGTAGATGGCTCCCCCGAACGCGATCGGGGTTATTGAATTTTTAAGCACATCGAAATTTTTAAAAATATGGGTGGAATTGATGTTTAACTTGATTTCAAACGGATGCAAGTTAGAATTTCGATCCACTATCAGATCTATTTCTTTTTGAGCGGTATCTCGATAAAAAAACAAGCGGGCTTGTCTTCCCTGGTTCCACCAACTCTTATAAACTTCAGCAATTACCCAACTCTCAAAAAGCGCACCCCTTATCGGAGATTTGCTTAACGCCTCCTCGTCCTCGATCCCGCATAAAAAACAAGCCAGACCGATATCCAAAAAATGCAACTTTGGTCTCCTTACAATGCGTTTGCCAATATTATTGGAGTAACTGGGCAGGGTGATAACAATCCCAGATGTTTCAAGCACATTCAACCAGCGGCGGACTGTGGTGCCATCAATTCCTAAATCGCGCGAAAAGCTGGCAAGGTTTAACTCCTGAGCCGTCCTTGCCGCCGCCAGACTCACAAACTGCAGGAACTTACCGGTATCCAAAACATTCGTGATGTCTCTTACGTCCCTGGCTAAATATGTTTGTAGATAGGAGCTGTAAAAACTATCCGGGGTGATCGCATCCCGTGTAAGGAGCCTTGGAAAACCTCCCAAGAGCATCGCGCTAAACAATGACTTTGAAGCTCGTTTGGACTTCTGTCTTTTTAGCAAAGTTTCAATTGGGGGAGGAAAGGAAGAATTTTCTCTTTCTTCCAGTTCGCTTTGCGAAAGTCCGTTTAAGTGGAGCAAGCGGACCCTTCCGGCAAGTGATTCCTGAATTCCCCGCATAAGAGGAAAAACCTGAGAGCCAGTGAGCCAAAACCGCCCATTCACATCATTATTGTCAACGGCGATCTTGATATATGTTAATAATTCCGGGGCATACTGGATTTCATCGATCAGAACCGGCGGTTTGAATTGATCGAGAAACAGAGATGGCTGGTTCTGCGCCATCAGCCTGACAGCGGGATTGTCCAGCGAAACAATCTGCCGGTTGTTTCCAGCTATTTTTTGGAGCATAGTCGTTTTGCCCACCTGTCTGGGTCCGGTGACCATAACAACCGGATATCCCTGGCTGGCTTTGATCACTTCCTGCTCGAGATGGCGCTTAATGTACATGGCTTCCTCCAACTTTAGGGCGTTTCCTGTATTATACAGGATTGTGTCCTGTATTTTCAAGGATTGTATCCTGTATTTTTCGAGGTTCTTGGTTTTCCGGCTCTTTTTTTGAAAACAAACGATATCCTGAATGTTTTTCATCCTGCGCCTGCGAATGGTGGATTTGGATAGTACTTTTGCGGGTTTTACATCCCTTAAGTTTCTCGCAAAAAGCGCGAAAACAGGTGAGGTCGGGGCAGTTACCAGAACCAATTTGCTCACTGCCGTATAAGCTCTGCGCCTCCTCCTGAAATCGGTCCTTATGGCGAAAAATCTGACGAAAAATCCTAAACCCCACTCTGGGTAGGGCGATGTGCCCACCATGACAATCCCTGCTATAATCCAAAAAATGAACGTCGATATCCGTTCCACGGTTTTTGTGTTGAGTATTATGGCTGTTATTGCTGCCATCTGGCTGGCTTTGCGCGCCCGCAGCGCATTTCGCGCCGGCAAGAGGCTGCCATTTTTCTTCAAGAAACGCGAGCAATACGAGCTCGGTGCAAGTTTGGTCTTCGGTGTGGTGCTGTTGCTCGGGTTTGCGTACGCTAACCTGCGTTGGGGCGAAGGCTTCGCCTACCGCTATTTTCCGCCCACGCTGACCCCTTCGCTGACCCCCACTATCACGCTTACCCCCACCCTTACCCTGACGCCTACCATCACGCTCACTCCGACTCTCACTAGCACGCCATCCGTCACCGGCACCCCCTTCGTTCCCGAGCAAATCGCCACGGCTTTTGAGGCGGTCATCACTCAAAAATCAGATTTCGCTTTCAGTCTCATTCAATTTTCAACAGAAATCGATGAGGACCTTCAGCCAATTGACCTCGCGGTGGAGTTCGAAAATCCGCTTAAGACGATTTATGGCACCTACAGTTACAATCTGATGGACCACGGTGTACAGTGGACAGAAATTTGGGTGAGGGATGGCGAGATGATCCACTATAGCACCGGCGCCTGGCAGGGGGGTAGCGGCGGCTACGGAGCCGCCCTGCTTGAACTCCCGCCTGACGAATGGCTGCCCGGGAGCTATCAACTGCAATTTTTCATCGGGGAAAGATGGATCACCAGCGGTCATTTCCGCGTTCTGGGCAATCCTCCCACGCGCACTCCCACCATCACCCCGACTCCATCCCAGACGCCAAGTTCCACACCGACATCTTCCCCCACGCCGCAGGCGAGCGCAACTCCTCAACCTTAGGCTTGAATTTCTCCAGGAAGCCGCGGCGGGCTCTTATTTGGGAGCACAAACGCTGCCACCTGCGCGGCGGTTTTCGTGTTTTTGTTTCATTTCTATTGCATGGATTTATCCGTGGATATTTCTGAATTTTTTATCTCCGGGATGAAACCGGAGGGCAGTATAATAACACCTGTTGCAAAGGTGACATATGATCAAGACGCAAGGACTCAGCAAGACTTTCCTGATTGGCAAAAAGCATGATACCGCCCTGAAAGCCGTGGACGAACTGACGCTCGAGGTGCATGAGGGCGAGGTCTTCGGATTTCTGGGACCCAATGGCGCCGGCAAGACGACCACTGTGCGCATGCTCACCAGCCTCATCCGCCCCACCAGCGGCAGCGCCATAGTGGCTGGCTACCAGGTGGGCAAGGACGATATCGACATCCGGCGTAATGTCGGCTTGCTGACCGAATCGCCTGGGATGTACGAACGCCTGAGCGCCGAGAAGAATCTGCGCATCTTTGCCGAGCTTTATGATGTGCCGGACGTCAACAAGGCGGTCAGCAAGTATCTCAGCCTCTTTGGGCTTTGGGAGCGGCGCGCGGACGCGGTGGGGAGCTTCTCCAAAGGGATGCGCCAAAAGCTGGCGGTCGCGCGAGCGCTCGTGCATGAGCCCAAGGTGCTCTTTTTCGACGAGCCGACCACCGGGCTGGACCCGGAGGCGGCGCGCATTGTGCGCGATTTTATCCTGGAGTTCAAACAGGAAGGACGCACAATTTTCATGACCACCCACAACCTGGACGAGGCGGAAAAACTCTGCGACCGGGTCGGGATTTTCAAGCAAAGCCTGCTCGCGCTTGACAGCCCCGCAAATTTACGTCAGAAGATGTTTGGGCGCAAGGTGGTTTTCCACCTCGGAGGGGTAGATCCGCAGTGGGCTGCGCTTATCGAGGAGGTCGAAGGCGTAAGCGGCGTGGAACTGCTCGAGGATAAGATCGTGGTCTCCATGACCGAGCCCGAAACGAGCAACCCTCTCATCACCCGGCTGCTGGTGGAACAAGGGGCGGATATCCGCTTTATCGGCGAGGTGCGTCAATCGCTTGAGAAAATTTATCTCGAAATGCTGCACGGCAATGAAACGAGGCAGGCATGAAACACATCCGAACGATTATCGGCAAAGAATGGGCTGAGGTTTTCAAAAACAAGCTGGTCCTCTCCGTGCTGCTTATCATGCCGGTGTTATTTTCGCTCCTGCCGCTGGTGATGCTGGGCGTCACCGGGAGCAGCGCGCAGATGAGCATCAGCCCGGAAGAAGCCGGCCTGCCTCCGGAGCTGTTTGAAAGTTTCTGCGAAGGCATGAACGCCGGAGAGTGCACTCAGGTCTACATGCTCAATCAGTTCATGCTCTTTTTCGTGATGATGCCGCTGATCATCCCGGTCACGATCGCCGCATACAGCATCGTCGGTGAGAAAACCACCCGCAGTCTTGAGCCTCTGCTGGCAACCCCCACCACTACGATTGAACTACTGGTTGCCAAGTGCTTTGCGGCGGTAATTCCAGCGGTCGCAGCGACTTTTCTATCGTTTATTATTTTCAATATCGGCATCCGCATCCTCGGGGTCAGCCCCAGGGTCCTGGCTTACGTGCTCAGCCCGACCTGGTTGGTGGGGATCCTGCTGCTTGGTCCCATCCTCTCAGTCATGTCCGCCATGTTTGCCATCTTCATATCCTCACGCGTGAATGATCCCCGCGTGGCAGAACAGATTTCCGGGGTCATGATCGTGCCCTTCATGGCAGTGTTCCTGCTTACCTCTTTCGGCGTCATCACGCTGGGAATAAAGGCGATGATTGCCGCGGTGATCATTTGCGCATGCCTGGCTGCGGGTCTTTTTTACCTGGGGACGCTGATCTTTGACCGTGAGAACATTCTGACAAAATGGAAGTAAAGGAATTTATGAAAAAGCGAACTTTCCTGTTTTTGATTCTGGCAGTCCTTTTCGCGATGAGTTACAGTGCGGTTCTTGGGCAGGATTCTCCCTTTTCGCTGAAACTCACGCGCGATTGGGGATACGGCAACGGAGCCGACATCAACGGACGCATGAGCCTCGCGGTCAAAGGCGATCTAGAGAATATACAGGAAGTAATCTTTTTCCTCGACAATGAAACCTTGGCGACTGTCACTGAAAGCCCGTTTAAGGTGCAGTTTGATACCAACACCTTTGATCCTGGGCTGCACACACTGACCGCTGAGGTCAAAACGAAGACAGGCGAAACCTACACCACCTCCGGATTGGTGGCTAACTTCCTCGATAAAAACACTGCCAACCAGTCGACGCTGAAAACGATGCTATTGGTGGGCGGAATTATATTGGCGAGCCTTGCCGTGCAGTTGTTGATGCGAAAGAACGCGGACAAGAACCCCAAGATCGATGAAAACGGACAGATCCAATACGGCGTTTTCGGCGGTGCGGTATGCCCCAACTGCGGTCAGCCATTCAGCCGCTCGTTTTTTGGGATCAACCTCCTGGCAATGCGGCTGGAGCGCTGCCCGCACTGCGGCAAGCTGGTTCAAGCCAGGCGCGCCACTCCCAGCCAGCTCGCTTCTGCTGAGCTTCAATCGCGCCCGGAAAGCGCTGCCCTGTCGCAAGCTCGATCAAAAGCAGAAGAAATCAAAGACAGCTACGACGACAGCAAGTACACGGATTTGTAAAAAATGATGGGGCAGGCATCAGCCTTTTGCTGTGTAACTTAAAATAGATCATGGCAGGCAAATGGGCTGTTTGCCTTTTCCCTGAAAGCCGCTTTTGCGAGGCAGCAAGGGTGTTGGAGGAAATTATGCAAAAAAAGAGATGGGCTCGGATTGGAATGGTTATCGTTTTGGTCATTCTGGCTGTGTTCCTGTTCGAAAACAAAACCCGCCTGCTTCACCGAATCGCTGATGAGGTTTTGTTCAATAACTACCACCACTATCTTTCCTGCAAGGATCTGCCGGATCTGGAGACGGTCGAGCGTCAGCTCAATGAGTTTGACAGCACGGTGAAACAAATCGAAAGCCTTTCAGAAGGCAACGTCGCTCTTGAAGTGGATAAATCCTCCTGTCCGGGGAAAGGGAGCATTAAGATTTACTTTCCCTCACGCTCTGTCAGGCAACAAATCGAAGAAATCCTGGGCGGCAAGACCTTCCACGGCGTCCCGTTGGACCTGATTAATTGGTGATGCAGGTCCGTATTGGAATAAATTAAAGAGAATTTTTCTCCGCGGGATCGCCTGCAGCTGTTTACCTTGCGGCATTGCTCCTTTCCATCCTGGCTTAGGGCAGGGAATCTCTGATTAACTATCCTCTGCATCTCTGGCTCTGAACGCGTCGATCGGTTTCCCCTGTGTTTTCCTGCCCTGCCAGGCATGCCAAGCGTGGTAAAATCACATTATACGAATAAGATGAGTTGGAGGTTGCATGGAAGAACAAGTTTCAAGTTTCGCGGTCAAAAAAGGTCTAGCTGAAATGCTTAAAGGCGGCGTGATCATGGATGTGGTCACGCCTGATCAGGCAAAGATCGCTGAAGATGCCGGGGCTGTGGCGGTAATGGCGCTGGAACGCGTTCCAGCCGATATCCGCGCGGATGGCGGCATTGCCCGTATGAGTGACCCGGAACTCGTCCTCAAGATCATGGAATCGGTCAGCATTCCGGTCATGGCAAAATGCCGCATCGGGCATTTTGTGGAGGCGCAAATTCTCGAATCACTCGGCGTAGATTACATCGACGAATCTGAGGTGCTCACCCCAGCCGATGAAGCCTACCATATCAACAAACACGACTTCAAAGTCCCATTCGTTTGCGGCTGCCGCAATTTAGGCGAAGCCTTGCGCCGGATCGGCGAAGGCGCGGCAATGATGCGCACCAAGGGCGAGCCTGGAACCGGCGATGTGGTGGAAGCGGTGCGCCACGCCCGCACCGTCTACTCCGAAATCCGCAGGATCACATCCCTGCCGGAGGAAGAAGTGATGACCTTCGCCAAGAGCATCCAGGCGCCCTATGAGCTCTGCCTGCAGGTGCGTGAGCTTGGCGCGCTGCCCGTGGTCAACTTTGCCGCTGGCGGCATCGCCACCCCCGCAGACGCCGCTCTGATGATGCAGCTCGGCGTGGACGGTATTTTTGTGGGTTCAGGCATTTTCAAGTCTGGTGACCCAACCAAGCGCGCGCAGGCAATCGTCAAGGCAACCACCCATTACAACGAGCCCAAAATTTTGGCTGAGGTCAGCCGCAATCTGGGTGAAGCAATGGTTGGACGCTCCGCCACCGCCCTGCCGGACGCCGAAAAAATGGCAGTCCGCGGTTGGTAATTGACGACAGCCGATGAAGATAGGCGTTCTTGCCCTTCAGGGCGATTTTCGCGAACACCGCATCAGCCTCGAGAAACTCGGGGCTGATGTCACTGAGGTGCGGCTGCCCGGGCACCTCGAAGGGCTGCAGGGTCTGATCATCCCGGGCGGAGAATCCACCGCCATTGGCAAGCTGCTCGTCGCTTTTGATCTGATAGAGCCTCTGCGCGCCTTCGGGCAAACCCGCGCGATTTGGGGCACCTGCGCGGGCGCCATCCTGCTCGCCAAAGAAGTCGGGCGCGACCAACCGTTGATTGGTCTGATGGACATGGAAGTCCAGCGCAATGCCTTTGGGAGGCAGATCGATTCTTTCGAAATGGATATCCCGGTTCCCTTTTTGAAGCCGGCTGAGCAGCCTTACCGGCTCACCTTTATCCGCGGACCGATCATTACCCGGGTTTGGGGAAGAGCCGAGGAGGTGCTGCGGCTGCCAGACGGGCGCATGATTGCCGCCCGGCAGGGTAAGCTCTTCGCGACCTCTTTCCACCCCGAGCTCACCGACGATCTGCGCTTCCATGAGTACTTCCTGGAGTTGGCAAAATCGGAATCCACAGGCTGAATCCCATTGACCTTTCGGTCATCTTGCGCCGGACCGACCTGCTGCAGAGCCTTGACACGCTGCGCTTGGTGACGCGGGGAGAGCCTTTTAATCTAAGAAACCTGGTACGCAGCATCTCTCCGCCCGTGGAGCAGTATACTGCGTACTGCGATAATGACCCCGGGCGTCCCTGCTTCGCCCAGGTGGTCAGCAGGATGGACGAAAACCAGGGGCAGCTAACTTTCCTCGGAGCCGCTGAGGACGCCGACCAGAGCGATACCGTCTGTTTGCTCGAAGACCTGATCGCCAACGCGGGCAAATGGGGCACGTACTTCATCACCTGCGACCTGCCGGCAGACTCTCCCCACATTTCCGCATTCCGGAAAGCTGGTTTTCAAACCTGGGCGAATCAAAGCCTGTTCCAACTTGCGCCATCCGCGCGGGAAAGCGCCAGCCCCCAATACGCCTGGCGCGTCTGGAACGCGAACGATGCCCGCGCGATGACCAGCCTCTACCGCAGCGTGGTGCCGGGTTTGGTCCAGCCCTTGGAACCGCAGACCCGCAAAGCCGCGTTGGGTTTGGTGCTCTATGGCAGTAGTGGCAGCCTGCTTGGCTACGTCGACTTGGATTACGGACCCAAAGGCGTATGGGCACAGCCAGTCCTCTCCCCGGATGCCAATGATCCCCAAATCCTTTCAGACCTGCATCTATCCATCCCGGATCTTTTCAACCGTCCGGTATTTCTGGCGGCGCGTTCTTATCAACCCTGGTTAGCCGGGCTCGCTGCGCAAACTGCCAGCAAGCTGATTGGCAGCCAGCTTTTGATGGTGCGTTATCTCGTCCGCCAGTTGAAAGTGGAAGATCGGCAGCAATTCGCGATATATGAGGGCAAGAATGTTGAACACGGCTTGCCGTTCAGCCAGATGCGCCGGAATTTAGATTAGCAGTCTGTATGAAAGGTAATTAGCCCCAAGATTCCCTCTTGATACGACAAAACGTTCATTCATCTCACCTGATCTAGGGGCATTCTTTGTCGCTGCTGCCCGCTGACACTCTTTGGTCTCCCCGCATCAAATCTCCGGCCTAAGCGCCAGTGTCAGGCTGAGCGTGAAAAACCATCGCAGTTTGTTGAAAGTTGATTTCTTAACTTTCAGGGTGAACGCGGAATTCATAAATCCCATCGCGGTATTCCCAGGTCCGCCCGCAACCCGGGCAGTTCTGGCTGTAGCCGGTCTCGGGCAGTGGGTGAGCGCAGATAGGGCAGCGGAAAAAGGCATCCTCTTCGGGGCGCGGAGAATTTCCGGCAGCAAGCGTGCGTGAAAAAACGCTGGGAGTGAACTGCGCCAAACCGCCAGCGGCTTGCAAAATGCTGTCTGCTGCCACCAATCGGTCGTGTGGAACATGGTCCTTAAACCAGTCCGCACGGAAAAATGAGACGCCAAGCTGTTTCTCCAGCGTGAACCTCGTTTCCTTCAACAGTTTTCGAATCGTGATTGGGTGGAAATTGAAATTCAACTCCACAAACTCGACTTGCCCGTGGTCAAAGGGGTTCCATTCCTGCTTCCCCGCCAGCCAGCGTGCGATAGCTTTGAGGTTGCGCTTGTTCGCGAATTCCAGGATGAACACGGCATTCTCAGCCAGGACCCCGCGCACGTTTTGAAGCGCGAGTTTTGGGTCAGCCATGTGGTGCAGCGTGCGGATCATCGTCGCGCCGTCAAAGAGCCCCGGTACGAAGGGCAGTTGGTAGATGTCCGCCGCCACATACACGAAGCGCGGGCTTTCGCCGAGGCGTTCGCGGGCTTGCAGCAACTGCGTCCGCGAATAATCCACCAAAACCACCCTCTGCCAATCGGCATAGCGCGGAGTGTTGCGTCCTGCGCCTGCGCCGAGCTCCAGCATCAGCCTGCCGGGCTCCCTGAGCAGACGCTTCAGGGCAATGGCTTCCACCGCGTCTTCATAGCGACGCGCGCCAGTTTCCCAGAAAGAAGTCTGATAGTCTGAACCTTCATAGGAGCAAACACGGGGTGTTGTTGGATGTTCGTTTTCAGCCATAATTCGCAAAGCGCCCGGGCAGGATTGCCGACAACACCCGAAGAAACCTCCTTACCGCTGCTTCCTCTCGGACCTGACGGGGTTCGCAGGGCTCCGCCGCGCCGGTCCCGCCCAGACGCGGATTAAGGATAATCGAGTGGGGGAGGATTGTCAATCAAACCTTGCATCAAACCTGTGAGGAGACCAGCACATGGTATACACTTTTTAGGAAAGTCATATGAGTTGTATCGGGATCGATGTCTGGAGTTATGGGGGATAAGATATCAAGAC
>Ga0209510_1001658_pt1 | contig 24651 bp, 20 predicted proteins | sample BiotimSIPDNA_FD_185749 | JGI IMG/M metagenome (GOLD analysis project Ga0209510, IMG submission 185749) | Anaerobic biogas reactor microbial communites from Washington, USA - Biogas_R1 time_0 SIP DNA (SPAdes) (version 2) | ecosystem: Engineered > Bioreactor > Anaerobic > Unclassified | place...
TCGAAGAGAACGGCCTGACGTTCCTGAGCAAGTGCCTGGCGCAGCCCCCGGAGAAATTCCACGGACTGGCCGACATCGACCAGCGATACCGCCAGCGCTATGTGGACCTGTGGGCCAATCCGGAGGTCATGGAGCGGTTCAAGAAACGAAGCGCCATCATCGCCACCATCCGCCAGTTCCTCGAAGCCAGGGGCTTTCTCGAAGTGGAGACGCCCATGATGCAGGCCATCGCCGGCGGGGCGGCCGCCAAGCCGTTCATCACGCATCACAACAGTCTCGACCTCGATCTGTACCTTCGGATCTCGCCCGAGCTGTTCCTCAAACGCCTGCTCGTCGGCGGGCTGGAGCGGGTCTTCGAGATCAATCGCAGTTTCCGCAATGAAGGGCTCAGCCGGCGGCACAATCCCGAATTTACCATGATCGAGGTCTATCAGGCGTACGGTGACTATAACGTCATGATGGATCTGACCGAGGAACTCATTGGGTCGTGTGTGGCAGCCCACTGTGCCGACACGAACGTCACGTTCGGCGATTGTGACGTCAATCTGGCCCGGCCCTGGCGACGGGCCCGCTACGCCGATCTGCTCAAGGAGCACAGCGGCTGCGACATCGACGATATCGACGCCGTCCGCCGCAAGGCCCGCTCGCTGGAGCTAAACGAATCCGGGATGGACGATGCCGTCGTGGTCAATGAGGTGTTCGAGGCGACGGTGGAGGATGCGCTGATCGATCCGACGTTTGTCCTGGACTACCCGGCGGTCCTGTGCCCGCTGACCAAGCGCAGCAAGACCGATCCGCGATACGCCGACCGCTTCGAGTTGTTCATTGCCGGCATGGAACTGGCCAACGCCTATACCGAGTTGAACGATCCGGCCCAGCAATATGAGAACTTCCTCGTGCAGCTCAAGGGCCAGGAAGACACGATGGCCACGATGGACACCGATTTCATCAAGGCGCTGAAGTATGGGATGCCGCCGGCCGGCGGCCTGGGGATCGGGATCGACCGGCTGGTGATGATTCTGACCGGCGCGACGACGATTCGCGACGTGATCCTGTTCCCGCACCTGAAGCCGGTGGATGCGCCGACGCCGGGCTGATCGCGATTGTGGCATTCAGGTTTCTCGATGTTGAAGCTATTCCTCTGGCTGAGATACCTTCGAAAGCGGCGGATCATCTTCTTGAGCATCGCTGCCGTAGCGCTGTCGGTCTCGCTGCTGATCGTGGTGGCCAGCCTGTTTACCGGATTCATCAATGCCTTCGAGCGCAGCGCCGTCGAGATGCTCGGCGACGTGGTGATCGCGCCGCCGGACATGCCGATCCACGGGTACGCCCGACTCGTCGAGCGGCTCGAACAGATGGACATCGTTGAGGCCGCCACCGGAACGCTATCCACCCAGGGCCTGCTGAACGTCGGGATCGGAAACGTGCGGCCCGTCAGCGTCTGGGGAATCGAGCCTGATCGCCGGGCCCATGTCACAGGGTTCCAAGACGCCTTGCTGCGCCAGCGACGCCTCTCCGGACCGCCGTCGTTCGACGTTCCCGAGATGCCGAAAGCGGTCGGAGGGTTCGTCGGGATCGGTGTCGTTGCCGAGGCCGATCCGAACACCGACGAATACGATCAAGCCGCCGTGCTTGAAGAGATGCTCGGTCAGCGCGTGGTGATTACCACCGGAGCGCCGCCGGATGAATCGGATTCGGACCGGACGCCGAGACGCAAGCTCCTGCCGTTCCACATTGCCGACATCGTCTTCACGGGTGTGCACGACCTCGACACCGGTTTCGTCTACGTTCCGATCGAGGTCCTTGCCGATGTGCTCTATCCGGGCGAGGACGCTCCGGCTACGACGATCAACATCCGGCTCAAGCCCGGAACCGACCCGGCCCTGGCGGTGGCCGAGATTCGAGGCCTGTGGGATGTCTTCGCCGAGCGGCAATTGGGCTGGAGCGAGTATCTGCGGAGGACGGCGACCCAGATCGTCACCGCGCGCGAGATGCAGCGCCGCTACGTCGAGGAGATCCGCAAGCAGATGGGCGTGCTCCTGCTGATCTTCGGCGTCGTCAGCTTCACGGTCGTCGTGCTGGTCTTCTGCATCTTCTACATGATCGTCCGGCTCAAGCAACGCGACATCGCCATCCTCAAAAGCTGCGGTGCCGCCAGCGTCTCGGTGGCCTGGATCTTCCTCGGTTTCGGTATGACGGTCGGGGTCGTCGGCGCCGCCATTGGGGCCATCGGCGGCTACGCGATCACAAAGAACATCAATGCCATCGAAGAGGCGATCCGCGTGCTCTTCGGCCTGAAGCTGTGGAACAGCAGCGTGTACATGTTTGCGCGGATCCCGAACGAAGTCGATTGGGCGTCCGCGATGCCGATTGTTGCACTGGCGATTGGGGCCGCCGCGATCGGGGCCCTGACGCCCGCCATCGTTGCGGCGTTGACGCGACCGGTCGAGGTCCTGCGCTATGAGTGAGGCCGTTGTCCGCACGAATGTATAAGCTGACGCTGATAATTCGTTACCTGCTCAAACGCCGCATCACGCATTTTGCGGTGCTGACGGTCGCGTTGTGCGTGTTCATCGTCGTTGTGGTGATGACGGTGATGAGCGGGCTGGTCGGCCAGTTCAAGCAGAAGAACCACGACTTTGTGGGCGACTGTGTCGTCGGCAGCAGGTCGCTCGTCGGGTTCCCCTATTACGAAGAGCTGATGGACGATCTCGAACGGCTCGACAGCGTCGAGGCCGTTTCGCCCGTGGTGAAGAACTACGGGCTGCTCCGCCCGCAATACGACCGCGAGCAATACGTCGAGCTGCTTGGCATCGACCCGGTCCGCCACAGCCGGGTCACGAACTTCGCGCAGACCCTTGGCTACCACGCCGATGATCCGGCCAACGCCTTTGTCCCCGTCTATGAGCCGAACGCCCTGGGATGCGTGTTGGGGATCGACCTGATCCTCTGGCGCGACGCCCGCAGCCAGTACACGCATGACGCCCGCCCGCGCCGGGCGGCCTTCGCGCTGACGTGCTTCCCGCTCAACGCCCGAGGCGCCCCGGCTATGGCCGGAACGACCGTTGTGAGCAATCGGCAGTTCTACTACAGCGACAACTCGCACAGTGGCATCGCCCGCGTGGACGGCTCGACGGTCTACATCCCGCTGGAGCAGGCCCAGTCGCTCTGCATGGCCGGGCAGCGCAAGCGCGTCAGCGCCGTCCACATCCGGTTCCGCCCCGGCGTCGACCTGCGCGTCGGTGTCGAACAGGTGCGCGGGCTGTGGAGCCGGTTCAAACAGGCGCGGATCGATGCCCCCGACGGCCGTCTTCTGGAAACGGTCGCGGTCGAGGACTGGAAGGAGTACCGGCGGGCCTTTATCGCGCCGATGGAGAAGGAAGAGACGCTGATGAGCGTCATGTTCGGCTTCGTGGGGATCACGACCGTCTTCATCGTGTTCGTGGTCTTTTACATGATTGTCAGCCACAAGACGCGGGACGTCGGCGTGCTCAAGAGCGTCGGCGCCTCCAGCGCCGGCGTGATGGCGCTGTTTTCGGGCTTCGCCTTCGTGGTGGGTCTGCTGGGATCGGTGGCGGGGATCGCGGCCGGCTGGCTGTTTCTCGCCAGGATCAACCGCATCGAAGAGTGGCTCTATCAGCGGTTCGGCTTCCAGCTCTGGGATCGGACCATCTATGCGATCGGCGAAATCCCCCACGAGGTGCAGGTCCACGGGCTGGCGGTCATCGCGTTCTTTGCGATCGTGGCCTGTCTGATCGGCGCGCTGGTCCCCGCCTGCAGTGCGGCGCGGCTGCGGCCGGTCGAGACGCTTCACGGCGCTCGAACATGACGGCCGGGCGGTCCCGCTTCGGCCGAGGGATTTGCGGTTTTGCTTGTGGCGGCGGGGGAAATCCGCTATAGAAGGGCGGCCCAACCGGTATGGGTGTGCGCCGGCGACGGGTCGGTGATGTGTACGTGAAGTCCATAGGGGCAACGGCCTTTGATACTCAAAACAGAACGCCTGCATAAGTCGTATCGGATGGGTGCCACGGCCGTCAAGGTCCTCAAAGGAGTGAACCTGGCGGTCGAGCAGGGCCAGTTCGTTGCGGTGATCGGCGCCTCCGGCAGCGGCAAGAGCACGCTGCTGCACTTGCTGGGCGGCTTGGATCGGCCCAACGAGGGAACGGTCTGCTTCGACGAACGGGATCTGAGCCGGATGAGGGCCAGGGAACTGAACCGGTATCGCAACGAAATGGTCGGATTTGTCTTTCAGTTCTACCATCTGTTGGACGAATTGAATGTATTGGAAAACGTATTCCTGCCGGCGATGGTCTCTCGGGGGATCGTCGGCTGGCTGGGGAGCCGCGCGGCGGCCCGGCGGCGGGCTCAGGAGTTGCTCGAGCAACTGGGATTGCAGGACCGGGCGCGGCACAAGCCCTATCAGCTCTCCGGCGGGGAACGCCAGCGGGTGGCGATCGGCCGGGCCCTGATGAACGAGCCCCGGCTGCTGCTGGCCGATGAGCCGACCGGGAACCTTGATTCGGCGACGGGAAATGATATTCTGGCCGTCCTGGAGCGGTTGCATCAGGCCGGCCAGACCATCGTCATGGTCACGCACGATGAGCGCGTCGCTCGCAGGGCCCAGCGCGTCATCACCTTGACCGACGGAAAAGTGAAGGCCTGATCCATCGGCGACCGTGGTTTCGCCGGGCGAGCCGGCTTGATGCGGCCGCAATGAACTGGGAGGCATGAGATTCGCGTATGGCGTTGAAGATCTGGATGAATACAGGGCTCGTCGACGAAGCGGATGCCAAGGTTTCCGTGTTCGATCACGGACTTCTCTACGGCGACGGCGTGTTCGAGGGCATCCGTGTGTACGACGGGAAGGTGTTCGAGTTGGCGGCCCACATTCGGAGGCTGTTCGAATCGGCCCAGGTGATCCGCCTGCCGATTGCGATGAGCCGCGACGAACTCGCACAGGCCGTCGAGACGACCGTCAAGGCCAACGGCATCGGCGATGGATACATCCGTCTGATCGTCACCCGAGGCACCGGAACCCTTGGCCTGAACCCGCTGATCTGCAAGAACAGCAATCTGATCATCATCGCCGACACGATTCAGCTTTATCCCGAGGAATTGTACGAGAAGGGCATGCGGATCGTCAGCGCCACGACGCGGCGCACCCACCCGCTGGCCTTTCCGTCACAGGTCAAGAGCCTCAACTACCTGAACAACATCATGGCCAAGATCGAGGCCCTCGACAGCGGTGTGCCTGAGGCGATCATGTACAACCACGAAGGGTACGTCGCCGAGGCCACCGGCGACAACGTCTTCATCGTGCGCGACGGCGTCGTCCTGACGCCCCCGATCGAGGCCGGTGGCCTGCCGGGGATCACGCGCACCGTGGTCATGCGCCTGGCACGCCAGAAAGGGATTCAGGTCGTCGAGAAGAACCTGACGCGATACGACCTCTACGTGTGTGACGAGCTCTTCCTGACCGGCACCGCCGCCGAGGTCATCGGCATCGTGGAGATCGACGGACGTCACATCGGCGAAGGCAAGCCCGGACCGATCACGCGTCTCCTGCGAGAGACATTCGACAACTACGCGCGGGGAAGAGGGCAGTGACCGCCCCTCTCCAGCGCGCCGGCCGCAAGTTGGAATCGCCGATCGTCATGAACGCAATCGAACCTACGCCCTGGCAGGACATTCCCTCATTTCGATTGGTGGATGCGGATCTCAAGCGGGTGGCCGAACGGATTCACCGTTCGCTTTCGGCGCCCGACTGGGCCGCGGAGCTGGCCCCGATGCTCGAGCATTTCATCGCACGCGGCGGCAAGATGATTCGGCCTGCCCTCGTGCTGTTGGCCGGACAGTGTTTTGGCCCGGTCACGCATAAGCACATCGACGTCTCGGCCATGATGGAAATGATCCACGGCGCGACGCTGCTCCACGATGATGTCGTGGACGACGGCCTGATGCGACGCGGAGCGCCGACAGTCAACTCCGTGTGGGGCAATGAATCGGCCGTGCTGCTGGGCGACTTCGTCCTGAGCCAGGTCTTCAAGATGACGGTGGATCTCGACCCGACACTGGCGGGGGTGGTCGCGCAGACGGCTGTCTGCGTCTGCGAGGGCGAATTGCGGCAGGTGGCCCAGAGACGCAACTGGCAACTGACCGAACCCGAATACATCAGCATCATCACGGACAAGAGCGCGACGTTCTTCAGCGGATGCTGCCGGATCGGTGCGCTGCTGTCACAGGCTCCGGACGATCAGGTCGAGGCGCTGGCGCGATACGGGCTCAACGCAGGAATCGCCTTCCAGATCGAGGACGACCTGCTCGATATCACCGGTGAGGAATTCGAAACGGGCAAGACCCCGCAGCGCGACGTCACCAAGAGCAAGCTGACCCTGGCGATCATCCACTTGCTCGGCGCGGTCAAACCCTCATCGCGCCCGGAGGTGGTGGCCTTGCTGGACGATCCTTCGGCGTCGCGCGACGAACTGAAACGAATGCTCGATTGCCACGGCAGTCTGGACTATGCGCGTCGGTGGGCGGGTCGGTACGTGACGGCGGCGATCGAGGCGCTGGCGCCGGTCCCCGATGGTCATGCAAAGGAGGCTCTCGCGGAGACCGCCCGCTTCGTGGCGGACAGGAGAGCGTAACGAGGTTGTGACAGGCCGCTCAACGGCCGGGCAGAATGCGGGACGGGACAACGGCCGCGCCGAAGCCGAAAACCCACGAGTCACTTGTGTACTGGCCCTCGATCCAGCAGTTCGCCTTGCGCGACACCTGCCAGAGTGCTCCGAAGTGGACGCCCGCCTGAGAGGTCTCTTCGATGTCTCCGGAAGACGTGAAGCTTCCCGTGGCCAGGCCGTCTGTGAAGGTCTGGCCGCTGTGGTCGAAATGGCCCCGCACGAATTGGACGAACGGTCCGGCCCAGAAGCGAAAGGCATCGATCTGATAGGTGACGGCCAGGCCCGCCTGTGCGTGCCAGAGATCGGCGTCGGCGCTTCCCGATACGGTTGAGCCGGGCACCTCGGGATCGGACCAGGCGAACCGGTCCTTGCCCGGGTCCAGCCAGGTTATCTGCGTCGTCCCGCCGAACTGCCAGGGGCCCCAGTAGCAGAAGGTCGCCCGAGTGCCGAAGCCGCAGGCCAGGCCGTAGTCGCCGTCATGGCGAAACCGCTCGGGACTGGCGGAAAAAGGGGCTGTGCGCGCCACGGCGTGGTCCCGCGCATCGGCCGTTCCGATTCGAACGAAGAGGTCCCAGTTGTCGCAGACGCCGTAAGCGAGGTTCGCGAAGACCATCCGGCTGGTGAGGCCTTTGAGGTCGATGAACTCCCCGCTGTAGGTGGCTTGCTCGCCCTCAGGCCGGTTCAGACGGATGCCGTCGGCCTTGAGACCTGTTTCGGCATAGCCGTATTCGAGGCCGACGCTCCATTGGCCTTCTTCCAGGATGGCGGTCGGCGGTCCCATCACGCCGGCGCCCCGCGCGGTCGGGCCCAGCAGGACGATCAGGATCAGGGCGATGCCCGGAATCCCTCGGTTCGTCTTCATGCGCGAATCCTTTCTCGTCAACAGACGCATCCGTTCACCTCGCTGTGCGTCGGCCGGCGCGTGTATGACGCACGGCGTCGCATTGTTGCCCAGCGAACTCTACCGGAAACACGGGCTGCCGTCAAGGGAGCGTCACGCATGACATCACAGGCGCCTCGTGGGGTTTCAAGGAGGCATAAAAAAAAGCTGCGAGTCATTGCGACTCGCAGCTCGATATTGCAGAATTCCAGAGATTCCGCTAGCTCGGTTCTCCGTCCTCCGGATCCTACTTGAACTGATGAACGAGACCCACGAACAAGGCGTGCCCATCGTCGAAGATATCATCAATGTCGCCTTCCCACATGTGATACTGATACTCGACGAAGAAATCGTTGTAGGCGTTCAGCTCGTACCGCAGACCGAGAGTGGGTCCCCACATCCAGCCGTCTGCATCGACAGACTCCTTCTCTCTGTCGGAGAAGACTTCGTCTCCAAACGTTTCCGTATACTTGGCGTCATACTCCACTTCGGTATCCACCCATGCAGCCTGAACGCCGATGTAAGGCACCCACTGGTTCGTCGGCATGAAGTGGTACTTCACACCGGCACCGAGACCGTACGCATCAACATTGATCGTAGTCTTCTCTTGCGCGGTGCCCGTAACTTCCCCCTCCTCAAATGTTTCGGAGAGCGTAAAGCCGGACTCATTCCACGAGCCGAAGGCCAAACCGCTGACCTGGACATTGTCTGTGAGGAAGTAGCCAAGGCGCGCCATCAGGAAGAACGTGTCAAAGTCCTCCGCGACACCTTCACCGCTTTGACTCATCCACGCGCCGAGCGCATCCAGTTCCGTGTCCCCTTGTTGCACCGCCGCGGTCGCGGCACCGGAGACAACCAAACAACTCACTACAGACAGAATCAACCAACGCTTCATGATACTTCCCTTTCAATGACTTCACTCACAATGGCTTTCTGGTCAGCCAACTACAACCACACGACAAAAAAAACTCTCAAGCCCGTCTCCATACCTGGCCTGTCTCTCACTCGCATCTCAACACTTCTCCTGACCATAGACTCCATACCGTGTCCGTCGGTATCTGTAGAAGTTTATCGGCAGAGAGGCCGAAATCAAATAAAAAAAAGCCGGCGCCGCTACAATTTTTGCCGTTCGCGCGACCCCGCCGGCCCTCCATTGTCACCAATCAAGGTGAGAAATCAAGTGCTTTTGCCGGACGCCGCGTCCAACGGTGATTGATATCGTTTCTTTAAGATGTGAGGATTACTGAGGTTATATCCTCTGTCTTTGTGCAGGTCACCGGGGGCGGCGCGCGTCGGTCTGGTGCCGCGATCGCGAGGCACGGTCCTGGCGGTTCTGTGCGTTCGTCTCTTCGGTTAGCTGGGAGGCATGGATGCTTTGGATATCTAAGAAAGGTGCTCTTGAAATTCCTGATTTGAACGGCGCGCCGCCGCGCGCGGACTCTGTGACATTGGAGCGTCGCTCGATGCGATGCATCGCGATCGTCGCGTGACGCGCAGCTTGTGAACGGCGCGCGGTCGTGGCTTGAAGAGTCTGTGCAGATTCCCCAGTTCCTCCTGGAGAGGGGGGCGGCATCTTATGTGTTTCATAAAACGATGTGCGAATCCTTTCGACATCGACATCGGTCACGCGTATAATGGATGTGATGCGTGATGAAAGAGTCGATCAAAATCTGTTCGCGTCCACAGAGGCGGCTCGCCTGAAGTCGGCCGCACCGCTGGCGGCGCGGATGCGTCCGAGAATCCTTTCGGAGTTCGTCGGGCAGCGGCATTTCTTGGCGCCGGGCAAACTGCTGACGCGTATGTTGGCCGCCGACCGGTTGAGCAGTCTGATCTTCTACGGTCCGCCCGGCGTCGGCAAGACGTCTCTGGCATCGGTCATCGCGCGCCACACGCGCGCGAGATTTCGATACCTCAGCGCGCCGGCCGCGACGGTGAAAGACATTCGCGACGTGTTGGCCGAGGCGCGCGACCGGCTGGCCACCGGGGCGGGTCGAACGGTTCTCTTCATCGACGAAATCCATCGCTTCAATCGCGCGCAGCAGGACGTACTCCTCGACGACGTCGAGTCGGGCGTCATTGTCCTGATCGGCGCGACCACGGAGAATCCGTACTTCTCCGTCAACGGACCGCTGATCTCGCGCAGCACGGTGTTTCGATTCGAGTCGCTGTCGGTCGATGAGATCGTGCAGTTGCTCGAGTGGGCGCTTCGCGATGTGGAGCGCGGACTGGGTTCGCTGGCGGTGACGGCCGACCCGGCGGCGTTGCGCTTTCTGGCGGAGATGGCCGACGGCGACGGGCGTAAGGCCCTGACGGCCCTGGAGGTCGGCGTGCGGTCGCAGGCCGGCATCGCCGAGGGGGGGCCGATAACATTCGATCTGGGTGTGGCGAAAGAGTCGATCCAGGAGAAGGCTGTCTCCTATGACGACACGGGGGATTCGCACTACGACCTGGCCAGCGCCCTGCAGAAGAGCATGCGCGGCTCGGACCCCGATGCGACGGTCTACTGGTTGGCCCGCATGCTCGCCGGGGGTGAGGACGTGCGATTCGTGGCCAGGCGGATCGCCGTCTGTGCCTCCGAGGACGTTGGGAACGCCGATCCGATGGCCACGGTCCTGGCCGCCGCCGCCGTGCAGATCGCTGAGTTCGTCGGTCTGCCCGAGGCCCAGTTGGTTCTGGCGCAGGCGGCGGTGTATATCGCCTGCGCTCCGAAATCGAACGCCTGCGCCGCGGCGATCTGGAAGGCGATGAACGACGTCAAGACCAAGCCGACGCGGGCGGTGCCGGGCCATCTGAAGGACTCGCACTATGCGGCGGCGAAGAAGGCCGGGATTGGGGCCGCGTACAAGTACCCGCACGACTTCCCCGATGGTTTTGTCGCCCAGGAGTATCTTCCGGGGCCGCCGGAGCGATACTACGTTCCGAAGAACATCGGGTACGAAAAAACGATAGGCCGCTGTTTACAGGAACTGCAAAGGCTGTTAGATAGTACCAGGACGGTTGGCCGTACGGCTAATCGTGGGGATCAGGGGGCTATGGATGGACAAGGTTGAGCTGCGGCGTCGATTGCAGAACCGCCTGCTTGCCATGCCGGAGCAGCAGCGCCAGGACAAGAGTCGCAGGGCGTGCCGCCACCTGATCGCTACCGAGCGATTCCAGGAGGCCTCGACCATTATGATGTTTCTGTCGCTGCCGCACGAGGTGGATACCTCGGAGGCGATTCTGCATGCCTGGCAGATGGGAAAGACGGTGGCCGTGCCGAAGATTTCGTGGCAGCAGCGTCATATGATTCCTGTGGGCATCAACTCGCTGGAGACAGGTTTCTCGACCGGGGCGATGGGATTGCGAAATCCCGTCGACGGCGCGCCGATTCCGTTCGGCCAGATCGACTTGGTTGTCTCTCCGGGGCTGGGCTACGATCGTCGGGGCAATCGGTTGGGTCGTGGGGGGGCGTTCTACGACCGTTTCTTTGCCAACAAGACGTTGACCGCATCACGGTGCGGCTTTGCTTTCATCGAACAAGTGGTGGATTCCATTCCCGTTACCGAGAGCGACCAGCCGGTCCACTTCCTGGTGACGGACGAAGGGATAATTGGTTGCGATCAGCAGAAAGGAGCATAGGATGGCTCGCTCATCTTCCAGTGCAGGACGGAAACGACGGGGGCTGAAGAACAATACGATCTATCTGGCCATCTCGGTGGTGGTCTTTGTGGTGGTGGTCTTCATTTTGTTTCGGAGCAGCGGCACGGTTCCGCAGGAAGCGGGCGCCAACGAGGTGACGAACGAGAGCCGTGCGGCGGCAGAACCGGCCCGCGCCACGCCGGCGCTGGCGGCCATCGAGCCCGCCACGGCGTCGGTCCAGACGACGCGTCCGGCTCCGGTGCCGACGCCGACACCGGCCCCGATAGAACAGTCTGCCGGGCCCCAGGGGCAGGAACCGGCACCGCAGGAGGCGGCCCAGCCGACGACAGTGGCGAGCGACGATGTGTTGCCGCCGGCGCCGGCGGTCGACGCGAAGGCGGCGGCAGTCGTGGCCGAGGCGATGGCCATGCTGAACTCGCCTCCGCGGCAGGTCATTTCCGCCCGCAACAAGCTCAACGAGGCGTTGTCGATGCCGATGCCGGCGAGCCAGCGTCTGGCAGTGAAGGAGGAACTGGCGAAGCTGTCGAAGGAATGGCTGTTCGGTCCGGCGGCGTTCGCGGGCGACACGCTGTGCGACAATTACACCGTTCAGCCGGGCGATCTGTTGCAGGTCATCGGGCGACGCAACAAGGTTCCCTATGAGCTTCTGATGCAGATCAACAACATCCCGCGTCCGCAGAGCCTTCAGGCGGGCAAGACGATCAAGGTCGTCAAGGGACCGTTCCATGCCAAGGTCTGTCGCTCGACGTTTACGCTGGACCTGTACCTGCAGGACGTCTACGTGCGGAGTTTCAAGGTGGGACTCGGCCGGGCCGGCTACGAGACGCCGACGGGTCTGTGGCGCGTCCAGGAGGGCGGCAAGCTCATCGCGCCGACCTGGACCGATCCCGATTCGGGCCGGGTGTACAAGGCGACCGATCCGGATTATCCGCTGGGTTCGCGCTGGGTCGCGCTGGACGGCATCGAGGGCGACGCCAAGGGAAGGACCGGGTTCGCGATTCACGGGACCAAGGAGCCCGAACAGATCGGCACCGCCGGCTCGCGAGGATGCATCCGCATGTTCAACGGCGACGCCATCATCATCTACAACATGCTCTTTCCGCTCTACTCGAAAGTCGAAGTCATCGAGTAGTCGGCCCTCGCCGGCGGGGCGATGTCACTTCGTCGGGTGGTGTGACGGAAAAAGAAAAGAGATGGCGTTTGGGCCATCTCTTTTGCATACGGCGTCCGACTCACACGAGAGACGATCGCAATGTCAGGCCGATTCCTTGCGGGCTTGTTGCCGTGCCGCCAGGAGGGGGGCTTTGCCTTCGACGATCTCTCGCGTGATGACGTACTGGGCCGGCTTGGGCTCCTCGGGCAGTTGGTACATCAAGTCCACCATCAATTCTTCCGTAATCGACCGCAGCGCCCGGGCCCCGGTGTCGCGCTTGAGGGCTTTGCGGGCCAGTGCCTGCAGGCCGTCCGGGGTGAACTCCAATTCGGCGTCCTCCATCTCGAAGAACCGCTTGTACTGCCGAACGAGTGCATTCTTGGGTCGGGTGAGAATATCGATGAGGGCTTCTTCATCGAGGGCGTCGAGCGTCGCAATCACCGGGAGTCGGCCCACCATCTCGGGGATCATTCCGAACTCGATGATGTCTTCGGGGATCGCCTGCTGAAGCACGCTGCTCAGATCGGCCTTCTCATCGGCCTTGCCCGACAGTTCGGAGCCGAAGCCGATCATCTTGCGACCGAGCCGTTTCTTGATGATGTTCTCGAGGCCGACGAAGGTCCCGCCGCAGATGAAGAGGATCTCCGTCGTGTCCATCTGAATGTACGACTGCTCGGGGTGCTTGCGGCCGCCCTGAGGGGGGATGTTCGCGGTGGTCCCTTCGAGCATCTTCAGAAGGGCCTGCTGGACCCCTTCGCCCGAGACGTCGCGCGTGATCGAGACGTTCTGATAGGTCTTGCCGATCTTGTCGATCTCGTCGATGTAGACGATGCCGCGCTGGGCCGCCTCGATGTCGAAATCGGCCGCCTGGAGCAGCCGCAGCAGGAAGTTCTCGACGTCTTCGCCGACGTAGCCGGCCTCGGTCACCGTCGTGGCGTCGCAGATCGCGAAGGGCACTTCGAGCTTGTGGGCCAGGGTCCGGGCCAGCAGCGTCTTGCCGCACCCGGTCGGGCCGATCAGCAGGACGTTGGACTTGTCGATCTCGACGTCGCTGTCGCCGATGTCGCTGTGCAACAGACGCTTGTAGTGATTGTGGACCGCCACCGACAGATACCTCTTGGCGTTGTCCTGGCCGATCACGTACTGATCGAGATACTCCTTGATCTCTCTGGGTTTTGGCGTTTCCTTGATGCTCGCCCGGGGCACGCCGGCCTGCCGACGGTTCTGCTTGATGATATTGTGGCACAGCTCCACGCACTCGGGGCAGATAAAGACGTTCTCCGGGCCCTCGATCAGGGTATCGGTCTGACTGCCGGCCCGGCCGCAGAAGCTGCAGATCGCGCGGGATTTTCTGTTTCCGGATTGTTTGGCCATGTTCCCTTTCCTGTTTGCTGGTTCGTGTTCAATCGAGGGCTCATTCTACAACACGATCTTCGCTTTGTCTGCCCTCTGTCGGCGACAAAGTTGGGTTCGCCGATCGACGCCGGTCTTCGGTCGGCTCATTGCCACGACTGCTTCTGGAGCAGCCCATCGAGGGCCTCGACGCGCAGTGGCCGCTTCGGCCGGAAGGCTGGACCGGCCATGTAGTCCAGCAGGCTTCGCCGCATCTGCCGGGCCACAGGCCGCTTGTCGAGGTCGGTCCGCAGATCGATGCTGCACACGAGCAGCTTGCCGTCGCCGACGGTCCCTTCGAAGAGCAGCCCCAGCTTGCGATTACGGTTCCAGTCGTCAATCACTTGTACGATCGGCTCCAGTCCGTTGCGAAACTCGTCGAGGACCATCGCTTTGGAGTGCGCAATCAGGTCCCACCATTGCCAGTTGCTGTGGAATTCCGTGGGGAAGCTCGACAGCGCCGGGTGCTTCGGGTCGCACAGAATCCCCAGCGTGTGGGGAGGCTGGTTGTTGGTCCACTGCGTGTTCCAGAAGATCGTCGTGAACCCGGCGGGCACGTCCCCGGTGATGTTCTGTGGATTCGGCATCAGCAGGACCTTCCGTCCCCGACGCAGGGCGCGCAGCGCGTTGGCATCCAACTGCTCGACGATCAGGATGTTCGGATCGGCGGGCACATCGGTCCGGCCGGGATAGACCCAGAGGTCCCACGAGTTGCTGTAGTTTGTTCCCTCGATATCGAGGGCAAGCGTCAGCTTCGTCGGCGCCTGGACCTGCGACAGGCCCAGATCGATCGTGCCGAGTGGATCGCTGTTGCCAATCGGTATGTCCACGGCTTCAAATCGGCCCCAGGCCAGCGACCGGCCGTCGGGATACGCCGCCTGCCAGCGGACCACAGCGGCCGGCATAGGAGCGGGACCGAAGTGGGCGATCTGGACCTGGCCGGTGAACGTCTCGTCGTCGGTCCAGATGCATCTGGGCATCCGCAACAGGGGTACGGTCTCGCAGCAGAACCGACGGTACTCGGCGGGCCTGACGTATCCCTTGTATTCCCAGAACGGGTCGAGCACGCCCACCAGCGCCGTACCCTGTCCGGGGAAATCGTGCAGGTCGAGCAGTTGGAACCCGCCGAAACCGCCCGTCCGAAGAGCAGCCTCGATCTCTTCCTTATATAGAATCGTCTGGAGCTTGCCCGAGGCGATCAGGAAATCGCGGGCCTGGCCGAGCATGCCCTGTGCGTCGAGCGAATCCCGGAAGATCTCGAAGTTCTTCGCCTTCAGTACGCCTTTGTACTTCCTGATCTCGTCGAAATTCGGATAGACGCACCATTGGCCGATCTCGTGCGAGACGATGGGGACCGCGTACTCCTTGACGGAATCGGCATAGTCGAAATCGGTCGTCAATGACTCCGCGTTGAACCGGCTCTTCAGACCGGCGCCCCATTGGTGGCCTCGCGGGCCGGGTGTCGAGTGGAACTCGTTCTCCGCGATGATGGGCCAGCCGGCGGCGCTGGTGTAGAGGCGTCGCGGGTCCTTGTCCTTCCAGTAGTTCACGAGCTTGCCGAGGTACTCCTTCTGGCTTTGTCCGGCCGGCTCGTTGCCGTAGGCCAGCATGCAAAACGACGGGTGGTTGCCGTACGCCTTCAGGATGCGGTCTCCTTCGGCGTAGATCCAGTCGTCGATGGGCGCGCCGTCGCCGATGGTCGGGCCGCTGTTGGTCCAGGCGGCGCACTCGATCTGGAACATCACGCCCGTTTCATCGGCCGCGACAAACGCCGCTTCCGGCGGGCACCAGGAGTGGAAACGCAGGTGGTTCAGGCCGTGCGCCTTGGCCGCTGCCAGAACTTCACGCCACGCCTTCACGTCCGTGGGCGGATAACCGGTCAGCGGGAAGATGCTGCATTCGAGCGTGCCGCGAAGGAATGTCTTGCGCCCATTGATGGCGAACTGTGTCCCTTGCGCGGTGAACTGTCGCATGCCGAAGACGACGGTCCGCTGGTCCTCGAAGTCCTTTCCACGAATCGAGACGGTCAGGCGGTACAGGTTCGGCGAGAACTCGTCCCACAGCAATACGTCTTCGCCCATATCGTAGTTGATCTCGGCCGTCTGGCTCTCGCCGTCGATGGCGAAGAGGGCCCGCTTCTTGGCGACCCTGTGGCGGCGGGCGGAATTGAAACTCGTCGCCTCGAGCGTCACTGTCCCGGCACTTCTTGTGCCGCTCGGATTGACGATGGTGACACAGACTCTGGCGTCCCGGTGCTCGATGTCCGGGTAGATCTGCACATCGTCGATTCGGATCGCGTCGTAAGCCCGCAGTTCGATGTCGCCGATGATCCCGTTCCAGTTGGTCTGCGTGTGGTCGGAGACGCTATGCGCGTTGACGCCGACGCCGACCTTGACCGCATTGTCCACGCGGATCGTCAGCCGGTGGCTTCCGGCGCCGAGAACACCGAGATCGTATTCATGCGGCGCGCTCAGACTGTCGGCCGAGCCGACCGCCCGACCGTCGAGCCAGACCTGTGTATCCCAGTGACATCGCTCCAGGAACAGCACGATCCGCTTGGCGTTCCATCGGTTCCGGATGCGGATGTCCGTCTGGTACCAGGCGGGTCCGACGTAGTGTTTGACCGGGGTCAGCCAGAAGGGCACCTTGAGGTTGTCCGGCCGGCGGTAGGGCTCGTATTTGTCGTCGGTGAACCACGACCGGTCCACGATCTGCCCGGTCCACTGCGTTTCAATCGTCACATCGTTGCCGTAGCCGTTCTCCGGCATGGACCCCGGCAGGCGGATGGTTTGCGACAACTCCTTGTCGAACCATCGTCGAGCGAGGCCCTTGTCCTCCGGGTCGGCTTGAAACCGCCACCGACCGGCCAGCGATTGGCTCTGGCGGCCGGACGCTGTGCCCGTTGCAGGGAGACCGAAAACCATGGGCAGCGTCAGCAGCGCCAGCATTGCTTTCCATTCGGGTAACGCCAAGTGCCTGCTCATCATGCGATCTCCTCTGTTCAGTGGTATCGAAGAACAAGGCTCGACGTGGCGGTCCATGGCGACCGCGCGCCGAGGTCTGCATGTTATTGTTGCGGGTTCTCGGCGTGTGTCAATCGACTTCCCGCACGATGCGCTTTTCGCCCGGCATACTAAACATGGCTGGCCGTGAATTCGGCGCCACGACGCAGGGCCTCGCTGTTGGCAGGGATTGTCTTGTGATGTCGCTCGGCCAGCACGTCGGCCAGCGCCTCGGCCGCCTGCTGCGGACGCAGGTGTCCTCGCGCGCCCAGGTAGGCGCCGAGCATGACCATGTTGGTGCTCTTGGGGCTGCCGGCCTGAAGGGCGATCTCTTCGGCCGGCACGCCGATGACGTGCACCCCTTCGGGTACGGAATGGACGTCTTCGATCAGTGAACTGTTGAAGATCAGCCATCCTCCGGGTCGCAGTCGCGGCGCGAACTTGCTCAGCGACGCCTTGTTGCAGATCACCAGGGCGTTCGGCTCGCTGACGATCGGGCAGGCGATCGGTTTGTTGGCGAGGATGACCATGCAGTTGGCGGTCCCGCCGCGGACCTCGGCGCCGTAGCTGGGCATGTAGGTCACTTCCAGTCCGGCCTTCATCGCCGTCTGGGCCAGCAGCTTGCCCGCGAGAATGATCCCCTGGCCGCCGAAGCCGGCGATGACGATCTCTTCGTACAATCCGTTTGCCGATATCATGTTCAACCCTTCAACCGAGCGATAGGGAAGGCCCGGCTCATCTGCTCGTCGATCCATTTCATCGCCTTCGCCGGGGACATCCGCCAGTATGTCGGGCACGGCGAGAGAACCTCGACGAGCGACAGGCCCGGCGCGTCGTCCATTTGCAGTTGGAAGGCGTGTTTCATCGCCGCCTTGGTCCGCCGGATGCCGGGCACCCCGTTCAGGGCGCATCGCTCGACGTACACCGTGCCGGGCAACAGGGCCAGAATCTCGGAGACCTGAAGCGGGTAGCCCTGGCCGTTGCTGGGGTTGCGGCCCTGCTGCGTGGTTGCCGTGACCTGGCCGAGCATGGTGGTCGGCGCCATCTGACCGCCCGTCATGCCGAAGACCGCGTTGTTGATGAAGATCACCGTGATGCGCTCGGCCCGATGGGCGGCGTGGATGATCTCGGCGGTGCCGATGGCCGCCAGGTCGCCGTCGCCCTGGTAGGAGAAGATGATCTTGTCGGGATTGGTTCGCTTCATTCCCGTGGCGACCGCCGGCGCTCGGCCGTGAGCGACCTCGACCATATCCACGTCGAGGTAGTTGTAGGCCAGCACGGCGCAGCCGACCGGGGCGATCCCGATCGTGCGGTCCTGGATGTCGAGTTCGTCGATGACCTCGGCCACGAGGCGATGCGCGATCCCGTGGCCGCAGCCCGGGCAGTAGTGCGTCGGGCAATCCTTCAGAACGGACGTTCGCTTGAATACGGTATTCATCTCTTCTCACCTTGCCGCGTCGCGAAGAGGCTCGAAAGGCCTACGCGGCGCCGGCTCGTATTGTCAGTTGTCGAATCTTGTCGAGGACCTCGTCGGTCGTCGGCACGCCGCCGCCCGGTCGGCCGTGCAGCAGGACGGGACACTTGCCCGCCACCGCCAGCTTCACGTCCTCGACCATCTGGCCGCAGCTCATCTCCACCGTCAGGAACACCCGGAACGTCTCGGCCGCAGCGGCGATCTGATCGGACGGGAAAGGCCATAGCGTGATCGGGCGGATCATGCCCGCGCAGATGCCCTCGTCACGCGCCTGGTCCACCGCCGCCCGGGCGATCCTCGCGACGATTCCATAGGCGACGATGACGATTTCAGCGTCTTCGACCCGGTACTGTTCGCAAAGGACCTCGTTGGCCTGGATCTGTTGGTACTTGGCCATGAGCCGATTGTTCAGCTCTTCGAGGGCCCCGTCAGCCAGGTATAAGGATCGTACGATGTTCTGCGGCCGGTCCTTCATCCCCGTCAATGCCCAGGGTTTGGGCGGCAATGGGCGCCGGGGTTTTGGATCGAGCGTCACCGGCTCCATCATCTGCCCGAGAATCCCGTCGGCCAGGATCATCACCGTCATGCGGTACTGGTCCGCCAGATCGAACGCCAGAGGCATGCAGTCGGCCAGTTCCTGTACGCTGGACGGGCCCAGCACGATCGTGCGGTAGTCGCCGTGCCCGCCCCCTCGCGTGGCCTGAAAGTAATCGGCCTGCGACGGGGCGATATTGCCCAGTCCCGGTCCGCCTCGCATGACGTTGACTACGACCGCGGGCAGCTCCGCCCCGGCCAGGTAGCTGATCCCTTCCTGCATCAGGCTGACGCCCGGACTGGAGGAACTGGTCATCGCCCGCTTGCCGGTCGCGGCGGCGCCGAAGACCATGTTGATCGCGGCCAGCTCGCTCTCGCTCTGAACGAAGACGCGGCCCTCCTGCGGCATCCGCTCGGACATGTAGGCGGTGATCTCGTTCTGCGGGGTGATCGGATAGCCGAAATAGGCGTCGCAGCCGGCCACGATCGCCGCCTCCGCCAGCGCCTCGTTGCCACACATCAATACTCGCTCGTTCACTTTCCTGCCTCTCTATCGGCCCATTGGCGAAGCATGAAGAGCTTCGCATCGTAGTATCTGGAAGCACAGGAATCGTAGTCGCCGGTACTCAGGGTCTGTTCGGCGGTACGCAAGAACGTCCGCGCCTTTGCGGAGAGAACGTCCAATTCCTTCAAACCGGCACTCGCTCCTTCCTGACGTTCAACATGAAGGCGAAATTGTGGTTCTCGAAGTACTCTTGCGAGATCACCATCACGGAAATGAGTTCACCTTCTTCCATGATGATGTCATACAGAAGATCGCTCAGGCTTTCTCTGACCTCGGAGGGATTCACAGACGGAGCGGTCAGTACCAGGACGTCGACGTCGGAGTCCTTTGTCGCTTCGCCTCTGGCGTACGAGCCATAGAGGATGACTCGCTTGATCCCGTCGCCGTAGGTTTGGTTCAGATGGGCCTTGATCCGGTCGATCGGACGTAAGATTCGCTGCTCCATCCCCTTAGCGCTTCTCCTCGATCAGACGCGGCGTGCCCGGCTTGCCGGGCGCTGCCACGATGCGGATTCGCTCCATTTGCTCCCGACTGACCTCGATGATCCCCTCGGGGCAGATGATCGCGCACTGCGCGCAGCCGGTACAGTCGCCGTCGGTTTTCCTGGCGGGGAAATAGCCGCTCTGGTTCGATTCCTCTGAGATCACGATACTCTTCTTCGGGCAGACCACCACACACAGCCCGCAGCCCTTGCAGCGCTCGGTATCGATGACGATTTTGCCTGTCATTTCATGTGTCCTTTGCCTTGTCCGTTCGACCAAGCCATGCGCCGGATGCATTCTCAACGCACGCGCATGGTTGCCCCCGTCGATCGGTACGCTCGAAAGTCTACTTCATGCTAACGGCGGGGTTCAACCCTGTAAAGCGGAAATCTGCCCCGGCCACACCCGCCATGAGGCGGCCCGGGCGAGAATGCCCATCGCAGAGCTTGTCACGGCTGATCCGTTCTGGTCTACTGTGCCGCATGGAGAATCGCAGGTTCGATCTGACGGGCAAAACGGCGCTGATCACGGGGGCCGGGCGGGGGATTGGCCTGGCGATCGCACGGGCCCTGGCCGAACACGGGGCCGATCTGGTTCTGGTGGCGCGCCACGCCGAGCAACTCGATGCCGCCTCCCGCCAGATCGAGGCGGCGACGGGCCGTACCGCGCGGCTGCTTCCGTTCGATCTCGCCCGTATCGACGAGGTGAACGGTCTCTTCGACGATGCAGTCGAAGCGGCCGGCCGAATCGATGTCCTCGTCAACTGTGCTGGCACGACGGTTCGCACGCCGAGCGATGAGGTCTCGCTGGCAGACTTCAAGAGGGTGATGGACGTCAACCTGACGGCGGCATTGGCGCTTTCACAGTCCTTCTGTCGGCATTGTCGAGATGGCGGAAAGCCCGGGCGGATCATCAATATCGGCTCGCTGGCCTGCCATGCGGCCCGCCCGACGATCGTGCCCTACACGTGCAGCAAGATGGGGCTGCTCGGCCTGACCAGGACGCTGGCGGTCGAATGGGCCCCGCACCACATCAATGTCAACGCCATCGGTCCCGGCTATATCGCCACGGAGCTCACAGCCCCGCTGCGGAAAGACCCCGAGTTCGATCGGTGGGTGCTGGCCAAGACCCCGCTGGGCCGCTGGGGCACGCCGCAGGACCTCGTCGGCGTAGCGGTTCTTCTTGCTTCCAAGGCCGGCGAGTTCATCACCGGCCAGATCTTTTACGTCGACGGCGGCTGGACCGCCCTGATATAGCCGGCGGAAACACGTTCACGGGAGTGCCTCATGAAACAACGCACGCTCAAAGCCTTGACCACGACGCTGTTGCTTTCGATCCTTGCAGCCGTTTGCACCGGCCAGTCCGCCTCTGGTGGACTCGCCCCTGCGACCGTGCATCTGCGCACCCGGGTGGCTGTGCCCGACATGCCGGGCGGGTTCCGTTTTGCGTGTCAAACGGAACAGTGGAATCCGTCGGAGACCGCGATCATTATCTGCGACATGTGGGACCGGCACTGGTGCCAGGGGGCATCACGCCGTGTGGCCGAGCTGGCGCCGCAGATCGATCGCGTGGCGACCATCGCACGCGACAAAGGCATCCTCATCATCCATGCCCCGAGCGACACGATCGGTCACTACGGCGACTACCCCGGCCGCAAGATCGCCAAGGATGCGCCAAGAGCGGCCAATCTGCCCGAGGGGATCGACCGGTGGTGCCACTGGAAGGACGACATCGAGCGAGAAGCGGGCTATCCGATCGATCACTCCGACGGCGGCTGCGACTGCCGACCCCGCTGCCCGGAATCACAGCCCTGGACCCGGCAGATCGACACCATCAAGATCAAGGACAACGACGCCATCAGCGATTCGGGCGTCGAGATATGGAACCTGCTCGAACAGCGGAAGATCAAGAACGTCATTCTGATGGGCGTCCACACCAACATGTGCGTTCTGGGCCGGCCGTTCGGCTTGCGCAACCTCTCGCGGTTCGGCAAGAACGTCGTGCTGATGCGCGATCTGACCGATGCGATGTACAATTCCGCCATGCCGCCCGGCGTCAGCCACTTCACCGGCGTCGATCTGGTGGTCGGCCACGTCGAGCAGTTCGTCTGCCCGACGATCGCCTCGACCGACCTGACGGGCCAGCCGCCGTTCCGTTTCAAAGAAGACCAACGGCCCCTGGTGGTCTTCCTCTCGGCCGAGAGCGAGTACAGTGCCGCCGAGACACTGCCCGACTTCGCACGCGAGCTGGAGTTCGAGCACGGCCTGGCCTGCCAGGTTCTCCAGGGCAGCACCGAGAAAGCCGGGCCCGACCGGCACGAAATCTCCGGCATGGAAATCCTCGCCCACGCCGATCTCGTGGTCGTCTATGCCCGCCGCAGGGCCTTTCCCACCGATCAGATGAAGCATCTGCACGCCTATCTCGATCGCGGCGGCCCGCTGATCGGCCTGCGGACGGCCAGCCACGCCTTCGACTCGCGCGGCAGCGGGCCGGCCGGTCACGCCGACTGGCCCACATTCGATCCCGACGTCCTCGGCGGCAACTACCAGGGCCATTACGGCGCCGGACCGGTCTGCACGGTGACGCGCGCCGCCGGCGCCGGGAACCACCCCATTCTTGCTGGCATCAGGCTGCCGCTGACCAGCAATGGCTCGCTTTACCGGACCAGCCCGCTGGCCGCCGGTACGACACTGTTGCTCGTCGGCGCCATCCCGGGCCAGGAGCCCGAGCCGGTTGCCTGGACCAACCGATACAAGAAGTCACGCATCTTCTATACCTCGCTCGGCCACCCCGACGATTTTCAAAACGCGCCGTTCCGCCGGCTGCTCGTCAACGCCGTACGCTGGGCGCTCGATACGCCGTGAAGCACGCGTGTGGCCGGCTCAAGCCGCAAGGCCTGCCGACGACGCAGCGATGGGACCTATGGGACTGATAGGAGCGATTGCACGTTCTGCGCGGAAATTGCTTCGATCTCTGTCAACCGATGGGCTACGATGATCGTCTGGAGGAGGTAGTTGGAGTCGTAGCTTTGACATCAGTGACGGACGAGAGCCTCATTGCCGCCCATCTACGTGGAGACCCGGCGGCCTTTCGTGAGCTTGTCGAGCGGTATGCCGACGGCGTGTTGAGGTATTTGACCCATATGACCGCAAGCCGGGACCAGGCCGAAGACCTTTTCCAGGAGACCTTCAAGAAGGTCCACGAGAAGGCCCACACGTATCGCGGCCCGGCCTTCAAGAGCTGGCTGTTCACCATCGCCACGCGGGCGGCGATCGACCACGTACGACGCCGCAGGCGCACGGCGATGCTGTCTTTGGATCAGGAAACTGACTGTGGCCAGGAGAGCGGCTCGGCACTGGTCGAGTCCATCTCTGCCGAAGGCGCCACCGATCCGGCCGAAGAACTGGTCCGAGAAGAACGCAAGCAACAGGTTAGAGAGGCCGTCGCGAGCCTGCCCGTAAAACAGCGGGCCACTCTCGTGTTGGCCTACTATCAGCAGCTCAGCTACCGCGAGGTGGCCGACGTGATGGGCTGCTCGCTCGGCACGGTCAAGACCCAGATGTCCCGGGCCTTGGCGACGCTGGCCTGCAAGCTGCCCGATTCTCTCAGTGTGACGAAATGAACGGACACTGCACCGAACAACAACTGATCGACTACGCGTTCGAGCTGGCCTCACAGACCCGGATGCACGAAATCCGTGCGCATCTGGATTCCTGCGAAGCCTGTCGAGCGAAGCTCGATGGACTCAAGAGCAAGTTCGCCTCGCTGGACCTCCTGCGCGAGGAGATGGGGGCCTCGGAGGCGCTGATTGCCGGCGCCGTTGCGGCCGCCACCCAATCCAGGCGTCCGGCGATCCTGCGGCTGTGGGCACGCCCCTGGCTCGGCGCCGTCGCGGCGGTCGTTGCCGTGGGCGTCGCACTGCTGGTCGTTTCGACGTTCGGCCCGGGCCGCAAGGCCTCGCAACCTGCGACCGTGGAGTCATTCTCTCAGGAAGACCTCAGTCAACGTACTCTCGACGTACCGGCCGCAGCCGAACCCGAGAAGCTCGTTGCTGCGGACAGATCGCTGCGCAGCAACGCCGCAGCGCCAACGGCTGGGTGGCAGCCTCAAGCAAAGCTTGGGGGTGGTGTAGTGGCGAAGTCGTTGGCAGCTCCGGCTCCTGCCGAGCTGACGCTGGCAGATGCGGAGATCGCCGAAAAGCCTCCGTTCGCGCCGGCCAGCGCGATCGAGCTGGTCGTGCTGCCTCGCCGGCAGAATGTGCAACTGACGATCTACAACGGGGCCGACCTGACGCTGGTCCGCGAACAACGTCACCTGACGCTGAAGAAGGGCTGGAACTGGCTCCAGTTCATGTGGGCGGACACCCTGATCGACCCGACCAGTCTGAGCCTCGAACCGGCCGAGCACAGAGACCAAGTCGAGGTCCAGCAGCTTGTTTTCCCGCCTCGACTGCGGGAGCTGGGCCGCTGGCTGATCCGGTCCGAGGTCGAAGGCCAGGTCCCATTCGAATTGACCTACATGACCAGCGGCTTGTCCTGGCGGGCATTCTATATGGGCACCCTCTCGCTCGACGAGCGCTCGATGCGGCTGGAAGGCTACGTCCGCGTCGACAACAACAGCGGCGAAGACTACGAGGACGCCCAGACCCGCCTGCTCGTCGGCGAGATTCACCTGCTCGATGAAATCGGCGACCTCGCCCGGCGGCAGTACGCCTACGACGACCCGCGATCGGAGGGGGTCGGCGGCGACCTCGGCTTGGGCGATGCCGTGGACGCCTACCGTGAGGACGAGAAGGTTTGGGCTGGCAACATACTGAGTCTGCTCCAGGGTGATTCACGGTCGCTGGAGGA
>Ga0209510_1001663_pt1 | contig 24603 bp, 25 predicted proteins | sample BiotimSIPDNA_FD_185749 | JGI IMG/M metagenome (GOLD analysis project Ga0209510, IMG submission 185749) | Anaerobic biogas reactor microbial communites from Washington, USA - Biogas_R1 time_0 SIP DNA (SPAdes) (version 2) | ecosystem: Engineered > Bioreactor > Anaerobic > Unclassified | place...
TATACTCCTAAATGTTACCAATGGGGAAATGATGGATCGTTGAGAAAAAAATGGGGGAGTTGGGGAAGATAATATCGATTAATTAGGAATAAAAAGGGTTGGAATATTTATGCTTAACGGGAATTATCTTATCGATGGAATGAGATAATTATTGATGTTTTACGGAAAATGTTTACCCATTGTTTACCCAAAAGAAAAAGCACCTACCGGTTGATGCGGTAAGTGCCTTATAATGAAGTGACCCCGGAGAGGCTCGAACTCTCGACCCATTGATTAAGAGTCAATTGCTCTACCAACTGAGCTACGGAGTCATTTTCAGGATGGCAAAGGTACAAATATTTTTTTTACTGCCGCAAAATATTCACCACTTTTTTAGGACGCACAAAGCAAATTCGGTGGATAGTCAATTATCCACCGGAGGGTGAAGAGGCAAAAAAGGAACAAACCTGAGATTTGTTCCTTTTTTATGCTTTGGCCAAAACATTAGAGATTAGACAATTCCGAACCAGCTTTGAATTTAGCGGTTTTCTTTGCAGGAATGTTGATGGCTTTCTTAGTACGAGGGTTGATCCCTTTACGTGCGCTTCTTTCAGACACTGAGAATGTGCCGAATCCAACCAATACAACTTTACCACCTGCTTTCACTTCACCAGAGATGGTGTCGAGGGTGGCGTCCAGTGCTTTCTTTGCATCCACTTTGCTAAGACCGGCTTTTTCGGCAATAGCGCTAATAAGTTCTGATTTGTTCATAAGAAATGGTAAATAAATTAATTAAACATACTATAAGTCAAGGCTGAGCCTTATTTCTATTCGCCAAATATAAGCGTTAAAACCTATAAAATCAAGAAATATGATAAAAAGTATTTGTTTTTTATAAAAAAAATCCTTTTGTGTGGCGAAAAACCGCATTTTGCAGGAATTAATCGTAATTTTGCGCCTCAACAGTTGGGTATAAGTATGTACAATTCAAGAAACAGTTTTGTGGGAATGTTACCGGTGGTCACCAAGAACCTGATCATCATCAACGGAATCATATGGTTGGCGCAGTTCGTATTGTTCAACAGGGCAGATATCGACCTAACCCGGCAATTCGGCCTTCACTTTCCTGCGTCTGATAATTTCCGAATCTTCCAGCTGGTCACCTACATGTTCCTGCATGACCCCTATTCCATCTCCCATGTATTTTTCAACATGTTCGCCGTTTTCATGTTCGGACGGACCCTTGAGCAGGTGTGGGGACCCAAACGATTCCTCACCTACTATCTGGTTACGGGAATTGGTGCAGGACTCATCCAGTTGTTAATACTCTTCATCAGGGTACAGGCTGTCCTCCCACAGGAGATGTTCTCCATGGTCGACAGCGTCACTGTGGGTGCCTCAGGTGCTGTCTTTGGCATCCTGCTCGCTTTTGGCATGCTCTTCCCCAATGCAGAGCTTTTCATCATACCCTTCCCGTTCCCAATCAAGGCAAAGTGGTTCGTAATCGGTTACGGATTATTGGAGCTGATCTTCGGTGTAGCAAACCGCTCGGGTGATAACGTTGCACATTTTGCACACCTGGGAGGGATGTTGTTCGGTATTTTTATGATTTTATACTGGAGAAAAAAAGACAGGAAGTATGGCCGATATTATTGAAAACCTCAAACACAAATACAAAGCCGGGAATGTGATCACACGCCTGTTGATCATCAATACCCTGGTATTTGTTGCACTGAAGGTGGTAATGGTCATCTTCACGCTATTCAATATCCATGCAGTAGATCCTGTCACCTTCCTGGGTGTACCCTCTCATGTCCCTATACTGCTGAGTCGCTTCTGGACACCCATCACCTATATGTTCGTGCATGAGGGATTCCTGCATTTGCTGTTCAACATGCTCTGGCTTTATTGGTTTGGGCAGATTTTCCTGCAGTATTTCTCTGGACGTACCCTGGGAAGCCTCTACCTGCTGGGTGGGTTGGCGGGAGCCCTGTTCTATGCGGTTGCTTTCAACACCATCCCCTACTATACCGATATGGACCGAGGCTGGATGATAGGCGCCTCAGCAGCAGTGATGTCCATCGTAATGGGGGCCGCCTTCTATCGCCCAGAGGTGCAGATGAACCTCCTATTCCTGGGATCGATCAAGATCGTATACATCGCCGTCTTTGCCTTTCTGATAGACTTCCTATCGTTGGGAAGCACTGCCAATCCCGGGGGACATGTGGCACATATTGGCGGAGCACTGCTGGGATACCTCTTCGCAGTACATTATAAGAGGGGGAAGGATATAACCAACTGGATGAGTCGCTTGCTCGATGGGCTGGTGGGTCTCTTCAAACCTCGTCAAAAAAGTGCAAGAATGAAGGTGAAGCACAGCCGCAATGAAACCGACTGGGAGTATAACAAACGGAGGAATGATGAGCAGGAGGTGATTGACGCAATTCTCGACAAGTTAAAACAATCGGGTTACGGCAGCCTCTCGTCAGATGAAAAAAAGAAACTTTTCGATGCGAGCAAAAAGTAAAAAAAAGCGGTCGTTCAGGGACATTGTCAAGTGGATCATCTTTGCCACCAACCTGGTCGTGATCCTGTTGCTCTTCACTTCCTTTCTATCCTGGAAGGTGTCACCACTGAAGACCAACCTCTTCTCATACATTGGGTTGGGGTTCGGTCTCATCTTCCTGCTCAATGTGGCCTACCTCCTCTTCTGGATTTTTTTCTCGAAGTGGAAGTTGGCCCTGATTTCCCTGGCGGCAATCCTCATCTGCCACAAACCGGTCACCACTTTCTTCCCAATGAATCTCTTCCCGGTAAAAGAGCCCCACGGCACAATAGAAGTGCTGACCTACAACGTGCAAGGCTTTCTGGAAGAACGGAACAAGAACTCTGAGGAGCACCCTATCCTCGATTATATCGCGGCGACTGATGCCGACATTGTCTGCCTGCAAGAGTATCTGGTGAGCAAGACTGGACAATCGATCTTTTCACAGAGAGATGTGAATCGCATTCTGAATAAGTATCCTTATAGATCGGTTACAGGTTTGGAATCTTCCGGAAAATATCATATCTTCGGATTGGCATGTTTCTCAAAGCATCCCATTGAGGATACGAAGGAGATCGTTTTCGAATCCTCCTACAATGGTGCAGCGGTTTACACCATCAACATCGAGGGAAAGAGATACACGGTAGCGAATGTACACCTGGAGTCGAACAGCATCATGGCGGAGGACAAGAAGCTCTACAGCGATTTCATCCAGAACAGCGACTCGGTAAAGTTGGAACAGGTTGCCAGCAACATCCGCAGCCGATTGGGCAATGCCTACCGCATGCGTGCCCAACAGGTTGAGAAAGTGAAGAGGTTTATTGCGACACAGAAAACTGAGGGGACCATCATCTGCGGCGACTTCAACGATACCCCTATCTCATACGCCTACTCAAGGATGAAAAAGGGACTGAAGGATGCCTACGTCTCCACTGCTTTTGGGCCGGGGATCACCTATCATGAGGACCTCTTCCTGTTTCGAATCGATTACATCCTTCACAGTGAAGAATTGAAACCTTTCCGGACAAAAGTCGACAGGGTACCATTTTCAGACCATTATCCGCTCAGAACCCACCTGAAATGGGTGGACAACAGCGAAGAAAAAGAGTAAAACATCAGCACATTCTCAATGTACAAGATAAGCAAGCAATTTCATTTCTCGGCAGCCCACTTGTTGCACGGCCTCCCCGATGATCATCCCTGCAGCCGGCTGCATGGACACAACTATGTGGTCACTGTTCATCTGCGAGCCGAAATGCTGAACAGTCAGGGGTTCGTACGCGATTACAACGAATTACGGGTGGTGAAGGAGTATATCGACTCACAACTTGACCACCGCAACCTCAACGACATCATGGCTCCGCTCAACTCCTCGGCAGAGAACCTGGCAAAGATGATCTTCGATCACTTCAAGCCACTGCTTCCGGAGCTGTATGCCATCGAAGTAAGTGAAACACCCAAGACAACAGCTATCTATGAACCTGAATGTGAATGAGATCTTCTACTCTCTCCAGGGGGAGGGAGGACGTACCGGACAGGCATCCATCTTCATCCGTCTGGCCAAGTGCAACCTGGCATGCAGCTTCTGCGATACCGACTTTGAAAGGGGAGTAAAAATGACACTTGAGGAAGTGTTGAACGAGATTGAAAGCTGGCCATGCAAATGGATTGTATGGACTGGGGGTGAACCCACCCTCCAACTGACCGACGAGGTGGTAGACTTCTTCAAGGAGAGAGGATACTCCCAGGCCATTGAAACCAATGGCACCCGTCGCGTACCGAAAGGAATAGACTATATCACCTGTAGTCCCAAACAGCATTTCGAAAAGGTGAAAGAGCTGATACCTATCGTAGATGAATTGCGTTTCCCAATAGAAAAAGGTGACCCGTTGCCCGACATCACCATCCTTCCCAAATCGGAAAGATATCTGCTGAGTCCCATCTTTGACAACCAAAAGATGATTCCGGAGAATGTCGATTACTGCATCTCACTGGTCAGACTGAACCCAGTGTGGGCACTCAGTCTGCAGACGCACAAATTGATCGGGATCCGCTGACATGACAAGGTTTGACATCACAATCCTCGGTTGCGGCTCCGCCATGCCCACCACCCTGCACAACCCACCATCACAATTGGTGGAGCTAAACGAGAAGCTATTCATGATAGACTGCGGGGAGGGAACACAGCTGCAGATGAGAAAGTACAAAGCCCGCATCGGGAAACTGCACAGCCTCTTTATCTCCCACCTGCATGGCGACCATATCTTTGGCCTGCCCGGGCTCATTTCCACCCTCAGCCTGTTGGGACGTACTACCGATCTGCATATTTATGCCCATAAGGAGATTGATTTTATGCTCAAACCCCTGTTGACCTACATGGGCAACCATTTATCTTTTATGATTCATCTCCATCCGCTGAATCCCCTGAAAAAGGAGCTGATCTATGAGAACAATAACATCCGAATCAGCTCCTTTCCACTAAAACACCGGATAAATACCAACGGTTTTCTTTTCGAGGAGAAGGAGGCCCCAAACCATATCATCCGGGAGATGATCAACTACTACAACATTCCGATCAAAGAGATCCCCGCCATCAAGGGGGGGGGCCGATTTTGTCACCAGCGACGGGACTGTAATCCCCAATAGGATCCTCACCCATCCGGCAGCCCCGCCAAGACGTTATGCCTACTGCTCCGACACCGTCTATGCTCCTGAAATCATCCCCTATATCGAGGGAGTAGATCTGCTCTATCACGAAGCCACCTTTGCCGAAAGTGAGTTGAACAGGGCTACTGAGACCTACCACTCCACCGCCCGTCAGGCTGCCGAGATCGCAGCTGCTGCCGGTGCAAAGAAACTGGTAATCGGACACTTTTCATCGCGTTACAATGAATTGGTGACACTGCTCAATGAAGCCAAAGCACTCTTTCCGGAAGTGGAACTGGCTGATGAAGGAAAAATACTATCTTTGTGATAGAATCAACTGCCAATGAAACAATTCTACCTCATCTTGCTGTTGGCTTTTACCTGTGCTACCGCCTTTCCTGCCTTGGGGCAGGAAAACAATCCTACTAGGGGCATGGTGCAACAAACTGACACGATCAAACAAGCGGGGGATTACAAGGAACCGGTAATTGAAATAAAGGTATTTGAAAACAGGATTCTAGTAGAGAATCTCCAGCAAGAAATGATTCTGGAAATTTTCAACATCATGGGAGTTAAGGTCTACAGTCGCCGTATACCACCCGGTACTGGTGAATACCCGGTCAATCTGCCCAGGGGATACTACATCTTAAAAATAGGGAAGATAACGAAAAAGATTGCCATCCGGTAAAAATTATACTTTAACATTTACAAATTGCTTCTTTTATCGGCTTTTATATATCTTTGTGGTTTACATTTGCATGATCTTCTCTCATTCAGCAATGATGAACTAGGAGGTCCATTTGGTTATCAACATAATTAAAATTTTATTCTCATGAACATCGCGATTGTAGGAACCAGCGGAGCAGTAGGACAAGAACTGCTACGCGTACTGGAACAGAGGAACTTCCCCTTGGATGAACTTGTTTTGTTCGGCTCATCACGCAGTGCCGGCACCACCTATAGCTTCAAAGGCAAGGAGATTAAAGTGAAAGAGCTGCAGCACAACGACGATTTCAAGGGAATCGATATAGCTTTCGTTTCGGCGGGTGGTGGCACCTCCATCGAGTTCGCCGACACAATCACCAAACACGGAGCCATCATGATCGATAACTCCAGTGCCTTCCGCATGGAGGAAGATGTACCCCTGGTGGTACCCGAAGTGAATGCTGCCGATGCACTCAACACCCCTCGCAACATCATTGCCAACCCCAATTGCACAACAGCACAGCTGGTAGTGGCGCTAAAAGCGATCAACGATCTATCCCCCATCACGAAAGTGCATGTGGCCACCTATCAGGCAGCATCGGGTGCAGGAGCTGCAGCGATGCAGGAGCTGGAAGAACAACAGAGACAGTTGGTAAACGGCGAGCAACCCACCATCAACAAGTTCGCCTATCAGCTTGCCTACAATCTGATTCCACAGGTGGACGTTTTCACAGAGAACGGTTATACCAAGGAGGAGATGAAGATGTACCACGAGACGCGTAAGATCATGCACGCCGACATCGCGGTGAGTGCCACCTGCGTCCGGGTACCGGTGATGCGGGCCCACTCTGAGGCGATCTGGCTGGAAACGGAACGACCCATATCGGTAGCAGAAGCGCGTGAGGCGTTTGAAAAAGCCGATGGAGTGGTGGTGATCGACAATCCCACCAACAAGGAGTACCCCATGCCGTTAGACCTCAGCGGGAAGGATCCTGTCTACGTGGGTCGTATCCGCAAGGACCTGACCAACGACAAGGGACTCAGCTTCTGGTCCGTATCGGATCAGATCCGCAAGGGTGCCGCACTGAACGCTGTTCAGATTGCTGAGTACCTGATCAAACAATGAAAATAATCCTATTTGACGGTGTCTGCAACTTCTGCAATGACACCGTCAATTTTATCCTGAAACGGGATAAACAACATATCTTTCGCTTTGTACCCCAACAAGGTGAAAAGGGAGGGCTATTGCTGGAACAACATGGCAAAACCGATTCCATGCTGAAAACGATTGTCCTTATTGATGATGATGAGTGGCTGGAAGGGATGGAGGCGGTGATCGGCATTACCAGAGAGCTGAAAGGATATGTCTGGCTCTCCCGTCTCTTGAGGATTATACCCCTGAAAATCTCAAACGTACTTTACGCATTCGTGGCAAAGAACAGGTACAGATGGTTTGGCAAGAGGGAATCCTGTCGTCTGCCGGTACCTGATGAGCAACAGTGGTTCTTGTAAAACGGAGGTTGATTCGCACAGGAGAAAAGTAGCCCGGTAGAACTCATGACGAAAACAAGGTTGTACTTCACACTTGCATCAAAGAGCGATTTCACAGCAATACCCGCAAGAAAAAGAAAACGATCAACCCCACGGTAATCAGCTTGAGAACCAACCCCGTAATGTAACCAAGAAAGGCACCGGTGGCATGTTTCACTGCCTGGAGGAACTTAGTACCCGAGAGGATGCCTCCTGCAAAAGCACCTGCAAAGGGACCGAAGATAATGCCCCAGGGTCCGAGGAAGAAGCCCACCAGCAGTCCTATGGTGGCACCCCACACCACTTTTTTGTTACCCCCCAGCTTTTTCGTACCCCAGACTGGAAGAATATTGTCAAGCAGTGTGACTCCCAATGTCAGAATCCCCAGCAACACAATTGTCGTCCAGGAAATTTCATCCTGCAATGAGGGAAGAAACTTCAGCAGCAGGAGGCCACCCCAACTGAGCGGCACCCCGGGAATCACCGGGGCTACGGTACCGATGGCACCTACCACCAGCAATAGCACTGCAAAGATGATTCCAATCGTATCGCCCATGGATCAGTCGTGTGAATGGGTGTGAGGTACAGATTCGTCATGGTCATGTTGCATCAGCACACGGTGAGGCAGGGAACCATGACCTAGTAGTTCGATGGGACAAGAGTCGTAAGCTTTGTTCAGCCACTCCTGTGATATTCCGCTGCCGGAGTGGTAATGGAGACCCTGGTTCACACAAGCGATGTTCTTCACCAGCGAGATGATGGTACCCACATCGTGAGATACCAGTATGATGGCAATCTCCTTGTTGATATCACCCAACAACTTGTAGAAATTGGTCTCGAAGAGTTTGTCAACGTAGGTGCTAGGTTCATCCAGAATGATCAGCTTCGGATTGTCGATGATAGCCCTGCCCAGCAGCACCCGTTGCAGTTGTCCACCCGACAGTTCCCCAATGGCCCGGTGCAGTAGCTCACTGATGCCAAGTCGCTCTGCCACCTCTCTAACCCGCTGTATATCATTAGCATTGTATCGTCTGAGGAGCTGCTTGCGCATGGTCAGACCCGAGAGAATCACCTCAGAAACAGAGATCGGGAACTTGCGATCTATCTGGTTGATCTGCGGCAGGTAGCCTATGTTGAGCGAGGGCACCTGCCGCTCGCCGTCGAAGAACTGAATGGTACCCCCTAGGGGTGTGATCAGCCCCAGTACGGTCTTCAGCAGGGTGGTCTTCCCCCCGCCGTTGGGACCGATGATACCGAGGAAGTCATCATCGTATATGGTGAGTGACACGTTATTCAACACCTCCGGCTTGTTTTCGTAACCCACCGTCAGGTTGGTAATTTCAATTAGTCTGTTCATCGCGTTCTCGTGAGAGGATGGTGGCAATCTTGATAAGCTCCTCGTCCCATTCGTAGCGCAGGGGATCGATCTCGAACAGTTCGGCACCCACCTCGCGGGAAATTACTTCACCATTTTTCAGGTCAAAGCCCCGTTGCACGAAGAGGGTGTTGATCTCTTCCTGCCGTGCCATGTCCACCAGTTCCTTTAGCTGCGCCGGTGAAGGTTTCTTCCCCTCGAACTCGATGCTGTGCTGCCGCAATCCGTAATCGCGGGCAAGGTAGCCCAACGCGGGGTGGTAGATAATGAAAGAACGGGAAGGGGCATTGTTCAACAACGCGGTGAGTGTGCTGTCCACCGCATCAATCTTTTCTGCGAGGTGACGATAGTTCTCCCGGTAGTATTCGGCTCTCTCCGGGTTGGCTTTCACCAGCGCATCAAGCATGTTTCGTGCAAATACATGCATAGCACGGGGGGAGGACCATACATGAGGATCGAGTGCATCCTGTGAATGATCATGTCCGGTGTGATCACCGTGGTCGTGGTCATGATCGTGCAGCTCACCTTTCATCAAATCGATTCCCGCAGAACAATCCACGACCGTTACCTCCGGGTTGTTCTCCGCCAGGCGTTTGCTCCATGCCTTCTCAAATCCCAGGTCGCCCACACGGAAGTAGATGGCACTTTTTCCCAAATCTATCATTACGGAGGGGGATGGTTCATAAGTCTCGGGACTGGTACCGGGGGGTACAAGCGTATTGACACGATAATCACCGCCCACCAGCTGTTCCAGGAAGTAGCGCTGAGGCTCTATGGTGACGGTGAGGAGTGGTTTCTCCGTCTCACTCTTGTTTTTGGAAGCATTGCTGCAGGCAACAGTCAGTAATAGCGTCAGGAGTATGAAAAAATATTTCTGCATAGGTTGATATTGAATAACAAAAGTACGAATTTTAGAGAGCCGGAGGAAATAGTAAACAAAGTTTTCCTACTTTTGTTTCACCATACAACGATGAGAACCATATTAGAAACCACTGAAGATGGGTCGCATACCCTTTACGTGCCGGAACTGGAGGAGCATTACCATTCCACCCACGGCGCCATACAGGAATCGATGCATGTCTTTATCGATGCAGGGCTTCGGCATTGCAACAATGAGCACATTCACCTGCTGGAGATCGGATTCGGCACGGGACTGAATGGCCTGCTGACCCTACTGGAGGCGGAAAAACTGCATAAGAAACTCTTTTATCACTCGCTGGAGCGATTCCCGCTAACTGAGACTATTGCAATGCAACTGAACTATCCTGAGCAGATTACAATGGGATCTGCAACTCCGCCACTGCAGGATGAGAAGAGACTTACCCTGTTGTTTCACCAGTTGCATCTATCACCCTGGGAGAGGGCAACAGCCATCACTCCTTCCTTCACCCTACTGAAGGAGGAGGGCGACTTCAGTCACCCCGAACAGTTTCAACCATCACGACAGTATGAGCTGATTTACTTTGATGCCTTCGCCCCTGAGAAACAACCGGAGATGTGGAAGGATAAGATCTTCAGACGGCTTTATGCCCTGTCCAGTGACAATGGCATCCTCACCACCTACTGCGCAAAGGGTGCGGTGCGACGGATGCTACAATCCGTCGGCTTCACCGTGGAGCGCCTCCCCGGTCCCCCGGGAAAAAGGGAGACGCTGCGGGCCACGAAAGTGAAGTAGTTTCACTTTTCCACCTGAACAAGATGGCGCTAATGCTTGTTTTTAATATCTATTATACATCATCACATTAAAAATCAAGCATTATGAAACCTGGAATTCTCTTTCTTGCAATGACTCTACTTTTGACCCATCAGCTGCTGGCGGGGGACTACGAAAAAGACACTTTCCGCACCGACAACGGCAAGGAGGTGGTGATCACCTTTATCAAGCATGGATCACTGATGCTCAGCTATGATGAACTGCAGATACAGGTGGATCCGGTGACCATGTTTGCCGACTACACTACTTTCCCGAAGGCCGATTTCATCCTGGTAACCCATGAGCATGGCGACCATCTCGATGCAAAGGCAATCGATGCACTGACGAAAGAAGAGACGCAGCTAATCCTGAACCCCTCCTCGCAGGAGATCCTGGGCAAGGGAAAAGCAATCCGCAATGGAGAGCGGCTGCAACTGACCCAAAAGATAAGCCTGGATGCTGTCCCTGCCTATAATACCACCCCGGGTAGGGAGCAGTATCATCCCCAACACCGTGACAACGGCTACATACTCACCATCGACGGGCTGCGAATCTATATTGCCGGTGATACCGAAGACATTCCAGAGATGAGTGAGCTGAAGATGATCGACATCGCCTTTCTGCCGGTGAACCAGCCCTACACAATGACCGTGGCACAGGCAGCAAGCGCTGCCAAAATGTTCTCTCCCGATGTGCTGTACCCCTACCACTTTGGCGAAACGGATGTGAAGCCTCTTGCAGAACAGCTCAAAGAGAGTGGCATCGATGTCCGTATTCGGAAAATGGAATAGATTATGTTTGCAGATGTGCAATAAAATCTCTTCTTTTGCTGTAACGAAAAGCATATGACCGAAATTGCGGCACGGCTCGAGGCAGCCGGCAAGGAGTACAAGACGGGTGAATCGACCATCGTCGCATTGCAACCCACCACTACCGAGTTCCGAAAGGGTGAGATCACCCTGATCGTCGGGCCCTCCGGCTCGGGCAAGACCACCCTGCTCTCACTGCTGGGGTGTGTAATTTATCCCACCATGGGAAAGGTGTGGGTGGGTGACACCCGCGTAAACGACCTCCCGGAGCGGGAGCTGGCGCAATTGCGCCTGCGACGGATAGGCTTCGTCTTCCAAGGATTCAACCTGCTGGCACCCCTCAATGCATTAGAGAACGTGATGCACCCGCTGCTGTTGCAGGGGGTGAGCCGTCGCGACGCGCGAAAGCAGGCGATGGAGCTGATTCACACGTTCGGCATGCAAGAGAGAATTCACAACCTGCCTCGCAACCTGAGTGGTGGCCAGCAGCAACGCATCGCAATCGCCCGCTCGCTGATCACCGACCCGCAGCTGATACTCTGCGATGAGCCCACCGCCTCGCTCGACCATAACAGTGCGAAAATGGTGATGGATATGCTGAGTCAGCTTTCCCTCGAGAACAGGGCAGTAATCGTAGTGACCCACGATGTGCGGCTGAAGAAGTATGCCGACCGCACCATCTACGTCTCCGAGGGGATGATCAGTGACACCGCCATTGAAGAGGAGTTTTAGTTTACGGAATCCTTTTTGAGCCCTTGAGATGGAAGTCTTAGATTGAACGATGATACGCATAATGAAGAAACATCAGATTGGCTGGTTGTCGGCCATATTGCTACTAACAGCCTGTGGCAACAGGAACGAAAAAAACAGCACACCCGCAGCAGAGCCCCTCTCCATCAATCAGGTGGTGGGGATCGGCAAAGTGATCCCGCAGGGAGGCGTGGTGGAGCTGGCTGCTCCCGCCTCCGGCATTGTGGAGAAGCGCTACTTTGAAGCAGGAGATAAGGTCGCTGTAGGTGACCTGATCCTGGTGCTGGAGAAAAATGTGGAGACCCTCTCCCTGCAGGAGAGTGATGCCGGCATCGCCACGCAACAGCTGCAGGTGGAGTCGGCACGGCTGGCGCTGGAACAGGAGCGAATCGTACTGGATGATCTGCGGCGACGTCATGTGGATGCGGCTGAGCTGCTTACAATGGGGGCCGTTACCGGTGAGGAGGTGCGCCGCCTGCAAAAGGAGCTGGACCAGGGCACCGAGCAGTTGAAGAAAGTGGAGAACGACTACCGCTTGCAACAGTCCCGACTGCGGGAGATGCAAACAGCACGCGCTGCACGGGAAAACGACCTGTCACGACGCTCCTTCCGAGCACCTGCCGGGGGCACGTTGCTCACACTCACACCTCGTACAGGAGAGGCGGTGACGATGCATCAGCCCTATGGCCGTATCGCACCCGAAAGTCCTCTGGTAGTGATGGCCGAGATCGATGAACTGTTTGCCGACAGGCTGGCGGTGGGGCAACGCTGCAACATTTACCTCCCGGGTGATAGCAACATTGCCACCTCCGGTAGAATCGCGCGCCTCTCACCCGACCTGAAGCGCAAGTCGCTCTTCTCTGACAGTGGTAGTGACCTTGAAGACCGCCGTATACGGGAGATAGAGGTGTTGCTCGATGAGGTGCCACAAACACTGTTCATTGAGTCGAAAGTGGAATGCAGGGTAGAGTTAAACTAATCTCACATGTTCACTACAGCCTACAAATTTGTCCGTTTCGAAAAGTCCAAGAGCATGGGCATCCTCACGGCCATCATCATCAGCATCTACCTGATCGGCATCGAGCTGGGAATGTTCTTCTATCTGGCCAATCTGATCGGGGGACTGGTGGGAAATGCCAACCCAGACTATGCACAGGTGTTCGTGGTGAACCGGCAGACCGAGAACGCCAACCAGCTCTCACCCTTCGACGTGCGGTGGATCAACCAGCTGCGCAGCATCGAGGGGGTGGACGACACCCACGGCTTCGTGATCACTCCCGTTACGGTCAAATTCCCCAACGGCAAGGATGCCCCCGCCATGATCGTCGGCTCAGCCTACCCAGCCCTTGCGGCTGGACCCAGCTCTGGGCTGATCGAAAGTGGCTCGCTGCACGACCTGGCAGCACCGGAGATCGTGTCGACCGATTATTACGATAACAAGGCGCTGCGATATGAAGTGCAACGGGGTACCCGCTTCGAGATCAACGGCAAGGCGGCCACAGTGGGTGTCACCACACGACATGCCAAGGGGTTCAACGCACCACTGCTCTACACCACACTCGACAAGGCCCGTTATTACTCAGGACTGTCGGAGACTATGGTGAGCGGCATCATCGTCACCGTACGCAATCCTGAAGTGATTGAACCGGTGGTCCGTCGCATCAACCGGACTGCACCCGACCTGAAGGCATGGCCTGCGGAGGTGCTCCGCACCGGAACCATCGTCAACGTAATGACCGCCAACAACATGGGTATGAGTTTTGCCACACTGGTCATCTTCGGCATCATCAGCGGCTTCTTCATCATCGGCCTCACCATGTACTCCGCCACCTACGACCGAATCAAGGATTATGGCACCCTCAAGGCAATTGGTGCCTCAGGCCGTTACATCACCAGCCTGGTGGTCGCCCAGTCGCTGATCTATGCTGTGACCGGCTTCCTGGTATCGCTTCTGCTGCTTCTCATCTCCAAGATCGGGATGGCCAAGGCGGGACTGATCATCAGCCTCTCGCCCCCCCTGCTCACCTTCCTCTTTTTGATGACACTGCTCATCTCGGTAGGCAGCTCCTATTTCTCCATCAACAAGCTACGGAAGGTGGAACCCTCATCCGTATTCAGATAAACTGTGAAGCCATGAAGAGACCTATCACCCTGTTACTGTTGCTCACTATCACCCTGCTCCTGTCTGCGCAGGAGTTGAACCTTGAACGGTTGACGTTGGAAGAGACAATCGCCTACGCACTGGAGCATGCACCCGAACGGATCAGACAGAAACTGCTGGTGGGTGAGGCGGAGATACAACTCGATGAAGCCCGTCTGCAGCACCTGCCCGACATCTTCGCGTCGGTCGATCTGCGTCGCAACCTGATCATCCCCTCCACACCGGTGCCTGCCAATCTCTTCGACCTCAACGCATCGGAGGATGAACTGATGTACCTGCGGTTCAACACATCCTGGAATGCATCGGCAGGTCTCAACCTCAACTACGACCTCTTCAGTCCGGAGAAGGTGCACCGCGTGGGTGAGCAGAAGCAGCAGCTGAAGATCCAGCAATATGATGAGATGATATCAGACAGGGAGCTGCGGGAGCAGATTGCCATCGCCTATGCCGAGTGTGTGATCGCAAAGGAACAACTTCGCTCCTGCAGGCAGGATACATCCTATTATGCCCTGCTACTGCGGAACGCCGGTGATCTCTACAAAAAAGAACAGCTTTCCCTGGTGGAGAAAAATGAGATACTAAAAGCCTATAATGAATCTAAGGCAAACTTCCTGCGTGCAGAAAAGATTGCAGCCGATTCAGGGGCCAACCTGCTCTTCCTGGCGGGGGCTAAGGTCACACCCCAAACAGTAGCGGCGTTGCAGCTGGAGGAGGATATCCCTTCCCTGCTAGCTAAGATGGATCAGCCTGCATCCACAACTCTGACCGGGAAGGAGATCGAAGTGATGAAACAAAATGAGAGGATGTCGCTAGCAGCCATGCGCACCCGTTCGGCAGAATGGAAGTATGCCCCCACGCTCACACTCAATGGTTACCTGGGTACCAACTATTACAACAATGAACTGCAGCTCTTCAACGACCGTTACTGGCGTGGCAACAGCTACCTCGGTCTTTCGCTGAAGATACCCATCAGCCAGTCTCTGAGCACTGCCAAAGAGGTGTCACGACTCAGGCTGCAACAACGACTGGAAGAGGCAAACCTGCTGGAGATACGCAACCGCCAGGAGAAGGAGCGGATGGAGGAGGCGTCGCAGCTCGTGGTACTGCGTGAGAGCTATCGCCTCAGCGAGAAGAACCTGGTATTGAGTATGCAGAACCTAAAGGCAGCACAAATGCAATACGAAAAGGAGTATATCCTGCAAAAGGAGCTGCTCAGCGAACAGCTGAAGGCACAACTTGCCATGCAAAGCCACCTCCAGGCCGCCTACGACCTGTTCACCGGACTTGTCTCCATGAAGCATTAAAAAGCCCAATCCTGCTCCTTACGGCGCACGATTGGGTATTGAATTGCGGAAAGAAAGGGATTCGAACCCTTGGTACCCGTGAGAGTACAACGGTTTTCGAGACCGCCCCGATCGACCACTCCGGCATCTTTCCTGTTCAGGATACAAAATTACACTTTTTCTGCGAAAGAAGTGCAACCCCGTAACCATTTATTGCTTCAGCGACTTCAATGCCTCCGCTGTTGCGTCCAACAAAGGGTCGATGGAGATGGGTGCTCCCACAGCTTGTTGCATCCATTGCTGGGGGATGATGCTCCCTTGGGTATACATCCGTTCGATTTCCTCTGCCAGGTTTTTCCCCTTCACCTGTTGCTCAATCTGGAAATCAATCAGGTGACCCATCGGATAGTTGGGCAGGTAGAGCGGGTAATCGATCATGTGGGAGTAGATGCCGAGCAGCATCTCATCTTCACCCCCCAGTACACCGGCATAGTAACTGTTCCACACCTCTTTGGCAATGTCGATCACCGCCCCCTTGAGCTGAACCGCCGTGGCATCGGGATGTGCGTATAGCCACTCCCATACACGAATATCGACCAGCGAGACACCCATGATCTCGTAGGCGGACCAAAAACTACTAAGGGCAAGCCAATGCGCCTCGTCGGGGTTGCTGTTCTTCAGGCCCAACAGTTCCAGGTCGCGCTTCTGGAAGAGGAATGCCACCGCCTCAGTGAACGAGGTGTTGGGTACGCCATTCAGCATGTAGTAATCCACATCGTTCATGGTGATGGTCTGCTCCACATTGTGTCCGAACTCATGCACGGCGATGTTGTACCCCTTGTAATCCATTCCTCCCTCACCTATACGGGTGCGGAGACGCGAAAGATCATTCCGCATGGCGGCACCCCAAGCGTGTCCGGCACCTCGGGAGGCATCGACAGTGATCAGCGAGGTGATCTCATTCGCTTTCTCAGGGTTCCAGCCCAACTTCATCAGGATGTGGGGCAGGTCATTTTCCAGAGCCGCCGCATTGGGATACTTACTCGAGGTGAGCGCTGTCAGCTGCTCCTCGGGGATCCCGTCTCCACCTTTGAAACCGTTGTACCAGATATCAAACGGCTCCAGCTCCCTTCCCAGTCGTGAGGCGATAAAGGCGGCCACCTCCTTCACCTGCGGTGAGGAGAGCAACCCCACGAAGAGGGTCTCCACATCTTTCTGCAACACCTCCATTGTGCCGTCGAAAGCACGGGTCAGCTGGGTGGGATAATGGGGGGAGTAGGCGTCGAGCTGACGCATGGCGTGAAAATTCTTCAGAAACACTTCATAGCGGCGCGTCTCTTCAGGGGTACCCTGTACGATCTCTCCGGCAGCGAAGAGCTCATTGGTCATCGGGTTCCAGGTGTGGGATCCGTTGTTGATCACCTCCATCGGAATGGACTGGTCGATGATGCGCTGCATCACCTTGTAGATCATGCGCTGCTTCTCCACTCCCCGAACCTTGTCGGCATAGTTCGACTTCAGCTCGTCGCGCAATCCCCAGTGTGTGATCAGCTTCAACCCTTCGGGAAAGAGCTGTTCACCAGCATCGTTCCGCAGGTGATCCATCAAAATATTGTAGTCGGAGATATAGGCATCGGCCTCCGTCAATGTCTTAGAGATATCCTGCTGTATGGCTGCTGGCACACGGGAGATAAAGCGGTCCCCCATACGGGCATAGGCCCATTCTTTCCTGCTCCATCCTGTGCCCTGCTCCGTCTTCTCCTCAAGAGAATAAAAGGGGAAGTTGAGTGCTGTAAGGAAGGCTATCTTGTTGTCATATAAGTCGTCGGTAAGATGTGCCGACGCATCGTAACTACCGAACATCATATCCACTGGCGTGATGGCAGGCCCTTCCAATTGTAGCGGCATCTTGAGCTCCACATCCATCTTGTGAAAGTATCCACCCATCACCTCGAAGTTTCTTTCCAGCGTGTTGAATAGCGTGGCAAGTGCCGTGGTGTCGGCCACAAACGAGCGTTTGCAGAACTGTGCAAACGCTTCGGCATCACCATCCGTCTCTCGCCAGAGGGCAGCCACCTGCGCGACTCCACGCCCGATGCGGAATGCGGAAGCCTCGCCGAGTGAGTCATTCAATTGTGCGATCACTTCTTCGGTCTGGTCAGCAGTGATAAATGCTGCTTGTTTCATATCCTGATTCATCTTCTGATTGTTTGTACATGCCGCCAGTAGGGTTACCACCATGACAGTGGCAATGAATGTGTTTAGCTTCATAAGACTCATTTTTTTTCAAAAATAGCACAATTTTCCGAATCAACCGAACGGCTGAAGGCAAACATTTTATACTTCAAATGCGTTTCACCTACTGTGAATCACAAATACCCCATACAAATTCTCCTGATCTTATGAACCGACGAACATTTATTAAAAGCTCATCCCTGGCGACGGCAGGACTGGCAACAGGATTATCCGCTCCTTTATTTGCTAACGATCACAACAAGAAACTGAAGATCGGCCTGATCGGCAGTGGCTGGTATGGCATGGTGATCGCCAAGGCGGCACTGGAGGCCGGTGGTGTGGAGGTGATCGCTGTCGCCGATGTGGACAGCCAACATCTGGCGAACAGCCTGAACGAACTGACATCACTGCAGGGCAGTCGTCCGCAAGGGTTCAAGGATTACAGGGAGTTGCTGGAGACAAGTGGTCTCGAGGCGGTATTGATCGGTACGGTTACACACTGGCATGCACTACAGTTCATCGCCTCCAGCCAAAAAGGACTGCCCGTCTATTGTGAGAAGCCTCTGGCCTACGACATCGAGGAGGGCAAGGCGATGGTGAAAGCGGCCCGCGAGGCGGCCAACATCGTACAGATAGGCTTTCAGCGGCGACAGAACAAGGCGTTCAGCAGGGCAAAGGAACTGATCGGTGAAGGCAGGATCGGTAAGGTGCACCAGATAGAAGCACAGATCCACTACAATCCCAATATTGATGACACCACCATCCAGGATCCACCGGCATCACTCGATTGGGATGCCTGGTGCGGACCGGCACCGCTGCTGCCCTACAGTCCCTCCAAGGGCCATATGTCGTGGCGCTTCGAGAGGGCCTACGGCAATGGACACCTGGTGGACTGGGGCATCCACAACATCGACATCATCCGCACAATCATGGGGTACGACATGCCCACCTCAATTGAAGCCCAGGGAGGCATCCATGCACTGCAGGGATTGACCAACACCCCCGACACGTTGAGGGCGACGATGCTGTTCGGTGAGGTACCTCTCATCTGGCAGCACCGCCTCTGGGGCACGGGTGAAATTGACCCACAGTACAACAACGGCATCTTCTTCCATGGTGAAAAGGGCAGCCTCTTTGCCTCCGACAACCGACTGGTGTTAAAACCGGCAGGTCGCAATAGCCGGCAGGAGGTGATGGAGATTCCTTCCCCCCGCATGCAAGAGGAACATGTGGCGGAGTTCATCAGGGCGGTAAAAACGGGAAATCCTGGACTGATCAGCTGCACCATCGACTCTGCCTTCCGCTCCACCGCTACGGTTCAGTTGGCGATGATCGCCTACGAAACCGGCAGCAGGGTAAAGTGGGATGGAGAACTGCAGACCATCACCGGCAACGAGGCAGCAGCGGCAATGCTATCGCGTCCCTATCGCGAAGGGTACCAGCGGCCGTAGTTATCCCCCCACAGGAAAGAGACCTCTACGGTCTTCAATTTTTTTTTGCAGCAGCTTTTTGTGGATATTCTCGTACCGAAACGATAAAAGATACCATTACTTCTCGATCGCCGGGTATTTCAGGCTGTGTTTCCCATTGTGCCTTTATCGTGCTTGCTTGGGAAAAAAAGCACGCAGTGAATAAAATTTTAAACAAGTATTCATAGGCTATAAATTATTTTGTTAAAGTCATACACATTGATTCAAGTTTCGCAAGTAATAATTCAGATTGCAAACCGAGAGTCGTTGGCTAAATCAATTAAGACTTTTAGTTGACTATTGTTGAGAAATCTATACATGCAATGAACAATTGTGAAGATATTTGACTTTACCTTTCTGTTACGGGCTTATCATTAACCGAAGACCGTAAATCTTGAACGATTTAGAGGATTACAGTAATAACAAATAAACGTATGAGATCAACCTTCACCCTTGTGTATTTAATTATCACCGCAGTGCTTTCCGGACAGGAAAGTGAGATTGTTGCCAAGAGAGTCGTTCCACAGAAAGCGGAAACCGGCTACGCCTTCACCGAAGGCCCCGCTGTTGCCAAAGATGGCAGTGTCTACTTCACCGACCAACCGAACGACCGCATCTACCGCTGGGATGAACAGGAGGGCATCTCCCTCTGGCTGGAGGGTACCGAACGCTCCAACGGTTTGTACTTTACCCCCGATTACAAGCTGGTAGCGTGTGCCGATGAGCAGAACAGGATCATCCTGTTTGAGAGTCGTGAGGAGCGGAAGGTGCTGCTGGAGGGGTTTGAGGGAAAGCAACTGAACGGACCCAACGATCTCTGGATCGCACCAAACGGTGATATCTACTTCACCGATGCCTATTACCACCGGCACTACTGGCCGGAAGGTCAACGCGAAGAGCAAGTGGTTAGGGGTGTCTACCTTCTAAGACCAAATGGAATGGTCACCCGGGTGATTAACGACTACAAGCAACCCAACGGCATCATCGGCACTCCCGACGGCAAAACACTCTACGTGGCCGATATCGAAGATCGAAAAATCTGGCGATACGACATCCTGCCTGACGGATCCCTGGAGAACAAGACATACTTTGCCCCGCACGGATCGGACGGGATGACAATCGACAACCGGGGCAACATCTACCTGACAATGGGTAAGGTGTGGGTCTACTCACCAGAAGGGGAGCTGATCAGTGAGATTGAGGTGCCGGAGAGTCCCTCCAACCTTTGCTTTGGCGGGGAGGAGCGTAACATCCTTTTCATCACCGCTCGCACCTCGGTCTATACCCTCAAAATGAATGTCAAAGGGGTGCAGTGAATGACCAATCTCGCTGTTTAAAGGTAGTGAAAGCGGTTATTTTATTATTTTTGTAACAAACTAAACCATAAACTGAAACGATATGAATGAAATCGACAAGTATGTTAAAACCCACGAACAGCGTTTCCTCGACGAGTTGTTCGAGCTGATCCGCATCCCCTCCATCTCATCTCTCCCGGAACACAAGCCCGACATGTACCGCGCAGCCGAGAAATGGAAAGAGCTACTGCTGGCAGCGGGAGCCGACAAGGCTGAGGTAATAGAGACCGACGGCAATCCGGTGACCTACGGAGAAAAGATTATCGACAAGAATGCCCCCACTGTGCTGGTATATGCTCATATGGATGTGATGCCGGTGGACCCTGTTGAGCTATGGAAGACCAAGCCGTTTGAACCGGTAGTGAAGGATGGCAGAATCTGGGCGCGTGGTGCCGATGACGACAAGGGACAGAGCTTCATGCATGCCAAGGCATTCGAGTACCTCGTTCAATCGGGCACGCTAGGGTGCAATGTCAAGTTCCTCATTGAAGGAGAAGAAGAGGTGGGATCACCCAACCTGCCCAAGTTCTGCAAGAAACACAAGAAGATGCTGCAGGCCGATGTGATTCTGGTCTCCGACACCTCAATGATCGCTCCCGACGTGCCTTCCATCACCACGGGACTGCGTGGACTGGCCTACTGGCAGGTAGAGGTGACCGGTCCAAACGTGGACTTGCACTCGGGTCTCTTCGGCGGTGCTGTGGCCAATCCGATCAACGCGCTGGCGAAGATGATCGCACAGACGATGGATGATGAGGGACGTATCCTGATACCCGGTTTCTATGACGATGTGGTTGAGGTATCAAAAAAGGAGCGTAACATGATGGCAAAGGCACCTTTCTCTGTGAGCGACTACAAGAAAGCACTCGGCGTGAAAGAGCTGTTCGGAGAGAAAGGGTACAGCACGAACGAGCGTACCGGTATACGGCCTACTTTCGACGTCTGCGGTATCTGGGGCGGCTACACGGGTGAAGGTGCCAAAACGGTACTCCCGTCGAAAGCCTATGCCAAGATCAGTACCCGCCTGGTGCCCAACCAGGATCACAACAAGATCGCGAAGCTCTTCGTGAAATACTTCGAGTCGATCGCTCCCAAGTCGGTCAAAGTGAAGGTGGAATACCTCCATGGAGGCCCATCCTATGTCTGTCCCATCGACCTGCCGGCCTACCGTGCAGCGGAGAAGGCCTACAGCGAAGTTTATGGCAAGGAGCCTGTGCCGGTCCGCTCCGGTGGCAGCATCCCCATCATCGCCACCTTCGAGGAGATTCTCGGCATCAAGTCGGTGCTGATGGGCTTCGGCCTGGGATCAGACGCGATCCACTCCCCTAATGAGAACTTCCCGCTAGAGCAGTTCTACAACGGCATCCGCACCATCCCACTCTTCTACAAGCATTTTGCAGAGCAGATGAAGAAGTAGGGACAATGCATATGCACATTCAAAGTGATTCCGCAGTACCTGAATAGCAAAAGGCTGCGGAATCTTTGTTTATGATTGTATGCTGGTTTGATTCCCGACAATCACGTAGGCTGCGTAGCGGGTGACGTCGGTGATCGGCGTGAGTGAGAGGTAGCCGGAGGTGATGATTCCCTGCTGCACTCTGAGGGGACGTTCCTGCTGCATCTGATGATGATGCAGCAACGCGCTACCCGCCTTTTTAAAATAATCAACCGTAAAGGTTCCCTTACCATCCTCCCCCATGAATTGGTTGTGGAAATTGCGTGCCACCATTCCCATGTTCATTCGCATGTTGATCTCCACACACGGCTGTATACGGTATCCCGCTTCGGTCACACAGACCATCATATCCACGCCCGCATATCCGGTATAGTGCGGGAAGGCAGCAGAAAGCTTGACAGCAAGGGACGTGCGTAAATCTTTTAAAATGCTTACAGGAACAAAATCAGACAGCATCTCTGCAATCCGGGCATCTGAGAGCAACTCGTTGCCGAGGTAGGCACCCGAGACTGCTGCCCGGAAAAGCGAATAGCCGGCAAAGCGGACATTCCCTTCTTCGAGGTAGAACTCCATTGCGAAATCCTTTACCCTGTTCAGTATCGGCTCTGCCACTACCCCTCCCTGTTCGCGGATCACTCTCCGGCACCAGTCGGTTTGCTTGTCGGTGATGCTGCCTAGTACACGGACCAACCCTTTACCGCTTCCGGAGAGCGGCATCTTCAACAGCTTGTCCCCCGGAAAAGAGGAGAGATATCGCAGCAGCTCATCCAAAGAGGTGAAATGATGTGATTCGCCATAGAAGGCAGGCTCCTCTTCCTGCAGTTCACGAAGCATGCGCACCGCATGCCGCCGGTCAGAGTCGTTTCGCAGTTGCAACAATTCGTCGGTTGAGGGCAATCGCTCCTCCTGTATTCCGCAGGAGATTAGTCGTTTTCGCAACGAGGGGTTCCAGCCCCAGGGTATGATGGGTTGGTTTGGATATTTGCTGATGTCAGATGTTGATATCAGCGAAGAGGTGACCGGCAGCAACTGATGCACAGCCTCGAGGTGCAGCAGGTGCTGCTCCCCCTCCGCGACAACAGGATCACCCCCGCTGTACCACGCCGGCAGCAACGCCAACTCAGCAGCCATAAGGGCAGCCGAGGCAGGCGGTGTGTAGTTGGGTGAAAAGTTGGCCAGCGCCAGGTCGTGCTCGGGATTGAACAGATGCATCCTCCTATTGGTACTCCTTGACCTCGATTTCCCCGTTGATTGCCAGCAGGGCGTTATCCGCCAGAGCACCCATCTCATCCTGTCCCGGGTAAACATGCACCGGTGCAATGCGGTAGACACGTTCGATTACCAGGTTGCAGAACCACTTGCTGTTGGCAATGCCTCCGGTGATCAGAATCGCATCCACCTCGCCTTTCAGCACGGTACCCATCGCGCCGATCTCCTTCGCTACCTGATAGGCCATCGCCTCCAGTACCTCGCGGTGTTTCTTATCGCCATCCTTCGCCTCCCGTTCTGCAATATAGGCATCGTTGGTACCCAGGTAAGCCATCATCCCCCCTTTTCCCACAATCATCTCCGACATCTTTTCGTAGCTGTAGATGCCGCTGAAAGCTACCTTCAGCAACTGCCCCACGGGCAGCGATCCGGTACGTTCGGGTGAGAAGGGACCGTCGCCATCCAATCCCTGGTTCACATCTACCACCTTTCCCTTCAGATGGGCTCCCACGGTGATCCCTCCACCCAGGTGTACCACGATCAAGTTGAGATCTTCATATTTCTTCATGATCGACTTGGCATGTGCACGGGCAATCGCTTTCTGGTTCAAGGCATGGAAGATTGATCTTCTCTCAAAAAGAGGATGTCCCGAATAGCGAGCCAACGGCTGCAGCTCGTCCACCACCACCGGATCGGCAATGAAAGCCTCTGCCGAGGGGAGCAACTTGGCGATGTCGTATGCGATCAGTGCCCCCAGATTGCTGGCATGCTCGCCCCGCTTGCATGCAAGCAGATCGTCGCGCATGGCATCGTTGACCCGGTAGACGCCCGACGCGATGGGTTTCACCAGACCCCCGCGACCGATCACTGCATCGATCGACTCCACCGGCACATCTGCGCTCTTCAGCTCGTCATAGATGATATCCTTCCGGTATTCGTACTGATCGGTAATCTTTTCAAATCGTCGCAACACGTCGGGTGAATGCTTGATGGTTTTCAGGAAGATCACCTTCTCCTGCTGGTAGATGGCGATCTTGGTAGAAGTAGATCCCGGGTTGATCACCAGGATGCGGGTGTTGGTTGCCATAGGTTGCTGGTTTTGTGGTTTTATTTATTTTGATGATTATCTGATCACGGCTCCCAAAGCCAGTGAGAGCAGCTTGCTGCGGTCGTTGTCGGACCGCGAGGTGAGTACGATGGGCACAGTTGTCCCGGTCACAAGAGCCGCCGAGACAGCCCCCCCGAGGAAGTTGAGCGCCTTGTAAAACATGTTCCCCGCCTCTATATCGGGAGAGAGGATCAGGTCTGCGTTACCGGCCACCTCGCCATCGATGCCCTTGAGCAATGCTGACTCGCGGTTAAAGGCGATATCAATGGCGAAGGGACCATCCACCACACAGCCC
>Ga0209510_1001667_pt1 | contig 24553 bp, 13 predicted proteins | sample BiotimSIPDNA_FD_185749 | JGI IMG/M metagenome (GOLD analysis project Ga0209510, IMG submission 185749) | Anaerobic biogas reactor microbial communites from Washington, USA - Biogas_R1 time_0 SIP DNA (SPAdes) (version 2) | ecosystem: Engineered > Bioreactor > Anaerobic > Unclassified | place...
GGTATTGCCATCTGGTTTATTGCCATCACGGTAGCGATCCTCGATTATGTGAGCTCGGAAATTCGTGAACGGTTCATTTGATAGTTTTTCAAAAAAAGTGCGCCAGGATTTCCTGGCGCTTTTTTTTTGCGCCTTTAAGCAGTCGAGAACGCAGCGCGTTCGAGACAAAAAACCACCCGCTATGCGGGTGGGGACAAAGGGTTATACCCAAACCAATTCACCTTTCCGATAGAATGTGAGTGTTCAAGCCACAAACTAAAAAGGAAAGGTGAATTGTATGGCAAACAAAAGCGATAGTCTGGCACACACAAAGTGGATGTGCAAATATCACATAGTGTTCACCCCAAAGTATAGGCGAAAAATAATCTACAATCAAATCAGGAAAGACGTAGGAGAGATACTGCGAACGCTGTGTCAGTACAAGGGGGTAGAGATACATGAAGGGCACCTGATGCCTGACCATGTGCATCTACTGGTGAGCATTCCGCCGAAACACAGCGTATCGAGTGTCATGGGGTACTTGAAGGGGAAGAGTGCGCTCATGATCTTTGAGAGGCATGCGAACCTGAAGTATAAATATGGGAACCGGCACTTCTGGTGTGAGGGATACTACGTCAGCACAGTGGGATTGAATGAAGAGACGATCAAGAAGTATATAGCGAAGCAAGAACAAAGGTATCAGGCTGTGGACCGGTTGAGTGTGAAGGAATACAAGGATCCGTTTGACTAGACGAGAAGAAAAGCCCCTTTAGGGGCAGCGAGAGAAACGACCGCAAAAAGGCTTGAACAAAGAGAAAGCCTACGCCTTGAGGCGTAGGCTAGAGATCAGGGCTTTCAGCCCTTGAGCAAACCACCCGCTATGCGGGTGGTTCTGGTTTGGAGAGTTTGAAAGGCAGACTGTTATGCCCACTTGCAAGGGGCTCGTAGTGACGTGTTTTACTTTGTCATCGCGAGGAGCGGAGCGACGTGGCGATCTGCCTTTTTCTTTGAGTTCTACCGCTTTTTCGATTCACTCGAGTTGCAGACTGCTGCGCCCCTCAAAGGGTAATCGCAGTGAATATTTTTGCATTATGGTCCTTGCTCGGCATGGCAACAGACCCCCAGAACTGCTGGATTAAAGGAAAAAGTGATTTACTAACCCTCAGGGGTTGCAGTTAGAGAGAAGTTCCAACCCTTCGGGGCATTGAAACAATGGAGGACACAAAGAATCTGCTTTCTCATGGCTCTGGTAGAAAGTGGTGCCAACCCTTCGGGGTATTGAAGCCTATCCAGATAAAGTTATTGATTTCTACTCTGATATTATCGTTAGAAAGAGGGACCAATCCTTCGGGTCATTGAAACAAAAAGGTTTGTCCCTGAATGCAAAGATTAAAACCTCACAAATCAGTTAGAAAGAGGTACCAGCCCTTAGGTTAATTCTTTCCGTAGGGCTGGAGTTCGTCTCCAGCCGTATCGTTGGTTGAAGGAAACTTGACAGGCTGACTGCCGCGCCTCCTTTTCAAATTTTTAAGAATGAGTTAATCCATCAAACGGAGTGCACTTCATGGGACCCATCCGTATGGTTATTGTTATGTTTTTTCATCGCGACTGCTTGCGTGCGGAGCGACATGGCAATCTACATTTTCCCTTTGGCATCATTGCCTGTGTTTATCTAGTCGATCTGCAGACTGCTACGCTCGCTTTTCTCAATTTTGAACGGTTCATCCGATTGACAACGGGAGTTCGCTGTGACAGTACAACCCCTCTGGGTCTGGTTCGTTCGTCGGTGTGAGGTTGTATTTCCCTGTAAAGATGTCTCCAACTGATTTTTCTAGCGATGGAATCCTGGACCATTGGAAAAATACTTGATTAGAAAAGGTATCAATTATCGGATCAAGGCATGGGAATTTTGCATATAAAGGAAAATCATTATGGATAAAAAGACAGCCATTAAAGTTTTGATAAAGCTTGGTTTTTGGCTTCCTAATGAATTGAAATGTGCCATTCTTAATAAATTGGACAGTATGTCCGAAGCAGACATTGACAACATAGGGAAATCTTTGGCATTACAAAAAAAAACAAAGTTTAGAACTCGCGCACCTGAACAGTAAGACTGAATTAGACGATGAGATCATTGGGGTTTTCTTAGCAGTACGAAAAATACAAATTTTGGAACTTGCACAACTGGTAGAGCAAGAAGGGGACGAGTTACTTGGTGATGAATAACACTGGATTTAGCCCTTGTTTCGGTAATTTCTACTGGTATAAGTAAAACGCTTTGACAACCTTGCTCGAAAAAACTTCAAGGGCGTGCTTTCGTATGTCTCTGATTTTTCCAGAGCGAGGTCTATTGGGGAGATTAGAGCAATTATTTTTTGCAAACAATAACTAAAAATGTGATATTCTTATAATGAATATACCGGCTTAACCCATCACTTGACATTTGATCGCGTTTTATTGAAAAAATCAAGTGGCAGCAGTGACAATAAAGTCTGTAAATGTCTCCCAAGAAAAAGGGGAAAGTTGAGAACACACCCCCAACAACCCCATAAAAATTACCAAAGATTATCTAGCCTATACATTCCCCGAATAAGCTAACATTTAAGTACAAGTTATACAAAACCGATTTACAGGTTTGATCGAGGAGGAGAAAATGATCAACAGTAGTGAACAGGTTTTCGAAGTGGATTGTGATCTTGACACTTTGGTTTGCTGGTTGCAAAACAACCCAGATTGGGCTGAGAAAATTGGTCAGACTTGGCCAAAGCGAAATCTTTTGTACAAAATACTTTCAGGAGTTAAGAAGTTGTTCTTCCCAGCTCAGATGATAATGAGCTCCCCAAACAGTTTTAGGGTGAAAGGCTGGGTAAATTTCTTGATGCCAGTCGTTTTCAGTATCGTTGAAGGAGAAAAAACAATCAAAATCAAGGCAGGAGAAATGGAAAACAATGTTAAGGGTATCGGATTTATTTCAAGATCTAATCCAATTAGATCATCTATTATCCTAAACAAGTTTCGCTGGAATTGGGCGAGAAAGATGAGAATTCAAAAAAATTCTAGAAGATACTTACACGCGTTTGGAGATTATGTAAATCGCGCTGGATTGCCATCTGCGAGAAGATGATTCTGTGATGACAATAAACCAAGAAGATGGCTGATTTCGCGATGAGATTGCACATAAAATCAGCATTTGCATGTAAAATATGGTGACCAGATCGTGTCATCTAGGAGGGAAGATGAGCAAGATTGCAGTAAAGCAAGTCGGGTGTGGTCAATCTTCAGTTTTTGGTTTCAAACTCACTGGTATCAGGGCAAGTGAAACGCGCCTGTCCCCTGCCTACGTTTACGACCGTCATCGTAAAGAATTGTCCAATTTTGTAAACATGCTCTATCGGGGGGGAGACCCCATTACGTACTGCTTGAGGACACTGATCCGACCTTTCATTGAAAAGGGTCAATACGGTGATATTCAAACTGCCCTTTTGGTGAGGACCGAGGAACGGTCGAAACCAAGCATCGAGGCTTTAGCTCAGTCGATTAGACTTCTGTTAGGAGGTGTATTCAAGAACCACCGCTGGGATGTTATGGACGACCCAGAAGAATTGAGTGTATTGGTCAACCCCTTAGACTGGGATACAGCCAGCCATGTTGAATACAAACGCCGGCGTGAGAAGATCCAGCTGGATAACTTTTTGCCTGAAAGATCGGTTGGATTTCTTGATGAAAAAGTGGATCGTGGCTGCCTGGAATCTGAATCGATCGACTATGTTCACCCATTCACATCCAACGAAGGCGCTTATGAGCGTTTGTTTAAAACAATGCTGAATGGAAAACAAGAAGTAGTGTGGAGTACTATCCTTTCTCCCACAACACTTACGGACGAGGAAACAGGATTTCTCTACAAGCAACTGAGACTCTGTGAGGGAACACAGTTGCCAAGCGGCGAATTTATGCCCTTGCCCAGAAGTCGTGCCCAGGGACTGATTGAGAACTTGGTGAGGGGTTACCTGGTTTTACAGGATATGCCCTTTTACATGAATGTTGTCCTGTCCACAAATCAACCGCTCGACAAATCGATTCTCGAATATTGTGGGTTAGCGCTCACTGAACCGATTGGTTTTGGAAACACACGAAAAGATTCTGTAGATTTATCGATGTTTAATGTTGGTGGATACGATATATGCAAACCGAATGACGAAATCCAACGCAAAGTCATCTGCGAAAACTTGGCTACCCTGAACCAGGTTGATTGGGAAGCTGACCCTGCCGATGCAAACCAGCAGCGGTTCAGGCATCTGTTTGACGCCAACGAAGCTATTACTGGTTTTTACTTTCCAGTCAATGCAGAAGACAACCTGCCTGGAATTGAATTGTTTACGCTCGAAGAACATTCCTTACCCCGTGATCTGGTGGCACTCGGGCAATCAAGACGAAAGAAAATTCTGATCGGTGTCAACCGGTATTTTGGCTATGAGCAGAATGTCTTCCTTTCTGAAGACACGCGCCGCCAGCACACCTACATCGTAGGACAGACCGGGACTGGAAAAACCACACTCCTAAAAACGATGATAGCGTCGGACATGGAATCGGGCAACGGTTTGGCGGTCATTGACCCGCATGGAGAGTTTTACAAAGATTTACTGTCGATTGTCCCCCTAAGCCGTAAGGATGACGTAGTCCTGATCGACCCATCTGACCTTCAGTATCCTGTTGGTTTGAATCTGCTCGAAGTTAGGGATGGTGAAGAACGTGACTTCGTGGTCAAGGAACTAAGAGCGATTTTCAAACGATATATTCGGGAGTTCTTTGAAATTAGCAGTGGTGAATACTACGGTCCAGTCTTCTTTCAACATGTTCAGAACAATTTACTCCTTGCGATGTCTGATCTTGAAAACCCTGGCACGATTATCGAATTCTTTAATATTTTTATGGAGACAAATTATTGGAGGAGGTGGTTGCCGCTTAAATGGACAAACCAACAACTGACCAACTGGACAGATGTAATCCTCCCGAATACGGATTACAACGCGATTAACCGCAGCGACGGCGGCAGATATGGAGATTATTTTGCCTCCAAGTTTATTGATTTTGTGAATGACAGCCGAATTAACAACATTTTCGGTCAACCACGATCCACCGTTGATATCGAGAAAGCTGTTCGCGAGAATAAAATCATTCTCATCAACCTGTCTAAAGGGTTGCTGGGCGAAGCGAATTCGACCCTTCTTGGCATGATCTTGCTCGCAAAAATCACTGCCACTTTAATGGCAAGGGCAAAAGATATCTCCCTTGATAAAAAGGTAGCGCCATTTTATCTCTATGTTGATGAGTTTCAGAATATCGCGTCTGAGAACTTTTCCATCTTACTGGCTGAAGCACGAAAGTTTGGTCTTGGATTAGTGCTGGCAAATCAATATCTTAGCCAAATTTCCGATAACAAGATTCGAAATTCGATTTTAGGGAATGTTGGAACAATGATCAGCTTCAGATTGGGGCTTGATGATGCGAAAATCCTGGAAAGCCAATTTCTCCCAAGTTTTAATGGTGATGACCTGTGTAATCTACCCAATTACAACGCTGTTATGCGAACAAATGTTGACGGCGAGCGTATTGTACCTACAATTTTTAAAACCATTAAACCAAGTTTTCCGCCTAATGTTGCGTCTGCTGAACATTTGAGGCAAAACTCACGCCAGAAGTATGGAACCCCCAAACCCTTAGCCGAAGAAATAGTCAAGTATTCATTAGCTACACCCCGTTCAATGCCAATTGATATTAGTGAAACCAAAATGAGTGTTATAGAAAATCAAGGATGGGAAGAGATAAATCTAGAGGTATTGAAGGATTATTGGTTAGTAGATTCAAGGTTGCATGATGAATCCTTGGAAGCTATTGGAGAAACGATTCAATCAATTTTCACTTATCTAACCCGGCAGAGTGGATTACCTAAAGAAAAAGTGGCTTTGCTTTGGGAAAAAATTAAAGAAATGAAGTACCCTGACTTTTACATCAAACCTGGTCGTGTTCAAGATTATGTGAAAGTGACCGAAACAGAAGAAGCTAGTAGAGTTATCAACTTTTTGAAAAATTTAGGTAAAGCGATCATCAAGTTGCGCTGGCTGGAACAATCAGCCCGACATGGACTCGCTAAGCAAAAAAGGCTCTATAGGGAATTGATGGAGTTGCAGGAACAGGAGCAGTTTGTTGGTGTTTTTTATCTTCTCAAAAACTTGGAGATCGAAGAGTATTCTGAAGAATGGCTTAATTTTGATGAGAAGGAAATTCTTGATGAAGAATGAAAGTTTTGTACCAACCAATCATTTATCTCAGAAAAAATCAACTAATTGTTCCACTACAAAAACAAGAATGAGGAAATCAATGAAATGGACACCTAAAAAATATCAGAATATCATAAGACTGATCGTAACCTGGTTGGGATTGCTCGCTATTCTATCAAGTTCATCATTGGCTTTAGCACAAGGAGATCAGGAGATAGTTTACGATTACGTCTTCCTGATTGACACCTCTGGTTCGATGAATGATGGAACACCCCCTCTCTTTGGGCAGGTTGTTACGGTTGCCAGTGACTTCATCAATCAATTGCCAAACGGGTCGAACCTGACCATCATTACATTTGATACTACGGTAAAAGAGTTTGGGCAGTGGAAAAACCTTACATCCTTAACCAAAGATTCTATAGTACAGAGCTTATCGGAACTACGTGCGAATGGTAATTACACAGCTATGTGGGATGCAGTTTGTGCCGGTGTGAGCGAAATGGAGGCAATGAACGATGGTAATAACACGCACATTCAGCTCCTGATCTCTTATACCGACGGACAGGATAATATCAGTAAAAACTCACCTGGTGCCTGCTTGGATCGATACTTACTTCTTCAGAAAAATCGCTACACCTATTGGATCTATAACTCCTTGAATAATATCGCTGTGCCAGAAGAACTTCTTGAGCTACAAGAGAACCTGGGAATAAATCGCTCTAATAATCCCACCCCAATTCGTGTAGCTCAATTTCAGCCTTTTTTACTAAATATGGGGAATCTATTGGCAAGTCCAGCAGGACCTAAACAGGGATGCATGGTTTTCTGGCTTTCAGATCCAAGCATCGCAGGAATGCCGATCTCTTTCAGTGAAGCGCCATCCTCAAATAGAGACTTGCCGTTGGGAACTGGAGCTCAAGTGTGTGCAAGCGGAACCTCATGCAATCACGAGGTAATAGCATCGACAGCTAATGTTTGTGTTGATTTCGATCTGGTCAATCTTGCACCAGGGAACCTTAACATCGCTGATTTTGGTGAGTATACACTCAGCCTTCCGCTGGAAATCCAGAATGATGATGGATTGGGGCAAGTCTATATAATGCCCAACAAGTTAGATATCCGCTTTTCTTTGGAAGAGATAAGTACATCAACACCTGTTCCGACTGAGACGAAACCGCCAACATCTACAAACACATCTGTACCAACTGATACGCCGATACCCACCAACACTTCGACGCCAAAACCCACTAGCACACCGGCGATGGGCACCACTAGTATTCGCTGCCAGGGAAAGTCGGAGATCGATTTAGGCAAGCTTCAAATAAACAAAGATGGGTCAGTAAGTGCCAAACAAGATTGCCAGATCAGTATTACTAGTGAATACCCAACCCAACCCTTACTTGTCAGTATTGAAAGTGACCAGGTCGAAATTCTGCCCTTCTTAACACTCCAAGCTGGGAATATCACTGGAAAATCGGTGCAAGTGAGGCCGGAAACAAATCAGGTAACAGTGTTGCTCAATCTTCCGCCCGAAGAGGTAGAAAAACTCAAAGGTGGCACACATCGATATAACGCCGACCTGGTTGTTGTCACTGAAGACACAGCGCTGATAGGCGATTTCAAAAGTGGTGTAACCACACTTCCGATTGAGTTTCAGATAGTCAAACCGAAATCAAAAATGCCCCTATTCATTGCCGCTGGCGTTGCTGCGTTGATTGCTTTGATAGCTATTCTGAAGGGTGCAGCCAATAAATCAAAGCCACCAAAGTTTAACCTGATTATGAAATGGGAGGATGAAAATGGACCGAAGTCGCAGGGTTTAATGAGAATTAAACCTGGTCGAGTAGAGAAAGATAGATATAAAATTAGTGTCGGTTCCGCCCCGAAAGCTGAAATGACTGTGACCAGATTGCCTGAACAAGCATTTGACATAATCGGGATTAAGTCTAGAGACAAAATTGAGTACTCAATCAAACCTATTTCACCAATTAAGGTGAACGGATTACTAAAAGACAAAGAATTTAAGCTGGTGGAAAATGACAGACTGACCATCGGTGAAACGACAATTTATTTCATTGTAGGAAGATAGAAGGAGATATCATGACTGATAGCCAAGCATTGACAACAATTACGTTCACCCCTACCCTGTATGTTTTTCTGGGTTCAAGCTCAGCAGAGATCGGATGGCGTCTGAAGAAACTCCAGGTCGACGCATATGGAGATATTCCAATTTATCAGCATCTCTGGATCGACACCGACTCAAAGACTACCCCAGAAATTGATTCCTGGCTGAAAAATGATACAGTGCGGCGGATAAGCATTGGTGACGTCGACACGACTTTAATCTTGGAAAATCTACCAGATTTCTCCGAGATTGAGGCTTGGTGGCCAAAAAATAATACGGATGATCCGGTGACACTCGTTGATGGAGCTAAGCAAATTCGAATAAATGGTAGATTGGGCTTGTTTGGATCTTTCATGAGACCGGATGACCGTGGCGGATTCCCCGTGCGGGATGTTTTACAAAATACTGCGCAAGCGGTTACAGGAATTCAGGAAGCCCAGGTTACCCAAAAAATGACTTTTGCGGGTAACAATTATCAGGTCAATTACGGACAGGTTAGAGTATACATAGTAAATTCCATGTGTGGTGGAACCGGCAGTGGAATTTCATTTGATATCTCATACTTGCTTAGGAAATTCTTCTTGAGCTCTACTCATAAAGTGTCCATTATTGGTGTTAACTTATTACCCCCAGTTTTCGAGCGGGCAATTGGCCCGACAGACGCGGCTCAGAAGGAAAAGGTAAAAGCCAATGGGTATAGTTATCTTCAGGATTTGGATTACTTGATTACCAAACGAAATTGGAATGTTCGTTATCCAACTCTGGAAGTCAATTTAAAAGCAGCTCCCTTTGACTATGTTTACGTTGTTGATTTAGCAAACAAGAGTGGGCAGTATCTTAATGATCCCATGGATGTCTACAAAATGACATCCCAAGCCCTTTTCCTCTTGAGTGTAACTCCGATTGCAGCCGCTCAGATCTCATCGCTTGTAAATACACCTGTTCATGACAGGAAATTCAGGGGAAAATTGCCTTACCTAAACTCTTTCGGCGCTGCCTCGCTTATATTCCCAAAAGAGAGACTTCGAGATTATTGTGCAACTCGCCTGACAATTGATGCTATTGATTCGGTTCTGAGTTCAGCATACTCCGACGCTGGAGACAGACCTGCCCATGTGGTATTGATAGAAGAGTTGAAAATAAAACCATTTACTCTTGTGGACGCTATCCAAAAAGGTCGAAGAGTTGTCAATGATAAGCTTGAATTTATTAGAGATGCTGAAGATCCGGGTGATGCAATATCTTATATCACCAGCGAGCTCGGCCAAGATAGAAATGAGTTGTCTCACAATGAGAAACTATTTACAACTACTGCAGATGATATTAAGAAAATCTTAAAGGCAGAGCTATCCCTAAAAGTTAACACCATGAACGCTAACCATGGTCCCAGGTACGCCCAGGCTGTTGTTGATATGTTTGATAAAGGACCTTCGTCTCAATCCATATCTGCGTTTAGGTCTCAAATCCCTACGGAAGAAAAATTGCAGGAAGACATTGATAAGGAACAAGATGACCTGGACCAAGCGGTATCCAAATTAGGCGAATTATCAAAACAATTCGGCGAGACTGTTTTCAAATGGATATTGAAGCGAGAATGGCGTAATAGATTTGAGACTATCAAATCCGATGTCATAAACACAATGGACAAATTAAACCAGGCAAAGGAGCGGAAAAAGATATACACGTTAATCAGGGATATTTATGTCAGCTTATCTACAGATGCCACCGAAATATCATTGTTGCTTGATAGATTTTCAAAGCAATTGATCGAAGTACAGTCTGAATTGAAGCGAGAATCAGATCTGCTCTTAAAACCTGATTCTCAGTCGGATCTCTTCGAATTATCGAAAGAAGTTGTCGATAAAAAATATTTCCTGGATTATTATGATGAAAGAAAAAAAACCATTGATGCGAATCATATCTATGCAAATTTCATAAACAGTAGGGATGACAGATCAATTAATAGTCTTAAATCCTTCACAATTTCGACACTGAGAGAGGATCTGGTAAAAACAGCTGAAATTCCCTTTGAACAAGCCCTCAAAGATGTAGATGTAATGAGTGAGATGTTTACTTATTATGGCGCTAAGGCCTTCTCGCAGAAATTAAAGGAAAAAATGGACAGCATGCGAGATTATTGTTTGCCCTTCTGGAGGTACAAGTATTCAGCATCGAATTTATTCCCGATGAGTCCACAATATATTGGTGTTGAAGATGCCAATTCAACGATGATCCCAGCGGCATATCGCAGTGATAGCAGTGTCGCCTTGATCTCCACCGGTATAAAGGACGCGATCTTTTTTGCACGTTCTGAGCATGGTATCCCTACGTGGATGTTGACAGAACTTCCGGTATGGCGCAAGGCATATGATGATCATAGAGCTAGCGGAGCGATGGATCCTTTGAATGTCATTAGCAGTGCGACAAGAAATGACCTCGATCCCAATTCCTCCAAAGCTACTGCTGGAATATGGGCTTTGGCGCTGGCTTTCGGTTATGTGGTCAATAGAAGAAATTTCTTTTACTTTGATGAGAAGCAAGAATTGATGAAAGGCGCCGTACCAGACCCAGCTAACTTGATTGGGCAAGGTCGCGAAAAAGCCGAAGCTGAGTTCAGGGTGAATCATGACTGGGTCAACAAGGCACGCAAATTGATCAATGATCACATCGACAGGATTGGAGACAAAGAGGCTGTTAGGTTGCTCCAGAAATATTACGACAAACTGAATCAAGAGAAAAATAGTAAGACTCCAAAGGGTTCAACACGAAAACAATTAGAAAGAGAGCTCGAAAGTCTGGAAACCGCATTAGGGATTATCAAATCTGGTCAAGATGTCTAGAGGATATCGATAAAAGGATACACATGGCATACTCCCAGTACAGCGCGGCGCTGATTATTTCTCTTGGCGAAAGGACATTTAATTGTGTAAAAAGAGCTGTGCACACGTATGGAATCCCTCCGTCGGAAGGTAGTGGGATAATGGTTTCAGGATATTCCCTGGAGTATTCCAGGGAATATCAACCTGGTGGAAATATCTCAGCCAAACTCATTTCTTTGCAGGACTACTTTAGTCCTATCGAGACCAAGATAAATGGTCTTTTCGATATCGATCAAGTAGATCTCAAGGAGGTCGAGACTATTACGGCTAGCCTATGGGAAGAATTTCGTGAGCATGCTGACCGAACCCATAAGGACCCTGAAAAAGTAGGAATCACACCCAATCAGGTGGTAATTGTTGGCGATGCATGGGATTCTGATTGTTCATATTTGTTGATACCGATATTGTACTGTTTTAATAACCTAATCAGGACTGCTAAAAACGATACCCAACTGAACGTTATCCTCGATATCTCTCATTTCTCTGACCAAAAAGCGACTTCGAACCAGGAAGCTTTGGCCTATCGGTTGGTGAGCGAAATTGCCGACCGAATTGATCCGAACCCCAAGAAAACTGATGACCCAATATTAAAGCAATTGGGATACAGCATGGATCTCACCCTTTCGCGAATCGGCTTTTACATCGTAGGTGAGAGAAAAGAGGACAACCTATTTGCCAAAGACCACCAAGAGCTGGAAGATATCATTTTCAGTTTCATTGTTGGACTTATTAATCCACAAGTCAGAGAGGATCTTAACAAGGGTAGGGGCTTTGAGAGTGTGAGATCGAATCAGCGTTTCTTCTCAAGTTTCGGCAGTGTTGGCATATTCTTCGACCCAGAAAAGATTATCGAATATTGTGCCCTCACACTCGCTAAAGAAATCGTTAATGAGGGCTTTTTAAAGCCAAAGTCCATCGAATCTGTTCTCATTGAGACAAGCACTTCCCACGTAACCAGGGAATTTGAAAATCCAATCACTTGGTTTGATCAATTAATCAAGAAACCATTTTTCTCTATTTCCGGAATGGATGGGAAAACTTGGGATATTACTCACACAATCACAGTAATTCCCTACAATCCTCCACCAATCGACCACCCAGATATTTGCCCGTACCTCTCCGATGTAGAAAACTATCAAAAAGCAATTAATGAAGATTTATTCGGAGCAATGGAAATTCTTGAGAACAACATTCAGGTTAAGACGCTTGAGATACTCGAGGAGCGCAAGCAGACCTTAAATAAAATATATTTGAATCCTGACCTGTATCCCAACTTGTGTACACACCTGGAGAATATTTTAAGTCGGATAAAAAATGATCTTCAACGACGAAAGGATGAGGCAAACAAGAAGTCAGAAACAAATTCAAAAGTCGCTGAAATTCAGGACCAGTTGGTTAAAGCAAAAACGGAATTCTCTGATACCTTGAAAGCGTTCGACCCTCCACCTTCATGGTTCCACTTAATACCCGAAGGGGGCATTAAAGACATAGTCCGCAAGATTCTGGCAGTCCTGCAGCAGGAAGGATATCGAAAACTTGACCAACTACGTGGCGAGATCGAAGCCCTTACAGCTATTTTGATCTGCCTGCCTTATGCCAAAAACTTGGCAGAATTCAACCTGGATGTTGCCACGAGGTCGGTTGAACTTGTTGAAGACCACATACTAAGGCTCAGTGATGCCAAAAGGCGACTGAACGATTTGGAGACTGACATTGTAACCAAACTACAAAGAATCAGCGATAGTTTTGTGGAACAGCCAACTGAATTTGATTTTTTGTTTGACCCTATCACTAAGACAATCGCAGATGATTTATTCCAAAGGTTCACACCAAAATCCGGTCACGTCGCTGGGGAGCTCATTTCGGAGAATCAATGGTTTTTTGATCTGGTTTTCCAACCACCAGAAAAGCCAACCGAAGATCTGGTTAATTTTTCCAAGGAATACTACCAGGGAATTCGCAAATGGAATCTCACGCAAGTAATCGAAGAGTTCTATAAGAATACGAATTCAGATTATTATTTCCCATCAATTTTGAAGAACTTCTTAAATAAAGTGAGGAATCTTTTATCTTTCTCTTCTGTAAAGGTATTTCCCAACCCGCCGATTAGATCGGCTTTGTTGACTGACAAAGGTGAAGTGTTTTGGGATTATTTTTTTGATAACCAACCTTCATTTGAAAAACCGCTTGATTGGGAAAAAAGAATTTCGTTAAGCCCTTATTTCGCCTCATTTTGCCAGGCGAGGAATGGAATTGCTTTTGATAATATTGAGCATCACTTCACTGAGGGCAAGAAGCAATGGGAAGCGTTAAGCGATGCTGAAAAACATCAATATGACATTATCCCTGACAAGGACAAGAAGCCAGCCCGTGCCAAGGCGGAATTCTTGCATGATAGCCTCTGGCGAATCACCTATAAATGGGATTTCAAACCTACTAACAAAACCGAGACTGCCCATTTTGAAATCTCAATTCAAGTTGACCAAAACAGTTACAAAGATTTAGTCAACAGAGATCGGTATATCGGTCAGTATCATCTTTATGCTGAAGAATATTGTAACGAAATCGATCAACTTGTTGACCATTTCAAGAAAATTCAGTGGCAGTACAAGTGGGATTCATACGACCAGGCAAGCAATGTGCTTGCCTTTGTTCAATCTTTTATCTCGTATCGTCATGATAAGGACACAAGGTTTGTAGAGGAATATCCAAGATATCCCCTCGAGACACTCTGGGATCGGGTAGGGGATTGTGAAGATTTCGCAATTCTCAGCGGGGCGATCTTGAGCAGATTGGGTTTAAAGGTGGCACTGCTTCTCTATCCAAACCCATGTCACCTTGCTTTTGGTGTAGAAACTTCGAAAACTCATACGATGAAAAACCTGATTAAAGACCCAGTACATGATATTTTGTATTATTACGGGGAAGGTACCAGTAAAGCCTGGCAGCTGGGCGAGATTCCCCACGATTATCATGGGGCGACCCCCGATTTTTACCGTATAAATGAATCAAGCTGGCTAGTCACCCCAGAAGTGAAGGAACTAGAGCCCGAACCAAAAACAGAATAGAGGAAGAAATGACAGATGCGCTAACTCAAGCCGACTTCCAGGCGATTGCTGACTTGGAGAATGTTTTAACGATCCTTCGTATGGAAAAAATAAAGAAGAATAGCAGTTTGAAACCAGAGACTATCCTTTTCATTGAGGAAGTTCTGAATAAATATGGGCCAAGTTTTACCAAACCGAGTGATGATCTTAAACCTTTTTCCCGGAATGCTAAAGATGTACTCGGCGAATTGCTGGCACATCAGCCGTTTTGTATTTTTATTGGAATTTCTGCAGAGGATTACCTTAAAGTTAAGCCTTCCCGCGCATTGACGGCGCAAGAGACTGAGAAATGTTTTGAAGCCACAAGAGAGCTTGCGAACAAAATTATTAATCACTTTACCATACTTAAGGAAGAACAAAAAAAAGAGGCTGAAAACTCCAAGAAAGTTGATAGTAAAAAATGACAAGCGCTATTGCTATGCCAGCTTTTAAAGAAAGTTCGCTGCAAATCAGATTGTATCTAACGGGGGAAAAAAGTAGAGCAAAAGATTACTTGAATTCTCTAAAGTCTTTTCCACAATTCACAGATGTGAAGATCGTTGCGGATGAGGACACCCAGGTGATCATAATAAACATGACTCAGACAACTTCGCTCAAGGATTGGGAAAATAAAGAAAAAACAATTCTTGATAAGGCACGCGAACAACTCACAGAGTATCCTGACCTTGGTTTCATCGGTGCAAGTATGATATATCAGGCTGTTTATACGAGTCTTGACGAAAGCACAGTATCAATAGCCATACATGAATTGCTAGAAGCAAAGATTACCAATAACACCATCCCTTTTTCACAAGAGATACCCGGCGGCAAGTTGCTTTTGCTAAACATTCCTGTAATGTGTTTGCTGGGTACAGACGACTTTCAGCCAATTATTCGATACCTGGCGCTATGCGAAGCCAAATTAGAAAAACAATTGAATGCCTATCTTTCTAATTATTCCTTTTTCTCCCCGGATATTGCTTTTTTAAAAGCCCATCAAAATGTTCACAAGTTCAGAGTACATTCAACCCGAGATAATTTGCAAGAAACGCTCGACAATATAGATGGCGAAATCCAGGCACTGTTCAAAAAGAATGATGTATTAGGTGAAGAGACAAAGGTTGGTCTTGAAGGTCTTTCCAAATGGCTGAGCCACTTATTACGCTTTTATATTGAGGCAAACAGCACTGCTACGTCAATGGTCCAGCAAAAGAACATATATCAACACAGTTTTGATGCTGAACCAAGTCTTGTGGCTGAAGGTCAGGTGTGGCAATTTCTTCGGGAACGCATAAATACCTTGAACGAGGAGCTTGAGATCAAGATCTCGGAGTGCCAGGCAGTGCTGCAAGCTACGCAGCAAGCAGTAGCCATGGTTCAAACGCGCATTGACCAGGCGGATGAAGCCCTGGAGCGTGAGCAGGAGAAGCGCTACCGCCGTAGGGATGAACTGCTGGCGTACCTCGGCGTTGCCATTGCCCTGCCAGAGCTGCTCAACTATGACCTCGTGCAAAAAATATTGACAAGTTGGAATATAGTCCTTCTTCCGATCGGCTACTTTGCAATTCAACTGCTTCTGATCGTGATAATTGGAGTAATTATTGTTGATTTGATCAAGCGCTCGAGTTTGCACAACCCAGATTAAACCTCTCAAGATCAGAATAGGCGGGATAGTAGTATGGATAGAATCGAAAAATTCAATAAGATGCTTGAACAAGTGGATCACTCAGATCCAGTCCAGGTACAGGAGATGATTGATCTGATCACTGAATGGTTGGATGACAAAAGCAACTCTGTAGAGCTTCAAACGCATCTGACTGCTCTCCGAATAAATCTTTGGCTTGACTTGTGGGAATTAACTCAAAACTCGCAGGACTTCAAAAATGCTCGAAACTACCTTGAAATTTCTCTCGAAGGAGATTTTCTGGTGGAGTTACACATTAGTGCAATCGAGAGAGTTTTCTACATTTTCAGAGCATTCTTTAATACTTCTAAAGACATACATATTTTAGGAGCGGTGATTTACTGGGGATTAAATTTCAACATTTATGCTACGCTCGATTATCCTAATTACTTTTTGAACATAAATCTTCTGGCAACTGCGCTACGAGATCGTTTTGTGCTCGGGGCGAAACCACAGGACTTGGATAATAGCATCTCCCTATTGAAAGAGGCTCTTGAACTCGCGCCTGAAGGACATAAGGATCGCCCATTGCTGATGTATAACCTGGCAGATGCACTGCGAGAGCGTTATGCCCTGAGAGGGAACGCAGAGGACCTGGACAAGCGCATTGAAGTCTTGGAAAAGGCTCTGGCAATGACGCCTATGGGAGATAAGAATCGCCTTGCGTGGTTGAATAACCTGGCAAATGCACTGGGAGAGCGTGATGCGCTGAGGGGGAAGGGTGCGGACCTGGACAAGCGTATCAAACTCCTGGAAGAAGCACTAAAACTAATGCCTGAGGGAGATAAGAATCACCCCAGCATGTTAAACAACCTGGCAGTTGCTTTGGGGGATCGCTTCGCGCTAAGAGGGAAGGCAGAGGACTTGGACAAGCGCATTGAAGTCTTGGAAAATCTTCTATTATTGACGCAAGAGGGAGATAAGGATTGCCCTACAAGGTTAGATAACTTTGCAATTGCGCTTTTAGAATGTTATGCTCTCAGGGGGAATGCACAGGACCTGGACCAAAGCATTGAACTCATCGAAAAAGCTCTGGCATTGACACCTGAGGGAGATGAGGATCGCACCGTTGCCTTGAACATTCTTGCAAATGCACTAAGAGTTCGTTTCATGCTTAAGGGGAAAGCAGAGGATCTGGACCAAAGCATCAAACTTTTTAAAGAGGCTCTGGCATTGACCTCTAATGTAGATGAGAATCGACCTGATGTGTTGAACAACTTAGCAAATGCATATGGAGATCGTTATGTCTATTTTGGAAACTCTCATGACTTAAATAACAGGATTAGACTTTGCAAAGATGCTCTGAAATTAACCTCAGAAAGAGATCAGAATAAACCAAATAGGCTGAACAACTTGGCAATCGCGTTAGGTGATCGTTTCTCTCGATATGGAAACCTTGAGGACTTGGATAAAGAGATTACTCTTTTAGAGGAAGCTCTTGCCTTGACAGTTAATGGACACAGGTATCGACCAGAATTATTAAGCAACTTGAGAAAAGCCTTGGGAGAACGATATGTGGTCAAAGGAGATCTCCAGGATTTGAGCATGAGCATCAAATATTGTGATGAAGCTTTGAATTTGACCACTGATGTTCAAACCGATCGACCCAAGAGACTTAATCGCTTGGCAATATCGTTAATTAACCGATACGCTCGGATTGGGAACTTAACGGACCTATATAGGAGCATTAAACTTTTGGGAGAAGCGTATACGTTGACTCCTAAAGGACACAAAGATCGACCTGCATGTTTAAACAACCTTGGAACTGCATTGCGATACCAATACTCTCAATCGGGTAATCTCGACGATCTTTGTAGAGCAATTGATCTGCATGAAGAAGCCTTAGAATTGAGCCCTCAATATGGTTTGCATCGGCCTCGACGGCAAAACAATCTGGCACTTGCCTTATTAGATCGTTACTATCGAAAGGGTAATCTCGAAGATCTGAACCAGAGCATTGATCTTTACGAGGAAGCACTGGCAATGTCTCCTGATGTAGACCAAATGCGCCCTGGGATTCTAAATAACATGGCGATTTCGTTTCGAGAACATTTCGCTCGTACTAAGAACATTGAGGATCTGGAGAAATGCATCGAACTCATGGAGGACGCACTATTGTTAACCTCAGAAAGTGCTCGAGACCGTCCCATATTGTTAAGTAGCTTGGCAAGTGTATTGGGAGATTGTTACACTTGGCTTGGTAACAGCGAATGCCTGTACAAAAGCATCGAACTCTACGAGACTGCGCTATCGATCTCTCCCAAAGGAGACCAGACGCGTCCGGGGATTCTTAACAATCTAGCCATTGAACTTGCAAATCGTTATGCCCTAACCAAGAACGCTAAGGACCTGGAAAAAAGCATCGAACTATCCATAAAAGCCTTGGAGCTGTACGCAAAGAATGATCCTTGTAGATCTGGTATATTAAACAACCTGGCATGTTCAATTGCAGATCGTTATTTTTCTCTAGCCAAAATAAAAGATGCTGAGGTAGCAGCAGCTTACTACCATTCGGCAATCAAATCATTGGATGATGGACATATAGAAAAGCCTAATATTCAACACAATCTGGGTAACTTCAGCATGAGAATGGGAGATTATCTAACTGCACTTGAAGCCTTCGAAGGCATGGCGGCGAGCTTGGAGATGCTGCGGTCTGCAAGCTCCAGCAAGCAGGATCGAGAGAAATTGCTTAGTGATTATTCACACAGCTTTGCGAACCTGGTGTTTTGCTGCTTGAAGCTTAACCAGCCTGAGAAAGCTCTGCGCTATGCTGAAGCCGCCAAGTCCCGGGCGTTGGTGGACGCGCTGCACAACCAGGTGACTGACATTAGTAATTTGGCTACCCAGGATGATTCCCTAAAAGCCAATCTCGAGGAGCTGCATAAACTGCAGCACGAAATTAACTGGCTGCTCAAGCAGTTAGATGCTAGTGACCAGATTTTAGGGTTAGTAGATCCAAATGCTTCGAGACTCAGACGTCCACCCGATGAAATTAATGCTGATTTGAAAGACAAACGGGCGAAAGAACAGGAACTATGGCAAACTCTCGAAAAACGCGCTCCTGTTTTTACCATGACCGTCTCCGCGCCACCCTTCCACCTGGAAGATGCCATTACTCTGGCTGATGAAGAAAATGCGGCTCTCATCAGTTATTATCAGCACAGCCAGGGCTGGGTCGCCTTTGTTGTGTACAAAAGCGAATTTTTTATCGCAGAGTTGCAGGGGGTGGAAGAGTTGCTTGAACATTATCAGTCAGCTTTCTCCAACCTGCATATCCCCTTCGGGAAGAGACTTCTTAGTTGTGTTCTGGAAGAAGCCTGGCGGGTCCTGATCCAACCGCTGCAAGGATGGCTTCCAGTGGAAGGCAGTAACCTTGTCATCGCACCTTTCGCTGGGCTGCACCACCTGCCTTTCGCAGCTTTCACCAACCCGGTTGATGGTAGTTACCTGGTTGATCGCTATCATCTCAAGGCAGCCACCTCGCTTGGCACTCTGAAAGCCATGTGCACCCAGGCACAAATTAAGGTAGAGGATCACACCAATGCCCATGCGATGACGGTTGTTGGATACGCTGATGATCCATCCTCCCCATCCTGCCTTCCCGCTGTAGAAGATGAAGTTACTGCCATCTCAAATCTGTTCCACCTGCCTCACCCCTTGGTCGGAAAGGAGGCTATGATTGAAAACGTGCTCACCCAGGCACCCGGCAGCCAATCACTCCACTTTGCCTGTCACGGCATGTTTGATCCGCAGGAACCGCAGCGCTCCGGTTTGATGCTGGAAGATGGCTGGCTGACTGTCAGAGACGTTCTGACCCGCATGAACCTTTCGGGCACAAAGCTGGTTGTGATGAGTTCATGCCTTTCGGGTCTATCCCGGATTTCGCAAGGCGAAGAGCTGACTGGTCTGCTGACCGCCTTCATCTTAGCCAGGGCAAAATCGGTAGTTGGGTCGCTCTGGTCAGTTGACGACCGCTCCACCGCGGAACTGATGGTTAAGTTCTATGAGCTGATTAGCCAGGGTTGGGGAAGATCTGCCGCGATGCGAGAGGCACAACTTTCCATCCGCAAACAACCCCAATGGCAGCATCCCTACTACTGGTCACCGTTCTTTTTGACCGGGGTCGGATGATTGAATTGGCTTTTCTTGAAACGAAAATTTCTGCATAGAGTTTATCAATGGCAGGTAAGAAAAACAGGCGATTTTGGCAGAGAAAGGAAGGGCACGGTATCAATCAACATATTTTTTTTGATTGTCAACAATGGGGTATTTCTCTACCCCCTCATCTGCGAATTTTTCGCATAACCAGTTCAATTAATTGGAGGTGTTATGGCATACTTGTTTCTTTGTTCCATCGGACCCGTTCAAGAGTTTATTGTCAATGCCCGCAGAAGCCGGGATCTTTGGTACGGCTCCTGGATGTTAAGCGAGCTCGCTAAGGCAGTAGCGAAGAAAATTGCCACCAGTCGTGGTACGCTGGTTTTCCCAAAGCCTGTAAATCAAGGTGATTTGAACGCAAAGTCCGACTTTAATTCACCCAATCGTGTCAGCGCGGTATTCGAGAAGTTCGACTACCAGCTTGCTGATTCTTTCAAGCAAGCCGCAAAAGAGCGCTTGTTGCAGTTATGGAACGATTCGTTGGTGCACATCCACGATCAGGCTAAGTTCCAAAATGTAAGCCCGACAGATCTGTTTAATGATGCCACTATTCCAAAACAACAAATTGAAGACTTACTTGAGTTTTATTGGGTGGCAGTACCGTTTGAAGAAAGCGACTACCCCAATGCCCGGGATCAAGCTGAGGCGCTGCTTGCGGCACGGAAGAACACCAGGGATTTTTCATTAAAACCTGGCTCTGAAACCCCGAAATCATCATTGGATGGCATTCGCGAGTCTGTCATCCCTGAAAAATACTATGATGAACCTTACAAAAAAAACCAGTTTTTATTCAAAGTGTATCGTGCAAGAGGAGCTGAAAGGCTTTCAGGGGTTGATCTGCTCAAGCGGTTGGGCAGGCTTGGCGATGAGCCAAAATTTGCCAGTACATCGGATGTGGCTGCCGCCCCATTGATGAACACTCTTGGCAAAAGCGAACAGAAACAGTTGATCAGCGATCTGAAAAAGTTGCTCACAGATCAGGGAATCCTTCCGGACGAGATTTCGGAGAACGCCAGCCTGGTATTCGAAAGTCGCTTTCGGGAGTACCTCGGGGAAAACCCTAAACAGAAAGAGATTCTTGAGAATCACCGTAAGCTTATAAAGCAAGCCTTCAATGGATCTACGCCTTACCCTTACTATTCCGTACTGATCGCGGACGGTGACAATATGGGTGAGCGGATTAACCAATTAAAGGATATTGCCTCGCATAGTGAGATTTCTCAAAACTTAAGTATTTTTGCAGCTGGTCTTCGTGACAAAATCGATAAAGACCGTGCCGGCACCTGTATCTATGCTGGCGGGGAAGACATCCTTGCGTTTCTGCCATTGCACACTGCTCTGGAATTTGCAAAGGAGCTCGATGACGATTTCACGAAGGCAATTTCCACGAAGGCAATTCCCACGACCTTATCTGGTGGTCTGGTGATCGCCCATCACCTGACACCTCTCAACGAAGTGATGCGCCTGGCTCGTGAAGCTGAAAAGGAATCCAAAAAGACAGCATCGAAAAACGCTCTCACAGTGGTAGTGAGCAAGAGGAGTGGAACCGATACGTCAATCACAGATCACTGGAAAAACTTGACCAATAGACTGCTAACCCTTAAAGATTGGATTATAGCCGGGTTACTTGGTCAGGGTGTGGGGTATGAACTGAAGGTTCTGGCGGCTGATTTTGGAGGATTTGATCTTCAGAGTAATGACTCCCATCGGGATGCGATTGCCGACGAAGCAATTCGAATTATTGAAAGGAAGAAACAGTCTAACTCCACCATACCCCTGGACGACTTGGTGAAAAAACAACTCCATGAGTGGATTAAGAAAGATAAAATCCCAGTCGCTCAAATTGCTGACGAAATAATCATTGCCAGCGAATTTACTAACTAATAAGGAGGTGACAATTGTCTGAAACAAAATTTTGGTTAATATCACCACGAGATCCACTGATCTTCCGTAACGGAAAACCGTTCACGGCTGCACCCGGCAGCCGGGCTGAAACACTACCAATACCTTACCCGGGCACGATCTCCGGGGCGGTGCGAACGAAAGCTTGGACTGACGGTGCTACCGGTGTTTTTGATGTACACCGTATTAATGATCCCTACAATGTTCACGGTCCGCTGCTGGTCGAGCTTGATGCTTCCGATAACATCAAAGACTGGTTGTTTATTGCACCAGCAGACGCAGTCTTCTTCCAAACGAAGGAAAAAAGCAAAACAGAAGCGGACTGCTTTGACCTGAAGCCCATGCCTACCTTGCCAGGCATTTTGTTGGACAGTAAGGATATGGTGTTGTGCGGATTTGAAAAAAATATCAAACGCAAGTCGTTCAAGTCCCCTCCCACTTTTTGGAATTGGCTGACTTTAAAAGAATGGCTTTTTAAACCGGTCAGCAAACGTGCTGTCGAGCTTCACACAGTAGGGATTAGTCATCTCCCAATTGAATATCGAACACATGTGGCGATGGAAAACAGCCTTCAGGCGGCAAAGGATGAAGGCCTGTACCAAACTTCCGCTGTCGAATTTGATTACAAGGCACCAAGTGGGCTAACGCTCAATGATGTCCGCCGTTTTGGCATGGTCGCTGTCTGTGACCTTGATATTCATGGAGGCGGTCTTGGTTACCTGGGGGGTGAAAAACGCCTTGTAGATTGGCTTCCTATATATACAAATGTTCCCTTCCTCACATGCCCTGAGGATATTCGGGAAGACATTGTAAATAGAGGCCATTGTCGTCTTCTCATGGCAACTCCAGCCTACTTCGGTGAGAAAAACGATCCAGAAAAGGCATTGTCTGCGATGGGTGCTGAGGTGATCGCAATCATCAACGATCGATTCCAAACCGTTTCCGGTTGGGATTACCAAACCAAAAAACCAAAGCCTACTAAACACCTGGTACCTGCTGGGAGTGTTTTCTTCCTGAAGTTGAGTGACGACCTTCAAAAGAGGAACCAGTTTATTGACCAGGTTTGGGGAAAAAACATTGGTGATGACCCGCAGATGTGTTCTGATGGCTATGGGTTGTCATTGCTTGGAACCTGGGATGGTAAAAAACGACGTATGAACATGGAGGAGTCTGATGATTAACAGAAAGAAACCTCTGGAGATGGACTTTCCAGAAACGGTTCCAGTTTATAAACCTAATTGGACCAAAACAACAAGGCACTATAAGGTCATTACCCCTTTGTGGGGTGGGGGCGTTGAAGCTAACATAAACGACCCAATCACTGTTATCAGAGGGAGCTTGATCCGCGGTCATTTGCGCTTCTGGTGGCGGGCAATGCGGGGGAACAGCAATGGGAGCTCCGTTTCCCAAATGCGGGAAAAAGAAAACTCGATTTGGGGTTCGACAAAGGAACCATCCCATGTGAAGATATCTATGCATATAACAAACACAGGTACAAAATTTCAACCAACAAATTTTAAGGGCGATGATATTGATGATATTGGAGCGATGAATTCAAAAGACGCTTATGTTGCCTTTCCGCTTCGTGTTAGCAGAGATGATCGGCGAGCAGGAAAACGCCCAGCAACATTGTTAGAGAATGTTCAATTTAGTATTGAACTAGAGTATCCTGACACTGAAAAGGAAGAAGTTGAAGCAGCCCTGTGGGCATGGCAGACTTTCGGGGGCATCGGAGCGCGCACTCGAAGAGGAATGGGGGCTATTGAGTGTACTCATGTCGATGGGAACCCTCAGCAGCCTAAGCCAGGAGCTGAATTCCAACGATCCATAAGCGAAAATCTTCAAAAATGGATCGAAGCTGGTGACTACACTGCAGGTGTCCCTCACCTCAGCAAACAACTCCTATTCAAACTTACCACCAGACAAAACGACCAAACAGGCATCCTTGCACTGAGAAATATTATAGGTCAATACAAAAAATTCCGGCAATCCAGGCAAGGAGCAAATGGAAGAGGTCGAAGTCATTGGCCAGAGCCTGATCTGATCAGAGCTTGCTTCCCGGGGAGAACCTTTCGTCACCCCATTGCTCATCGTGTTCATGGGAAGGCTCCCCGCGCGGTTTTTGGCTTACCCCTGATCATTCATTTCAAACCTTATGATGAAGGATTGCAAGATCCTGAGGAAACTACTGTCCAGGGAATAGGCGATATTGACCGATTGGCGAGCCCTCTCATCATCCGTCCAGTACACCTCGCACAAGGTTACGCGGGCATGGCTGTCTTGCTGGAATGGGACACCCTGAATGATATGGATGAGCCCTACACCCCTCCAGGTGGATTGGCGATAGTGGACAATAATGATAATGTTCTCTACAACCCTTCCACTTTGTTAACTCCTGCAGATGCACGCGCAATAGTACCGCTAAACGGTAATACGAATCCATTACAAGAATTTCTCAA
>Ga0209510_1001670_pt1 | contig 24487 bp, 20 predicted proteins | sample BiotimSIPDNA_FD_185749 | JGI IMG/M metagenome (GOLD analysis project Ga0209510, IMG submission 185749) | Anaerobic biogas reactor microbial communites from Washington, USA - Biogas_R1 time_0 SIP DNA (SPAdes) (version 2) | ecosystem: Engineered > Bioreactor > Anaerobic > Unclassified | place...
GCCGCTATTGCCATAACCCCGACACCTGGGCGACTGACGCCGGACAGGAAATCAGCGTGGGTGAAATCGTACACCGCATGCAGCGCCTGCGGCCGTACTTTGGCCGGCGCGGCGGCCTCACCCTGTCCGGCGGCGAACCGCTCCAGCAGCCGGAATTCTGCCGCGATATTCTTCTCGCATGCCGCCGTCTCGGCGTTCACAGCGCCCTGGACACCAGCGGCGGCGTCTGGGACGAGACATGCCGGGAAATCGTCGACCTGGCCGACCTGATCATCCTGGACATCAAGGCCACCGACCCTACTGCCTGGCAGGCGCTCACCGGCCGCGACGCCTTTGCCGCACTTGCCGACCTGCTGGCGCATCTTCGCAGCACGTCGCATCCGGTCTGGGTACGGCAAGTGGTTGCCGAAGGCCTGAATGACCAGCCTGAAGACATGCTGAAATTGCTCGACACAGTCAGCGGACTGCGCCTGGAACGGTTGGAACTGCTGCCCTACCATGATCTGGGCCGCAGCAAGTGGGAACGCCTCGGCTTACAGTACGCCGCCCATGACCTGAAACCGCCCCGGCCAGAAGTCCTCGCAGCACTGCGAAAAATCATTGCCGTCAACTGGCCGACTGCGACCGATCCCAAAACAGCAGGATGAGCATCGCGCCAGATGCTGCAGAAACAGGGTTGAGCGTCATTTCAAATACATATCGCCCAGGGCGAAATAATGCTCCCAGTCAAACGGCGTCTGGTCATGCTTGCCAGTCCGGTAATGGAAACTGATATCACCGGAAACCTTCTGGTCAGGCGGCGGCATCGTCGTCACTGGCAATCCCTGTGAACCGAATAGGCGATAGACCTTAGAGGCTTCGATGCAGGACAGGAATTCCCCTTTGGGGTCGGCCATCTGGTCTTCCGTCGCCGTTCCTATTGCCAGCGGCCTGGGCGCTGCCATAGCCAGCAGTTCATGCTGGTCAAACGGCATCGTCTCCTCTTTCCAGACATAGTCGCGGCATTTGCGCACAAACCAGGCGGGAGTACCGTGCTTTTCGTGCGCTTCAAAATGCTGAGAGAGATTTTCGCCGAATTTGCGTTTGTGCAAAGTCGCTCCGCCGCATCCTGAGTTATTGCTGATGATCATGCGGAAGCGCGGCTCAATGGCTCCGGCCCAGAGCGAGGTCTTGCCCAGCCGGGAATGGCCATGCACAGCCACCCTGGCAGGGTTGATGCGCGGCTCATGCTCCAGACAATCCAGGCCGCGTGACAGACCCCAGGCCCAGCAGCCGATGACCGAATACCGATCCTGAATCGCCCCGTAGTCCGCTTCCTGGAAAAACAAACGGAAAGCGCTGTACTGCTCGGATTCAGTAAAGTCCGGATGAATGTCGTGATAACAGATGGTCGCAGACGCAAAGCCGCGCCTGACAGCTTCCCGGAAACACCACCGCTCGACCTGCTCGGAGCGGGCCTCCACCCGCAAGACGCCCGGCTTCGCAAAGCCGGTCGGCCGGACATCGTCTTCATCCGTGGTGTTGTGATTGCCCTTGAAGTTGAGCCCTAGGAAGGCCGGCACCGGGCCAGCGGCGTGTTTCGGCAAATAGAGCAACATGTCAAAGGCAAAAGTGGCGCCATTTTCCATGCCGCTGTGGATGCGGATTTCCTTACGCACCGCCGTATTGTCCAAGGCATTGTCCTTCTGGCTGAGCAACTCAAAGCGCATAGAGTCCGGACGCGGCAGGATTTCACCATATTCGCCATCCTTGAGCAGCTGGAGAATGACAGCGCGCTGGTGGTTGATCCATTCGGACGCCGTAGTGACCCGCGTGCCATCCGCCTTCAGCAACGGGTCCGGCAGACTGTAAGCAGGGACGTCGCACTCCTGGATGCTGTAGGGCTTCCAGACCTTCTGGGATGTTTCCAATGTCATGTCGTCGTCTTCCTTGGGGTTGAGAAAATGCTTTCCAGCGGCAAATGCCCTGATGCTGTCACGTAATCGTTCACCAGCCGAGCAGGCTACAGCATAAAAAATAACCACGCCGCTGCATTATGCAAACGGACGAAGCGTCAAGCCGCCAGTCCCTCAAGTAATTACCTCGAAATCGCCCAGGCCGCCACCATTCATTCCACACGCCCTTTTGCCGATTCCAGGCAATATTTGCCGTCTCCGCAGACCCAGCTATATTAACCATACTGCTCAGGATAAACAACTGGCCAGAAACTCCATCTGTCTGCCAAAGATATTGTTGGACACTGAGGCCACGTTCCAGGAAAGCCTAGGCGCATGAGACTGCTCGCATGCCATATCATTATTATGCTGGCGTTAGCACAGCTGCCGGTGATTGCCGGCGAGGTGACGCCAAGCGATGACGACCGGGTCATCCGAGTGGCGACGTTCAACATCCGCCGCCCCGGCGATACCCCACCCAACAACTGGCGCAACCGCACACCGCGCATCCGCGCCCTGCTGAAACGCCACCGAGTTGACCTGGTCGGACTGCAAGAGGCCTCCTATCGACAGATTGAGGCTATCGTCCACTACACCGGCCTAGCCTACATCGGCAATGGCCGCGACGATGGCGACAAACAAGGCGAACACTGCTGCATCCTTTACCGCAAAGAACGCTTCGAATGCCTGGAAAGCCATACCTTCTGGCTCTCGGAAACCCCGGAAATACCCGGCTCCCACAGCTGGAAAGCTCTCTACCCGCGCATCTGTACCTGGGGTCGCTTCCGCGACCGCCGCTCCGGCATAACCTTCGTCCATATCAACACCCACTTCGACCACAGCAGCCAATCAGCGCGAGAACACGCCGCCAAACTCATCATCAATAAGCCGCCAGACATCCGGCGCGGACAGCCGGCCATTCTCACCGGAGACTTTAACGCCGGGCCAGACTACCCCTCCGTCAAAATGCTGAAGAGCATCTTTAAAAACAGCTACCGCTATTCACTGACCAGCCCAACTGGCCCGACCGGAACCTTCCATGGCTTCAAGCCAACCCCGGAAAAACTCGCCCGGTTGCCGATTGACTTCGTGTTTATCAGCCAACGCTTTGAGGTGCTGGAACACCATACCTTGACAGACTCGCTCAACGGCCTGTACCCTTCCGACCATTTTCCCGTACTGGCTGTCCTGCGCCTGCCCAAACCAAGCAAGCCGCCGGTGCCGGCACCGGAACCTCTGGTCATCGCGCCCGTAATGCCAGCAGCCGCGCCATAGCCCCCCGGCTGCGCCGCAACGGGTCACCTGCTGATACGAACAGTGAGAGGCGAGAAACTGTTATTTTATCCACAGATTACGCTGATGACGCAGACTCTTTTAGGGCGTGTTGTCCAGGAAAACCAGCCGTGCGGCGGCAGAAACGCGAAAGCGCAAAACAATGTGCGGCAGCCACGGTCCACTACGTCCACCATGTCCCTAGGGTGGACTACGCCGTCCACAACCTATTTTTGGGGCAATGTGCGGAATCTTGTGATGAATACTTTTATGCCTTGTGTTGTCTTTTAGCCGCAACTGCACTTATGTGTCACCCCTCCGGGACTCAAAAATATAATTCATCTCACCCAGGGCTGCGCCGGGCCTGGCGACCCGGCTTACCCTGGGCTTTTATGTGTCGCCCTCGGGGCTTTTGCAGCTCTGTAGCTGCGGACGTTGGTGGACGGTAGAGCGAAAACATGCGTCCTCCACAGGCTTCCACAGGCTTCCAGCCGGGACAGATGCACCATGCTTAAAGTCACATTCCTTTGCGCCATAGGAACTTAACCATGCTTAACCCGGCTTCATCCTGGGGATAGACGTGCCCCAAAACTGGTGCCTTGTAAAGGCACTACAGAAGACTGCCCCATGACCTCGCCGCAGCACTTTTTGCCCAAACGTCGCTTTGAAGCAGACACTTTTGGAATCGGACATTATATTAGTCCTAAATAATGTCGGTCTCCGCCAGGAGGCCATTTTCCTTTTCATCTACCCCTTCCAGGTCATCTGTTGCGCAACAACACCATCACTAGCGGTCGTTTGCTGACCGGACTATTCAGCCTGGCCACGCCGATGCTGATGCAGGCCCTGTTGCAAAATCTGCAGAGCATCATCGACCTTTATTTTGTCGGCGGGCTCGGCTCTTCTGCCGTGGCTGCGGTCAGCGCCAGCGGGACTCTGCTGTTTATCCTGACGCCGGTCCTGATGGGCGCGTCTGTCGGCATCATCGCCATGGTCTCGCGCTTCATCGGCGAAGGCCAAAACCATCTGGCCGCACGTACTGCCGGCCAAAGCATCACCATCGCGGTTTTCTTCGGTGCCTTGATCGCCAGCATCGGCCTGTTCTTTGGTCGCGACCTGTTCGAACTGATGAACACCCCGGAGGAAGTCATTGCCGAGGGAATCCTCTACCTGCGCATTTCCCTGTTCTTCAGCTTCACCATGTTCATTCTATTCCTCGGCAACGCCGCCATGCAAGGAGCTGGCGACGCCTGGACACCGATGAAAATCATGGCGTTCTCCAATGTCGTCAACATGATCCTTGACCCGTTGCTCATCTATGGGCCCGGCTTTTTCCCGCGCCTCGGGGTGGCTGGAGCGGCCTGGGCCACGGTCATCGCCCAGGCTCTGGCCGCGATGCTCTCCTTGCGCCTGCTCAGCACCGGATGCCTGCGTCTGAAAATGACCCTTCCAGACTGGCGCCCCAATGCCAATCTCTGCTGGCGCATCACTAAGATCGGCCTGCCCGGCGCAGGCCAGATGCTCCTGCGCAGCCTTATGAACGCAACCATGTTCAGGATCGTCGCCCCCTTCGGAACTGCCGCCCTGGCCGGCTACAGCGTCAGCACCCGGCTGAATGTCATGATCCTGATGCCGGCCTTCTCCTTTGGCAATGCCTCGGCAACGATGGTCGGCCAGAACCTCGGCGCAGGCCGGCCCGACCGAGCCGTCCGAGCCGCTTGGACAGCAGTCGGCATCGAAGCAGCAATCATGGTCGCTGCCAGCGTCATGCTCATCTTCTTCGCGCCGTTCTTCCTGAAAATCTTCGTGTCAGAAGCCGAGGCTATCCGCATCGGGACGGAATATTTCCGGGTCGAGGCGCCCTTCTACATCTTCAGCGCTGTCAGCATTGTCTTGAGCCGCGCCATGAGCGGCGCTGGCGCCAGCCTGGCGCCCTTTATCATCAATGCCTTCACGCTCTGGGGCATCCAAGTGCCCCTGGCATATACCCTGTCAGCCCGCCTCGGCACAATCGGCGTCTGGATCGCCATGGCAACGACCCAAGTAGTCCACGCACTGATAGTGACCAGTTGGTTCATGCTCGGCCGCTGGAAACACAAAAAAATCTGAACTGCAAACCAACGTCGGACCTATTTTCCCTCCTCCCATCGCCTTTCCAAACTTCAACCAACAGAGGTCAATCATGCAAGAACGAATCCGAATCTGTTTCATTGGCTGCGGTGCCTTCTGCAAACATTTCGTCCCCTTGTTTCAGAAGCATCCTGACGTCGAGTCTGTCTCGGTTTGCGACCTCATCCCCGAGCGTGCGACGGCCTACGCGGAGAAATTCCAGGTGCCGATCATCGCCAGCTTTGAGGAGGCTCTTCGCCGCCGCGACATCAATTCCATTGGCATTTTCACGCAGCGTCATCTGCATGGCCCGCTGGTGATTGCTGCCTTGAAGGCCGGCAAGCACGTCTACAGCGCTGTGCCCTGCGCCAGCAGGATTGATGAAATCGCTGAAATCGAGGCGCTGGTGCGCCGCACCCGCCTGACCTATTCCATGGGCGAGACCGGCTTCTATCGCTCAGCCACCATTTTCTGCCGTCGCCAAATGGCCGCTGGCCGCATGGGCGACTTTGTCTATGGCGAAGCCCAATACAACCACGACCAGCGCCACTTCGACTACACGCGCAACGGCCCGGAATGGCGCCGCATAGCCGGCATTCCGCCGATGTTCTATCCGACCCATTCGACTTCCATGATCCTCGGCGCACTACCCGGCGTCTTTGCCCGCAAGGTCGCAGCTTTCGGCTACAGGGAAAGATACCGGACTGACATCTTCGGCGTCAACAACGTCAACTTGTGGGACAATCCATTTTCCAATACTGCCATGCTCTTGCAGCTCTCAAATGGCGGCGTAGCCCGCATCAGCGAAAACCGTTGCGTAGCCATTGCAGGACCCAATACCTACATCTCGCAGTTCTATGGCTCGGAAGGCTGCTATGAATTCGCGGTGGCGCACCACTATTTCGCCAATTGGGACCCGGATAATCCCCAAAAACTGCGCATGCGCGAAGTCACCCAAGAACTCCTGCCGCCAAGCGTCTACCCAATCATCAACGACCCGGATGGACCCCAGAAAATCAGCGACGGCGCCGGCTTCGGGGAAAGCTCCCCAATACAGCCGATAGGACGCATTCCGGAATCCTTCCGGCATGACCGAAACGGACACAACGGCACCCATCATTTCCTGGTGGACGACTTCTGCCGCGCCGTGACCACCGGACGCCTGTCGCCAACCAACATCTGGGCATCAGCCCGCTTCAATATACCGGGCCTGGTCGCGCACCAGTCAGCCCTCAAAGACGGCGAACTGATGGATGTGCCAGACCTGGGCGACCCGCCAGCCGACTGGGAAGTCCTGGACCCGGAAAGAGAGACGCCGGTGGGAGAAGCCGAATAAACCAATGACATGCCTGAGGACAGCCGCCGCACACTGGGCTGCTCTCACACACAGGCCGCATATCAGGATTCTCGACAACGCAGACAGACCTGACGCCGAGGTACTGCGACAACGCAGGCGAGCACGGGATGAAAAAGCCCGCGCTCGCCTTTTGCGTTGTTCCCTCACCCCCGCTGAATCGCAGGATGCTTTTTCGATGGCGGACACCGACCAACACTGCAAGAATGAGAGATAATTCAGCAGCCGCAATTTTTTTCCAAAATCGGTTGCATTTTGCGCATAACGATATATCATAATGACAGTGCCGCTCGTCGGGAAGGCATTTCTGCGAACAAACCGCCCAGGGGCACACCCTATCGTCAAAGGCGCCTTGGCTCCAGAAAAGAACAGCCGAGTATGCGTCCTTTCTTGGTTTAGGCAGTGCCACAGTCCAGCCTCGCGATGCGTCGACGGCGCCTTTTTGGGAGACCGCCATAACAGCAAAACCACTCACTGAACACCATCGGCCTTTCATCCCAATCATGCCTCCACGCCATTCTTTTCAGAACGACTGAAAATGGCTGGCCTTCTGGCGGCGTATTTGATTTCATTGATACTGAACACAGGAGGAAAAGCATGAAAAACAGAAAAATACACATCACGTCTTTTGACAAGGATCGGCTGGAAGAGCTGATCGCCGCTGCCGGCGACTTTGGCGAACACCGCCGCAGCGACCTGGAAGACCTGTACCAGGAACTGCAGCGCGCCATGACCGTGGAAGCCAAGAAAATCCCTGCTGATGTAGTCACTATGCATTCCAAGGTCCTGCTGCGGGACACGGATAGCGGCAGGGAGATGACCTATTCGCTGGTCTTCCCGAACCAAGCCAACATCGACACAGGCGCAATCTCCGTCCTGGCCCCGATCGGCACCGCCATCCTTGGCTACCGGGAGGGCGATGTCGTGGAGTGGGAAGTGCCATCAGGCAAAAGAACCATCAAAATCGAAAAAATCCTGTATCAGCCGGAGGCCGTCGGCGACTACCATTTGTAACAAGAGCGCACCCTGGCCGGCAAACAATGGCCGGCGCAGACGGTCTCGCCATGCAATAATGCTCATGCAAAAGACCCTGTTTCTGCTGCAAAGACAGCAGAAACAGGGTCTTTTTTCATGCGCAGCCGAGCAGCCTTTCACGGCGAAAAGACTCGCGCTGCCGAGAGGGCTGAGCGTCAGCGTTCTCCCAGCATCCGATCCATGAAGAAGAGAGCGCCGGAGCCTTTGCTGGCCATCTTCAATTTCTGCACGATGGCGTCTGTGATGGCCTCTTCCTCGACCTGCTCGTCAACGAACCACTGCAAGAAATTCAAGGTGGCGTTGTCCTTGAGGGTGCGGGCCATTTCGACCAGGTCGTCAATCTCCTTGCTCACGTCGCATTCATGCTTGTAGGCGTCTTCAAAGGCCGCCAGCGGGCTGGCCCATGAGGTCGGCGGCGCCGGGACTTCGGTCAACAGAATGCGTGCGCCGCGATCCTTCAGGTAGTTGTAGAGCTTCATCGCATGCTCGGTTTCCTCCGCCGCCTGCTTTTCCATCCATTTGGCGCCGCCCTCCATGTTGATGTCATGGAAGAACGTAGCCATCGACAGATACAGGCGCGAGTTGTAGAACTCCTTGTTCATCTGCTCATTCAAGGCCTTGGCCATTTTGTCGTTGATCATGGGTAATTTCCCTTTTCTTTATGGTTTGGAGTGTAATGCTCGCCGCCGATGGGTGTATTTCGCAACGAGTTTGTTGCCAGTGATATGCTGGCTGGATGGGCGTCCAGTTTCAGCGTCTTCTCTTCTGTCTTTTCTCAGACCCGTAGTTCTTTTGCAAGTTCCTGGAATGCGCCTTGACACGTTTTTCAGGCGTTGCCGCTCGCCGAATCGTCCGCCAGGAGTCCGGCTTCGACGGCGGCGCGTCCAAACATCAACAGCGGCATGCTGTACATGGCAAATGCCTTTGGACTGGCGCCGCGGTCCCAAATGACCGCGTTCTCTTGTTCGGACTTGGCGCCTGAGCCATAGTTAGGCGCTGCCGCCAGCGTTGCCAGCAACTGCGGCATTCCAGCCCGGATGTATTTCGCGTCCCGAGTCAAATCCCAGGCATACGCCAGGCTTTCCAGAACATACAAGCCAGCGCCGCGCTGTTGCAGGCTGGGGAGTTCCTTGTAGAAAAACCGACCGTCATGCCCCAGCGTATGAGCCAGCAAATCGTCCATGGCCTTCACCACCAGCTCCCCGACCGCAGCATCGTTGGTCAGCCAGTAGTAACGCATCAAACTGCTGGCCGCAACCGCAATCATGAACGGTACCCGTATCAACGTATGGTTCGTGTACGGCGACAGCCAAGCACCAAACTCTTCCTGCCAAACATGGAATTGCTGGACGATTTTTTTCGATTCAGCCAACCAGCGCTGCTCACCGGTTTCGCGATACAGGGCCAGCAGACTGCGCAGCGCCCAGCCAGTCTCGCGAGCGCTGCTGCCCCCGGGCTGCTGCAACGACGGCTGTTGCAGCTGCAAGAGCAGATTTTCGCCGATGCCCAAGGCGGTTTCCAAGGCATCGCGATTGGCGGTGACGTGATACAGGTCAAGCAATCCCTCGACCCACTGGTGCGAAGGCGTGGCGCCGCCGCTGACATGGTCTGCGCTGTGAATCAGCTGAGCACCCTGGCGATGCGGATTTGGACTGTAGTGGCAGACATCGACATCCATCTGATGCTCGCCAGCCACTAGGAGATAGTCGAGCATGCGGCGTTCCCCATTACGAGCATACATCAGCATGGCGGCATGCGGCATGTCATATTCATTGTTGCACCAGACGAACTTACCGCGGCCGCGTCCCTGGGTGGTGTAGTCCATGTCCGGAGCATCGCCCCAATGCAGCATGCCATACGCTCGCAATCGCCGGTCGGCTAGTTGGAGCAAATACGCCTCCAACGGCTGGTAAGACGTATTCATCCACACATTTTCCAGGACATCTGCCTGCTGGTAGCAGGAAGCCGGCAGCACGGGCCGGTCGGGCATCTGGTACTGCAAACTGCGGATATTGGCGTCTGCCAACGGCAAGTCGCCGGCGTGGGGATAAAGCAGCAGGCGTTGAGTCCTGGCAATGCCCTGCCGCCATACCAACGGCGCTGCACTGGCGGGATACAAGTCCGCTTCCAGAAAATCGGCGCCGACTCGGAGGGCCTTGGGATAATTCTGCTGTGCCTGGAAGACAGTCAGGCAAAGGCCAAATTGACCCGGTTCGCGCCAGTCACCCCAGAATGTGCCGTAATGCGTTTCCGGCATCTGCTCGTTGCTCTCAAACAACAGCCAGTCCGCATCGATTTTCTGCTCCAAAACGCCATCATTCCCAGACAATTCGCGGGTCTGGGTGCGGTAATTCGAGCGCGCGACAGCCCGCTGACCAGCTGACGACAAGAGCCTGGCCGCCTGCCAACGCCAAGCAATCCGGCGCACCAGCAGTTCCGCCTCTTCCTCGGCGTGCAGAAGACGGTATTCAGCCTGAAACCAGGGCTTGCCAGCATAAACATGCAGACGAAGCTGAAAATCAAAACAGCACCGACCATCCTCAGACTGATGCTTACCGCGCCCTTGGACGATGGCATGAATCGGCCCGGGACTGACGACCTGCCAGCCCTCCTGATCCAGAACGGCTTTCCAGACCGTGCCTGAATCATCTTCCCAGAAAGGATGATGGCAGTCGCCCAAAAGACGCTCTGAAGCGCCATCCACAACCAGACCAGTCCGCAACTCCAAAATGTCGCCAGGGGAACTGAGATGCAAGGTTGCAACGCCGCTCTCCAGGCGCACAGCGCCATCGGCCACAGCGACCGCTGCACCGCCTTCTTGCGGCGGCTTGGACGGTTCCAGGCGCCAGGACAAGCGCTTTTCCTTCAAGCCAGGCAGATTGGCCAGAAAATCAACATAAAGCCAACGCACCGACTGGTCTGGCCAACGCGACGTAACCGTCGTCTGGCAAGGCAAAGCCCGGTCGCCGTCCCAGATGGAAAAATTCTCTGGATTGTTTAAGGCGCCTGCTGGCAACGGCAATGCCAGGCTGCAAGGCTCCTGATTACGGTCGAATCGCGACAATTTGGGAAATACCATCTCGCCATGCAGAGTCATCTGAAGTGCCTTTCCAAGAATGTGGACAGTGGATAAGGAACGTGAACAATGCCCGAAAACTCAGGGCAAGGACGACGCAAGAAGATAAAAACCGGCTGCTCTCCGGAAGAATCTGGCCAAATCATTTGCAAACGACTCCAGCCGGGGTAAATTATTTTTCATATAAGATGCGGGTGTAGCATAATGGTAATGCACTGGCTTCCCAAGCCAGCTACGTGGGTTCGATTCCCATCACCCGCTCCATCGATTTTCTGGCCATGTCGCTCCTTTGTCAGACATGGCCTTTTTTATGCCTTGCCAGGCCCTGTCCAGGCGGCGTAGCTGCCGGAAGGCAGCGGCAATGCCCCAGGTGCGGCTTCAATGACCATCTCCCCGGCCTCTAAACTGCCGCCGACGGCAATCTGGCTGATAAGATGCTGCAACACTAGTGGCGTATAGCCAGGCGTATGGCAGGATAAAAACACAAAGACCGGCGCCGGGGTCAGCACCTGCCAGCACAGCCCTAATAGTTCCAATAGATTGTCGTCAATCTTGAACAATTCCTGGTTAGTGCCGCGACCAAAGCTGGGCGGGTCCAGGACGATGCCGTCATAGCGCCGGCCCCGCCGCACCTCGCGCAGCAAGAATTTGCGCACGTCGTCGACGATCCAGCGGATAGGCGCCTGGCCAAGGCCGTTCTCCTCAGCATTGCGACGAGCCCAATCGACCATTTTGCGTGCAGCGTCCAAATGGCAGACTTCGCAGCCAACCTTGGCTAAAGCCAACGTGGCACCGCCAGAATACGCAAACAGATTGAGAACGGAAAGCGACCGGCCAACGCCGGCAATCGCCCGAGTCATCCACTGCCAGCCAAGGACGTGTTCCGGGAAAACGCCAATATGGCCAAAATCGGTCGGCCGCACCTGAAACCGAATGCCGCCAACCACGCAAATCCACGATTCGGGCAAGGGACGGCGAAACTCCCAACGATTCCCCTGCTCGCGAGTGAAAAAAGCGTCGGCTTGAGACCACTCAGACGGCCTTAATGCCGGCCGCCAAACAGCCTGGGCGCAGGGCCGATCCAAAACATAATCGCCAAAACGCTCAAGCTTGCGGCCAGCGCCAGTGTCAAGAAGGGAATACGACAAGGAGTCAGTCATGATTAGTGGACAATGGACAGAAGTGGACGTTAGTGGACGTTAGTAGACGATGGACTGTGGACTTTAATGGACATTAGTGGAGAGTGGACGTGGACGGAAGTGGACTTTAGTGGAGAGTGGACGTGGACGGAAGTGGACTTTAGTGGACTTTAGTGGAGAGTGGACGTGGACGGAAGTGGACTTTAGTGGGCGCATGTCCACAACGTCCACCGCGTCCACAATGTCCACAGCTTCGTGGGTTTCAGGCAGCCACGGATGCTTGGCGCGGCAGCTTGCAGGCACAGCAAGTATCAAAGGCGAACCGATACAAATATCTATCCCGGAAAATATTGCATTCAGGCAAAATCAAGTTATGTTTTTCAACGCTCCCCTGCCGCCCACGAGGATGAATCGCCGCGCCGCCGACAGCCAGACCGCTGGGTATGCCATGGACAAATGCTATCATCTTATCATAACATAATGATGCCGACAATACATATCCAGCTCGGCCACCCAAATTCCTTTTGACAAGACGAATCCACAAGGTCGAAGTCGTCCCACTGCCATAAGCGGCACAAGCCAAGGAGTCGAACATGGATACTGACAAGAGCATGGCAAAAATCAAGCACGAAGCCGCTGGACTCCAGGAAACCATGACCGCAATTCGCCGTGATCTGCACCGACGCCCGGAACTCGGCCTCCGGGAATACCGCACCACCACCAAAATCCGAGAGCAGCTCGCCAGCATGACGACACAGGCGGAAATCCTCGACCTCGACCTGAAAACCGGCGTCGTCGCCCAACTGCCAGGAACCGAAGGCAAAAAGACCGTGGCCCTGCGGGCGGACATCGACGCTTTGGCCATCACCGAGACGAACAGCCATAGCTTCGCCTCCCTCAACCCTGGCGTCATGCACGCCTGCGGCCATGACGGCCACACAGCCATGCTGCTCGGCGCCGCTGCCATCCTGGACAAAATCCGCCCCCGGCACCATGTCCGCTTCCTGTTCCAGCCAGCCGAGGAAGGGCCCGCCTCGGGCGCCCGACTCCTGCTTGAGCATGACGCCTTGAAAGACGTAGACGTCATCTTCGGCGCCCACCTCAATGCGACCTCTGACTTTGGTCTGGTCGGTTATTGCGACGGGCCGGTCATGGCAGGCGGCCTAGTCATAGAGCTGGACATCATTGGCCAGGGCGGTCATGCGGCTTATCCCGACGAATGCGCCAACCCGCTCCTGGCCGCCGCTGCCATCATCAGCGGGCTCGCCCAGGTCAAGGATCGCCTACATGCCTCCATACCCTGCACCATCGTGCCCACGGCCATCCAGTGCGGCAAAAGCGAAAACCGCATCCCAGACCGGGTGAAGCTGGAAATCAGATCGAAATTTCTGTCAGCCGACGCCGAACCAATCCTTCGCCAAGAGTTCTCCCATCTGTTTGAACACGCCAGCGCCACCCATCACGCACGCTGTGAAACCACCTTCATTCCCAAACTGCCGGTCACAGTCAATGACCCTGAGGTCGGCGCCATCGTCCGCCAGGCCGCCCAGGCCCTCAACCTGCCCTTGACCAAAATCGTTCCCAGCATGGGCTCTGACGACTTCGCCTACTACGCACAAAAAATCCCAGCCTACTATATGACGTTCGGGATTCGCAAGGGCGACCAGTTCCCGATCGCCCACAACCCCGATTTTGACTTTGACGAATCCATCCTCCCCATAGCAGCAGCCCAGCTGGCGACCTGCGCCATCCTTTACTAAAAATAATTGACTACACTATGACATCTACTGCCTCTTTCACCATCGTCCGTCACGGCCAGACCGGCCACAATCGAGTTCGACGCATCCAGGGCCAATTCAATTCTCAGCTTGACGACGACGGCTGGGCTCAGGCCGCCGCCGTCGCCCGCCGCCTGCAAACATGCCATTTCGACGCAGTCTATGCCAGCGACCTCGACCGCACGGTGGACACGGTGCGCGCCATTGTCGGCGACCGGCCTGTGACGCTGCTGCCAGCCCTGCGCGAATGGCATCTGGGCGACTGGCAAAATCAACTCATCGACGACCTCAAGCAACTTTACCCGGAAGAGTACGCCATCTATTCCAGCGGCTCGCCGGACTTCGTCGCCCCCGGCGGCGAATCCCATGAGCAACTGTCGGCACGGGTCGTGGCCTGCTTTAACGAGCTGGCTAACCGCCACCTTGGCCAGTCAATCCTCGTCGTGACGCATGGCGGCGCGCTCCGGGCTTTGATTTATCATGTCTTCGGCGTCCGTCGGCTGCCCTGCGGCCCCTTGTCGCACAACACCTCGGTCAACCGTTTCCTGTATCACCAGGATCGCGGCTGGCAGCTCGAACTCTGGAATGACACCTCGCACCTGGAAACAAATGCAAGCCAGCCCTGAGCCTCCAGGCACTGGCTTTCTTTATGCTTTTCCATGAGACTGACCTGAACCGATTTGCATATTCCGCGCCCAGGGATAAAATTAATCTCAGCTGCCTGCCACGCCCAACCACCTTCATCAACGCCGTTCGCCCAAGGAAAAACACCCGCCGCCATGTTGGACTTCCCCCAGGACAAAGACGACTTGCCGCTAATCCATGACCAGGCGGAAGACTTTGTCCTGCCTGTCCTCCACACGGTGCGCGGCGAAATCCTCCGCATTGTCTACAGCAATCCTGACAACCAATACGCAGTCATCCGCCTGCGTACCGACGACTTGCAGGATGTCACCTTAGTCGGCGTCATGCCCGGCGTCATGGAAGGACAGGACATCGAAGCGCAAGGCAACTGGGAAAACCACAAGGAGCATGGCCGGCAATTCCGAGTGGCGACTTTCCGCGCCGTCCTGCCTACCACCGAAGACGGCATCCGCCGCTATCTGGCCTCTGGCATCCTGCCCGGCATCGGCGAAGTCTATGCCGATAAAATCGTCAAAAAATTCGGCGTTGACGCCATTCGGGTCTTAGACACCTGCTCAGACCGCCTGCTCGAAATTCCCGGCATCGGCAAAAAGCGCATCAAGGAAATCCGCAAAGCCTGGCAGAAAAGCCATGCTGAGCGGGAAACTCTGATTTTCCTGCAAGGGCTGGGCCTGAGTCCCGGGATGTGTTCTAAAATCATCGCCAAATACGCCGGCGGCGCCGCAGAGACCGTGCGCCGCAACCCGTATCGGCTGGCAGCGGAAATGGACGGCATCGGCTTCCTCAGCGCAGACCGCATCGCCGCCAGCCTCGGCATTGCCGCAGATAGCCCGCTGCGACTGTGCGCCGGCATGATTTACGCCCTGGATGACTTCACCCAGCTGGGACATACCTGCTGCCCCAAGCCAACCTTGCTGGAAGCAGCGGAAAAACTCCTCCACGCCCCGCTCGAAGCCCTGGAAAAAGGCCTGGAAATCGCGATCGACGAAAATAAAATCGTCCCCGAGCCAGCACTGACGCCGGAGCCGACGGTCATGCTCTACCCGCGGCGGCTCCGCCAGGCCGAAATAGACCTGGCCGGCCAGCTCAATGCCCTTCTCTGGCACCCGCCGTCAGCCTGGCCAATGCCTCACAACAGCCTTGGCAATCTCTTTTTCCGCCTCAACGCCGCCCAGCGACAAGCTGTTGAATGGGCTTTCACCTATCCTTTGAGCATCGTCACCGGCGGCCCTGGCGTCGGCAAAACCACAGTCGTCAGCCAGATGGTCGCGGCGGCTATCGCCCTGAGAAAGAAAGTCCTGCTGGCAGCGCCGACCGGCCGGGCTGCCAAGCGGCTGTCCGAGGCAACTAAGCTGGAGGCGGCGACCATCCACCGCCTGTTGAAATGGAATGTGGCTGCCAGGGCCTTTGAGCACGACCGCGACCACCCGCTGCGAGCCGACTTGCTGGTGATTGACGAGGTCTCCATGCTGGACACGCAACTGGCCGCCAGCCTGTTCCAGGCCATTGAGCCGGGCACCCATGTCGTCTTAGTGGGGGACAAGGACCAGCTGCCATCCGTCGGCCCGGGGGCTGTGCTGCACGACCTGATCGCCAGCCAGCGCATCCCCGTGACTCACCTGACCGAAATCTACCGCCAGGCAGAGGGCGGCCGCATCATCACCAACGCCCATGCCGTCAACCAAGGTCGCATGCCAGACCTCCGGCAGGTCGCCAACACCATCAAAACAGACTTCTACTGGGTCGAACTCAATGACCCGGAGCGAGCGGCAGACATGATCGGCCGGCTGATTGCCGACCGCATCCCCAACGTGTACGGATTCGACCCGTTCACGGAAGTGCAAGTCCTCTCGCCCATGCGCAAAGGCGAATGCGGAACCATCGCACTCAACGCCAAATTGCAAGAGATGCTCAACCCAGACCACCCGGCAAAAGAGTCCTTCACCATGGGCTCCAGGATGTTCCGCACCGGAGACAAGGTGATGCAGACGGCTAACAACTACGACAAGGGCGTCTTCAACGGCGAATTGGGCCAAATCCTTTTCATCGACAACGAAACCAGGAAATTCACGGTTCAGTTCGACGTTGGCGTGGTCTTGTATGAGCAACACGAAGCCGACCAGCTGCTGCTGGCCTACGCTGTCACCGTCCACAAATCCCAGGGCAGCGAATTCGCCGCTGTCATCATCCCGGTTCTGACCCAGCATTATGTCATGCTGCAACGCAATCTCCTGTACACTGGGATGACCCGTGCCAAGCAACTGCTGATCCTAGTCGGGTCGCGCCGAGCCCTGGGCATCGCCATCCGCAACAACACTCCCATGCTGCGCCAAACCAGGCTGACGCAGCGCCTGACCGGACCGACCCCGTAAACCGGCCGATAGACGCCTTCGCCCAGCAACCCATTCACAAGGAGAAACGCATGTCACGTCCCTGCATGATTGCCAGCCTCAGCGGTTCACGCACCATCCAGCATGATCTCAGCCAGCCTTTCCAAAAAGGCGTCGAGAAGATGATCGCCTTCTGGGAGGGTCAGTTGGCGCCGGTCCTGCCCAACCGTCCCGACCTGATCGTCATCCCCGAAGCCAGCGACCGTTTTCTGAACATCCCGGGGCCGCAACGCCAAGAGTACTACCGGGTTCGCAAAAACCAAGTCCGCGACTTCTGGTCCAAGATAGCCCGCGACAACAACTGCCTGATAGCCTATTCCGCCTGCCGGGAATTGCCGGATGGGACGTGGCGCAACTCCACCCAGATCATCGACCGCAAAGGCCAAGTGGCCGGCATCTACAACAAAAACCACCTGGTCATCGAGGAAAACACGGTCTACGGCATCCTGTGCGGCAAAGACGCGCCGCTGATCAAAACAGACATCGGTACCATCGGCTGCGCCATCTGCTTTGACCTCAATTTCGAGCCAATCCGGAAGAAGTACGAGGAAAACCGCCCAGACCTGCTGGCCTTCTGCTCCATGTATCACGGCGGCCTGATGCAGAACTACTGGGCCTACGCCTGTCAGACCTATTTCGTCGGCGCTATCTGCGGCGACCAAAGCACAATCATCAATCCGCTTGGCGAACTGGTGGCTGCCAGCACCAACTACACGCCATACGTGTGCGCTGAAATCAATCTCGACTGCCGCCTGGTACACCTTGACTACAACGGCAAAAAACTGCGCGACCTGAAAAACAAATACCAGCGACAAGTCGTCATCACCGAGCCAGGCCACCTCGGCTGCGTGCTGATCACGTCCTGGCACGAGGAAAAATCGGTCATGGACATGATTTACGAATTCGAGATCGAGACCTGGGATGACTACCAAAAACGCGCCCTGGCCCACCAGGCGACCTGCTGCGAGCCATAAAACAAAAACGCGCCTGGAGCTGGCCAGCCAGCTCCAGGCGCATGGTTGCCTGTAGTCGCTTTTATGCAGTCACGACTGCCTTGATGACTTTGCCGGCCTTAGCGTCTGCCATGGCCTGGTTGACGTCATCCACGCGGTATTTGGAGACCATCTTGGCAAACAGCGGCTGCCATTCCGGGTGACGCGCCAGGAATTCCAGGTAGGTCAGGATGTCAGCCATTGTATATTGGCCGCTGCCAATGATTTGCAGTGCCTGGAACGTAATCAATTGCGGCTCAATCGTGACTGCGCCGCTGTTCGAGTACTGTCCCGGCACGAAGTAACGGCCGCGCTTGCGCAGCAGCTGGAGCCCCAGCGGGAAAGCGTCGCGCGCGCCGCTGGTTTCGATCACCACGTCCGCGCCGTCGGCGTCGGTCATTCGGCTCAATTCGCGCTTGATGGCCTCGGCATCGGCCTTGCGATAGTCCAGGAACAGTTCCGGCTTCCAGGCTTGCATCAATTCCAAGCGCAACGGATTAGTAGCCGAGCCAATCACCACCACCCGGCAGTCATGCGCCTTGGCCCAAGCCAGAGCGAACAGTCCAAGCGGCCCATTGCCCTGGACAACTACCAGCTCGCCAGCCTTGAGGCCGCCGCCGTACGCGCACGACCTGATCACGGTCGGGCCGCCGCAAGGAACAGCGGCCGCAGCCAATGCGTCAACGCCATCCGGCAACCGCACCAAATTCTGCGCCGGCGAATACAGGTATTCGGCCAGGCCGCCAAAAAAGTGCGGCGCTTCCTCGGCGTTCTGGGCGTAGGTCACGCCGAATGCCATGCAGCTGGCCGTCTCCCCGCGACGGCAATTAAAGCAAACGCCGCAGGGAATGGCAACGCAGGCCACCGTCTGATCGCCCTTAGCCAAGACGCGGCCAAGGCCATCTTGGGTGACGTCGGCTCCAATAGCATCGACCTTGCCAAGGAATTCATGGCCGATGATCAAAGGAAAATCCGGCATGCCCAGGCGTCCGTCGTGGATATGCACGTCCGTGCCGCAGATGCCGCTGGCCGTCAAACTCAAGCCGACCATGCCCGCCGCCGGAGCGCTGACAGGATATGATTTGACCTTGAATGGCTTGCCCGCCCCATGAAAAATCGCTGCCTTGCGCTTGCCTGTCGTCATCTTCATCGTCCCTTCTGATAGCCGTCATCACCGGCGATGTTCATTCAACTTGATTAGTGCCTCACAAAGTCCGCAGAAATTCAATGGCGCGGGTGATGTCGCCGACCGGGTCGTTGCCGACTTCGCGCTCAATGGCATAGTAGCCGTCATAGCCAATTTCACGGAGATAGCCGACGTACTTCGGCCAGTCAATCCACCCTTCGCCGAGCGGCACTTCCTTGCGGCCAATGTCAGGAAACACTTTCGCGTCCTTGGCATGAGTGTGAATAATGTGCTTGCCAAAGACTTTCACGCCCTCGACCGGCTTGTATTCGGCAAACGCCTTCTCCCGGTCGTAGACGCCGCCATTCATGGTCTGGTAGCGGGCCGGCCACAAAATCAGGTTCGCCGGGTCGTAATTGACCTTCAGCGACGGGCTTTTCACGTCCGCGATCATCTCCATGAACACTTCCGGCGGCTCCGGCCCGGTCTCCACCGCCAAGCGGGCGCCGACCTTTTCGCCATGACGACAGATCTGGCCAAAGGAATCGACAAAGCGCGCCCACTTCGGATTGTCCCGCGTATGCGGAATAATGCCGCAATGGCCCTGCCAAATGCCGCATTCAAGGTCAGCGGCGAACTCCAGCAGCTTCTTCCCTTCCTCAATATGCTTCTCAAGATTCTCAGGCTCGCCCAGGTCGACGTTGCCGCCCCAGGCGCAAATCGCCGAAATCTCCAACCCCATGTCCTTGACGCGCCGCACCAATTGACGACGCGCCGCCAAATCCATCTCCCCAGGGGTGAAACCCTTGACGCAAGCCAGATGCACGCCCGGCACGCCCATGCGAGCCGCAAACTCCATGCCCTCATAAATGCCCATCCGCAGATTGTGCACCATGATCGCTATCTTTAAACCAGCCATTGTCGTCCTTTCCTTTGACCTGTTTTCTCCTGCACCGCAAAACTAAACGCCGACCCGCAGACCAGCTATCCTCCTATCAAAGTAACCTACTTCCGACAAAAGTAAATCGCAAGCATGATAAAAAACAGCTTTTGCAGCCAACAGCCGTCATGTTCAACGCCGACTGACTTTTCATTTTCATTTTTTCGGATATATTTAATTGATTGATGTTTCTTTATTTTCATGCTTCCGGGGACATTCCATTTCTCCGCTGCGAATCAACCACGGGAACACTATGTCGAGCCAACTGAAAATCTGTCACGTCATCACCAGAATGATTATCGGCGGCGCCCAGGAAAACACCCTCTATACCTGCCAAGGGCACCTGGAAAGGGGGCATGAAGTCACCCTGGTGACCGGCCCGTCAGAAGGCGCGGAAGGGAGTCTCCTCAAGCAAACTTGCCCGCCTGGCCTGGAAATCATCGAAATACCGTCGCTGTGCCGCAATCTCAATCCGCTGAAAGACCGGAAAGCGTACCAGGAACTGCTGAGACTCTTCCAATCCCGCTACTTCGACGTGGTGCACACCCATTCCTCCAAGGCCGGCATCTTAGGCCGACTGGCGGCGTGGAAGGCGTCCGTGCCGCTAGTCGTCCACACTGTTCATGGCCAGGCTTTCTTCCCGTACCAGTTCTTCCTGAAAAACTGGTTCTACATCGCCGCCGAACGCTATGCCGCCAAGCGCTGTGACAAAATCTTCGCCGTCGCCCAGGCGATGATCGACCAATGCGTCCGCGCCAAAGTCGCCCCGCGCAGCAAGTATAAGGTGGTCTACAGCGGCATGGACCTGGAGGCATTCATCGAAGCCCAGCCCGAACCAGAACTGATGCAGCAACTCGGCATCACGGAAAAAAACCTGGTGGTGGGAAAAATCGCCCGCCTGTTTGACTTAAAAGGCCATGACGTGCTGTTAGCCGCCGCTCCAAAAATCATCGCCGCCGTCCCAGAGGTGAAATTCCTTTTAGTCGGCGACGGCTCATTGCGCGCCAAGATAGAAAAGAAGGCCGCTGATCTCAAAATCACCGACCATATCATTTTTGCCGGACTGGTGCCGCCAACGGAAGTCTGCCGCTACACCGCCCTGATGCATGTCCTGGCTCACTTGTCGCTACGGGAAGGACTGCCCAGGACAGCCGTCCAAGCGCTCGCCTCTGGCGTGCCTGTCGTAGCCTACCCCCTTGACGGCACCCCCGAAGTGGTCATCAATGGCCTGAGCGGATACCTGTGCGAACCAAAACAACCGGACAGGGTCGCCGACGCTGTCATCCGACTATTGAGAAATCCGAAGCGGCGCGAAAAAATGGGCGAGTACGGCCGCCAGGAAGTGCTGAAGAAATTCTCCTGGCGACTGATGTCGAACATCCTGGAACTGGAATACATCGACGGCTTGGCGCGGAAGAAGGCAGGCGCCGATTCCCCACTGGAGCCTATCAACAAAACAGTGCGGACCAGCCGCTGAGTCCGACGAACCGCACGAGCATCACCACAGCGGCCCCACGGCCGGCTGTTCATCAACCATAAGGATTCCTTTCATGCCCGAACCAGCTCACGTCTACAACCCTGCCGCCATCGAAGCAAAATGGCAACGCTTCTGGAAGCAGAACAAGACCTTCAAGGCCATCGACTGCGACTACACCCGCCCTAAACTATACGTGCTTGACATGTTCCCCTATCCGTCCGGCGCAGGACTGCATGTCGGACACCCGGAAGGCTATACCGCGTCCGACATCTGGTGCCGCTACAAGCGCATGCACGGCTATAACGTCCTCCACGCCATGGGCTGGGACGCCTTTGGCCTGCCTGCCGAACAATACGCCGTCAAGACCGGAACCCACCCGGCTGTCACTACCGCTAAAAACGTCGACATCTTCAAAAAACAGCTCGAAGCCTTCGGCTTCTCCTTTGACTGGGACCGGGAAATCAACACCACTGACCCGAAATACTACAAGTGGACCCAGTGGATTTTCTCCCAGCTCTACAAGCAGGGCCTGGCCTACGAGTCCTACGAGCCGGTCAACTGGTGCCCGGAACTGGGCACCGTACTCGCCAACGAGGAAGTCATCAACGGACGCTCAGAAGTCGGCAACTATCCGGTGGTGCGCAAGCCAGTGCGCCAATGGGTGCTTAAAATCACCGCCTACGCGGAAGAACTCCTGGCCGGCATTGACGAGCTCGACTGGCCCGAAGGCACCAAAGAAATGCAGAAAAACTGGATCGGCAAGTCGACCGGCGCGGAAGTCGACTTCCAGGTCCAGGGCGGCAAGGACACCATCCGGGTCTATACGACCAGGCCAGACACGCTGTTCGGGGCGACCTACATGGTTCTGGCGCCGGAACATCCCCTCGTCGCCAAGCTGACAACGGCTGACCGGCGCGCCGCCGTGCAGGCGTATGTCAACGAAGCCAGCAGCAAATCAGACCTCGACCGCACCGAACTCAACAAGGACAAAACCGGCGAATTCATCGGCGTCTGTGCCATCAACCCGGTCAACCAGCAGCCCATTCCGATCTGGATTTCAGACTATGTCCTCATCAGCTACGGCACTGGCGCCATTATGGCCGTGCCAGCGCACGACACCCGCGACTTCGAGTTCGCCACTAAGTTCAAGCTGCCTATCACCTGCATCATGCGGCCAGACCCTAAGGCCTGCGCCGCAGCCGGGGTCGACCCAGAGGCAGTCATAGCCGGAAAAGCCTGCTGGGTCGAGGACGGCGAGATGATGAATTCCAGCAACGATGAAGTCTCCTTGAATGGCCTGCGCATGACTGAGGCCAAGCAGCGCATCACCGACTGGCTGCACGCCAAGGGCATCGGTGAGCCGACCGTCAACTTCAAGCTGCGCGACTGGCTGTTTTCACGCCAGCGCTATTGGGGCGAACCCTTCCCCCTGGTCCACATGGAGGACGGCACTGTAAAACTGGTGTCAGAGGAAGAACTGCCAGTGATACTGCCGGAGATGGAAAACTACAAGCCAACCGAAGACGGCGAGCCGCCCCTGGCGCGCGCCGCGGACTGGCTTGACTACACCGACCCAGTCACAGGAGCCAAAGGCAAGCGCGAAACCAACACCATGCCGCAATGGGCAGGCTCCTGCTGGTACTACCTGCGCTACATCGACCCGCATAACGACCAGGCCGGCTGGGACAGGGAAAAAGAAAAATACTGGATGCCTGTCGACCTCTATATCGGCGGCGCTGAACACGCAGTCCTGCATCTGCTCTACTCACGCTTCTGGCACAAGGTGCTCTATGACCTCGGCCATGTCACCCACCCAGAGCCATGGAAACGACTCATCCACCAGGGGATGATCCTCGGAATCTCCTATAAGGACCAGCGCGGCGTCCTCGTGCCCAACGACCAAGTCGTGGAAAAAGACAAGAAATTCTTCCACAAGAAAACCGGCGAAGAGCTGACCATGCTCCCAGCCAAAATGTCAAAGTCGCTCAAAAACGTCGTCAACCCCGATGACATCATCAAGAAATACGGCGCCGACAGCTTCCGCCTGTACGAAATGTTCATGGGACCGCTCGAAGAAGTCAAGCCCTGGAACACCGAAGGCGTCGAAGGCGTCTGCCGATTCCTCAACAAGGTCTGGAGAATGATCGTCGACGTGGACACCGGCACCTTGGCGCCGGAAGTGAGCGACGCGCCGATGTCCCGAGAAGCAGAACGAATCCTGCATCAGACCATTAAAAAAGTCAGCGAGGACATCGAAAGCCTGGACTACAACACCGCCATCAGCCAGCTGATGATTTTCGCCAACGAATTCAGCCGAATGCCGCAGCGGAACAAAACGGCGCTGGAGACATTTGTGCTGCTGCTCAGCCCGTTGGCCCCGCATATCGCCGAAGAACTCTGGCAACGCCTCGGGCACCAAGACACGCTGGCCTACCATCCATGGCCCAAGTTCGACCCGGCCAAACTCACCGTGGATGAAGTCGAAATCCTCGTGCAAATCAATGGCAAGCCACGCGCCCGCATCAATGTCCCGGCTAGCGCTGACGCTGACGCCCTGTGCGCCCTCGCCCTGGCTGACGAAACCGTGCAAGCCCAAATCGCCGGCAAAACTATAGTCAAATCCATCGGCGTGCCCGGTCGCCTAGTCAACCTAGTCGTGAAATAACCCGCAGGGAGGACGACCGTCCACAACCTGAGCCTCGGAGAGGCGGCACCATGAGTAACCCCAGGTGAAGCGAAGCGGAACCTGGGGTGGAGTCCACCCAAGCCTAAGCCTCGGAGAGGCGGCACTAGAAATAACCCCAGGTGAAGCGAAGCGGAACCTGGGGTGGAGCTTGTCCCAAACCATCCATCGCCCAATGCAGCGAGGTCAGCCATGCTCTGGGATAAACATCGTCTGCGCATACCGGCGTTGCCGGCTCTTCTCCTGCTTGCGCTGCTGATCATGCCGATTCTGCCGGCACCAGCCCAAGGCGAAGACGCCCAGCCCAATCCGTTCAAAGTGACGACTGACCTGCCGCCAGCCGCTATTCTGCCGGCCGGCGCGGACATCACTGTCAAGGCCGAGCTGACGTATCCAGAAACATATTCGTTTTGCGGTTCGTCCATCTATGCCTATCTATTCAATCTGCCCGGCAATTTCTGCGACGCCACGGGTAAGACAGCCTCCACCCCCAAAGACCCCAAATGGGCAGCAGTCAGGCTGGAACCGATGGTCTGA
>Ga0209510_1001673_pt1 | contig 24470 bp, 23 predicted proteins | sample BiotimSIPDNA_FD_185749 | JGI IMG/M metagenome (GOLD analysis project Ga0209510, IMG submission 185749) | Anaerobic biogas reactor microbial communites from Washington, USA - Biogas_R1 time_0 SIP DNA (SPAdes) (version 2) | ecosystem: Engineered > Bioreactor > Anaerobic > Unclassified | place...
CCAAGCTGTAATATGCCGGAATCCTCCAGACAGGTCACAGGAATCTTCCTTTTACATGCTTCCATAAAGATAGCATTGGTACTTGTCCCAAGCTCCGACTGCGCAGCTACCCTTTCCAAATAGGTCAAAATACTATCAATTTGCGGAGGTTTACCTGCTATTAATGTGTTTACCAGCTCCACCGCCGCCAGGAGACACTCAATTGCCAGCTTTTCATTTTTATACTCAAACACAATACAATAGACTGAAGGCCTCTGTGTTCCTCTGCTTTGCCCATAATGAACGTCGCAGCCCATTAGGGTCTGTAATTCCAGTACCACATGCTCTGTCACGTGGGCTAGGTATGTTCCCTCCCTGAGCCTCTCCAAAAACCCTCCTTCATATCCCAATGAGCAATGGTGTTTGCCAAGACCGGGCAGTATCTGTAGTAGCCCTTCGTTAAATCGATTAATTTGGTTGCTAGGTGTGTCAAACAGATTTTCAAGATCTATGCTAGCCTTTATTACAGGCTTATGACTATAAATGTTTCTGCCCTTATACGGCTGTATACATAAAATATCCACTCTTTTCCTCCGACTCTTTTTGTGACCACCAATAAAATATCACAAGGCTTGATGCAATCTTAGAACCTCTCCGTTAACCGGATCGTATCCATAACCGGATGGCAAGACGTGCAAGACCACATTCGATATTGCAAGGTTCTCATCCGGCATTAGCTCTGACACATTTGAGCTCTTAATATACCTCCCGTCTACTACTGTAACGGAATTACTGCCCAACACCTCAAAATGGTCATCGGGAAATACTCGTACTGCAGTGTCCTCATCTATACCGATTCCCAGAATAGACGGGTTTTCCGCTACTCCACATAATAGTCTTCCTATGCGCCCTCTTTGATGAAAGTGCTGGTCAACCAGTGCTTTTTCAAGCAAACCCAAACCGGGAGCCATTTTCAATGTGCATTTTCTTGCTGCGTCATTATCATTTCCATCTACTATCATCGTTCTGCTCATAGCAGACGCACCGGCGCTAGTACCCGCAATAACTGCTCCTGTCTTATAGGCGCTGTGCAATGCCATATACACTCTAGTGCCGCCTAGTATACTGGTAATCCTGAGCTGATCTCCGCCGGTGAAAAAAATACCGGCTGCCTCAGCTGTTAGCTTCGCATTAGCTTCCATATCCGCATCATCGCGAGAATTAATATTCAAAATTGCTGTTTGCGCGGCTCCAAGCCTCATAAATAGCGATTTGTACTGATTGCCTGCCTCAATAGGCATTTCAGTGGCCGTGGTAACGATGGCGATTCTTTCGCCCACAGCAAGAGATAGCTCCACAAATGTTTTTAAGATAGAGCACTCCCCTGTCTTATCTTCAGCACCGCCAATAATAATTAAGTCTCCCATATTCATTTTGCCCTGTTACTTGCTCTTTCATATTTTTTTCTCATCTGCTCACCTCATGGCATTTAGTTTAAATTACTATCGTAGTTATATGCATGCCAATGTGTGCCAGTGATTTAAGGATGCATAATACCTATGACACACTGGACTAGTAATGTTATTATGTAAATATATATTTATGTATTATTATAACATTATTGTTATATATTAATTTGTGCAATATGCGAATTTCTGATAAACTTATGTGTATTATGTAAAGTAAAATATTACAAAGGGAGATTAAAAATGTTGGAGACTTACACTAGTTTAACAGCAAAGCAGAAAAAGGTTTACTCAGTCATCGAAACTTACATCAACGAAAACGGAATTCCTCCTACAGTTCGCGAAATTGGTGAGTTAGTTGGCGAAAAGACCCCCGGCGCAGTTCAGGGAATTCTTAACAGGCTGGAGCAGAAGGGCGCCATAAAAAGACAGCTTGGGGCTGCCAGATCGATTCAGCTTATTTCATCAGACGATCAAATGTATGCAAAACCCGTATTTGTCCCTGAAATCAAGAAAATAAGTAAGAGAAATGTGGATGACCTATTTAATATTTATAATATTGAAAAATATCATCCCTTATCTCCCGATATTTTGTCGGATAATGACAGCCATTTCCTATTCGATTGCCCAAGTGATGGGCTTGAAGAAAGCGGCTTTGGTCATGACGACATGATCTTGGTCAATACTAAGGCCGAGCTAAAGTCCGGCGATATCGTATTGGTCTTTTTTGAAACTCATTCATTATTAAGGTATTATTATCCTGAAAATGACGGAACCCTTACCCTGAAGGCTGATTCAAGCATTTTCGATAAGGAAAGCTTTAAACCTGATGAGGTTCAGATAGTAGGCAAGGTAGTAGGAAGATATACAAGGGTCTAGGCTCTGTTTAAGACCAAATATGCTAGACAGACTACCAAAAAATTAGAGCTTCCAAAACCAGTAGATTGGTATTGGAAGCTCCTTTTCTTTGCCTAAATAGTTTTTCCTGTCATACCGGACACCTGCTTGTTCAGGCAAGCAGCCGAATATCAATGGATTTTACTCCTTCACAGTAGCATACATGAAGTACTTGTAGCCCAGAGGTGATGACCAGAAGCCTTCAACCTTCTGATTGAGCAGGAACAGGTCGACATAATAGTAAATCGGGCACAGCATGCTTTCATCAAATATAATGTCTTCTGCCTCATGCATCATCTTGAAGCGCTCTTCCGGATTCGTTGAAGATTTAACCTTTGAGATAAGCTCATCGTACTGGGCATTGCTCCACTGAGCGTCATTGTTGCCGCCGCCTGTAATCCACATATCCAGCATGGATATAGGATCGTTGTAGTCACTGAGCCAGCCGTTACGCGCGATATAGTATTCGCCGTTCTTACGGGTATTCAAGAAGGTACCCCATTCCTGTGATACCAGGTTAACATTTACACCTATCTTCTTCCACATATCCTGTAAAGCTTCACCAATTGCCTGATGGCCTGTGCCTTCATTGTAGAGATACTCTATGTTCGGTAGGCCTTTTCCATCAGGATATCCCGCATCAGCAAGCAACTTCTTTGCTTCGGCAAGGTTTGCTTCGTATGCGGCACCAGACGGGTCGTAATAGTTGCCTCCCACTTCTCTGAATTCCTTGCTGGGGTCTGCATCGGATAGTCCTGTAGCAACGAATGCTCCTGCAGGCTCCTGACCGGTTTTACCGATTTCTCTGCAGATAAATTCACGATCTACTGCAAGGGTTAAAGCCTTACGCACACGTGCATCATCAAGCGGAGCTTTTTGCACGTTGAAGGATATATAGTATGTGCCGAGCTGACCTTCCAGATTAAATTCCGGCTTGTCTCTCCATGCGTCAATCTCATCCTGAGGCATTGAATCGGCAAACATGATTTCTTCATTCTGGAATGCATTCAGAATTGAAGTGTCCTCTTCCATAAGTACGAATTTAATTTTGTTCGCTCCCAGGTTCTTATAATCCCAGTAATTCTTATTCCTCTCATATATCATGTGGGAACCGGGAACCCATTCTGTCATCTTATATGGGCCATTGCCAATATAAGTCTCGGGAGCTACTGCCCATCCTTCGCCGTTGGCATCTATCATGTCCTGACGGACAGGCGAGAAGGTAGGGAATGCTGTGAGCTCAAGGAAATAGGGTATTGCATTCTTCAATGTAACTACAAGAGTCTTGTCGTCCGGTGCAGTTACATTCAAGCTGCCTTCATCATATCCATCGATTACCTCGTACATGTATTCATAGTCAGCAGCAGTTTCAGGTGATATTGCACGATTCCATGAATAAACGAAGTCGTTGGCCGTCAAAGCCTTTCCATCGCTCCATTTTAGGTTGTCACGAAGATGGAATGTGTATACTGTACCATCATCACTGATCTCATATTCCTTTGCCTGACCCGGAACCGGTACACCGTCCTTGTCGAGGGTCATAAGACCTTCAAAGCCATGAATTATCAATGTTGCGCCGTCAACCGATGAGTTGAGTGCCGGATCAATCGTATCCGGATTGGGTCCTACACATACGGTCAGCATATCAGTCTTTGCTGCACCACCACATGCAGACAGAATCATGCTGACTGCTAACAGTAATGAGACCAAAAGTGCCACTTTTCTTTTCATAAATTCTATCCTCCTTAAATAATCAGTACATAAGTACTGTACTTTATTATAATGCTTCCCTTTGCCAGATTTTAATACATGAGTTTCTAATGCACAAAATCTTCCAATGGTAGCATCTAATACAGGATCATACAGCTTGAATTAGCTAAACTAGTTTACCTTGTCAATGTGATGACATGCAACATGATGTCCCGGTGAAACCTCTCTAAACTCAGGTTCCTGTTGTGCGCAAAGCTCAGTAGCGTAGCTGCAGCGTGTCCTAAAACGACACCCCGAAGGCGGATTCAAGGGACTTGGTACATCACCCTCCAAAACAATACGCTTTTTCTCTCGGCTCGCAACCGGATCAGCGATAGGAATAGCTGAAATCAAAGACTTTGTGTAGGGGTGCAAATTGTGGAATGTTAACTCGTAGCTTTCAGCCAATTCTACCAGTTTACCCAGGTACATGACACCAATCCTATTACTAATATGCTTTACAACATTCAGGTCATGAGCAATAAAGAGGTAGGTAAGCCCAAGCTCCTGTTGCAAGTTTTCAAACATATTTACCACCTGTGCCTGAATTGAAACATCCAGCGCTGAAATAGGTTCATCGCATACAATAAACTCCGGGTCGACAGCCAAAGCACGGGCAATGCCTATACGCTGACGCTGTCCGCCGGAAAACTCATGGGGATAACGATTGGCATGTTCACTGTTCAAGCCAACCCGTTCCAGCATTCTATATATTCTTTCCTTACGATCTTTCTTATCAGCCGCCAGCTTATGAATGTCGATAGCCTCTCCAACTATATCTCCAACTGTCATACGCGGATCCAGGCTGGCATAGGGATCCTGAAAAACAATCTGCATCTTTCGGCGATAGGGCATCATATCTACATGGGTAATGTCAACGCCATCATAGAATATCTTTCCACTGGTGGGCTCGTAAAGCCTTAGCAGCGTTCGACCTGTTGTCGTCTTACCGCAGCCGCTCTCACCGACAAGACCTAATGTTTCGCCCTTGTCTATATAAAAACTTACGTCATCGACTGCCTTTACATACAAGGGACTAATAAAGCTTCCGCCTGCTCGGAAATATTGTTTCAGATTTTTTACTTCTATCAGTCTACTCATTAGTTTCCCCTCCCTGCTCAAAAGCTTCCTTTTGAATGAGCCAGCAAGCGCTGTAGTGGCCTTCAGCAACATCTACATATTCAGGCATTTTGCTTATGCAGATCTTCATACAGCTTTCACAGCGCGGAGCAAATGGGCATCCGGCAGGAGGATTCAGCATATCAACCGGCGTACCTTCTATGGGTATGAGCTTTTTATGCTCTTTATCATTCAGCTTTGGTATGCTTCGCAGCAAGCCCTTTGTATATTCATGCCTGGGGTTGTAAAATATATCCTCGGTGGTGCCATATTCCACAACCTTTCCTCCATACATAACTGCAATCTTTTTGCACATGTTGGCAACTATTCCAAGATCATGAGTAATCATAATGATAGACATCCCCAGTTTATTCTTCAGCTCTATCATTAATTCCAATATCTGCGCCTGGATAGTAACATCCAGTGCGGTTGTTGGTTCATCGGCAATGAGCAGCTTGGGTTCACAGGCAAGAGCTATTGCTATCATGACTCTTTGTCGCATTCCTCCTGACAATTCATGGGGGTACTGCTTGAGTCGTTTTATCGGCTCGTTAATTCCAACAAGCTCCATGAGCTCAATTGCACGCTCATTTGCCTGAGCCTTGTTCTTGTCTGTATGCAGCATGATAACCTCTCTAATCTGGTTTCCAATGGTATACACAGGATTAAGACTAGTCATAGGATCCTGAAAAATAATACTTACCTCATTACCTCTCATCATGCGCATATCTGCTTCTGTCATTTCCGTTATATTGTGACTATTAAAATCAATAGTCCCGCCAATGATTCTTCCCGGATGTACTGTCAGACCCATGATTGAATAAGCCGTAACACTCTTCCCGCTGCCACTTTCCCCAACGATGCCAAGAACATCGCCCTCTTCAAGCTTCAGGGAAACATCATTGAGCGCCTTCACCTCGCCCGCCGGCGTAAAGAAGGACAAACGTAAGTTCCTAATATCTAATAATAATTCACTCATAGTTTAAACCTCAGTTCTTCAGTTTAGGATCAAAGGCATCCCGCAGTCCATCTCCGATAAGGTTGAAGGACAAAATAATCAAGCTTATCATGATAGCAGGTGCCAACAATCTATAAGGATAAGAAACAATACCATCTATTGCAGTGGATGCCATGGAGCCAAGACTCGGCATGGGGGCCGCTACACCAATTCCTATGAAGCTAAGAAAGCTCTCTGTAAATATGGATGAGGGAATCTGCAGCGTTGTGGTAACAATCAGAGTACCCATACAATTTGTAAGCAGATGCTTTCTTATAATCCTGCCATGACTTGCACCAAGTGCTCTTGCAGCCGTTACAAACTCCTGCTCCTTCAATGAAAGAATCTGGCTGCGTACTATCCTCGCCATCCCGACCCAGTACAGCAGAGCAAATACTATGAATATACAAATTAAGCCCACACCAACAGTGTTAATCCATTCGAAGGCCGGCGATGAATATGCGAGCTCCTGTAAAGGGTATTTCAGAGTAACCATCAATAATATAATAATCAATATGTCAGGCACCGTATATATGATGTCAACCAGCCTCATCATAATCAGATCCACCTTACCGCCAAAATAGCCTGCAATAGCGCCGTATGTGGAGCCAATCAGTAACACCAGTATGCTGGCTACAATACCGACCAAAAGCGATACACGGCTTCCCATCATCAGACGTATCATCGTATCTCGGCCCAGGGAATCAGTACCCAGGATATGCGGAAATACGCTCTCACCATTCTCCTTTAATTCAAGCTCTTGCTGTGAATACTGCATCGGCGCCAGATTCTCGCTGCCTCTGATCTGTTGCTCATAGCTGTAGGGGTAGAAGTATGGTACAACAAATGCAAATATCATAATCAATATGATTGCCACGAGGCTTATCATAGCAATTGTATTCCTGCTAAACCTGCGCAGCCCATCTTTCCAGAAGCTTACGCTTTTGCGCATTACCACAAGGCTCTGCTTCTCCTCCTGTTCTGCAGGCAGAAAATCCGAAACATCTAATTGAAAACTCAATGGTTTTTTCTTATCAGTCATTTAACGCCATCGCTCCCTATTTTAGTTTAATCCGTGGGTCAACAATCTTATAGGCTATGTCAACTACCAGGTTCATAGTAATAAGCAAAAATGCCAGGAATATTGTAGTTCCCATAATAAGCGTATAGTCCCTGTTTATGATTGAGCTGATAAAATCACTTCCCAATCCAGGGATGGTAAATATTTTTTCAACAACGAAGCTGCCGGTCAAGGTATAGGCAATCAGCGGCCCCAAATAAGTTATTATCGGTAAAATGGCGTTTCGCAAAGCATGCTTGAACAGTATTGCAAACTGAGACAAGCCCTTTGCCTTAGCCGTACGCATATAGTCCTGTCCAAGAACCTCCAGCATGCTTGAACGCATAAGCCTTGCAATGTATGATGTCGGGTATAGTGCGAGCGCCGCAACAGGCATAATATAATGAAGCGGCGAGGACAGGCCATAGGTCGGCAACCATCCCAGCATAATACTGAATACAAGCATCAGAACAGTGGATACCACAAAGCTGGGGACCGCAATGCCACTGGTGGTAAAGACAATTATGACATTGTCTATCCATTTTCCCCTATTCAATGCTGCGACACTCCCAAGGGGCACTCCTATTAACGCGGCTATAAGTATAGACAATCCGCCAACGCGAGCAGATACCTTAAAGCCTGTTGTAATGATCTGCTTTACCATACGGCCTCTCTGCTTCAAAGAAGGTCCGAAATCACCCTGAATTGCTTTCTGCATATAGTTTTTATACTGGACTATTAATGGCTGGTCCAGTCCATACTTTTCATTCAGAGCCTTTAATGTAGCCTCGGATGGAGTTTTTTCCGAAAGGAAAGGACCGCCCGGAACCAAATTCATAAGTGCAAAGGTAATCGTTGCTACTAGCCACAAGGTAACGGCTGCGAGCAAAACCCTTTTTATAACGTATTTCCCCATTAAGACACCCCTTCTATATCTATGAAAAACATAACAGCATAATCATAGCCTATCATATATAAAACACTTCTAGCCCTAAGATTAGTTTACATAATACAATAGTACGCCTAACTAATCAAGCAGAAATAAGCTGATTTCCCTGTGTATAATTTCTCAGCCTTTCACTAGTTTTCTGGTCTTTCCAACCTTAACACATAAAAATCGCAATATATACCAAAAAAGGCTTGTGAAGTAATCACCAACCTAGACAACATTTATATACTATCAATATTCAATTGCTTTTTCAATGGGTTACATAAAATGTATAATTATTCATACTGTGAATTCTATGCCGCGTTTGAGGCTGTCTACGCTAGACAGCCTTGATTTCAGATGCGATAAGCTTGCCCATTTCCTTCGTTCCAACTGTTTTGAAGCCTTCGGATGAAATATCTTTAGTCCTGTATCCCTTGGCCAGTACCTTCTTCACAGCAGACTCCACAAGCTCGGCTGCTGCATTCTGATTAAAAGAATAGCGAAGCATCATGGCAGCGGAAAGGATTGTGGCAATCGGATTTGCAATATCCTGACCGGCTATGTCCGGCGCAGACCCATGTATAGGCTCATATAGACCTAAAGTGCCGCCACCCACACTTGCCGAGGGAAGCATGCCAATAGAACCGGTAATCATTGACGCCTCATCTGAGAGAATGTCTCCGAACAGGTTTGAGGTGACAATAACATCAAACTGATGTGGGTCTCTTATGAGCTGCATTGATGCATTATCTACATAAAGATGCTTGAGCCTGATCTCAGGATATTCCTTTGAAACCCTGATAACAACCTCTCTCCAAAGCTTTGAGCTTTCAAGTACATTAGCCTTGTCAACAGAGGTGACAATTCCTCGACGGCCATACGCCGCCTTGAATGCCAGCCTTGCAATGCGTTCGATTTCCGCCACGCTATATTTCTCTGTGTCGTAGGCCTCCTCTGTATTTGTTCCCCTGTTCAGGCGTCCCCTGTCGCCAAAGTAGATGCCTCCTGTCAGCTCCCTGACCACCAGTATATCAATATTGTCTTTTATAACACTATTCTTGAGAGGTGATGCCTCTTTTAGCTCATCATAGATAATTGCCGGCCGCAGGTTTGCATAAAGGCCAAGCCCCGACCTGATTCCAAGCAATCCGGCCTCCGGCGTCTTGTCTCCCGGAAGCCCCTCCCATTTTGGACCGCCGACCGCCCCAAGCAGTACCGCATCACTCTTTTTACAGGTTTCCAGTGTTGACAGGGGCAGGGGTTCGCCATAAGCGTCTATAGCACATCCACCCATCATCTCCTCGCGGAAATTGAATGTAATGCCCTGCCTTGCTCCTAAGGTGTTCAGTACTAAAACAGCCTGATCAATCACCTCAGGCCCGATTCCATCGCCTCTTAAAACAGTTATATTATATTCCACTAAATATTCCTCCCCAATCTACGCAATTCTCAAAGCTACATGATTGCGTGGTCTACGTACATCCACCTTACTTTTGCTTGATATAGCCAATAAGCCCATCTGCAGCAATAATTTTCTGCATAAACTCCGGAAATGGAGCTCCCTTGTAGAAAACCTTCTTTGTCTGGTTATGGATCAGCCCGCTATCGAAATCAATTTCCAGCATATCTCCCTCAGATATATCTGCTGCAGCTTCCGGACTTTCAATAATGGCCAAGCCGATATTGATGGAATTACGGTAGAAAATCCGCGCAAAGGTCTCTGCAATAACACAGGAAATCCCTGAGGCCTTAATCGCTATTGGTGCATGCTCCCTCGAGGAACCACAGCCGAAATTGCTGCCCGCCACCATGATGTCGCCCTTTTCTACCCTTTCGACAAAGGTTTTGTCCAGATCCTCCATGCAATGAGATGCCAGCTCTGCCGGGTCTGCCGTATTCAAATACCTTGCGGGTATAATTACATCCGTATCCACATTGTTCCCATATTTAATAACCTTACCCTGAATCTTCATATCCAACCTCCTATCGCTTCTGTTTACCGTGCATTTTGGTTACAGCTCATCCGGTGATGCAATCCTGCCGGCTACAGCCGATGCCGCAGCAATTGCGGGGCTGGCCAAATACACTTCACTCTCGGGATGCCCCATCCTTCCGATAAAGTTCCTGTTTGTGGTAGCCACTGCCCTTTCTCCCTTTGCAAGAATTCCCATATGCCCTCCAAGGCATGGTCCACAGGTAGGCGTGCTAACAGCCGCCCCGGCATCGACAAATATATTAAAAAGGCCTTCCTCCATAGATTGCTTCCATATTTTCTGCGTAGCGGGAATGATAATGCAACGCACATCAGGGTGTACCTTATGACCCTTGAGTACGGCAGCTGCTATGCGCATGTCCTCAATCCTTCCGTTTGTGCATGAACCGATAACGACCTGATCGATTTTTACATCTCCAACCTTGTCAATGGTTCTTGCCTGATCCGGCAGGGGCGGAAATGCCACTGTTGGCTTAATATCGCTAAGCTCTATGGTGTATTTTTCGCTATAGACTGCATCCTCATCGGCTGCAAATACCTTGTAAGGTCTGTTAGAATGCTCCTTCACATAGGCAATCGTCTTGTCATCTACAGCAAAGATACCGTTTTTTGCGCCCGCCTCAACTGCCATGTTTGCCATCGAAAAACGATCATCCATTGATAAGCTGCTCAGACCATCCCCCACAAATTCCATTGATTTGTATAGGGCACCGTCCACGCCAATCATCCCAATGATATGCAGAATGATGTCCTTTCCGCTGACCCACTTACCCGGTTTACCCTTAAGCTCAAACTGAATGGCTTCAGGTACCTTGAACCAGGCCTCGCCGGTAGCCATTCCAGCCGCCATGTCCGTACTGCCCACTCCTGTGGAAAATGCTCCGAGAGCGCCATAGGTACAGGTGTGGGAATCAGCCCCTATTATAACATCTCCGGGAACAACGAGCCCCTTTTCCGGAAGCAGGGCGTGCTCTACGCCCATCTGTCCCACCTCAAAAAAGTTGACTATGCCCTTCTCTTTTGCAAATTCCCTGATATACTTCACCTGTTCCGCGGACTTTATGTCCTTGTTAGGTGTAAAATGATCAGGTACAATCGCGATTTTATTTTTATCAAATACATTATCTATGCCAATTTTACGAAATTCCTTTACAGCAACAGGCGTCGTAATATCATTGCCAAGAACCATATCCAGTCGGGACATGATAAGCTGTCCGACTTCAACACTGTCCAGGCCAGCATGAGATGCAAGAATCTTCTGAGTCATCGTTAATCCCTTGCGCCTAATATCACTCATAATGATATCCCTCCATATCATAAAACTCAATTATTGAAATTATACCCTCCGACTGAGCGGGTTTCTTCCTGTAAATTACCGTCATAAAAGATTAAACTTCATGATTATTACGCTCATTTACATAGCTCACATGTCATGTTTTCGCGTATTGAGCTGCATTTTTCTATATTGAAGAGGTGTATACTGAGTATATTTTTTAAACATCTCGTTGAAGCGTTGCTGATTGGAGAAGCCAACACTTAAGGCAATATCGCTAATTTTCAGTCCGGTGTCCTCCAGCAGCTCTCTTGCTCTGCTGATACGCACCTTGATAAGGTAGTTTATCGGACTCATGCCTGTCTCTTCCTTGAACGCCCTTGTAAAATAGCTGGGACTTAAGAACACGTACTTGGCAATGTCTCCGAGTGAAATGTTGCGTTCGAAATTGGTATGGATATAGTTCACTGAGATTTCAATCAGCTCCTTGAGCTTTGGACTCTTGGACTTGATGCTGTTCTCCCATTCCATCTTGAGCGCTCGCGAAAGCAAGACGAACAGCTCCAGTATTAGAAGATAATTAAGGAATTCGCTGCCCGGCTCGCTGCTTTCTCGCTCTTTGATAATCCTGTTCATTAGGACAACGATTTCGTTTTTCTGGCTTACCTTCATTTTGATATATGGACCAGTTTCCTCGTTGCTGACAAAGTTAAGAAAATCCTCCAGAGGTATTTGTGAGTATTCACCATTTATCCTGTCCTCAAATGTGAAGTTCAGGACAATAAACTCACAGCCGCTTTCCGACTTCACAATAAACTTGTGATACTGTAAAGGCTTTATGATAACAATATCATTCGGCCCAAGCGTAACAGGCTTTCCCGCTATTTCAAAAACAGCGAAGCCCTTTTTCATGTAGACCATCTCATAGTTCTCGTGGATGTTTGGCTCCATGGACCATGAGATGTCCTGTATTCTCTCCAGCGTTTTCACAATAACAGGCAAAAAATCGGAAGAATTCAACAAACCTTCCCAGGCCTTAGGCAGAAGTTTGTCCATACTTTCACCCTTCTCTCAGGATAACCTATATCATGAATTCTTGAATTCATAACATCGTGCACATGTGCGTTTCATAAGTGGATTTACACAACTCATAAACCTATACTAGACGAAAACTTCGCACATGCGGCTAATTCCGCCGGGGCGTATAATAGCCTTACATCATAAGGCTATTATAACCCAAAAGCTGGTACCTGTCACGCAAATCATGGCTCGTGACTAGCGTCACCTTACTTTAGGTTGCCACATGTTCAGCCAAAAACCATAGGCCGGTGCACACTTTTACAACCTTTGTGGATGTCGAATGATACGCGCCCTCTTTAGGCGAGTAAGCCAATCTGTAGCTGTACACGAGCTTCAATTCCCATAATTATGTGAAAGAGAGGCCCGCAGGCCTCCCTTTGCTCCATTTGATCTAAGACTCCATCTCTATGGAAGGAAGCAGCTTCTTCAGCTCTTCCAGCTCGCTGCTATTCAATGTAACTCCCTTGCCCATCTTTTCATGAGTCTCGTCCCAATCCCTGATGTCCAGCTTGGGCTTACGGTCATTCCAGCTTACCAGATTGACCTCCTTCTTCCATCCCTTTGTTCCTTCCCCGATTACACCCAGATGCTTTGTGATCTCAAACTTCAAATCAGCCATTTTTCAACCCTCCAGTATTTTAATATATATTATTTTGCAGCCAACTATATTAAGCTTACATGACAAAAGCCTTTATATAAACGGCCGAGCCGTTACTGCCTTCATTCACAGGCCTCCTCTAGCCGGGAATAGCTGAAAGCTCAAGCCTCCCACAATTCTTGGCATATGCAAGAAAAATAGCTTGCTCCGCTGTCACTTCAAAAGATACATACTTAGGTACGCTGTCCGCCTCTCTGATGTCGGTTTGCTTGGCATCTTCATCAAATATTCCCGCAATTCGCACATTCTTCAAAATCTTTACCCCCTTGGATGGAGCTACATCAATAAGGCCCGCCGCTCCAGGACTATTCTCTCCCTGCTCGAGAGAATTAGGCACAAAAATAATGTCCACATACTTATCCTCCTTGAGCTGCCAGGCATTCGCCTGATCAATCCTTAGTTCCACACAAATCAGCCTCTTGCTAGTATCCTCCGCCTTAATAATATCATCCTCGGAAGGTATTAGCTTAGCCTTTAGTAACATTTCCTCCGCCTCAATATCTATCCTTGCCCTCATGGATATTGCTTCATCCATCCTGCGAAGTGCGCTCGGATGAACCGCTTCCCTGCTAATTTCTCTCAACTCAAGCATATCCTCAGTAATAATTGTATCTTTATCCACGCTCACCTTTACATAAACAACCTTTTCTTTAATCTCCTGCGTGGAAGCATTTGAAATGATTGTCATTTCCACGGCCACCAGCAAAATAACAATAATAAGAGCGCTTATAATCCAACTATATCTTTTCATAATTACCCCGCTATTCTATTCTCCAATTCTGAACTCCAGCCTCTAAACCCCTTTCCGTCCTAATTGTCCAGCGGTATCTCCGAGTCTACATGCACCACGGCGTCGATATGATCCTTTCCCAGTAGGTTAAGAATTACACTCCTGAAAAGTGACGGCTTTATGGGGATATTGATGCAGCTGTGTACACAAGGCCTTACGATGGTTGTTCCATTCGGGCAAGTCGTTGGGAAGTCGGTATTATAGGTAGCATATATCTCAAGCGAGCTCACTTGAACAAGCCCCTCTGCCACCGAGTCCGGCTTGGGAGTCAGGTCATCATTCAGCGATAGGTTAGCAGCAAGTATATCCATAAAAATCTTCATAGCCTCTGATTTTGGCATATCAACACGAACCATTCCCAATTCACCAGTATCCAATGCGTTATATGCTGAAATGTTCGTCAGATCCACTGCATCCCTGATAATCCGTGATTTCTCCAGCAAAATATACTTCTCCATTACACCGGAAAATACAGGAAGCACCACAAAGACCAGCATGGCTACCCCCACAAGCACCTCCAAGACAGCAGATCCTCTGTTCCCTCTAGTAGCGTTGTTGCCTCTACTACTTCTTTCACCCCTGTCACATCTGTCACCACTGCCGCCTCTAGTAGTACCTCTGTTGCCTCTGTTGCTTCTGTTACCTCTGTTGCTTCTGCTACCTCTGCTGCCTCCAGTACCCCTCTCAGCCTCTACTGCATCCTCTTTTACCGGCGCCAGCTGTCCTCTATGCTTCTGAATGGCCATTTGCTCACGCCCTCCTCCCGGCTTTCCCACCTTCCAACACCCAGCTTTATCCATCAGTTGACCAGCTTTCTGGACATTGTAGTCTTATCGTATACCATATGCACCGTTACATCCTCTCTTTTGAATAATGATCTAAGCTTGCTATAGGTGTAGTATCCTTCAACGCGCAGGTTAAGATTTCGCCCCTGTTTAGCGTAAGGGGAGCCATCAATATTAATACCCGTCAGGCCAATCTTCCCCAACTCCAGGTTGAGAGCTTCCTCTTCATCGCTTCTCAATCCCCCGGCATTCTCCATTCTCAACAAGGTGCTCCTGCAAAGCATGTCCATATCAGCCTTCACAGAAAGCGGAAGAAAATATTCAATAAAGCTAACCAAGAGGACGACCATCAATACTAGTAAAACACCCGTAACAATTGCTTTAACCGGCATAATACACCCCTACATAATTCAATATGATACTAAAAATGAGCAATCATCTATCTGCGATTCTCCAGTAGTATAGGTCTGTAGGCAGTATTCCCTACTCACTATTACTCACCTGGGCAAAAATAACTGTTGCACTACCGACACTACTGATGTGCTGAAAATTTTACCCTTAATAGTCGCTGACCACCAGCCTTCAATACCCTCCATAATATCTTCAGCAAGGCCCCTGAGTCGAGGTATGACAACAAACCCCGCGATAATCAATGCCGCAGCTAACCCCAACAGCTCATTCATACCAAAGCCCCCTGCATTTAGTAAAAAGCGATCCTTGATAATCCGAGTTAAACCTCCTCCTGCCTGACTATTGTTCCGGATTTTCTCTAAGCTTCCACTCATGCTTCCTTTCAGGCTTCCTCTCATACTTCTATCCGGTCCTCCGCCCATGCATTTGTCCCGGCTGCCCCTCAGCTTTTCATTTCGTGCTTTCTTACCTTCCCTTCTACAAATCCCCTTCATAGTTCCTCCCATAATAACCCTCCAAGACTTTTATTTTGCCATGATAGTCATCTATTATGTTAATCAATCGCTGCTCGCACTATCATTCAATATATGAATATGTTCCCGATGGCCTGACCCACTTCCATAAGCATCGGTACAATAATCATCACCGCAACTATGGCAACAAATACCGCACAGGCTCCCACACTCCTGTTCCTGCAGCTATCCGTCTCTGCCTGAATATAGCTGAAGTATTTCTTGAACATGACATCCTCCTGCTTAGCCAGCAATTCCTTGTTATCACCAGTCTCCACTCCCTGCTTAAGAGCGATACAAAGCGTTTCGGCTTCATGAGCATCGAAATTTGACCTGAACTCCTCCAGGGCAGCATCGATATCCAAGGTCAGCTCATACCGGGCTGCAAGCCTCACGAGTATAGCACCCAGCTCCTTATCATCAGTAACCTCATAAAGAGATTTGACAGCATCTGTAGGCTTGACACCTGATGATATCTGATTGTGCAGGTATTTATATATCTTATAGATATATTTTTGAAAACGCAGATTGATTTTTCTTTTGTTTGATGAAATGATTGACTCCATCACTGTATTTATCAAGACAACCACTGCCAGAGGTCTTAGCAAATCCGGATAGTTCATGGCGAAGGCAGTAACAAATGCAACAGGAGATAACACAAGCCTGACAAACAGATAAAGCATAGCGGCATGCTCGCTCTTATAGCCGGCCTTTCGCATCTTTGTCTCTGCCTTTTGATAAAGCCTTCCCCCTCCTATTCGCTTTTCACAAGCCTCCATGCCCTGACCTATTAGCAAAGAACATCTCTTGTAAAGAGGTGTAGCACCATTCCTGGTCCCCAGTGCATCCACCACACGCCTTGATACTGCCGGGCGTATTTTCCCACAAAACAAAGCGACCAGGAGAATATCTGCGAAGGCAAGCATCATGAACAAAGCTATATTTTCATGAAACAAGCTGACCATATGACCCAATCGCCCCATATCCTGCATTTTCTCACCTCCCTCATCGCTCCCTCTCAATTCTTGAATCTCATAATTCCTGCCGTAAGATAGAATCCAAAGGCATACATGCCGCAAAACACTGTAAGAAGAAGCTTTCCACTCACACTGCCCAGGTAAAAGTCATTAATTTGGGGGGTAGAGCTAATAAAAAAATAAGCAAGGCCCAATACTCCAAACATAGTAAAATAGAGTAGCATCCTATCCTTATAGGTAGATATGCTACGCCTGTTATACTCTTCATCTATTCTATAGAACTGATTCTCCAAATTAGTCAGCAGCTTGACAATATCCCCTCTGTTTTTCATGCTCAGCTTTATGTTGATTATAAAATCTCTGAACTGGGAATTATCAACCTTCATTTGCAAAATGTCCAAGGCTTCGGAAGAATCCATGCCTGTGTTGACCTGTATAACCATATCTGTTACAAAGGTCTTGAGAGGCTCTCCAATATTTGAAGTCAGGGATTTTTCAAATGCATACATTATGTCCTCCTTCACGGAGCACCATCTGCTTAGTACTGAAATGTATTCGGACAATGTCTTGCGTACCGCTTCAGAATTGTAGCGGGATAATAAATCCAGTGCAAATAGAGGAGCCATTGCAATAATTGTGCTTATTACAAATGCCGAGGGCAAAAAGTCCAGCAGCTTGAAAACACGACTGTATGCGGCTACAAACAGTAGGGCTATAAGCAGGAGCAGAGTGTATATGTTCATGAATGGTAGATAGTGCTTAATATTGGACTTCTCTATGTAGAGGAGCCGGAAACGCTCAATCATCCTCATCGCATTGCCTGTCTCCGGCCTATATGCCCCGCTGCCTCCGGAAGCTCTACCGGACAATACACCAGAGCGGTTGAAAATCCTCCTGACACCATTTCTAAGCTGCACATTTCTTGCGATTCCCGCTGCCAGAATCGCATTGGCACTAAACAATATAATATACATGATGACCGATTTCATTTATCTTCCACCTCCTTGCCGTCAGTTTAGGGCATAGCCTCATGCCTCATGCCTCATGCTTCATGCTTCATGCTTCATACCTCATACTTCATTCCTCATACTTCATACCCAGGCCTCACGCCTGGAGCCCGCCCATTTTATCTGTCTGGCAACCATAGAGCCTCTTGTACTCGAATGCATCCGCACAAGTGTCATATCCGACTACCTCAAGGACCTCCACTACCTTAAAATCCTTGAGATAAAATATAGTGTCTATGCTCTTTCCCAGCATCTCCTTTATCGTCTTTTCACTTTCTCCGATATTTGCACCCTTACTGAGCGTAAGAAGTCTTGCAAAGGCATCCTCTGCGCTCTCTGAATGAGTCGTAGCAATTCCCCTATGGCCTGAAAAGGCCGCCCTTACAAAGTCCCATGCCTCATCTCCCGTTATTTCTCCCACGCAATAGGTATCCAGCGACATCGTCAGCCCGTCCCTGACAAGCTCCTTTAGCGTGATCGGCCTGCCGCCTTCATTTTGCTTCTTTATCCTCTGCTCGATGCAATAAGGCTTGTCCGGGTAAATCTCCGCATCGGATTCCACAATCAACACCCGCTCCATCTCAGGCAGGGCATTGATAAAGGCCCTCATTAATGTGGTTTTCCCTGCAGCGCCTTTGCCGCAAAACAAAATTGACCTATCACTCATTGCAAGCTTAACAAGCATACGATGAAGCACATCATCAAGCATTCCCAGGCTTTTAAGATCCTGCAGGGTATAGCTGTTCCTGCGGTGCTTGCGTATGCTTATGGCAGGACCTGCAATGTTTCTTGGCTTTATAGAAACGTTTATTCTCAATCTGTTTTTCTCATCGGTAACTCTGCAATGGCTGTCATTCTCATTCAGTATGCCTCCATTCCTGATGGCTACAAGCTTGCAGTATGTGTCAAAAATCCTCTCGCTGCCAAAATGCACCGGCACTTTACTTCGCACACCATTGCGCTTTATAACAAACTGATTGTAATGGGTGCCGTCGATATCGCTAATATCTGCCTCATCAATGTAGGGCTGTAGTTCGCCATAGCCGAACATAAAGTCAAGCACCTTCCTAATCAGCTCGTCCCTGTAAACCCCGCAATGATATTTCTTCTTGTCAATATCCTTGATAATCGCCGTCTCAAGAACACTTCTGTCAGCGTGTCCGGAGGATACATCCGCAACAAGCCCCGGCAATTCCTTCAGAATATCGTTAGTAATACTAGACACAATCGTATTCAAATCATCAGTCCTACGATATTCAGCATGTTTATCCTCATAAAAAAGCTTGTGATGGGATTTTACAACAGGCATTGTCCTTCCCCTCCAACAACTCTATTTTTTAGGCTCCTGATCCTCTGCTGCAAACCAGAAGCCGGCAGAAGGCCCAGCTTGATTAGCAGCTGCGAATATTCACCGGACACTTCCTTCTCCATATGCAAAATATAGGGGCTTTTCAGGCCTCTGTATCTTAAACGTTTCCTGCTAAATGAGATCCTGCCCAGTAAGTTACCCTCAGTGGCCTCCCTGGCCTCAGCCGCACTCATCCCGATGGCCTTATCGTACTCAAAAAGAACAAACTTGGTATTCTCAAGAGGTAGCTGTTGCTTTTCTTTCAAAAACTCTATGTAGGTATTGAATTCTCTGAATTGATGCACATCAGCCCTAATCGCCGCAATATTAACGTCTGACCGAAGTAGCGCAGCCAGTGTAAATGCATCATAAATGAATTTATTAACAAGAAGGACGGTTATATCAAAGCTGCGGTAGCATTTATCGATCAGCTTTGGTACGCTGTCTTCACTGTAGTATTCATAGTTCTCAAGTCTATAATTGCCGGTAATAATATGAAGATTTTTGCGTTCCTTTCTGTAAACGGAAGCCTGCTGCAATACTCTTGCAGTCAGCATACCCTTTCCAATCGCATCCATCACTGTATCCAGACCTGAATGCCCAAATATTCCGGCTTGGAGGGCATTGGCAGAATCTCTTTTAATATTCAGGAAAAGATCAGCCTTGGGGGCAAGCAAATCCAGATCCACCAATAGTACCTGGCGATCTGTATGCTTGGCCGCCACGTAAGCAAGCTCACAGCCAAACTCCGCATTGTCCCATACCGTTATAACCAATTTACGCCCATATCCCGTATTTGCATGTAGTGCATTGGATTCACTCCCGGCAAGGATATCAGCTCTTTTGATTTCCTTGTCCATCTGCAGTGCCTCAAACGCCTTCAGCAGCTTAGCCGCACTTTGGTAACGATCCTGGCAATTTGTACTGGTGCACTTACACACTATTGCCTCCATCTCGGCGGAAAGCATTTGGTCATAATGCCGGATGGGTTTCAGCTCAAATGGTTGCTCTAGAGGATTTTTCCCTGTAAGAAGCTGATGCAGCGTGACCCCAAGACTGTAAATGTCCGACGCGGCGTTGGTCTGACCGGCTCCATATTGTTCGGGAGCAGCATAGCCACGCGTTCCAATGTAGACAGTGTCTGTATCAGACTCAGGCTTGTATTCCCTGGCAATACCAAAATCAATAAGCTTCAGAACTCCACTGCCTGAAAGAATAATGTTTGATGGCTTCATATCCCTATATATAATAGGATTTGGCTCGAAGGTATGAAGGTAGTCAAGCGCCTTGCACAGCTGAATCGCCCAGTCGATAACAATCTCCTCAGCTATCTTCCCCTCAGTCTCAAGCTTCTTATCTAAAGCCACACCATCAATATAGTCTGATATCATGTAGAGTTTTCCGTCCTGCTCAAGTATGTCGAATAGGATAGGTAATGCAGGATGGTCCAGCTTTTTAAGCAGCTTTGGCTCTGCCATCAAATCAATTCTGGATGCCCCTCCCGCGCATACTTCCTTTATTGCCCAGAGTGTATCGGTATTAATGTTCCTGGCCAGGTACACCTTACCCATCCCCCCGTGGCCCAGCAATCTTTCTATCACATACCTTCCGTTAAAAAAATCTCCTGCCTGCATTTTTTAACTCCTCTCAAGTTACGGCCTATCTTTTCTTTGCTTTTCCATGCTCTATTATTCCTTATTTGTAATATTTTCCCATCCCATATTGTGCTTTATTCTACCACACAATTCCATATTCTGCCATACATATTTAAAAATAATTATATTTTAAGGTAGTTTTAATCCTTCAAATGTTTTATTTGTGCGGAAAATAGGATTTAAGAATTTTTTTAAGATTCCGGGAAATAATCTGAAGTGCCAAAATCCGGGATATATCTCTCGGACGCAGAATCCCTCTCCTGGACGTATCCATTAAGACCGAGCTTTATAAATTTGTTAATAACCTTGTCGTATTCATATCTGGTGATGTGCCTTCCCAGTACAGAATGGCCGCAAGCCTTGTGGCATGGTACATACTGGCTCATAAGGCTAACATAGACTTCCTTAGACATATTTTGCGCTATCCAATCGAGCACCTTTAGCGTCTCATTGGTATGGCCGGGCAGAACAAGGTGGCGAATAATCATACCCCTTTGAAGAATGCCATCATTATCAAAAACAGGTGCGCCAACCTGTCTGTACATCTCATTTATAGCAGGAGAAGCTTTTTCAAAATAGTCTCTGGCACCTGAATACTCAGCAGACAGGTCCGAAGTAATATATTTCAGATCCGGAAGGTAGATATCTATTAAGCCTTCAAGCGTCCGCAGCCCCTCGACGCTGTCATAACCATTAGTATTATACACGATCGGGATGTTCCACTTGCCGGTCTGTTCCCCTTTTTCCGACTGCATCTCTCTTTCCGGCTGCATATCGTTTTTCGGCTGTCCGTCTCTCCCGGTAGCTATGATCAGAGCTTCCCTGATAGCCGGAATAAAATGGGACGGAGTAACAAGATTGATATTATGTGCTCCCTTATCCTTCAGAGAACGAAATATCCCCGCAAGCTCTACTGCGGTTATTTCCTTACCGCGCCCTCCATGACTGATCTCATGATTCTGACAAAAAATGCACCTGAGGCTGCAGCCTGAAAAAAATACCGTGCCTGAACCTCTCGTTCCGCTAATACAGGGTTCTTCCCACATATGCAAAAAGGCCCTCGCCACTACAGGATTATTTCCCATACCGCAAAAGCCTCTTTTATTATGCCTGTCTACATTACATGCTCTGGCGCAGCTATTACACAGCATCATTTATCCTTCCATATCCTTAAAACAATTTATACACATGCCTTTAGCACAAATCACCATGTGAATCAACCCGTAAAGGAGACGATGTATGCAAGTGACTTGCCGCTTGCCAAATCCTCAAATTCCTGGCTGGGGATTTCGTTGAAATACAGGCCTGCACCCTTTCTGCAAATAACCACGCATCGGCCATTTTCAAACTGAACTGCCGTACCGCATCCGTATTTTATTCTCCCTATTATTTGTGTTGATTGTGCACCCTCACATAAAATCGCACAAAGCTTGGTTTTATCAGAAAAAAGCTTTTCAGCTTCCGGTGAATCGCCTAAAAGCGTATTGAAATCAATGACTGACTGGTCCTCTGTGTTTATGAAATGACCCTTTCGAACTGTTATGGTTCCGTTTCCAAATCTTTCATCGATATCAAAAGCATACTTTTTGATCAAATCAAAGTTTTTTATGTAGCTCGTCTGCGTACGCATCTCATCTACAGCCTGTTGGGTGACACCAGGATAAAACCGTGTCATGTCGGCCTGGTCATACTCACTTGATGAAAAGTAGCCTTTCACTGTCCGTTCCGGAGATAGCGCCAATAATTTTACAATCAGCTCCTGATACGCATCTGGATCCTGCTCCAGCTTTTTTACAAACTCAACCAGTTTCGGACTGACATAGTCATCCTTTGTCCAATTCTTTTGAATATCGGATACAAGAGTAATCATCCCATCCTCTTCACTCATATATATTTCCGCCGGTTTAAGATAAGTCCATGCACTGAATCCTTCGGAAACCATATGTTTATCAACGGGATAAACCACTTTCAGAACATCATCATCAATGAATAACTCCTGTGCATCTTTGAAGATGCGATTATCCTGCAAGGACATTGTATAATCCAAATCAAATCCAAGTTTGCCGGCAATCAGATGAACAGGTATCGGAATAGAAAGCTTCCCTAAATGAGCATCCTTAATTGCCAGCATGATGTCTCCATCTCTCCATTGCAGATCAATTCCCACTCTGACCGGTATATTGATTCCATATGCCTTTCCCTGTAAGTAAACAGCTTTATCCTCCAGCGAAATACGGTAAGCATTAATAAACAGAGATTCATTATAATGCAAGTCCGGCATAATATCGTTTGTCAAATAGTATAAATCGGTTTTGTCCAGCCTCATGGTTCTTGTCATTGTTTCCGCATCGAAGGAATGCCGTTGGGAGAAGCTCATCGGCGCTTCCTGAGTAATCATCGTATCCGGATTGTCATATTGAAAATCAGCAACATTCACATATAGATACAATAACCCTGCCAATAAAACCGGCGCCAGTAAAATAAGCAGAACAGCTATTCCAATCCCTTTTAATATGGATTTCCTCTTTTTAAAGCCAGGCTCACTTTTTTGAAGACTCTGCTCCATAGACGTTCCTCCCGGAAATTTATCACTTTTTATGACCTTATATTCCAGTATACGCCATCATTGAATAAAATAGCAACATTAAGCCGCGTATACCTTCCTCTTTTTACTCCTGCTAGAGGTCAATAGCCATGGGCAATTTGCAAATAGCCTTTACAATAATTATTAATAAAAATATAATAAGGTTAAGCATCACAGATGTCAATACAACAGTTAAAGGCTTGGAGGGTTTGCATATGAGGATCAGCGGAGTTACTTATGCGGTCAGGAAGACACATAGAACAAGGAAAATCATATTGACCGTCATTGTTCTTCTTCTTCTCGCAGTTCTGGCAGTGGTAATATTCTCAGGATATAAGAGTTGGGGTCTGCTGCACCCTGATAAGAAACCCCTGGACACCTTTACTTCAAATATAGTTCCGGAGTACAAAGACATCCCAAGCTTCGGAGGAGTCGACAAAACCATCATCCTCAAGGGATGGCTTTTCCAGGCAAAGAACAGTGATAGGGCGGTAGTGCTGGTCCATTCCTACGGCAGCAACAGGCTGCAATTTGGTGTCGAAACAGTGGATTTGATAAAGGAATTCCTGAAGAAAGGATATACTGTATTTACCTTTGATTTGAGAAATTCCGGGGAGTCCGGCGGTAAGGACAGTACCTTTGGCTACAACGAGAAGGATGATGTTAAGGGCGCTGTTAAATACTTGAATAATCAAGGCTATAAGCACATCACATTGATGGGGTTTTCTACAGGAGCCTCTGCAAGCATTCTTGCGGCCACCGAATTAGATACGGTCGATGTGGTCATTGCAGATAGTCCATATTCTGACCTGCATTCCTATTTTCTTGAGAGCCTGGATCAGTGGACCAATTTGCCGGTCTTCCCCTTCAACAGAACAGTTGCATTCGGCGTTGAGCTAACAGGTAATATAGATACCTCCAAGGCTAGCCCGGTTAATGCAATGACAGCTGAAAATCCGCCTAATCTGATGTTGATTCATGCCAAGGAGGATACACTGATACCTGTCACAAACAGTATCGAGCTCTTCCAAAAATATTCTGCTTTGAATTCCTCCGGAGTCGAATTCTGGCAGGTTGAAGGTAATGGCCATGCCGACAGCTATACAAAACATAAAGACGAATATCTCAATAGAGTATTCGCCTTCCTTGATAAAGTTTACCCCGAGGAGGAGTGATACAAAACGCGAGTTAGCAGCTGC
>Ga0209510_1001676_pt1 | contig 24418 bp, 22 predicted proteins | sample BiotimSIPDNA_FD_185749 | JGI IMG/M metagenome (GOLD analysis project Ga0209510, IMG submission 185749) | Anaerobic biogas reactor microbial communites from Washington, USA - Biogas_R1 time_0 SIP DNA (SPAdes) (version 2) | ecosystem: Engineered > Bioreactor > Anaerobic > Unclassified | place...
TGAATTTGCCCCTCAGCCAGCCTGCTGGTGCACTACAGGAAAAAACCGCAAAGTTGCAGACAGGAGACGTTGTTTTGGTAGTTTTGGATTATCAGGCAGCCACCAGCAGCGAGATAGAAGAACTTGCGAAACCTGTGCTTGATGCACTGAGCCATCAAGGGGTCAGCCTGCGTTTTGTGACCAGCCAGCCAGTTGATCTTTGGTTAGGGGAGGAACTTTTACCCTCTAATGATACCGGATTTGCTGTCAAGATCGAATTTATTCCCGGAGGTCTTCTCGGTTATCTCACACTCACCGCTGGTTCCAGCCCGGATTGGGGCATGACCCCAATCGAGAGGGTTGTGAGCGATGGCACAAAGCTTCTGGATGAGACCAGCCTGGTGATGATAATCAGCGATTCTCCCGATTTTGTTCGTAACTGGCTTGAACAAATCAGCCCCTGGCATCCTGATTTGCCAACTCTGGCGATCAGCACGTCACTGAGCGAAGCGTTGATCCTGCCATATTTCGAATCTGGGCAGCTTTCAGGATTTCTTGCCGGACACCCTGGTGGAGAAGGGCAAAATCAGCAAGCCAATCAGCGTGCATGGCAAGTTGGAATGTTGATCATGATGGTTGTTCTTATTTTGGGTATGATAACCAAGGCTGAAGCCGATGCTGCAGTGAAAGATGAAGGTCATAACCATGCCTGATCTGAATCTTTTGTTAACTCTGGCTGGCGTCGTGCTCTCATTAATGGTATTCAGTTATTTACTTGGTGATAACCTGTTTTTTGGAATCGCTATGTACCTCCTGGCAGGGGTTAGCGCTGGTTATACCGCTGTGGTCCTGGTCACGAGAGTGATTATCCCCATGATGATCATGCCCCTGGCGGACTTTCCCCAAATTCCAGCTTTGTTAGCGTTGGTTCCGATATTGTTCTCGATTTTGTTGTTGTCGGCTATGTTTACAAAGTCTTCAAAGCCAGCAGGGCTGCCGCTTGGCTTTTTGGCAGGTCTGCTGGCAGCTCTTTCCATCGCAGGAATCGCCAGGGGAACACTGGCACCGCAGCTGTTGAGCATTGTCAATTCTTTTGACCCTCAACTGGTCGTTAGTGAGGGACTGCCAAACTGGACAGCGATTTTTGAGGCGTTTATGATGTTATTGGGCGTGATTGCGGTCTTGTTTTACTTCCACCACCGCTCAAAGACCAAAAACAACCTTCAATCGCCAGATCTTTGGCTTGATGGGTTTTCGGGTGTGGGACAGGTGTTTATCGGGATCACCTTTGGGGCCGTTTTCGTGGGTTTGTTTGGAACAGCACTGACCGCATTGATTGCCAGTCTTAACCGGATCATCGACTTTGTGAGATTGTGGCTATAGAGGAGAAATGACGAATCCTTATTTGAGCATCCAGATCTCATCTCTTCGCAGCCAGGCATGGCTCTTCGACGACAGATCGGGCAGTTTTGAATTGACGGGTTACACAAGCCAACCAGGCAGCGCTCACGACCCTCAGACCATGATCAGGGCACTGCAGGAATTGGAAAAGAATACCGGAAGACAGATTTTGACCAGCAGCAATACCCTGCTCTTCAGAGAAAATGAAGGGGCAGAGGGTCTTGAGGGAGCAGGAATCACTTTAAGCGCTGGCAAGCCTATTCGAACCGCATTGATCGGTTTGTCTGAAAAGTTCAGCCTCGAACCTCTGCGCCGATTGGTAAGTTTTTTCAATTCCGAGATTGTTTTGGAAATCAATCTGCAGAACGAACCTAATATTTCTTCCCAGATTGAAAAGCTGACCAATACCGGGTTTGACCTGTTGGTTTTGGCTGGAGGCGTAAACGGCGGACCTGAAAGAGCCCTTCAGGCAGCAATCAGCAATCTGAGATTGTTGGGTCAGTTATATCCAGTAGAGCGCCCGCAAATTATCTATGCCGGCAACCAGGCGCTGGCTGATCATGTCAGGCTCGAACTGGAAATCGGTGATGACTTGCACATCGCAGGCAATATTCAACCGGAAAGCGGGCGGGAAGACCTTTCTTTTGCTTACAAAGCTATTCACCAGGCAATTCTCCGCATCAGGATGAAAGAATTTCCGGCACTGCAGCAGCTGGCAAACGAGCCAAAAGTCAAAATCCTGCCTGTTGAGTTTGCCCGTACCCGGATGGGCACCTGGTTAGAACAAACCCAGGCAAGCGATAAAGGCATCCTTCAAATTCACCTCGAGCCTGAATCCGGGCAGGTTGTTGCAAATCGGAACGGCAAATGTATGGGGTTGTGGGAAAACCTGGATGTGGATAAAGATGCCATCGAAGCTGTAACAGGTGTTTTGAGGAAAACGGTTAAACGTACTGTTGCAGCAGCCTACATGCTGAATAAACAAATACATCCTTCTTACCTGCCAGCCACTCTTGAAGAATTGAGTGTCGAAATTGCCTGGATCGGAATACGAATCAAGAGAATGCTGTCGCGATTGAGTGAGCTCGACCCTGATTTTCATTATGACCCGGATCTGGGGTTACTGGATGATTATGAGCCGGTGCTTCTCAGCGGAGCAACCCTGGATCGTCTACCTTCTTTCAGGCATGCCTTCATTCCTGTTCTCGATAGTGTTTTGCCGAACGGTGTTACCACTTTCGCCTGGGATGACTTTGAGGTAACGGCTGCTTTGGGAGTCCTGGCTGAAATTAATAGCCTCCTCCCGGCACAGGTTGTGGATAGCGATATTTTTACCAACATAGCGACGGTTGTTGTTGTAGACAGCATTGCGACAAAAGACCAGGTTGTGTTAAGGCTCGAAGTAGATGAGGGAACGGGCGATGCGCGTCAGCGTTATAAGGTCTATGCCCAGGAACTGAAACGTATTGAATCTGCTTCAGGGAATGATATCAGGGTCTATCTCTCACCTGACGAAAACAGCGATGTAGGTATGGGAGTTCGGGGATTGGGAGGTTGGGTTATTACACCAGCTTCAAGGCTGGGCATAATTGTGGATGCACGGGGCAGACCACTTCAATTACCTGCTTACATCCAGACCATGCAGGAAACCAGGCAGCAATGGCTTTGGGAGTTGGGAGTATGAGCATGCAAAGGGCGATTGTGGAACACGGACACCTGCTCAATCTTGCAGTCAGACTTCCTGTGCCTGGAAACGTGCTTGTGCACGTGGGGCAAGCCGTTAATTATGACGATTTGATTGCAGAGGCTGTTTTGCCGGCAAAGTTCCAGGTGTTTGACGTTGTGAACCAATTCCGAATCAAAGAACGCGACCTTGAAGGGTGTATCAAACGACTTGCAGGGGAATCGGTGCAAAAAGGCGATGTGATTGCCCGAAAACCTGGCTTAATCTCCCGTATATTCAGGGCTCCGGAAGCCGGGAAGGTAGTGGCAGTCCGTGATGGCAGGGTGACCCTGGCGATGGGTGAGAAAACCATCCAGTCGTACAGCCCGATTTCGGGAACTGTGGCAGACCTGATCCCAGGGTTTGGCGCACAGGTGGTTGCCCGGGGAACCAGCCTGCAGGCAGCCTGGGGAAATGGAAAATTTGCCATGGGCAACCTGACGATGGTGGAAAAACTGGATCAATCAGCAAAAGACAACCTGAAAGATAAAATTGTGTTGTTATCAGATTCCCCTGGTATTCCTGAGTTGAGAATTTTGCATGATGCCCAGGTGGCTGGTGTGGTTGTTCCATCGTTGGACCCCCGCTTGTTTTCAGCTTGCAAAACCTGGAAAATACCACTGATCAGCCTGGTGGGGTTTGGAGAAGCACAGACAGATACTGTTTCCAGGAACGTCCTGGAGGAAATGAACGATAAACAGGTGTTTTTGCTTGCCCATATTCCAAATGCGGCAGAAGCCATCAGACCAGAGCTGTTTTTGCCTGACCCAGGCAACCAGACCGCAGAACTGTTTGAAACAACACAATTGGAACTGGTTGGCAGCCAGGTGCGATTATTAGGCAGACCTTATCCTGGTAACCAGGGCAGAATAATCGAAGTGAGTGAGAAAGAAGAAAGACTGGGCAGCGGTTTATTGAGCAATGTTGTGGTTGTAAAGCGAGATGACGAGAAGCTTATCCGCGTGCCGCTTGAAAACCTCGAAATTTTATCCCGTTAGTTCGCAATAACTTGCAGATAACGGCTGGTAGCCCAGCCAAAAGTGTCATTCTCAAGTGAGACCTTTTCCCAAAGAATGCCTTGTTGAGTGACCTGTTCGCCCAAGAGTGTCACAATCTGACCCTTGTTAAAGTAAGCCAGGATTGCCGAAGAGGTATCTGGAGCTTCGCGTACCACGATGCCACTTTCTGAGATAACTTCAGCTTGTTGAAGCGCGGGTGTGGGTGTCTCTTCGGGCGGTTTCTGTGTAGGGGCAGGGGCAAGGGTAGCCGTGATGGCTGGCAAGCTCGTCGCGGTTGGAAGTGTTTTTAGGGTAGCGGTTGGAGCCATTGTTGGCACTTCGGCAGGGGTTTCTTCCACAAGGACCGTGGTGGAGCCTGGTGTAACAACGGATGTTAGTCGGTCGGCTGGCTTGATGATTCCAAAAGCTTCATTGATCATCAGCAAAGCTACGACGATCACCAGCCCCATGAATAACCAACCCAGGACCTTCTGGGGTTGAAAGCCTGTTATCCAGGCTGTCACAATCATTACCAGAAGGCTGGTAAACAGGCGTGCACCAGCAAGACTCAAAAAACTTGCAGCGGATGCAGAATCTCCGCGAGCTATTTGATAACCAGCAAGAGTTATGGGGATGAAAATCAGGAAAAACAAAACAGCAGAAATTATGACAGGGGGAATGTTATCTCGAAACAAAAAGATGAGCATGCCTATAACAGAGAATACTACCAGGATGATCCATGTCAGCCAGCTATCATCACCAGAGTAAAAACGCAAACTTTGCAAGACGCCTTCCAGCTCGGGGCTAAGCAGTTGAACCAGCCAACCCACTGCAAAGAAAAGCAGGAACGTAAAAATCAGATACATAAGAGATTTGAGCAGATGACGATAGGATGGACGTAATGATGCGGAAATCAGCCCAACAAGCGGGTTGATGACAGGTGAGCTAACCCCGGCAATCAACACTAACAACGGAAGTTCAAGCAGGGTACCTACCAACAGCAAAATAAGACCAAGGGCAAGCTGCGCATAGTAACCAGTATCTACCCGACTGCGTTGGATCAATTTTTGGGCGTATGCTTCCCTCTCCTGGGGACCGCCTGTTTTAATCATCTGGCGAACGTATCGTCCCTGCGGTTTGCGAGCCTGGTGGATTCCGTCAGGTTTTGTTTCGGTGGATGGTATGCTCATGTTGTCTTCCTTCGTTATTTCTGCTGCTGCTATAGTTGCATGGTTTGTGCCCGGGTGTTTTGGCTGGAAGCTGGAAGCTAACCAGTGTTAGGTTAGGGGACAGGGGTAAGCAATAATAAAACAGGTGTACGAAACCGCGGAGGAACCTGCCAGGTGCTGCCTTTATATCCTGTTCGTTTTTGCTGGTACAAAATAAATACTTGCGAATACTTAAGATAAAATATTGCCATGACTAAAACCAAATTAACGCTACCGACTCTTCTGATCGCACTGGTTCTGCTGGTTTCAGCTTGTAATCCTCAACAGCCTACCGAGGCACTGCCCACCGTGGAAACACAACCGGTTGAAACTGAAGAAACAGTTGTTACTGCTCTGCCGCCTACAGCGACCGAACCGGCAACGGTTCTTATTAGCAGCGAACTTGTGTTGTGGGCAGGAGTTGGTTCGAGCCATAACGCCATTCTGGCTGACCGCATGTCCGCTCTTGCGCAAAGTGGAGGGAGGACATTTGAGCAGTATGACACGATCTATGCTGAGCAAATCACCCCATCGGTCAGAGTGATCGTGAGCACAGCCAGTGCAGCAGAGATCCAGACACTTGCAGCACAATTGTCTTCAGTCGAATTTTTGGCAGTAGATGTGCAAGGGTTGAGCCTTGGGGGCAACATCCATCTTGTCACGAGCGTGGGTGGGACACTGGAACAGCGAGCTTTTCTGGCGGGTTATGCCCTTGCGCTGGTTACGGATGACTATCGGGTGGGTGTAATCAGTCTGGCGAATGATGATGCTGGTAATCGCACACGGGATTCCTTTTTAACTGGGGCACGGTATTTCTGTGGGATTTGCCGGGCGCGCTATATGCCCGTTGGTTATTATCCGTTTACTGCTGAAGTGACTGACCCGACAAACCAGGCAGATTGGCAGGCAGCCGCTGACGCATTGTTGGCGAACTCGGTCGAGGCGATTTATGTGCAGCCTGAAATTTCTTCGAATGAACTGATCAGCTATCTTTCAGCCAGAAACATCACTATAGTTGGGGTGGAAGGGCAAGCAGGGCTTGAGGCGGCCACAAATAAGCTGGGAGTGTTGAGCAGCGATCTGTATGCCAGCGTGGAAACTGCGCTGAGCGGATTGTTGGCAGGCGAAGATATAGGCAGCAGCACCGGCAGCCTGGAGTTGACACAAATCAACCTGGAAATCATGTCGGAAGGACGGCACATCCTGTTTGAGAGAATCCGGGGAGAGCTCCTCAGCGGGATGATCAAAGACCGCCCGTAAATTCAACTGATAAGCCAGCAGGCTGGCTAAAACGGCGATATTTCATAAAAGGAAACACCAATCCTGTATTTTTGCACATCAATTGATAATTTCCTATTGACATCACGTTAATAATTTGTTATTCTTCATGTAAAGGTTTACTGTAAACCTTTACATGAGTGATATAGGAGCAAATAGCCTGGGATGAAGCCCTCAAAAGTCACGATTAAGGAAGTGGCATTGGAAGCCGGAGTTTCCGTCGCAACCGTATCTCGCCTGGTAAATGGGACGAGTGTGGTGAGTGAAGAAACTGCCACAAAAGTCCAGGAAACTATTGAGAGACTCGGATATGAAACCAACCTTATGGCGCGCAACTTGCGAAAAAGTGAAACGCGGGTCATTCTTATTCTCTGCCCCAACGTAACCAATCCTTATTATGCACATATTTTAGCTGGCATCACAGAGGCTGCTTATCAGAAGGGCTATAGCGCGGTGATGTACACCACGAACAGTGACTCTGAAAGAGAGCTTGAAGGCATCCAGATGCTTCTAAGGGGGCGAGTTGACGGTGCTATCCTGATGGACGGGATGGTGGAGCGCCAGGCTTTTTGCCAGGCAGCATCCCGATTTCCAATTGTGCAATGCAGCGAATATGTGGATACTGAAGTTGCACCGGTAGTCTGCATCGACAACTACCAGGCAAGCCGGGAGATGATGGATCATCTTTTGGGGCTTGGTCATACGCGTATCGCCATGATCAGCAGCGAAAACGACTATATTTCCACAAAGAACCGAACCCGCGCGTATATGGACAGCCTGCTGGAAGCAAATATCCCCTTCAATCCTGACTACATAAAACTGGCTTCCAAAGACTATTCAATCCAATCGGGGCGAACCTGTGCCCTGGAACTGTTGAAAATGAAGGAGATCCCAACTGCGATTTTCTGCATTTCAGACACCCTGGCTCTGGGGAGCATTATTGCTGCGCAAGAGCTTGGCATTGATATCCCAAACGAATTGAGCGTTTCCGGTTTTGATGATGTTGAATTCACGACCTTGCTGCATCCATACATCACCACTATTGCTCAGCCCTGTTACGACCTTGGTCAGGCTTCAGCCCAAATCTTGTTTGAGCGGTTGGAGAATCATTCAGAGAGGGCAGGTTTGGTTTATCTTGACCATCAGTTGGTGACCAGGGAATCGACTGGGAAAAATAATATGTTTTGACCCATCAGGAGAGAACTTCTGATGGTTTACAATTTTTCAAAGGAGAAAAATGAAGAAATTAGTTGTTACCATGCTGTCCCTCGTGCTTATTGGTGGCTTGGTGCTCAGCGCCTGTACCCCTGCACCCACAACTCCGACTGAACCAGAGGTTCAGGAGCCAGTAGTAGAAAAATATAAAATCGGTATTTTAGCCCCAGCTGTTACCCACGGGTGGGTGGCTGCAGTTGCATATAATGCCGAACAACGTGCCAAAGAGCTGGCTGATGAAGTTGAATATAAACTTTATACCAGCAACAATGCCGAAGAAATGACCACCCAACTGGACGACCTTGTTACCTGGGGCGCCCAGGCAATCGTCGCCTTCCCACAGTGGGAAGGGATGGAAGTCCCGATCCAGGCTGCAATTGATTCTGGAATCGTTGTTGTGAACTTTGACATTGTTATCAATGCCGATGGTGTCTATCGCCTTTCAGGTGATAACAAAGATATGGGCATTCAGGGTGCCAGGTATATCGTCGATAAAATCGGCACTGAAGGCACCGTTATTATGCTGGAAGTACCAACCTCCGGGTCCGTATCTGAACTCCGAAAAGCTGGCTTTGAAGAAACCATAGCCGAAATCGCACCTGACCTTGAAGTTATTTCCTACGCAACCCAATTCACTCGCGAAGACGGACTGGTTGACATGGCTGACATCCTGACTGCTCACAGTCAAATCGATGCTGTTTATTCAATGGATGATGAGACCTCCATCGGAGCTCTCCAGGCAATCCGCGAAGCCAACCGCACTGACATCAAAGTCATCACTGGCGGTGGCGGTATGCAGGAATATTTCCGCATGATGCCCGAGAATGAAGAAATCTGGATTCAATCTGCTCTGTATAGCCCCGCAATGGTTCGGGATGCCTTTGATATGGCTCTGAACATTCTTAAAGGCAATGCTGTTGAAGAAGTGGTTATTATCCCCACTACTTTGGTTGACCGCGACAACTACCAGAATTTCCTGGATGAGAATTCTCCTTACTAAAACCTTAGCCTTGTCTGGAGTAAGAATTTTGTAAGAGAATAGAAGAGGCTATGGGTCAAACCCATAGCCTCTTTCTTAAAAGAAAGTCAACATGCATATAGAACTAAAAAACATCTATAAATCCTTTGGAGCTAACGACGTTCTGAAAGACATTAACTTCGAAATTCAGGGTGGGGAGATTTGCGCCTTAATCGGGGAAAACGGTGCAGGAAAATCAACCTTGATGAATATCCTGGGTGGAGTCCATCAGCCTGATAAAGGTGAAATTGTTGTTGATGGGAAAGTGGTCCATTTTTTAACTCCAGCTGACTCGTTGAACGCGGGGATTGCATTTATCCACCAGGAGCTTAATCTGATCAACGACCTGAATATCTATGAGAACATGTTTATTGGGCGGGAACTGACGAGAGAAAACGGACTGCTTGATATTGATGAAATGATCGCCCAAACTGCTGAAATTTTTGACAGGCTTGGATTGGACATCAATCCCCGGACGATGGTAAGAGATCTTGATTCATCATATAAGCAAGTAGTTGAAATCACGCGCGCCCTTTTGATGAATGCCTCCATCATAATCATGGATGAGCCCACCACATCTCTGACTGCGACCGAGATTGAGCGTGTGTTTACCATGATGCGCACCTTGCGCCAGCAAAACGTTGGAATTGTCTTCATTTCCCACAAGCTGAACGAAGTGATGCAAATTTGTGATCGCTATGAGGTTTTGAGAGACGGAGAGAAGGCTGGTGCGGGCAATATCGATGAAGTTGCCACAGCTGACCTGGCAAGAATGATGGTTGGACACGATATAAGGGTTCATCAATTACAAAGACAAAAAAATGATCGCGAAATTGCCCTGAAGGTGGAAGCTTTGGATGACGGGCGGAATTTTCGCAACATTAGTTTTAGTGTTCAAAAAGGGGAAGTGCTGGGCATCACCGGACTTTTGGGAGATGGGCGGAGCGAACTGTTCCAATCCATTTTTGGTGCTGGCTTGTCTTACCAAGGGCAGGTTTATCTACACGGTGAGCCGGTAACCATCACCAATACGACCGATGCGGTAAAAAAGGGGCTGGCATATTTGCCGCGCAACCGCAAAGAAAACGGCATTATTAAAGATATGAGTGTTTTGGAAAACGCATCTGTGGTTATCTGGCCTTATATCTGTAAATTTGGTTTTATTCACTTGCCATCACAGAACGAAAAATTTGATTCCCAGGTGGAAAAGCTGCGAATCAAATTGACGAACCGGAACAACCTGATAACAAGTTTGTCTGGTGGCAATCAGCAAAAAGTAGTTTTAGCTAAATGGCTCAGCAAAGAACCCAGCGTTTTGATTTTAGATAACCCCACACAGGGCATCGATGTGGGAGCCAAAGAAGAAATTTATGACATCATCCTGAACCTGGCAGACGAAGGCGTGGCTGTAGTCGTCCTTTCCAGCGAAGCTCAGGAGATCATCCGCGTTTGTGACCGTTCTCTGGTCATGTTCCACGGACAAATTCAGGGGGAACTGGTTGGCAGCGAGATGAACGAACATGAAATTATGCGCCTGGCAACAGGTGTTGATGAGAAACAGATAGGGTAAGCCAATGGTAAATTCAGCAAAAAAACGATTTTTACGAACGCTCAACTTGATCAGTACCACATGGGCAGAGAAACCTCTTTTTAGCACAGGAATGGCATTATTATTAATGGTCATACTTCAAACGCTTGCGCTTGGCTTCAATTTCCCAACCTTTGGTGCCTGGTTTGGCACATGGCTGCAAAACTGGGTCAACATCCTGCGAAACAACGCAGCCATCGGAATCGTTGCACTTGGAATGACCCTGGTGATTATTTCAGGTGGGATCGACTTGTCTGTCGGATCGATGCTGGTGGCAATTGGAGCCATGTTAATGATGTTGATTGACACTGGTCCAAAAGGTATCTTGCTCGGTTTAGGAATAAGCGGTGTTCCAGCCTACGCGATTGCAATCGTTGTGGCGGTGATTATGGGAGTTGCTTTGGGCGGAGCGACGGGTTTGTTAATTACATACGGAAAACTACCTCCGTTTATTGCCACACTTGGCACAATGAAAATCTTTCGCAGTGTCACCCAACAATTTATGACCGGATATAACCCAATTGTCCCGAAACCATTTCTGCAGATTGCAAGTTTTCAAATCGGCAAACAACTGCTTATGCCAATTATTTATTGGCTCATTCTGGCTCTTATCATTCATGTCGTTTCTGTGCGGACAAAGTTTGGACGCCAGGTTATCGCAGTTGGTTCGAATGAAAAAGCCACAAAATTGAGTGGAGTCAATGTCAACAGCGTAAAAAACCGGGTGTATGCCATCATGGGCGTTTTGGTCGGTTTGGCAGCAGTTTTACAAGTGTCTCGTATCGGAGCGATGGATTATGCCAATGCCGGCTCAGGTTACGAGATGGACGCGATTTCGGCTGTTATTGTGGGCGGCACGCGCATGTCGGGCGGAAAAGGCAGCATCCTTGGCACAGTGCTCGGCACGCTAATTATCGCAGTTATGAATAATTTACTAAATCTTCTCGGTGTCCCGCCTTTCCTCAGGGAAGCTTTCAAGGGCGTGATTGTTATCGGCGCAGTTTTGCTGCAGAAGAAAGAAAGCCTCAGTTAAGAATCGATAAGGAGTTATCTATGATCAATGTAGGAATAATCGGTTGTGGAAAAATTGCTCAAAAAAGGCATATTCCGGAATATTTAGCTAATCCAGATGCAAACATCGTTGGCTATTATGATCTGAACAAGGCAAGAGCAGAAGAGATCGCCAAAAACTTTGGTGGTGTTGCTTTTGACAGCATTGATGATATGCTGGCAGACCCAGTCATTGATGCTGTTAGTGTTTGCACTGCGAATCATACCCACGCTGCAATCACAATTCAGGCACTGCAGGCTGGAAAGCATGTTTTATGTGAAAAACCGATGGCAACGACGGTTGAAGATTGCCAGGAAATGGTGACCACTGCGAAAAAATCAGGGAAAATTTTGGTGATTGGTCAGAACCAACGCCTCACCAAAACCCACATGAAAGCACGCGAATTGATTAAAAAAGGTGAGATCGGAGAAATTATCGGATTTCGCACCACCTTTGGTCACGGGGGTCCCGAGACCTGGAGCATTGATCCTGGAAAGAACACCTGGTTTTTCGATAAGAACGTCGCCGTAATGGGTGCTATGGCTGACCTTGGCATCCACAAAACCGATTTGCTACTCTTCCTCACCGATCAGAAGATTGTAGAAACCACTGCCCACTTAACCACAATCGACAAGCGCGGGTCGGATGGTGAATTGATCGGGGTCGATGATACTGCTATCTGTGTTTACAAATTAGAAAATGGCGCGATTGGAACCATGACTGCCAGCTGGACTTTTTATGGACCCGAAGACAACAGCACGGTTATCTATGGCACCAAGGGGATCATGCGTTTGTATGAAGATCCCCGCTTTAGCATCCAGCTTTTCTCAAAAGAAGGCGAGAAAACCTATTTTGAGGTCGACAAAATTCAAACCAACGATGACCAAACCAGCACAGGTGTCATTGATGCTTTTATTCAAAGCGTAATCACGAAACAGGGCGGCGAACTTGCTGCGGAGAAGGTGTTGGAATCGATGAAAGTAATTTTTGCCAGCATTGAGTCATCTCAAACTGGAAAAACAGTTCAAATAAAGTGATGGAGGAATAACAATGAAACTTGGTTTTGTAAGCGCAATTCTGGATAGCTGGAATTTTGAAGAAGTGATTGATATTGCTGCCGATTTCGGCTATGACTGCGTGGAAGTTGCGTGCTGGCCATCAGGCGAGGCAGAGCGGCGTTATGCAGGGGTTTCTCATATTGACGTCGCTAACCTGGACCAGGAGAAAGCCAACGCTATTCTTGAATATTGCCAAAGTCGTGATGTGGAAATCTCATCGTTAGCTTTTTACCCAAACACCATGGACCCAGACCCGGAAAAACGGGCTTTCAACATTGCTCACTTAAAGAAAGTGATCGATGCCAGTAAGATGCTGGAGATTGGTATGGTAACCACTTTTATTGGGAGAGACCAAAGTAAAGATGTGGAAGAAAACCTGGCGGACTTTGAACGCACCTGGCCCGATATTGTGGCGTATGCAGAAGCAAGCAATGTGAAAATTGCAATTGAAAACTGCCCGATGTTGTTCGGTCGGGATCAATGGCCTGGCGGGCAAAACCTGGCTACTTCGCCTAAAATCTGGCGCGAAATGTTCCGAATTATCCCCTCAGCCAACTTTGGAATCAATTATGATCCCAGCCATTTTGTTTGGCAAATGATGGACTACCTGAAACCGCTCTATGAATTCAAGGACCGGATTCTGCACGTTCATTTCAAAGATATTAAACTCTTCAAGGACAAACTCGACCAGGTTGGCGTCATGGCGTATCCTTTGGAATTTATGGCTCCCAAGCTCCCTGGGCAAGGAGATGTGGATTGGGGGGCTTTTGTGAGCGCACTGCGGGATATTGGCTACGATGGTTATGCATGTGTTGAAGTGGAAGACAGAGCCTTTGAGAGCAGCCGGGCAAAGATTATGGACAGCCTTTATCTTTCTGCGCGATATCTGGATCAATTTGTCATTTGAGGTGCGATAATGCAAAAGAGAATCATTGCTGTTAATTCGAACACCTATCATGGCTTTAGCCTTGATGATGCGCTGGAAGGAATTCGGGCTGCAGGCTTTCATTATGTCGAGCTGACAGCCACCAAGGGCTGGACTGAACATGTCTTCCCTGATATGAGTTTTGAAGAGCTATGGCGAATTAAAGATAAGCTGCGCGATTATGATATAACACCGATTTCCATGAGTGGACATTGTAACCTGATGGACCGTGAAAGGATTGCAGATTTTGTCGCAAACATGCGCCTGGCGAACTTTTTTGGTTGTAAATTTATCACTTCTTCGGTAGGTGAGGCACATCTTAAGGATAACGCCCACGTCTCAAACCAGGAAGTTGCTGAACACCTGAGAGAGCTGCTGCAATATCTCGAAGAGCATGATTTGATTTTGGGGCTTGAAAACCACGGCGAGCACGCCACCTGCGCAATCATTGAAGAAATTGTCGATGCTGTTGGCTCAGAACGCGTTCGAATCAATTTCGATACTGCCAACGGCATCATGTATGCTGGGCAAGAACCGGTGGAAGACATGCGTTTGTGTGCTGGCAAAATTGGACATTTGCACCTGAAAGATAAAGCAGGCGCAGATGATGAATGGAACTTTCCTGCGTTGGGTGATGGGCATGTGGACTTCCCGGCGATTTTCAACTTGCTTGAAGAAAATGAAGCTCCAGCCAGTATTGAAATCGAGTTTACAAGCATAGGTCCTGGCTCTCTCAAGGAAGTGGATGAGGCAGTGCGAAAATCCGGAGCTTATTTGAGAAAGATCGGAGTGCTTTAACCGGGCTTTGTAACCATATTTGTCAAGGAAGGTTTATCAGCCGGGTAAACGGGAGCGTTATGGAGACACTAAAGATTGGCATTGTAGGTACTGGTGGAATGGCGTCAGTGCATTTCAATAATTACCAGCATATTGAAGGCTGCCAGGTGGTGGGCTTGGTAGGCTTGCCTGAAAACAGCCAGCTTCGGGCAGCAGAATGGGGACTGAATAATTATGCGAGCATACCCGAAATGGTTGAGGCAGAAAAGCTGGACCTGGTGGATGTTTGCACGCCTACCTATCTGCATAAAACACAGTGTATCCAGGCGCTTAGAGCGGGCGCAAACGTCTTAACTGAAAAACCGATAGCCCTCCATCTTTCGGATGCTGAAGAAATGTATGCAGTCGCCGAAAGCCAGGGCAAGCAACTGTTTGTCGGTCAGGTGCTTCAATTTACCAAGGAAGTGGAAATATTGCATAAGCTGGTTGAGAGCCAGAAGTTTGGTAAAGTGTTGGATGCACTTTTTGAAAGGCTCTCAGCCTGTCCAACCTGGATTAAAAATGGCTGGCTGTTTGATCGTGAAAAAAGCGGTTTATTGCCTTTTGATTTGCATATTCACGATTTGGATATTATTGTGAGTCTCTTTGGTGCTCCCCAAAACTTTAGCTATACCTGTAATGGTAATGTTGGTAAGAGTTATAAAGAGCATTGTCGCTTTCTCTATCACTATCCAAACCATACAGTTGCAGCAGAAGCTGCCTGGTTTAATGCCAATTTTCCTTTTACTGCCCGCTGGCGTGTTTATTTCGAGCGTGCGGTTGTGGTTAACGACGAAAAGGGTTTGATCGCTTACCCGGAAGGCGACAAGCCGATTGTTTTCGACACAGAAGAGGACGAAAAAATCCCCACCGGGATCAACCTCCCCCCAACGGGAATGTTTAAGACAGAGCTTACCCATTTCTTAGAATGCGTGAGACGGGGCGAGCCTTCTTCAAAGGTTGGCAAAGACCAGGTGCTGACTGTTGTGGGTTTGTTGGAAAACATCCTTAAATCATCTGAATTTTGATGCAATTTTGATGCATTTCCCTTGACTTACAAGGTTTAAGCTGATAAACTCTCGACTTGTAAATGTAGGACTGGAAAGATTCAGCCTTGCGCAAGCGTGCAGATTTTGATATACTTCTTAGTCTGCAAGTTACAGTTAACAACGAAATAATTTCCCGGGCGCCGACGTAGCTCAATGGCAGAGCAACCGCCTTGTAAGTGGTAGGTTATGGGTTCGATTCCCATCGTCGGCTCAGGTTTTACTCTTTAGCGATTGTGATTGACTTTTGTGGATCACAATCTCCAGCGGGTAAAAGCAAGCGCCCAAGGAAGTAAAAGGACGGTTACCCAAGTGGACAACGGGGGCTGACTGTAAATCAGCTGGCAGGCGCCTTCGGAGGTTCGAATCCTTCACCGTCCATTTCACACTGCATCGGCAGTGTGAAGGTACGGCTGCCCTTATAGCTCAGTTGGTAGAGCGCATTCTTGGTAAGAATGAGGTCATCGGTCCGAATCCGATTGAGGGCTTTTGCCGAAAAAGAGAAACTAATAAGTCATTATCTAAGGAGAAAAGATGGCGAAACAAAAATTTGACCGCTCAAAGCCTCATATGAACATCGGTACGATGGGTCATATTGACCATGGCAAGACCACCCTGACCGCTGCAATTACCAAAGTTATGGCACTGCGTGGGTTTGGAAGCTTCCGCGACTATGCAACAATTGACAACGCCCCGGAAGAGAAAGCTCGTGGTATTACCATCAACATTACCCATGTTGAATATGAGACTGCAAAGCGACACTATGCTCATGTTGACATGCCCGGTCACCGTGACTACATTAAAAACATGATTACCGGTGCAGCCCAGGTTGATGGTGCAATCCTTGTCGTCAGCGCACCTGATGGCCCTATGCCCCAGACCGAAGAACACGTTTTGCTGGCTCGCCAGGTCGAAGTCCCTTCCATCTTGGTCTTCCTGAACAAGACCGATCAGATGGACGACCCCGAATTGCTTGAGCTGGTTGAAATGGAAATTCGCGAACTGCTGACCAAGAATGGCTTCCCCGGCGATGACACTCCGATCATTCGCGGTTCTGCCAAAGTTGCTCTTGACAGCACTTCCACAGATCCCGATGCTCCGGAATACAAACCGATTGCCGACCTGATGGATGCTGTTGACAGTTTCTTCGAAGAACCCGTTCGTGATTTCGAAAAAGACTTCATGATGCCGATTGAAGATGTCTTCTCGATTAAAGGTCGCGGAACTGTTGTGACCGGTCGTATCGAACGCGGTACTTTGAAAGTGAATGACCCTGTGCATATTGTTGGTCTGATGGACAAACCACTGCCCACCGTTGCAACTGGTATTGAAATGTTCCATAAAATGCTTGATCAAGGTCAGGCTGGTGACAACGCAGGTATTCTGCTGCGCGGTATCGATCGCGAACAGGTGGAACGCGGTATGGTTTTGGCGAAACCCAACTCCATCACCCCCCACACCGAGTTTGAATGCTCTGTCTACATCCTCAAGAAGGAAGAAGGCGGACGTCACAGTGCCTTCTTTACCGGCTATCGCCCGCAGTTCTACGTTCACACCACCGATGTTACCGGTGACGTGACCCTGCCCGAAGGCGTTGAAATGGTTTTGCCCGGTGATAATGTCAACAATATGAGAGTCAAACTGATCCAGAAGGTCGCTCTTGAAGACGGTTCCGAATTCGCTATCCGCGAAGGTGGTCTGACTGTTGGCGCTGGCAGGATTACAAAGATTATTTCATAATCTAAAAGAATTTCAGGAAGGAATCATGGCTGCCTGAATAAGGCAGCCATGTTAGACTAAAATGGCATCGAAGAAAAAAGATATCAGACCAGTCATCCACATGGCGTGCACCGAGTGTAAAGAGCGCAATTACACCACGGTCAAAAACCGCAGGAACGACCCTGGTCGCATTGAAATGAAAAAGTATTGCCCGCGTTGTCGTGTGCACAGGCTGCACCGCGAGGTAAAATAAGCTTCCTGGAATGGAAGCGCGTAGGTCAGTAGCTCAATTGGCAGAGCACCGCTCTCCAAAAGCGGGGGTTGTGGGTTCAATTCCTACCTGACCTGTTGAAGTAACTCATCGCCGTAGTTTCTACGGCGTTGAACTGTCAACCAGGAGCGAACAATGGCACAGAAAGATAAAAAACCGAATTTTTTTCAGAGAATCAGGAATTGGTGGCGGCAGACCATTGGTGAACTTCGAAAAGTCACCTGGCCAAGCCGTGAAGAAGCTGTGGCGCTTACACGTATCGTCTTGATCGTAACCTTGATCCTGTCTGCGCTCTTGGGCATATTTGATTTCGTCTTTGCCCGCCTGGTTGGATTGTTGGTCGGATAAATATAGAAAAGAGACAAAATCATGTCTGACCTTTCGCATGACGACCTCCAGGGCTTTGAAGAGCTGAATCAGTTCGAACCTCAGGATGAGGCGGCTGAACTGAGCTCTTTGCCTGTGGAGCCGAAAACTGAAACGGGTGATGAAACTAAATCTGACGATAACCGTCAATGGTTTGTTATTCACTGTTACTCAGGTTATGAAAACAAGGTGCGTAAGAACCTGGAACAACGCATCGAAACAATGGCAATGAAAGACAAGATTTTTGATGTTGTCATTCCTACCCAGGAGGAGATTGAAGTCCGCGATGGCAAACGCCGTACCGTGGAACGCCATGTTTTCCCAGGCTATGTTTTGGTAAACATGATCCTGGAGGAAGACTCCTGGTTCGTAGTGCGCAACACCCCCGGTGTAACTGGGTTTGTTGGTATGGGTGATGACCCGACGCCACTGCGTCCTGAAGAAGTTGCAAATATTTTGCGTCGGATGGAAAACGAAGCCCCGACTTATAAGGTTACTTATAAGCCTGGAGACCGCGTTCGCATTGTGGATGGTCCGTTCAATGACTTTCGCGGCATTGTTGATGAAATTAACATGGAACGCTCCAAGATTCGCGTGATGGTGAACTTCTTTGGGCGTGAAACCCCTGTAGAACTTGATTTTCTGCAGGTAGAAAAAGCATAAACCGGAGCGATCCGGAAATTTGTGGGAGGGTCTGCAGACCCGTTAGCACCACCAAGGAGATTTATTTGTGGCAAAGAAAGTAAAAGCAATAGTTAGACTGCAAATCCAGGCTGGTAAAGCCAATCCTGCACCTCCGATTGGTCCGGCGTTGGCACCGCACGGTGTCAATATCATGGCGTTCTGTAAAGATTATAATGCCCGCACCTCAAACCGAATGGGCGAAATTATTCCTGCAGACATCACTATTTTCATGGATGGTTCATTCAGATTTGAACTCAAATCTTCGCCTGCCGCGATTTTGATCAAAAAAGCTGCCGGTGTTGAAAAAGGATCAGCCAATCCAAAAATCGAAAAGGTCGGTCAGGTTACCAAAGCGCAGCTGAAAGAGATCGCTGAGATCAAGTATAAAGACATGAACGCAAACGATATCGAAGCTGCCATTCGCCAACTGGAAGGCACTGCCCGAAACATGGGCATTAAAGTCGTTGAAAAGTAAACAGGAAATTATCAGAGTGGGAGGGTTGAGACGCCCGGCAGAACCACAAAGGAGTCTTAATGTCTAAAAAAGGAAAAAATTTCGAAAACGCCATCAAGAAAGTTGATGTTGAAAAAGTTTATAGTCCCCGTGAGGCTTTGGAATTAGTCAAAGAAATGGCGTTTGCCAAATTTGATGAGACAGTTGAAATTCATTTTCGCACTACCCTTGATCCCCGCCAGGCTGACCAACAAATTCGTGACGTCTGTGTGTTGCCCAAAGGGTTGGGTAAAACTGTGCGCGTGTTGGTGTTTGCACAAGGCGAAGCTGCTACCACTGCCCGCGAAGCGGGTGCAGATTTCGTTGCTGAAACCGACGAAGATCTGGCTCAGATCCAGGCTGGACACACCGATTTTGATGTTGCTGTCGGCACCATGGATATGATGGGTAAGGTTGGTCGCCTGGGTCGTGTTTTGGGCCCCCGCAACCTGATGCCAAACCCCAAAGCTGGTACGGTTGTCCAACCTGACGACATCGCACAAGCGATCGAAACTGCAAAGGCAGGTCGTGTTGAATTCCGATTGGATAAGAGCGCAAACATTCATGTTCCTCTTGGGAAAGTGTCTTTTTCAACTGATGCGCTTTACGAAAATATGGGAGCCCTGACGACCGCTGTACGCAAGGCGCGGCCCAGCGGTGCAAAAGGTTCTTTTATCAAGAGAATTACTTTAACTTCAACTATGGGTCCTGGTGTAAAAGTTGATGTCAACTCTGCTACCAACATGGAGAGCGCCCAGATTTAGTATAAAAAGATGAAGTCAGGGAAGCTCTCTATAGGCTTCCTGATTGAACGGGACAATATGATTAACGTCCCTTGAAAAACGAATGATATAAAACTACTTGACCGGCTGGATTTGTGATATACTTGCCGGGCTGAACAAGAGAATAGTCCCAAGGGACGCTCTGCTTAAGAAAGCTGGTGCCGTTTACGGCTTAATATCCTGCCGAGGTGGAGATTCTAAGAAAAAGGATAAACCTTGAATCTCTTCCCGTAGGGTAAACGGGAAGAGATTTTTATTTTACGGAAGGAGGAAGAATACATTGGCATTTTCAAAACAACACAAAGAAGTGATTGTTGATCAGTATCGTGAATGGATTGATAAGAGCAAAGCCGTTTACTATCTGACTTACAACAAAATGACCATGTCCGCGATCAATGGCGCCCGGGAAAAACTTCGTGAGTCCGACAGTGTGATGCATGTGGTTAAGAACCGGCTCTTTACCAGAGTTTTGGAAGAAAAAGGTTATCAATTTGACCCCCAAACCTGGGAAGGCAATAATGTAGTTGTGTTCGCGCTCGAAGACGCCCCTGCGACAGCAAAAGCTCTGAGTGAAATCACAAAGGGTAATGATGTTTTTGCTGTAAAAGGCGGCTATCTGGATAGCGCCCTGCTGGATGCCCGGCAAGTTCGAGCGCTGGCTGATCTGCCGACACTCCCGGTCATGCGTGCAATGCTGTTAGGGACCATCCTGGCACCTGCAAGCAAGTTAGTTCGTACTTTAGCGGAACCCGCTCGTGGGTTGGCTGCTGTAATCAAAGCAAACTCGGAAAAGCAGACAAATGCTGCTTAACAGGCTCGTTTCAACGCGAGAAAAAAATTATTAAAACAAAATATAGGAGAAAGAAATGGCTGATTTAGAAAAAATCGTTGAGGAACTGAGCAAACTGTCCGTTTTGGAAGCTGCTGACCTCGTCAAAATGTTAGAAGAAAAATGGGGCGTCTCCGCTGCCGCTCCTGTTGCTGCTGTTGCTGCTGGTCCTGCCGCGGCTGCTGAAGAAGAAGTTGAAGAAAAGACCGAATTCGATGTCATTATCAAGAATGCTGGTCCCAAGAAAATCGAAGTAATTAAGGTTATTCGTCAGCTCACCAACCTCGGTTTGGTTGATGCCAAAAATACTGCCGAAACCCCCGATGCCAAGATTCTTGAAGCTGTTGGTAAAGACATCGCCAATGACGCTGCTGCCAAACTCAAAGAAGCCGGCGCCGAAGTCGTTGTTCAGTAGTTTTTACACGACCTTTAAACGTCCCCTGTCATCAAAGGGGACGTTTTTTTAATTACGCAAAACCGTTTTCGTCAGACACAATGTTATTTTAGGATGGCTGGTAGAAACAGCAGGTGATCTCCTGTAATTATCACAGGGTGAACGATGCTGACAGAAATCATTTTCATTCCATTGTAGCTACCGCCCCATTGCATGGTGTAAACATTGTTTGGGTTGCTATCCCAGGTATCCCGGATGTAAATTGTCGAGCCACTATATCCATATGCCACAACCGAATGACCTTCAAGATTAAGCAAAACGGGGTAGCCGGCATCAATCTCGGCTTTAAAGTTGGCAAGGGTAAACCCGCCTGAGTTGTTGTCTGTTTTTTGGTTGTAGCAATCTCCAACAAGGTAACCACGAGCCTGGTAAAACAACATTCTTCCATAAGTGCCGTCCTTGTCGGCGACACCTGATGATAGCATAGCTGAACAGTGCAGTTTATCGGAACTATTGGAGTAAAACCAAAATGTTGTTGAACCATCGGAATTGTTGCATTCTGATTGACTGGTTTTCATATAATCGCCAATAGAACTACCCCAGGTGTGCTCAGACCAACCACCGGTTATGTAGGGATCTTGGCTGCTACTCCCGGATGCAACCCAGTAATCATCTATTGAGCCTCTTGCACCATAGCCATCCAATCCATTGCGGGAAGCTACCAGTGGATTGCTTGGGTAATTTTGTTTACCGTCAAACCAGGTTGACCATACAGTATCGGTTAGCGGCATTACACCGTTATTCGTCGGACCGGTGTAAATATTTGTAAACTCTCCGCGGTCATGCCAGGCAGCAATCATTGCGGCAGATACAGCTGAACAACCAAATACCCAATTGTAGGAAGGGAAATTTGGAAGAAGTGCATCCGGACTATTTGCGAGCAAAGAGGCTTCGCGTTCTGCCTGAAATTCAGGCAGAGGTTGTGAAGGTCCGTTGATGACGTATGCCGAAAGCTGGGTTCCATCACCGGTTGTTAGGTTTTGGATGGAAAAGAAATCCGATATTACTTCAATCTGCTGGTAAAAGATTTCAGGTGTTTCAGTTGAAGCAAGATTTGCAGCCCCCACACTGTTGATCAGAATAATGCAGAAAATGATTGCTATTATAGCTGATACAAAAGTGTTAAAAGAGCGTGGTTGTCCCATGTTCCTCCAGGAAGTTCAAAACAATTAAAAGTTAAGAAAGGTGTGATTTTGAAAAGAGTAAGTATTTTTTCAATGACTTAATTATAGCATGTCCTTAAAAAGTCAATAATTGGAGAAATTAGCAGGTTTCCAATCGAAATAATTTTCATGATATATCAATTTTGTACGGGCAGGTCCCAATCACGAAGCTCTTATCCTGAACCCGCCCGTACTTTTATCTTGGGCAATTTCACAAGGCTCATGTTCTGAACCCGCCCTGTGCAGTAACAGTATGCTTGTCATCCTGGGCCGCTTTTGCGAAGGATCTTGTATGCCGAAATATTGGATCCTTCGTTCCTCAGGATGACAAATCCCAGATCGCTTCGCAACTGAGGCTCGCGATGACGCCTCCCTCATCGCCGTCGCTGCGAGCCCCCGTTACACGAATGGCAGTAACTGTTGAATCACAATAAGGGGGTGTGGCAGTCTGCCTTTAATCCTGTGTCCATTCCTACAAACTGCAGATCGCCCCATCCGCTGCGCTTCTGGGACAGGCCACGCTTCGCTCGCGATGACGGTGGAGAGGCAGATCGCCGCGCTTCGCGCGCAGTAATGACCACCCCAAGGGTCAGGGCGGGTTTAGCTGATAGGTTGAAATTACGAAGCTCTCATCCTGAACCCGCCCGTACTTTATCCTGGGCAATATCAGAAGGCTCAGATCCTGAACCCGTCCCTTGTGATAGAAAAAACTATTATGCAAATCTGTCATCCTGAGCTTCAGTTGCGAAGGATCTTGTTGGTTGGAATATAAGATCCTTCGTCCCTCATAATGACAAGCCAAAGATAAGATCCTTCGTCCCTCATAATGACAAGCCAAAGATAAGATCCTTCGTCCCTCATAATGACAAGCCAAAAGATAAGATCCATTGTCCCTCAGGATGACATGCCGCTGGAGCTTTCGAAACTTGATTGAAATTATCTAATTAAATGTTTATAATAAAAGGCGAACCTTCCATTACAGAAGTTTTCAAACATAGCAATCAAGGCGGAACAGAAAGAAGAGGTTGGCACCATGAAAGATACTGTCAAAATGTTCATTATTCTGTTGATAATTGGAATTGCTATTTCGTCCTGCCTGGTTAAGACAACAAAACCCTTGCCGTCAGCAACACCCCAGGAGGATGGCGCAGACCTTTCAGGACAAAATGCAACTCTCCAGGCGATCATTAGCGAACAAGAAGCGATGCTCGAAAGCCTAAAAACACTTTCAGCTCCACTTCAGCCAACTGATGTCGTTTTACCTCAAGAAACTGAAGTGCCTCTAACTGCAGAAGAGGGGACGACCATCGATTCGAATGGCTTGGTTTTCACACTACCCTTTGCGGTGGCCCAAGGCGCATTCGTAGAAACAATCCCGGCTGATGGACCTGATGAAGTGTGGCCCGAATTTGCCCTCCCTGCCCGCAGAACGATCAGTTTTTCTGGATATGCCGTCGAAAACCATTTTCACACCCCGATGATCTACGTTTATCCTCTCGACGAGATGATTAATGACGGTAAATTTGGGGGATCTATGGCTTTCATCCTGCGATCGCTGCTTGAGAATCCCGGTTCTGATCTTCAGGCAGAGGAAAACCTTCCGTTTTTGCCCCCATTTAATGCTGCCCAGATGTTTCATGTTCTTGAGCAACGGCTCGAATCTGAACATACAATGGCCATCCGTTATCTGACACTCTATTCGCAAAGCTATGTGGCTATTGATAATTACAATGTTTTTTATACATTCCAGGGTCTTAGTAAGGATGGGAGATATTACATATCAGCCATTTTACCAATCAACAGTTCTCTGCTCTCTGACACAGAAGTAACTAACGAGGAATTGGATCAATTATCAAAGTATTACCCAGCTTATATTCACGGCATGAGAGAAATGATTACTACCCAGAACGGCGGAGTATTAACCCCCACCCTGGAAGCTCTTGATGCCATGATGATGTCCCTCGTCGCTTTGGATTAGGAGCGCAGGAAGAATTCGGTCAAAATTGGTGCGATTATCTGGGGTTCAACGGAGTGTGTCTGACCTTCCAATAGTTGTGACTCTGCCAGCGGGATGACATCAGTGAATTGAGCCATGATCCCCGGGGAGGTCTTAAAGCTGCTTGTGCCCGCTAACATCAAAACGGGCTGGGTCAGATATTGCGCCTGGCTTTCCAGAAAATGTCGGGAAGCAGACTGAATTTCCGCTTCGTGGGCAATTGTGCCTGCCATATCGATAATTGTTTGACCGTGCTCGCCCTCGAGCGTTTCTGCGATTAATTCGTTATCCATAGCGACAAAGCGCATAAAACGGGTTACGACTGCCAGATTTTCTCCCCTGTCGAGTTGTTTTTTG
>Ga0209510_1001685_pt1 | contig 24266 bp, 20 predicted proteins | sample BiotimSIPDNA_FD_185749 | JGI IMG/M metagenome (GOLD analysis project Ga0209510, IMG submission 185749) | Anaerobic biogas reactor microbial communites from Washington, USA - Biogas_R1 time_0 SIP DNA (SPAdes) (version 2) | ecosystem: Engineered > Bioreactor > Anaerobic > Unclassified | place...
ATTTTGACAATTTCTGCCTTATCGAGTAATTTTATGACCTGACTATAGACCGGCTGTCCGCTAAAATGTGTACTTTTGCTCATTGCTAGCTGTTTTTTTGTTCAAACTCAAAGTTAGCAAAAAGTTTTACCGGACAGCAATAAATCCGAATCTGATATTTTAGGGACATATCAGAAGGGGCGAGATTGAAACAATCGAGACAGTTGTCCTGACAGAAAAGGCGAGCGACAAGTTTTATCTTTTGATGATGACAACAGAAATACTCCTTGCCTTTGCCATGTCAATGGGAAAGAGGCTTCACTGATGATTCTTATTGGTCTTCGCTGATGACACAGGTCTGACGACACTGATGAAAAGAAAAAGACGAAGATGAATCATCTTTGTCAGATTCTCGGAGGATGGGAACATCCTTATGCTGAAGCAGAAGATGAACGGACACAGGTGTTCAAGAAAAGAGGCTGAAATGAGGCTCTCCGAGAGACACCTATCAGAATAAGCGGTTCGTCTTCTGAATTCGTCTAACTCTTTTTAAATAATGTGTACACACATACTCACACTGATTGAAAGTGTGTATCTTGAGAAAGGAAAAGGGTGAGGAGTTGAAACTCCCCACCCTTAAAAGTATATAATCTATATTAGATTATTCAATGAGTGCGCCACTTACAGCGTACTTCTTCTTTTCCTTCTTGACGATGACAATCTTGCCGTCTTCCATGTAAAGACCTGTAGGAGCACTGGTTCTTGAGAGAGGACCATCAACATAAGTCTGGAGGCCTGTTGAGTGCTTGTAAACACCTGACACCTTCATTACGAGTGGGTAAGTAGCACCCCAAAGGTTCAGAACAGTAATCTCCTTAAGAACATCATTTTCTACAGCGTTCTTCGTGTCTTCTTCAAAGACGAACTTGAATTCTGTTGCACCTTCTGGAATATCAACATTGTCCTGGTTGCCCCAGAAAGCAATCTTCCAACCTGCTGGAACAGGCTCTGCAAACTTAACAACTACATAGTCGCAACCCTTCACGTCAATATCCTTCATCTTGAAGGCAACAGTGAGGTCGGCATTTGAAGTGTAAGTGTTGTATGCATCACCTTCTACAAGTTCTGCGCGAGTAAAGGTGTCATACTGCTGACCCTGATCCTGAGCAATCTCGATGAGGTCTGGATCAAGAGGTTCTGGTTCAACAGCGTTCATAGCGTCTTCGATAGCCTGCTTAGCAGCAGCAAGAGTTTCAGCAGTCTTGCCTTCTGTTGCATTAAGAGCATCCTTACCGCTCTGAATAGCTTCTGTCAAGTTAGCGATAAACTCATCAGACTTGTTAGAAGTGTCGAATGCCTTTGCTTCAGTAATTGTCTCGTTGAGTGCGAGAGTTGCAGGCCAGAGAGAGTTCTCGTCCTGAGCCTTCACAGCATCAGAAGCAAGGATTTCCTCTTGTGCAGACTTCAAGATCTTAACAGAGATATTGTCGAAGTAGTAGTTAGCACCAGCCTGGTACTTGCAGAGGTTGAAAACAATAGTACGCATGTCTGCACCTACAGTCACATACTTCTGGAACTGCTTCCAAACCTTCTCCTTTGTGTCTTCGCCATTTTCATCTTTCACATACAATGGCTCGAATGCAATATCACCAAGCATGTTGCCATTGATGTATTCACCTGGCTCCATGTGTGACTGAGTAGAAACAGAAGCAGATCTTGAGCCGAAGTAGTCAAATGCTACGTCAATCTTCGTACCTGCAGGAAGCATGTAAGGAAGACGGATGAAGAACTGAGAATCCCATTCGTTGCCAACATACTTAGTTTCATCTTCTGGATCCTTAGGCTGTTCGTAAGCCTTGAACTGGAGACAGCTTTCAGAAGCATTTCCTGCTGCCTTACCCTTGGTAGCCACTGCCATTTCAGGATCTCTTTCTGTATCAGTAGAAATCTTAATGATGTAGTTGCCGAAGTCAGAACCTTCAATATCACCATTAGGAAGAATGTTTTCAGTCCATTCAAGTGTTGAAGGATCAACATATTCTACCTCTGGATAAAGCTCTATGTTGAGGAAGTTTTGCTCAAGACCTTCAATAGCATCTTCTGCAACCTTCCAAGTAATATTGTCGAAGCAGTAAGTGTTAGCATCAGCAAACTCGTTGAGGTTGAATGCTATTGACAAGAACTTTGCAGGATTACCAGTCTGTGCAGCACTGATAGCGCCTTCATACTTGAAGTGCTGCCATTCTGTTGTGAAGTTCACATCACCAATACCGATATAGTGGATGTACTCACCAGGATTAGCGTGAGCCTGAGTAGTAGCCTTCGCAGCCTTTTCAGCCTTGTAGTCAAACTCAATGATGTACTTAGCACCTTCAGGGAGTGCATAAGGCTGACGAATCCAGAACTGGTTGTCCCAAGCAGCATCAGTCTTAGCGTCTGTCACCACTTCAATACCGAACTGACCATCCTTAGCAGCCTGCTCAGTGTAGCGTGCTCTGTGAGTGTTATTGCCATCCACTGGGCGTTCCTTTGCAAGAATATAGATCTGCTCAGGAGCCTGCTCTGCTGTACCTTCAGCAACAGGAATCACATCAACATACGTCACTGTCTCAGCAGGAGTTACTGTGAATGTAATCTCATCGAAGTAATACTTGTTCGCAGCGTTAGTATTTGCATCAGAAAGGTCAAGAACAAATGTATTGACAGCCTCGTTAGTGATTTCGAACTCATCTTCAACAAGTGTCCACTCATTAGTGAACTTCACATTGCCAATAGCGACATGACCAACCCAACCATTACCATCGTTAGATGTGTGCATACCAGAAGAAGCCTCAAGCTCGTTATCAGCCTTCACCTTCATGGAGATCTTCAACTTGTCAAACTTGTTGAGCTTTTCAAGAACAGAAACGAAGATCTGGCAATCCCAAGAATTAGCAGGATTTTCATTAGAAACAACCTCGTAGTAACCGTTGCCATCCTCATCAACCACATAGTTGGCAGGAATGAAAGCACCACCATTGTTGTTAGCATAGTCCTTAGCCACAGCAGGAGCCTTCTCAGCCCACTCTTCCTTCACAACAGAAGGCTCATCAGAGTCAGCCTTCACAAGTGTGAGACGGAAGTTGTCGAAGCAAACCCAGTTACCTGAGCAATCCTCAATCTTTGCACCGATAGTCAATACACCATCAGTCACCTTAGTAGTAACAGAAACAGTCTGACCAGCCTCTGTGCATTCAGTCTTATCTTCGTTTGCTACGAGGAAGAAACCTGTACCATTGGCATTGCCATTACCCTGCTCAAGACATTGCATCTCAGCAGTGACTGTATATTCACCATTTGGAAGACCAGCAATTTCCTGAAGGCAAGAACCATTAGAAAGTTGGTTAGCACTTTCAGTCCACTTCTCTGCAAACACACCACCAGTAGCCTTACCGAAGTTACCATTAGTAGCTGGAGCACCGCCATCTGTAGATGTCCAACCCTCAAGGCTATTAGTTTCAAAGCTTGGGTTAGCAATTGCGCGAGTAAAGTCAGCGCCATCAACTGTTGGCTGAGCCTTAGCAAGTTCGTTGATAGCAGCATCAACAATCTTCATGTTAGCCTGTGAGTTTTCAACATCATCAGCGTCAATGTTTGCAATAGCACTTTCATAAGCAGCCTTTGCACCGCCAGAAACAGCCGTAGCCTTCAGAGCCTCACCTTCTGCAAGAAGTTCCTTCACAACAGGAGTATAGTCAGAAGCAACTGTACCGAAAGTCCAATAAGTGGGCTCTTCATACTTTGCAGGAGCAGCGTCGTTTTGATAGAGACCTGTACCGATGTTCTTCAGAGTGAAACCTTTTCCTTCCACATACTGAACATCATAAACAGCACCATTCTTCATGTCCTGACCATTCTGGTTGTTCAAACCGAGAATGAAAGACACGGCACCTGTTGCAGGCTGAGAATTCAGCCAACCACCCATACCCCAGCAGTTATAGTCAGCACCAGAAGGTGTGACCAACTGAAGGCGATAGAAGCCCTGAACTTCTGTGTCAGCATCGTTTGCCAAGCTAACAAGCTTCCACATGTAACCAGAATTTGAGTCCTGAAACGCACTTGTATACACGTTATAACCCAAATTTTGATTATTGGTACCGTAGAGAGCCTTCTCGTTTGCTTGATCAATGATGGCAAAGGTCTTGCCCTCCAAAGATGCAACACTTGTAAACTCTTCTGCTACAGCAATATTAACATCTGCCGCATAAGAAACAGAAGCCAACATTGCCAGCACCGCTGTCAAGAGAAATGTACAAAATTTTCTCATAATTGGTTTAAGTTTTAGTTAATAAAAAAATTGATTAAAATGTTATCTGTTGATAACTTTATTTATTGTAGTATATATTAATAATGTATATGGTTAGTCTCCTTGCGAAGAACGAATGATTAGTAAAAAAGTTCAGTATCTATTGTATACGAGAGTTAAGTATTTTAGGCTTTCCTCTTGAAACAAACGGTATAACTGAGGCTTCATATTGTTGGTGTGGCTCTTTGCCCGAAAAGGCTCTGAACCGGATTAGTTTAGTTTGGTCTGGAGCAATCTGCACCATTTCGGCGGTAAAGTTACGATTAATTAAAATTAATTAGTCATTTTTTTGTAACAAAAGCTATCAATTTTGATACATTATACTTAAAAATCCCCATTTTAAGGGGTATTGGGTTACAATATCTAAAGAATTAACATTTATCGTTTTCGCTTCCTCCAATTATAACGCAAGAAAGAGTTGGCGAGATTTCTTATAAAGAAGCAGTAAAAAGCAAACAGATGTGGAACTCCAGGAATAGAAAAAACGTGCGAATCAAGAGTTGTATTTTTCTCTTATTCTTTTGGGTGGAAATGCTTGGCTGTATGGGGAGAAAACCGTAATTTTGCATGCTAAATTACACATTATATATATAAGATGGAACGAGAAACAACAGTGCTCAACTATCTGAAGGAGCACAACATCCCCTTCACCTGCTACCACCACCCAGAGGGCAAGACGATAGAGGAGGCGAAGCGGTGGTGGAAAGATGACGGCAGTGTGCACTGCAAGAATATCTTCATGCGCAACCACAAGGGCAATCAGCATTATCTGATCTGTTTTCACTGCGACCACGATCTCGACATACATGAGTTGGAACACAGACTGAAGGAATCACTCGTGAGACAAGGCAAACCGTCGTGTGGGAAACTCTCCTTTGCTTCGCCCGAACGCATGCTGAAGCATCTTGGCTTAGAGCCAGGTTCGGTTTCTCCTTTTGGACTTATCAACGACACCGAGCAACATGTGCACCTGTTTCTTGATGCCAAGTTGAAGGAGGCGGAGAAACTCTCCTTTCACCCCAACGACTGCCGAGGCACGGTGGTCATCAGCAGGGAGAACTTCGAACGCTATCTCGCCTGCGTGGGAAACACTCACGAATACCTCTCGCTGTATTGACCATACAGAACAGGCAGAAGACAGAAGACACAAAATAAAACATCCATCATTCAGAACAAAGAGAAAATAAAAGATGCGGACTGAGCATCTTACAGAAAAAACAGAACAACGAAGCACAAGATTAGGCTATATGAAGAATAAACCGTTTGGCTACCTGTTAGGTGCTATTGCAGCATGCACTTACGGCATGAATCCCCTTTTTAGTCTGCCACTCTACAGTGATGGTCTGAAACCCGACATGGTGCTCCTGCTGCGCTATGGGTTTGCCCTGCCCATCGTGGCATTGGTGGTAAGACTGCGAGGGAGGTCATTCAAAGTAGAAAAAGACCAGTGGCCCTTTGTGATTGCGTTGGGATTGCTGATGGCCCTGTCGAGCAAGGCTCTTTTCCATTCCTACAACTATATGGATGCCGGCATAGCCTCCACCCTGCTCTTTGTCTATCCCCTCATGGTGGCTCTGATCATGGCTTTCTTTTTTCATGAAAAACTGACACTGCCTACGGGCTTTAGCATCGCATTGGCTCTCATAGGCATAGTCATGCTGTATCAGGGGGGCAATGGGGCCACATTAAGCCTGGCTGGCACACTCATGGTCATGGCAAGTTCGCTGACCTATGCCATCTATATCGTGACTGTCAATCGGAGTCGCATTCGTCTCAAACCCACCATTGAACTGACCTTTTGGGTGCTGGTGGTGGGAGCCATCTTCTTTGCCATCACTTGTGGAACAAGCAACAGCTACCAGTTGCCCAGCAAGTGGTATCTGTGGATTAATGCACTTTGCCTGGGCATCTTCCCTACTGTCATCTCATTTCTCTGCACCACACGTGCCATCAACATCATTGGCAGCACACCAACAGCCATTTTAGGTGCTTTAGAACCTGTGACTGCACTGTTCTTCGGATACTTCGTCTTTGGTGAAATCATCACTCCACGCGACTCAATAGGTATTGTGCTCATTGTCATAGCAGTGACACTCGTGGTGGCAAGCAGCAAGTTGGGCAAGTGGCTGAGCAGATCAAAAAAACTGTTTCCACACAAAAGGGTGTGAGTTGGAAGAATCCACGTTAGATTTTCAGATATAAGCATACAGAAAAACGAACCATTGTTCGTTGGTCAATGAAGCATTGTTCATTGGCACTTGAACCATTGTTCATTGCCCATCGCAGCATTGTTCATCGGTCAATGAACAATGCTTCATTTTTGCTGTCCTTGCGCATCACTTGTCATCCTTCAAACTGTATCTGTCCTATCCCTCAAATCATCAAGGTTCTGACGAGGTAGAGCACATAGATGAGCAGAAGGAGTGCTCCCTCGTAGCGCACAATTTTGCGATGAGTGTAGAGGAATAAATAGAGAAGGATGGAAAGACCGAACATCACAGCGTAGTCGAAGGCAAAAGGTGTCCAGGAGTTCTGAATAGGCGTGATGGCACTTGCAATACCCACCACAAACAGGATGTTGAAGGATACAGAACCCACAATATTACCTACTGCCATGTCCGTTTCTCCCTTTCGAGCCGCCATGACTGAAGCAAAGAGTTCAGGGAAAGATGTGCCCACAGCCACAATGGTAAGACCAATGACACGCTCCATCTCTTCTTTGCCTACTCCCAACTGCTGACCGAGATCCATAGCTATGGAACTTGAGCCCTCAATGAGAAGATTGGACCCGCCCATCATTGCGCCAAGGGAAATCAGCACATAGAGAATGGCACGCCAAATGGGCATGGACGGCTGTGCTTCCTGCACTGCCTCTGCCGCCTTCATCTGTCTGTGCGACATGCGGATTTCTCCTGAGATGAAGACAATGAGCAATGATGCCATCACAAAACCCATCCAACGCTCAATCGTGCCAAAGAAGGCAAAACCCACAAAGAGCGTCATGGCAAAAATCATGAAGGGCACATCTATGCGCATCATGAGCCGGGTGGAGGGCAGAGGCTTGATGAGTGCCGTTGCACCCAATATCAGTGCCACATCAGCAATGTTGGAACCTGCCACATTGCCAATAGCAATGCCAGATGAGCCTACCCATGCCGCTTGGGTGGAAACGAGGAACTCTGGCATGGAAGTGCCAAAGCCCACCACGGTGATGCCTATCACCATTGGACTCAGTTGGGCTTTCTGTGCGATGGACACCGCACCTTCTACCAAAAAGTCTCCTCCTTTCACGAGGAGAAGAAAACCTATCAGAATGAAAACGATATTCAGTATCATGTATTTCCCTTGTATTTTGATACAAAGTTACGCTTTTTTCCTTTTTCTGGCAAATAAAACCACTTAAAATGAATGTTACATTATGATTATAGCCTTCAAGTCAAAATAAAAGGTTCATCCGACAAATGCATAGGTCTTATCGTGTAAAGAAGGCGCACCCGACAAACCCTGTGGGGAAGATGTACGGATGCTACCCCACAGGGTTTGTCGGGTGCGCCAAATTTGTCCAAAACGAAAAATATTCCGCCAAAAGCGCTGATTTTTTCAGATTTTTGTTGTACCTTTGCCATGTCATTGATGATTTTGCTTGTCTTGATTTGCAGCACTAAGGTAAGTGAAAAATCTGACATGCCCAAATCCTGAGCAACAAAAAGTTGCTCAGGTACTTATAAAGAAAGTTAAACTAAAGTGCTGCGGAATTTAGGCAACAATGAAGAAGAAAAGTATTATTCTCACAGCAATCGCATTTTTGCTGACACTCACATTGCAAGCACAAGAACAACAGGCAAATGAGCAGAGCTCAAGTATCAAACGCGTGTCCAATCGTCGGTACACTCCCGACCCTGCCCCTGTGGTCTCGGGCGACCGCCTCTATGTGTTTACGGGACATGATTTGGATACAGCCACCTACTTCCGTATGCCCGACTGGCAGGTGTTCTCCACCACCGACATGGAACATTGGACGGATCACGGCATCGTGTTGACTACCGCCCATTTCAAGTGGGCCAAGCAAGGCGACAATGCCTGGGCTTCTCAGGCCATCGAGCGCAACGGAAAGTGGTATTGGTATGTGGCAGCAGAAGACACCACCAAACACCTGCACGGCATTGGTGTAGCTGTAGCCGACCGTCCTGAAGGACCTTGGGCTGATGCACTTGGAAGGCCGCTCATCCCTGGCGGCTGGGGCTTCATCGACCCCACAGTGTTCATCGACGACGACGGGCAAGCTTGGCTCTTCTGGGGCAACAACGGTTGCTGGTATGCCAAGTTAAACGAAGATATGATTAGCATTGACAAGTCTTTTGCCAACAACGGCATCTGTGACATGCGTGCTATGTTGGACGACGAGGCACAGTTCGGACCTAAATGCATGAAGATGGACTACCAGCTCCATAGGAGGGTGATGAAGACAGGCTTTGAGGAAGCCCCTTGGATCTATAAGATTGGCGACACCTACTTCTTGGAATATGCCGCAGGTGGTGTACCCGAACACTGGGCATACTCGACGGCAAAGAGTATTCACGGACCTTGGCACTACGAAGGTCGCATCACCGACGAGTCTCCAGGTTCCTTCACCATCCACGGAGGCACCATCGACTTCAAGGGCAAATCCTATCTCTTCTATCACGATGGCATCCGCTCTGGAGGCAATGGTTTCCGTCGCACCACCGCCATCCGCGAGTTTCAGAGACAGAAGGACGGTCGTATTCCGAAAATAGACATCCAGGCAAAATAATTGATGTGGTGGAAGAGGTCTCCTCCCCTCTTCCATCTTGCATCGGTATATCACAGAGCTGTCTCTATGGCACGAAAGATCTTTATATTATATTATTATCATGAAACGATTTCTTTTCCTTTCCCTGCTTCTGGCTTTCGGAATGATGGCTGTGGCAGAAGACAAACTCTACAACGATGAGTTTCCGCTGGGTGATGTAACTTTGCTGGACGGACCGCTCCAGAAGGCGCGTGACTTGAATATCAAGACGTTACTGCAGTATGACTGCGACCGATTGTTGGCTCCTTACCGTAAGGAAGCTGGACTGACTCCTAAGAAACCGACCTATCCCAACTGGGACGGACTGGACGGCCATGTGGGTGGTCACTACCTCACCGCGATGGCGATGAATGCTGCTACGGGCAGCAAGGAGTGCCGCGAGCGGATGGAATATATGATCAGTGAACTGCAGGAGTGTGCCGATGCGAATGCACGGAACCATCCGGAGTGGGGTAAGGGTTATGTAGGCGGTATGCCGAACAGCGAGCGTATATGGTCGAACTTCAAGAAGGGCGACTTCGGTGTGTATAACGGCTCGTGGGCACCCTTCTACAACCTGCACAAGATGTATGCGGGTCTGCGCGATGCGTGGGTATACTGTGGCAACGAACAGGCGAAGCGGCTGTTCCTCGGGTTCTGCGACTGGGCTATCGACCTGACGGCTGGTCTCAGCGACGAGCAGATGGAGCGTATGCTGGGTATGGAGCATGGCGGCATGAACGAAGTACTGGCCGATGGGTATGCCATCACGGGTGACAGGAAATATCTCGATGTGGCTCGTCGGTTCTCACATCGTCGATTGCTGAACGCCATGTCGCAGCGGTTGGATAACCTCGACAATATGCACGCCAACACGCAGGTGCCGAAAGTGGTGGGGTTTGAGCGTATCGCGGAACTCGGAGGTGATGAGGTGTACCACCGCGCTGCTGATTTCTTCTGGGACATCGTGACAGGCGAACGTTCGCTTGCTTTCGGTGGTAACAGCCGTCGTGAGCACTTTCCCAGCAAGGATGCCTGCATGGACTTCATCAACGACATCGACGGTCCGGAGTCGTGCAACACGAACAATATGCTGAAGCTGACGGAGGAACTGCATCGCCGTAATCCCGAAGCTCGCTATGCTGATTACTATGAACTGGCGACCTTCAACCACATCCTGTCGACTCAGCACCCTGAGCATGGTGGCTATGTGTATTTCACACCTGCCCGTCCGCGTCACTACCGCAACTACTCGGCACCCAATGAGGCGATGTGGTGCTGTGTGGGTACGGGTATGGAGAATCACGGCAAGTACGGACAGTTTGTCTATACGAAGAAGAATGGCAACCTGTTTGTGAACCTCTTCGTGGCATCTGAGTTGAACTGGAAGGAACGTGGCATCGTGATTCGTCAGGACACCCAGTTCCCATACGGCGAAACAAGTCGCATCACCATCACACAGGGTAAGGGCGAGTTCACGTTGCAGGTGCGCTACCCGGGTTGGGTGAAGCCCGGCCAGTTTGCCATCAAGGTGAATGGTCAGACGGTCAGCATTGTTACAGGTCCGTCGTCGTATGTCAGCATCGACCGCAAGTGGAAGAAGGGCGACGTAGTGGACATCACGTTCCCAATGTACAACAGTGTGAAATACCTGCCTAACGAACCGCAGTATATCGCTCTGATGCATGGTCCCATCCTGCTCGGCATGAAGACCGGCACGGAAGATCTGGCACACCTCATTGCCGACGATAGCCGCTTCGGACAGTATGCTGGCGGTAAGAAATTGCCGATTGACCAAGCTCCGATGCTCATCAACGACAACATAGAGGATATTGCAAACCAGTTGCAACCCATTGCTGGCAAGCCGCTCCACTTTACCCTCACAACAAAGATGGAGAATGCCATCCGAAACGAACTGATGCCTTTCTTTGAGATTCACGACGCGCGCTACATGATGTACTGGCTCGCCCTTTCCGAACAGAGCTACAAGAGCTATCTCGACTATCTTGCCCGTCAGGAGCAGGAACGTCAGGCTCTCGAGGCACGAACGGTGGATAAGGTGCAACCTGGTGAGCAGCAGCCTGAAACCGACCATAAGATGGAGACCGACCGCTCGCAGGTGGGTAACACGAACGACGTATTCTTCCGCGATGCGCGCGACGGACACTATTTCAGTTACCTGATGCAGACTGGTGGACAGACCGAGCTGTCGTTACGCCTCAAGTACTGGGGAGTAGGTGATTGGAAGACTCACGAGTTCGACATCATGGTGGATGATGTGTTGGTGAAGGAAGTGAACAATACGGGCAAGTATCGTGTTTCGGAGTTCAAATACGAGACTTATCCCATACCAGCCGATCTGCTGAAAGGTAAGCAGCAAGTGCGTGTAAAATTCGTGGCTAAGCCAGGCAAGCAGATTGGTGAAATCTACGAGGTGAGATTGGTGAAGTAAGGGTTATAGGTTATTGAACATTTAACATTGAAAATTTTGCATTTATCTGTCACCTTTTATTCTTTTGATTTGTTATGTATGTGACCAAGGTCGAAAAAAATGAAATAATTAAATAATGTAACAATTAAAAAGAAAAGAAAATGATGTGACCCCGAAAAGTTGGACGTTAAATTAAACGTTAATTATTAATCTCTCTATAGTAGTGAGCTCGGTATAATGCCGGGCTCATTCCTTTTAATCTCAGCTTTATTCTTTTATTGTTATACCACCATATATATTTCTTTAGCTCTCTTTCAAACTCTTCGACAGAGTCAAAGTGATTTACGTATAGTAATTCGTTCTTCATCAACCCGAAGAAGTTCTCCATCATGGCGTTGTCCAGACAGTTACCTTTCCTTGACATGCTCTGGATGATTCCATGGTCTTTGAGCATTTTCTGATACATCATGTGCTGATAATGCCATCCCTGATCAGAGTGTAATACTAGTCCATCTGTATTGTGATGCTCCCTAAATGCCTTTCTGAAATGTTACGTGCTGATTGATCTGAAGCGGGCAGAAATCAAACACAGCGATATAGGACAGATGAACCTTTATCTGAACTATTTCAAAAACGAGGTCTGCCAGCCAGATGACAATCCGCCTGTTGGTATTGTATTAGGAGCGAGAAAAGACGAACTTTTGATGGAGTATGCCCTTCAGGGTATAGACAACCAGTTGTTCGCAGCTCGTTATCAACTTTATTTACCCAATAAAGAGGAGCTGCAAGCTCAATTGGATAGGTTGTTGGGACAATAAGTGCAAAAATAATAGGGACAGGTACTGAACGGTATCCCCATTTTGCCACTTCCACACTTCACTTTTTTTCATAAATCCGCTTCCATATCCTGAAAATAGGGCATTGGAAGCGTTTTTTATTCATTCATTTCATTTTTCTACAACATGTACCGCGATTTGGTACAACATTCCACTAACTTTGCATCCGTTTTTATATTAACTCTTAAAAAAATGTATAATTATGGATGAGAAAGAACTGAAAGAGATTTTTGAATTCTTGCAGAAGGCTGGGGCGAACCCTCAGCTGTGCGATACGGAGGTGCCTTATTTTGAGACATCGGTGAGGGCTGGTTTGCCTACAGAGAACTTTGCTGAGGAGGCTTTCGTGGAGATGATGTCGCTACCTCGGAAGATGCTGGCATCGACTCCAGCGATGATATTGGATATTGATGGGGACTCGATGGAGGATGCCAATCTGTATGATGGCGACAGGGTGCTGGTGCTGATGAAGCAGCGGTTCAGGGATGGGGACATCGTGGTGGCAAGGATTGGCGATGGATATACTGTGAAGTGCTACTATGAGGATGATGAGGGCAAGCATTGGCTGGTGGCTCAGAATAAGGAGAAGGAGGAGGAATATCGTCCCATCCTGTTGGAGGAGCAGGAGAATGTGCAGGTGTATGGTGTGGTGGCGTTTGTGATGAGGAGCGAACTTCGTGTGCCGACTCGCAACATCCGAAGGCAGGTGAACAAGGAAAGGGAGGAGAGAAGGAAGAATGAGGCTGTGCCTGAGTGGAAGGTGAGGAAAGCCATCCGAGATATTGCTGAGGAGATTGAGGTGGCTCGCCTGTGGTTTGCTGTGTATAAGACAATGGTGGATTTGAGTGTGGTGGATGACGGAGACGTGGATGGCTTCTGCAAGATGGTGTATGAGGAAGTGCCGAATCATGGGCATCTGCCTGTGGTGAAGGACTTGCAGCGTCTGGCAGTGGACAGTTTCGCCAAGTCGGTGGTGCTGTGGGACGAGAAGAATGCTCCTGTGAAGGGTGCTCGCTTCAAGCAATACAAGGAAATCGCCCGAAAAACGGAAGATTTATTGACCAAGTGAAAGTTTTGGGCAAAAACTTTCACAAACTTTCACCAAAATGAGGCATTTTTAGGGAAAACTTTCACCAAAGGCGGCTGAGAGGTCAAAACTTTCACCAAAACTTTCACAAACTTTCACCCGATGAGGAATTTCTTCATCGGGCTTTTTTATGTCCATAACTTTGCACTGTCAACAGAAAAACGAAGCGATGTAGCATCGTTAATCCCTGTTCGACACATTATAAAATAAATTGTTTCATCCGAGTGGCGTGAGAGTCTCCTGGGAAGAAAGTAGCTACACCTCCACCTTCTCACAAAACTCAGAACTATGACAAAGAAGAGTTTTAAGAGGCTGTCGCCTCAGGAGTTCGATGCCGATCTGTTGCAAGAACTGACAAATGAAGGATGCGTGTATATTCAGGTGTCACAATGTGTGGACAAGGATATGTACAAGCATGAAGTATTGAATTATGTGGAATCCATCCACGACTTCGCTGCGGAGGAATGGAGGGACGAGATTGACAGCGTGTGGCGAGAAATCGTGGATGCTGCCTGCATGAGCGAGTTCCTCATTCTGAAGAAGGGGTCAGAGTCGGGACACATGAACCGTTATGCGGTGACGCATCTGGTGTGCCGTTTGCAGCACGCTGGGGTGTACCGCAAGGATGTGACTATGCTCTCGTTGCATCTGAGGCTGGAGCATACGAACCAGAAGAACAAGTATTACAAGGGTTGCAGGGAGTATAAGCTGTGCAGAGAGGGCAGAAATCTATTAAAATCGCTTTTCATGAAAAGTCAAAAATGATTTGATTTTTGCCCAGAATATAGTGCCGTAAATTTGTAGCGAAAACCTCGATAACGGTTAAAGGTTAGAGGTTAACGGTTAAAGATTAAAGTAACAATAAAATAATAATGGTTCATCCGACAAATGCATAGGTCTTATCGTGTAAAGAAAGGATTTTGAGTTCAAAGAACTTCTCGTCTCTGTATCCATATGCTTGTCTCTTCATTGTTTTGATTTTGTTGTTTATTCCTTCCAGTTTCCCTGTAGAGATATGATGGACGTACCAGGAAAGTATGCCACTGCGATGTGCCATCAATGTCATGGCAAATTTCTGCAGCAATGGCACCTTTGAGTCCTGTGCCTGCTCTACCCAGTTCATGAGTACTTGCTGCGCCTGTTCTTTCGTCACCTGCATCCATATCTCCCTGAGTGACTCCTTGAGATAGTATCCCTTCATGAGCGGCGCGTTCATCTCAAGCGCATTCTCCAGCCTGTTCCTATGGCATGAGTCATATATATCCGCTCCGTTGCAGAGTAGCAGCCATCGTGTACCTTTGAGGACCTTGCGCTTCATGAGGTCAGCCTCCTGGTTATAAGCCTGCCTGCGGAGTTTGTCCAGCGTGTCATTCATCAGCTTGACAACGTGGAAATGGTCAAAGACGAGCGTCGCATCTGGAGCATTCTCTCTCACGGATGATATGAAGGCCGCAGACAAGTCTGTCGCCACCGCCTTTATCGCAGCCTTTGCTTTGCGTGCCTTCTTCCAGAACTTCTCAAGTGCATCGGCACCTTTCCCGTCTCCTGCGTACACAACTTGTCCTGTCAGAAGATCCGCCACGATTGTCTTATAGACATGCCCCTTGCGCACGGCGAACTCATCTATTCCTATATACTCAAGCTTGCTCAGGTCCGGATTGCCGTAATGACGCTGGAGATACCGCTTCTGGATGTCCTTGACCGTATCCCATGAGATGTTCAAGAACAGTGCAACATCCTTGATAGTGCCTATGCGGGATAAGTCAACGACGTAGCGGGCAAACTTGTTCGTGTAGCTTCGCTTGCCTGTCACAAAATGGATCTTCTCCTGGCGGATGCAACCACATGACTTGCATTCTATACGCTGTACCTTCATTCGCAGAATTGTTTCTCTATGGCCAACGGGAACACTCCGTATATCCCTGTATGTGCTGCCAGAACGGATAATCTTACGACTTTTGCATTCCGGACAGCACAATTCATCCTTACGTGTCTGAATATAATGAATATTTTGATTACCTTTGTACCCAGTTTTGGTACATTCTTGGTGGCGGACACCAAAGGCGTGATACAGATAGCTGGGATTCATATTACTATGCTTTAGTTAGGGGTAACCAAAGGTAGTGATTTTATCTTAGCTATCTTTCTTATTATTCATTTATTTGTTGATTAACTATGCATTTGTCGGATGAACCAAATAAAAGTGGGGCAACCGTTTAGGACTGCCCCACTCTACATATTTACATATAGGTTGGAATATCTATGTGAAAGTTACTTGACCGACATGTACATTGCACCGCCATTGTTTGACATGAAATAGATGGCACGCTCTTGATACATCTTGAAGCGGTCTAAGTCGGTGATTCGGCATGAGCCCTCCAATGAAGCAGGGATTGTCATGTTGTACTCTCCACCATTTGACCTGACAGTAATGGCTTGGGCAGTTCTAAAAAAGATACCTGTATAATTATTAAACCAGCTGACAGTGATTTCCTTTGCATTTGATTTCACAAGAGTGCCTCTATAGTAAACATCTATCTTTCCAGTAGCGTTGTCTTTGCGGAATTCAAGTTTGTACTCTGTCCTTCGGCTTAAACCGAGTCGCTTAGCACCTGACTTGATGGCCTTATCACCAAGGATCATATATGGCCCCTCTTCCTGTGGCTCTTCTGGAGCTATCTCTATAGGAGCCTCTACCGGACTTGGGTTCTCAAAAGCAGGAAGTGCATTGACAAGGTCTGCCATTGCTTTGTTTTCCTCTTCTGTCATGGACTGAGTTGATGACCCCTGAAGATGTTGAGAGGCTATCGCATCTGTCTCAAAAGTCATTGCTGAGACGGGCTTTGCATACCACTTCTTATTGGCCTTACGGTTAAGCACCCATCCGTCGAAATCTGCATACGCCTTTGAAATGCGCAGATTCTCGTTTGGCCAAGCCCAGACTTTGGTAGTCTTCTGACCGTTTTGAGGGGTGTTTGGCAAGGTGTAAGAGTAAGGAATACAAATGATATAAGGTGCGCTTCCTCTTTCTGGAGCACTCACAACCGTGCTGTTGTCAAATGCCTCGTCAAAGTCATTGAGTCGCATGGGTTGGGCAGGAGCACCTAAAGGCAAGACCTTGATGGAGAATCCACCCATATTGCCTGTTTTGCTTTCATCAGAAGAGATAGTCCAGTCTGCACCCACAGTGACACTTCTTTTCTGCCCAAAACGAATGGGCTTGCCTGCTTCTATATTAATGGGCTGATAACGACCGCTGACAGCAGGGCTTGCACCCAGAAGCTGATGGATCTCGCCCACGCATGTAGTGCCAAAGAAGAGGTAGGAAGCCAGTGTGCCACCAGCAGCAAGAGGAGTGATATAGGCTGTGTTGTCACCTGAAACGTGCTCTATTCTCACCACCACATCATTGTAGTCCACATCAAAATCTCCGCCCAAGTCTTCAGCAGCCAATATCCATCCTGAAAGTTCAGTCTTGTCAAGGGCTTCAGTAGCCACTATGGCATCTGTAGCCTTGTTGAGTTTGATAATCCAGTCATTGAAGACCCAATCACGCTTCACACTCATGTTTTTATTCGCCTCCTGACCTGCTGGAGGAACTGCATAGAAGTCGAAGCCGAGATAAAGTTCTCCATCAATCTTGCGCAGGATGTATTCAGCATGATACGCATTGTCTGTGGAATTATGGTAAGCAAACTGTTTGACCCAATCAACATCCACTCCATCCACATTTTTGATGCGCTGAGTAGGCACATCAGCAGAGTTAAGGTCTATCATCAATGTCAGGTCCTGAATGTTGTTATAACCTGAATTCTGACTGGCTGTGTTGAAGTCACTGACATGTTCAAAGTGGTTTCCTATATCATTGAGCATGCCTTCTGCTATATTCTTATTATATATAGAGAGATGATTCATGTGGTCAGGTCACTGCCCTTGCCGACAGAAGTTCCATTTCCATCCTTATATTCGCTAAGACCTTTGTAAACTTGTTGTATGAAAATCTTGTCCCAAGGAATCACCGTTGTATTGACCGCACCATAATAGGGCTTGCTAAACTCCTCAAGCACCTTGTTTCTTTGGGTGTCGGAGATAGGAGCAGGGATGATGTATTTGCTTTCCCACTCATTGCGGTTCACATCATGTGCACGAGTCGCCACGATGTTGCCGTCTGATGAGATCATATCATCAAACGAAACGCTTCCGCCTACCACTGTTCGCATGGCATTCTCACCATCACTCACCACAATCTTATCCACATCCTTCTCTGAGTCAAAGGTCAAGAGTTGCACTCCTTCCACAGCATTAAATCGTCCCACCTGCTTGAAAGAACCATTCTGATCAAGATAGATGTTGATGTTTTTGCGAGCAGAAGTAATGACAGTCACCGATGCCCTTTCAGACATGTTCCAATCCTGCCGGGAGTCAAAAGAACCTATCTCACGAGTAAAGTCGCTGGAGAACTTCATTCGCTTACTATCAAATCCATTATCGTATTCGCTACAACCCACAAGGGCGATTGTCACTACAGACAGTGACAGCATCATTGTTCGTGTTGTTTTGACTCTCATATTATAGAACCTCATAAGATTAGTGTACGTTGCGTACATAATTATATATAACATTTCTTTGCAAATATAGTACTCCCTTTTTACATACACAAAAAACCTATAAGAATTTTTGTGTTTTGAGGCGAAAAAGGAATAAATCGGCTTTTACTGATGCGTAAATATGATAAAAGAGGACGGTATGAGACCAAAAAGAGGCGACCTTACTGGGTCGCCTCTGAAATATAGACATGGTGAATATGTAAATTTGCCATTCCTATTCTACTGCAATGGAGATAGATTCTATGTACTGAAGATTGTTTCCTCTTACAAGCACACCGTTTGCCTTCAAATTAGCAATCAGGTTTGCATCGGTAAATACCCACTCACGAGTTGTTGAAGAAGCCATTGACTCATAATTGATGAGACCTACGTATGGATTATCACAATAAAGAGAAGGCTGGCAACCCCAATCGTTATACTGCTTGGTGGTGATCTTTATCTTCACTTTTGTTGTTGCCCCTGCAAAGTAGCTGGAAGGAATACGAGCCCCTTCTGCAATGTAATTGGAAGGAACTGATTGGTATTGTCCATTCCCGCCTTGTGGATTGGTAGGCTCTTCTCCATTCTCTTCTGCAGTCATGTCCTGTATCTGACCTCCGAAGTCTTGAACGACAAAAGCAGTGGTCTTGACCACAAGATTGCTTTGAGGATACATGTACCAATCAATATTAGTGTTGCGATTTTCCACCCAGCCTGCGAATTTATTGTAAGCGCTATTGATGCGCTTCAATTCCGCAGGCCATTCCCACACCTTGATGGTCTTCTTGCCTGGCTCAGGTGTGTTGAGCAATGAATAAGTGTAAGGCACACAGAGGATGTAGGGTGCACTGCCTGGCGTTGGCGCATTCACCACCGTTACGGATGCACTCTCTAACGCACCCACACTCACCACCTTGTCCATTGCGGCAGTGCCTAAAGGCAATGCTCGAATGTTGAATCCACCCATATTGTTGTCTTTGCTTTCATTCAAAGACAACCGCCATGTCGTGGGCACGCTGATCTCCACTCGCTCAGTAGTATAGACAACGGCATTCCCTTCCACATTCATAGGAATGTAAGTGCCACTCACTGCTTTTTCTGCACCCAAGAGCTGATGTATCTCTCCAATACAAACATCATCAAAGAACAAGTAGTCTGCCAGAGTGCCACCAGCGGCCATTGGGGTGATGTAAGCCTTATCCTCGCCTGACAAGTACTCCACCTTGATGACCACATCGTTGTAGTCCACATCGAAACTGCCGCCTAAGTCTTCGCCAGCCAATATCCATGCTATAGGGGGCACATCGTCAAGTTCCTCGACAGGCACAACTGTATCCTTCCCTTTGGAAAGTTTCACAATCCAGTCATTAAAGACCCAATCGCGCTGCACCTGCTGATTAGGATTGCTGCCATTGGCATAGAAGTCAAAGCCCAGATAATATGCTCCGTCTATCTCAAGTATGATGTATTCAGCATGGAAATTGTTGTCATTGGAATTATGATAGGCAAACTGCTTGACCCACTGCACCTGACTTCCGTTGGTTGTAATGGTCTGGGTAGGCACTCCTCTATAATTCATGTCGTGCAAATAGGTCATGCCATTGATGTCGTCAAAATTAACACCACTGCTACCAGTATTGAAGTCATTCACATGGTCAAATGTGCCACCAATATTGTTGTTCAGTTGGTTAGGACCACCTACCGTGTACATCTGCATGCTATTCATTTGACCACTGCCTAACATCTCTGCACCATTTCCGTCTCTGTAGCGAGCCGTTCCTTTATACACTTGCTGAATAAAGATATTTTCCCATTCTATCACCTTTGTGTTATAAACACCTTCACGCTTCTTGCTGAATTCTGCCACCACCTTGGCTTGCTCCTCCGCTGTGATTTTAGCAGGAAGAATATCGCCATAATTCTCTTGATACTGATTCCTGTTCTTATCTGCAATACGGGTGGCTTTCGCTTCACCACCGTATGCCACCATATCTACAAACGACACAGTACCATTTTTCACCGTTCGCAAAGCATGCTCACCATCGTTCACAATAATATATTGTGTGCCTTTCTCTACATCGACTGCCAACTTTTGCAAACCTTCCACTTCTGTGAAGTGACCCACTTGCTTACAAACACCATTCCTCTCTCCATAGATCTTCAGTTCCTTCTTCACATCAGTCACCACGCTCACCGTGGCACGTTCAGCCAAGTTCCAATCCTGATTATAATCAAAAGTGCCGAACTCTCTTGAGAAATCTCTCGTAAATTCAATGTCCTTCGGAGTGTAGCCATTATCATATTCACTGCACCCGATCAATGTCATCACCACTACAAGTAGTGACATCACAATAGTAGTTTCCCCTTTCATTTTCATAACTATATCTAATTCTAATTATTGCAAAGAAATAAAAACTTCTGTAGTTAAACAAAAAATATGACATAAAAATGATAGGGATTGCCCTAAAAACTACTATTAAGCACCTTTATTTCCCCCTTTATTTGCTCTTTTTAGTATGCGGACTTTGTTGCTTCACCTAATGTTAGGAGAGAATACAAGCCTCCTTTTCTTTTGGAAAAAGGCTAACAGAAACTTGCTTTCAACAAGAAAATCAGAAAAAGAAGAGTGGAATGCACAGGCCATCCATGCGTAAGCAGTGTTGCTATCAAGGCACTACTGCATAGACTAACGCATTAGTATTTGCTCAACAGCAACAACGAGAAAGAGAACCACAAGAGAGAGGCGAGCCATGATCAGCCCGCCTCTCTTATGTTATGTGTGATGTAAATAAATTCTGCAAAAACGATTATCCCTTCTTAGGTACAGGAACACTGAGGAATCTCTTCTTGTAGTCATCGCATGGCTTGAAGAATGGAACCAGGTGCTCAGGAACAATGATGGTCTGATTCTTTGAAATCAAACGACCCATCTTCTCTGCACGAACCTTGGTGGTGAATGTGCCAAATCCACGGAAGAATACGTCCTCACCCTGCAGTGTGTGGTCTTTGATCTTTACCATCAGGGCCTCTACGACTCTCAATGCTTTGTCTCTCTCAATACCAGTTTCTTTGCTGATTTCAGCAACAATTTCTGCTTTTGTCATTTCTCTTCAATATTTTTATTTGTTAATAGCTAGTATGCTGTGCCTCTCTACACGATTCCTCTCTATATATAATATGAGTGTGTGTTATTCCTTTTTAAGACACATTCGGACGAACCGAAAACAAATGCAAAGGTAGTATAAATTGTCTAACAAACAAAGAGATAGGTATGTTTTTTCGTTAGAAGTTTGTTTTTTTGTTGAAGAAAAGAGTAAAAACACGGTTAATGTATGCGCAAATAATGAAACCATGCCATGCAACGACGATAGCGGAGGTAGTTCCTGTTTCTCTCATTGGCATAAGCCTCACGCTCAAAACTAATGTTGCGATAGGCTTTGTCAATGTCAAACCGGTATTGCAACAGGCGCACCACATACTCCACAAGATACCACACATAGAAGAGAAGAAAGATCATCTCCATCTGCTGGCGGGTGTGGATGAGCTCATGAGTGAGCTCCACACGACCCATCTTGCCCCATCTGCGCTGCACGAAGATGATGCCGAAAAGATTGATGCCATGAAAACTGCCAAACGGAATGAATCTGTTGTTGATGATTATCATGATGGCAAAGATACTTCTTTTTGAAGAATTCAATGCCGAAGAAAGTCAAGATTTCATCGTTTGAGACCATAAATAGGTCTCTTTTGATGAAAATATAACCCTTAGAACTTTTTTATATCTTCTATTTACCTTATCTTTGCATCACAAATATAGAAGAAACATATAACAGCGACGGAAATGGATTATGCAAACTACTTCTCAAAAGGCGGTTGGGCAGCAGCAGGCAGATATTATGCCCTGCATCCTGACAAACTGAAAGAACTCTTCGCTAAAGCCAAGAAGTATGCTTCCAAGGAAGGACTCAAGGCTGTGAAAGACGAGTTTCTCTTCATCTGCCAATATGTGCGTGATGTGTTCACCGGCAAATATAGAGAGTATAACTTTCTGAACCTCACCGTCATCCTCGGCTCAATCATCTATGTGGTCACACCAATAGACGCTATTCCAGACTGGATTCCTGTAGGTGGACTCATTGACGATGTTGCCATCTTGGCATGGGCCACCCATGAGTTTGCCGACGAGCTGGATCGCTATCGCTTCTTTCTGGGACGCAAGAGCCGAGAGGAAGCCACCAAGGCTGAAGAGGAGAAGGCGCTTGAGATAGAAGACATTGACTTTGAGGAGATTCCACCCTATCAGGTGCAATAAGAGTATATGCACGGCTTCTTCTGCCGTCATTCCACCATCGCTCATATACATTATATCATAATGACAAACCCCGTTAAACTTGCCATCTTTGTTACAGGAGGTGGCACCAATTGCGAAAACATCATCCGCTATTTTCAGGACAAACCAGAGGTAGAAATCCCAATCGTGGTGAGCAGTCGTGCTGACGCCTTTGCCCTTGTAAGGGCAGAGCGTATGGGTGTGCCAACAGCAGTCATTACCAGGCAGCAGTTGCTCGACGAACCTCGCATGGTAATTCGCACAGTGAAGGGCTGCGACTATATTATTTTGGCAGGATTCCTTCCCAAAGTGCCTACCTATCTCATAGACCTTTTCCCAAACCACATCATCAATATTCATCCTGCTCTCTTGCCCAAGTTTGGAGGCAAGGGCATGTGGGGACACCATGTGCATGAGGCTGTAAAGGCCGCAGGAGAAACCAAATCGGGCATCACCATCCATTTTGTGAACCCAGAACTGGATGAAGGAGAACATATTGCCCAGTTTTCTGTAAGTATTGACCCTAACGACACGCCTGACGACATTGCCGACAAGGTACACGAACTTGAGATGAAGCACTTCCCTTCTGTGATTGAGCAAGTAATCAAGCGCAATATTCTGTAGATGACAATACGCAACCACTCTGAAATTTATTCGGCTGCTCAACTGATGGCTTTCATTCAAGAAGTGGGATTCCTGCCATTGTTAGACAGTGGCATTCAAGGATTTGATGCAGAAAGCATAGTGGCAGACGATTGCAGATATGTCACTTTCCCTGATGGTGGATGGGAATGGGCACTATGGAAATGGAAAGGTCCCATCGTGCAGGATATGCCCTGTATGTATGGTAAGTTTTTCAATAGAAAGGCGGGGTTTATCAGTCAAGATTGGTGGCCAGACTTCTGTAATTACAGAAGAAGTAAATATCCTGCTCCTTCAGAAGGATCGATAGAAGAAACCATTTTACTCACACTCGAAACGCAAGGTAGCCTCATTACAAGAGACCTGCGCACGGCATGTGGCTTTACGGGCAAAGGCATGAGAAGCAAATTCGATGCCTATCTCACTCGTCTGGAGATGGCATGCAGACTGGTGACAGAAGATTTTATCTATCCACAAGACCGTCACGGAAGAGAATATGGCTGGGGGTGGTCACTTCTTTCCACACCAGAAAAACTCTACGGAGAGCAACATTGTTCTTCAGAACATAGTGCCGAAGAATCTTTTTCTCGTCTATTGGCTCACTTCAGGAAGATTCTTCCAGAAGCGACCGACAAACAACTGCTTCGTCTCATTGGATGAACTTTGAATGCTAATGAGAAGAAGATCCTCCAAACAAATTACTTACAGACCTCTCCTTATGCTCTTTCCAAATTGCCTCGATAGTTTCCTCATAGTCAGCCAAGGCGACAAAGGGGGAGAACTGAACGGCTCTGACCATCATGGTCATAGGCTGATGCATCTTAGACACATGGTGGGGTAAATTGATAATTATTGTCTTCCGCTAAACTGTTGGGAACTTTTCAAAAACATTATTTCCTCGGATAGTTCCCATTGCCCAAGAAGCAAACAATAATGGAATATAAAAAAGACTTCTATATAGAAGCCGATTTGTTGGACGTATAAATGTCACATAATTAGGATAAAACGTCTGAATGAACCTTAAAAAGGCAAATACAACCATACATATTGATTTTGTGTTATTGACGAGTTTTGCAAGTATTTTGAGTCAGAAAATGCAGGAAAAATGTTTTTGAGCGATGATGGAAGGAAGCGAAGAAACCGCAAAGCATCATTGTCAGACAGTGAGATTATGACTATTCTGTTGTATTTCCACTTCGGGTCATTCCGTAATTTCAAGC
>Ga0209510_1001686_pt1 | contig 24266 bp, 18 predicted proteins | sample BiotimSIPDNA_FD_185749 | JGI IMG/M metagenome (GOLD analysis project Ga0209510, IMG submission 185749) | Anaerobic biogas reactor microbial communites from Washington, USA - Biogas_R1 time_0 SIP DNA (SPAdes) (version 2) | ecosystem: Engineered > Bioreactor > Anaerobic > Unclassified | place...
TTACATGCCCTGTCTGAGTCTCAGTATCCAGGGCACCGAGAGTCTATTTTACCAGCGACAATGTTACCGCAAGAATCGCCACTAGAAAGGCGATGATGGAACATGCCAGGCTTACGGCTGCAATTATGGCAGCTTGTCTACTGGTAAACCGAATTGACCTGTTACGCAGATCCATGTGCAGCCTTCCCGATGACCAGGAGAATGTTAAGACTTAGAAAAGTCAATTCTATGATGGTTTGACCGTTTATTCGCGCTTTTTTTATTTTCATCTTACTCATCCAGGGTAATGCCGCCCAGGTTCTCAATTCCGATGATCATTTTGTTGAACACACTGGGAATGTTGATGTAATCACTGACTGTCAGCTGGCGTTTATCATGTTTGGCTTTTAACACAAGGGCCAGGCTAAGGGCACCAAAAGCATCTTGTACATCATCCGAGGCGTTATCTCTCAGCCACTCAGTGAATCCCTGTTTCAAGTTATCGACTGCCCGATCGAATGCTTTCATGGAGAATTCACGTCCTACAGTCTCGAGATCATCTCCGTAAAAGTTTGCAGGATTCAATACTCTTGATTTTTGTTCATTTTGCGTTGTTGCGTTGTGTTCCATTTTCAGACACCTCCGAGGTCTGTGTAAACGATTGTATACGTAATATAAACGATTGTATTACTATTTGTCAAGGGTAATTTCTCTCATTGGTTAGTCATTCCTTTTATTTCAGAAACAATCGTGTATAATAGCGAAAGGTTTAGAGGTATACATGGCAATTGAATGCAAATTAAATGTTTTACTTGCGGAGAGATCTACCAGGGAAAAGCGTAGGATCTCACTTACTGAGGTCCGGGATAAAACTGGCATAACATGGCCAACCCTGCAGAAGTGGGCTCTGGGTAAGGCAAAGTCCTATAACGCCGACATACTGAGTAAGCTCTGCGAGTATTTTAACTGTCAACCAGGCGACATCTTAGGTTTTAGCCCCGACGTCAACTGACTGACTAGCCCCAGCACTTTTACAGCCAACTCAGTATACAGCCCCAATCTTTTTAGGCGAGGGCTAACATCAAAGCTGGGAAAATTTTCCGTCAGCCCTTTCAAGGCTAAAACCCGGGTTCGAATCCCGGTAGGGGCACCACAAACAAGAGAACTGGTCAGAAACCGGTTCTCTTTTTAATTGACACGCGGACCACCAGTTAATCCCACGACACCTTGTTATATCGGTCAATTTTTCCAGAAAAGAATCGCAGAGGATTGCACCAATTATTTCAAAAGAGCGCTCTCAGCAAACAAACGCCGGAGCACTTCCGCCCGGGCTTCGGGGGTCATGAGCGTCGGAGTTGACCAGTTGAAGAACTGCGCAGTGATCAGCTCAACACCCAGATAATTCCCGTTATAGAAGATGTGGCGGTCGAGAAAAGTCTTGTTGGAGTCCTCAAACCAACCCAACTGATCAAAAAAGAGATTTCCCAGTCCATAGTGAATAAAACTATCCCCATAAAACTCAAGCGTGTGAGGCTGATGCGCCTGACTTCCGCTGACAATTGTCGCGCCCGCATCCGCCACCCGGCGCGAATCCGCAATCATTTCTTCCGTTGGATTCCAGCGGTAAATTTCCTGATGTTGGAACGTAAAAATCACGAGATAGCCCTCGTCCCTGAGCGTCTGGATCGTGTTGACCATCTCATCCAGGTCGCAGTGCAAGGCGCCGGGATTGGTCTCGCTGGCGGTCGCGTAGCCGGGGGCTTTGGCATTGCAGCCCATGAAAGCAATTTTGTTGCCGTTATGGGTGATCTTCAGCGGCTGTTTGGCTTCGTGGATATCTTTTCCACCTCCATAATAAGACCAGCCTTCGCTCTCGTACATCTCCAGGGTGTGGTGCATCGCCTCTGGTCCAAAGTCGCTGAAGTGGTCTCCCGTGAGCTCCACCACGTCCGTACCGATCTCACGTAAGAGGTCAATGTATTTGTCCGCAGAGCAGAACACCAGGTCCTCTTCCTGTATCCACTGCGGAGCAGGGCAATTCGGATCAAAGGGTACTTCATTGCTGACATGAGCGATGTCCGCCTCGCGCATCAGCGCCCCAACCGACACGGCTGGTGAGAGGACGCCGTACATTTCCATCTCTTTGCCGGTCCCGCGCGTCATCGCAGTCACGCCCGTGAGCACAACGGTCGTCAGCAGGTCATCCTGGCGATTGCTGACCGGGGCAGCCCTCACAGCCTCATCCGCGATATGATATTCCGCTTCATTAACTGCCCGGGGACCTTCATCCCATCCAATATTTACGATCAACGGATAAGTTTCGGTTGCAAAGCCCTTATGAACAGGTGAATTTCCATCAATGCTGATCACTTTCCAGCGAGGTTCGAGCTTTTCGAACGGAACAACTGCCCATGAATCCTTGTGGGTTTCACAATAATTTAACAAATTTTCTTCCGCCAATGGATGAATCTCTCCGACCGGGATGCCAAAACGCGCTTTGAGGCTGTCAAATACCGCCGGCGGCATTACCAGCACTCTTGCCGGAAAGGCAGCGTTCGTTTTCCAGAAAGCGGTCAGCTCTTCCATTGATACGTCATCCGTCACCGTCGTGAAGGGCGCCGCCAGCGCGTATACCCAGGAACTGACTATCTTTTGGGAATCGATCGTCAGACTGAGCAACGCTTCTTCCTTGTTCGAAACGCGCACTACACCGGGCATTTCTCCTAATAATATTTGTAGCTCTTCGGGTAAGCGCGGGTCCAACCAGACCATAGGCACGATCGCCGCGGGAGTTGGTTCGGGAGTCGGCGGAAGCTTAGTAGTAATCGGTTCCGGGGTCGGAGATTCAGCAGGCAAAACCGGCTCCGCTGGCATGGCTGGTTGCGTCAGGGATCCGCAAGCGCCAAGCAGTATGCTTAGAATAATGATGATTGAAATCATTAAAGATTGTTTTATTCTTCTCATTTACCAGTTCCTATTTCAAACCCAGTTCCATTTTACTTCAATTTATTTCCCTTTTGTGGAACACCATCTGCAGACCATATTTCTAACGATGGCACATTTATCTATGATAGATACCGATACAAATCATCCGTTCTGGTATTTTTAATTCTTGCTATTCTGCAGGCTTGAGCGTGATAAACTTAGCGTATGCTGGCTCATGTGTACTCTTGCGCAGTCATCGGTCTTGAGGGCGTCATTATTGATGTGGAAGTCGATTACGGACCTGGTCAGCCGCACATGGCGATTGTCGGTCTGCCGGACGAAGCCGTTAAGGAAAGCCGTGAGCGTGTTTATTCCGCCATCAAAAATGCCGACCTCGCCTATCCCCGCCAACCGCTGACGGTCAATCTCGCTCCTGCTTCCGTGCGCAAGGAAGGTCCATTTTTTGACCTGCCAATTGCGATCGGCGTGCTGATCACCGGGGAGCAGGTCAGCCCTGAAAGCATCGATGGCGCCCTGATCATCGGCGAACTTTCGCTCGACGGCTCTGTCAGGCACATCCGCGGCGTCCTCGCCGTGGCAGCCCAGGCAAGGAAGGACGGCTACCAACGCCTTTTCGTTCCGGCATGCGATGCCGCCGAAGCCTCGCTGATCCCGGATATTGAGGTTTATCCCGTCAACACACTCAGGGAACTGGTTGACCACCTCACCGGCGAGATCCTCATCACACCCACCACCGGCATGGAATACACGCCTGACTCTGTCGTTCAGTCGGAGACAGATTTCAGCGAGATAAAAGGACAGGAGCATATAAAACGCGCGCTCGAAGTCGCAGCTTCCGGCGGGCACAACCTGCTGATGTCCGGACCTCCCGGCGCCGGAAAAACGCTCCTCGCGCGAGCGATCACCTCCATTCTTCCGCGGTTGAGCCTCGACGAAGCCCTCGAAGTCACCGGCATCTACTCCATCTGCGACATGCTCCCCGCGGGTACGCCCCTCATCCAATCGCGCCCGTTCCGCGCCCCCCACCATACCATCAGCCACGCCGGTCTGGTCGGCGGAGGCAATATCCCGCACCCAGGCGAGATTTCCCTGGCGCACCGCGGCGTGCTGTTCCTCGATGAACTGCCCGAATTCGGACAGCGCAGCCTCGAGATGCTGCGCCAACCGATCGAAGACAAGATCGTGACCATCAGCCGGGCAAATGGCTCATACACTTTCCCTGCAAATTTCATGCTGATCGGAGCGATGAACCCCTGCCCCTGCGGCTACTACGGCGATAAATACCGCGCCTGCACCTGCGCGCAATCCGTGATCACGAACTACCAAAAACGCATCTCCGGGCCGCTGCTGGACCGGATCGACATCCACCTCCAGGTTCCGCGCGTGGACTACCAAAAGCTCAGCAGCCAGCGTACCGGAGAACCTTCCAGCCAGATCAGGGCGCGCGTGGAGGCTGCCAGGCAGCGCCAACTTGAGCGATTCAGCGGCACCAAGCTCGCCTCCAACGCTGATATGACCCCAAAAGAGATCCGCAGCTATTGTCAGCTTTCTTCGGAGGGAGAGGCGCTGATGAAAACCGCCATGCGCCAGCTCCACCTGACCGCCAGAGGCTATCACCGCGTTTTGAAACTCGCCAGGACGATCGCGGACCTCGCTGGCATGCCGGATATCAAACCCGAACATCTTGCTGAGGCGCTCCAATACCGCCAGTCAAACGAAGAATGAGCTGACGATATCAGTCCAAAAGAAAACTTCATCTATCTCAACAAGGTATCTAATATAAAAAAAGCCTCCCCAGATTCGGAGAGACTTCTTTCGCTGAAAAACAGAAGATTAACCGTGCTTGGCTTCGAATTCCTTCAAGAATTCCACCAAAGCGTCCACGCCTTCCTTCGGCATGGCGTTGTAGATCGAAGCCCGCAAGCCGCCGACGGATTTGTGCCCCTTGAGGTTATCAAAACCGGCTGCCTTGGTCGCCGCAACGACCTCAGCATCCAGTTCGGCGCTTTCAGTCACGAAGGGAACGTTCATCAGCGAGCGGTCTTCCTTGACGACGGTGCCGTGGAACATCTTGCTCTGATCGAGGAAGTCATACAGCGGTTTCGCTTTTTCGATATTAATCTGGTTCATCGCTTCCAAACCGCCGATTTTCTTCAAGTGTTTGAAGACCTTACCGCAGACGTAGATCGCCCAACAGTTGGGGGTGTTGTAGAGCGAGTTATTCGCGTCATGGATATCGTAGCGCAGGTAGGTCGGGATCTTCTCATCCAAATCAGTGCGGATGAGATCTTCGCGGATGATGACAATCGCGAGACCGGCAGGACCGACATTCTTCTGAACGCCGCCGTAAATCAGACCGTAGTCGCTGACGTTCACAGGCTTGGAAAGGAACATGGAACTCTGATCTGACACTAAGGGTTTGCCCTTTGTGTTAGGGAGTTTCTGATAGGTGGTGCCGTGAATGGTCTCATTCTCGCAGATGTAAACATAGTCCGCGTCCTCTGAGATCGGCAAATCTGAAACGTCAGGAATGTAGCTGAAATTTTTGTCCTTACTGGAAGCAACCAGGTTGATCTTGCCGTATTTTTTGGCTTCGGCATACGCTTTGTTGGACCAGTTACCGGTGACAATGTAGTCCGCGACGCCATTTTTCATCAGGTTGAGCGGAATCATGGCGAACTGCAGCGTGGCACCGCCCTGGATGAACAAAACTTTGTAATTATCAGGGATGTTCATCAGCTCGCGCAGGTCAGCTTCGGCTTCTTCAATGATGCCCTGGAAGACCTTGCTGCGGTGACTCATCTCCATCACGTTCATCCCGGAACCGCGATAGTTCATGAACTCATCCCGGATCTCCTCCAGAACGGGAACAGGCAATGTGCTTGGTCCTGCTGAGAAATTGTAAACACGGTCGTACTTCATATTGAAACGCTCTCCTTTTTTGCTAAATTGTTTTTCATTTGTTTCCCTGTTGACACAGGCTAAAAACCAGCCGTTCAGATGGGCTCCATTGACTATCCAAATCTTAACCTCCAAATGAGTAAAGGTCAAGACCTTAGCGATTTTAAAACAACTAAATGGTAAGGAGCCCTCCAGGAAGGGATTGTTTACGACGATTGCAATACAATCGATTTGAGAACCGGAAGCAAAGAATTGCCTGAGGTTTTATAATGACCGCATGGCGAAAAAAGTTACCGGAAGGGAAAAGACCTGGCACTTGCTCGAGACCATCGGCAGAGGTGATGCTGGTGAGGTCTTGCGCGTGCGCGCAGAACTCAGCGCGGAAGAAGGTGTGATGAAACGTCCGGTCCAAAACGTCTCAGGCGGCACAATCGTCCGCCAGGCAACGCAAATCGAAACTGAAGGCAAAGTGCTCGCATTGCTGAACGGTTTGAACCTTGTTCGCCACGGTCGGAAAATCCGAACTCCCCTCCTGATAGACAGAAGCCCGGAAGGCACTTCATCTTCCGCCAATATGTTCATCATCAGCGAGGAAGTCACCGGCACCTCCATCTCGGAACTGCTGCGCCGTAAGCTCCAGGAAGAAGCCCCGCTTTCCCAGGCACTTGTGCTAAAGGTGCTCGCAGCCGCCTTTCAACTGCTTCAAAAGGTACACGAAAAAGGCGTCATCTGGAATGATGTCAAGATGGACCACATCTTCTGGGACGCCCAAACCAACACCTTGTCCTTCATTGACTGGGGCAACAGCCTCTACCTGGACCCTAATAAACCGAATGATAAAACCAACCCGATGCTCGATTATCAGCAGCTCATCGAAGAAGGCAGAGCGCTAATGGAGCAGACCGCCCCGGAACTTCTCGCGGATATTAATTGGCCCTCAGGCGCGGGCGACCTGGATGAGCTGGATATGCGTCATCTGCAAATGCGCATGGAGTACATGGAAACCCACTTTTCCATGCGAATCTTTGAGTACAACTTGCTTTTGAGGCGCTTCATTCAGAGTCTTAATTCGCTGGATGGATTGGAACAAACGCTCGCGCTGATGCGCACGCTTCAGAAGCTCGGCGTCGAGTTCAACCCCGCAGATGTGCTCTCAGCCTGCCAGCGCTATCTGCTCGACCTCCTGGAAAAAGAGGAAAACAAAACCGCCCTGGAGGTCTTCCGCTTGCTCGAATTGGAACTGAGCCAAAACCTGACCCCAAACTGGGAAATCGCCGGTTACCTGCTCGGGCAGCACCACAAGACCAAGCCCAACACTCTCGCTGACCTGCTGCGCGCGGTCTTTGAAAGCGACTGGACTAAAGCCGCGTGGATTTACCGCGAACATTTTTTGGGGGAACAAGACGCTCCTGACAGCGATAGAACCATTAATTCCCTGCGCACAATGAAGTTGGATTTAAAGCCTTACGCTTTGATTTCCACGGATTTAGCCGCCCTGGAACAGCAAAGCGGGCATTGGTTGGAAGCCGCCATCCAAAAGAATCTCGACCCCGACTCTATAAATACGCTGCGTTTATTATCGAACCGGATGGAGCAAGTCCGCTCATCATGGGAAACCCTACAGCCAGGGGAGAAGCTGGGTGACCAGTTTCTGAGCTTGAGGCAGGTGATGGATCATCTCTCCGCGCTGCGCCTGCACCCTGCCAGCGATCTGCAGACTTCCCTCCTTGCGGCAATGTCAATAATCCGCGGTATTTACCGCGCCTGGGCGGACTGCGACCTCAACAGCGCACGCAAGCAAATCCGGGAGCTGTTCCTGCTCGAACCAAGCCTTAGTTATCTGCCCGACCTCGAGACTGGGATGGGCAGGATGACTGACTGGCTCAATACCTTTGATGAAGGTCCCGCTGACAACCAGCCAGTTAATCGCTTCTCGGAAGAATTGCTCCGATCGCTGCCACCACTCCACGAAAGGCTCGGTGAGCCAGCCTGGCTGAGCTCCATGCTCCAAGCCCTCCGCGGCATGCAAACCGCACGGTCGCTCGAAACCTTGCGCGAGGAAGCTCGCGTGAATCGATGGGCTTTACCCTGGCTCAACCTGCAGTCGCTCCGGCTGGAGATTCCCGAATCGCACCGACAGTCCCTTGAGTTGGACGCCGCCCAAAAAGCCTGCCTTGAGGAGTTTCACCACGCCCTCAGAGCCTCGTCGCAGCCCGCGGATGCGCTTAAAAAGATCCGCCAGCGTTTACCAGCCTTCCACCAAGTCTACGCAGACCTGGCAACCGCTTTTGCCATGCTCTTTTCCCAACTGCGCAACGAAGCACCCCTGCCGGAGTTGAACCACTTCCCGAGGGAAGACCAGCCTCAGGTCGCCGAGGTAAACGAAGTTCTCAGAATCGTGCGCGAGTGGAAGGAGCATACCCGTTCCGCCAGCCCTGCGGCATTTGCCTTCCCCGCTAAGTTGCTGCGCCAGTGGGGCATTCTGGCTGAGACCGAGCGCCAGGATGCGGTTTGGAGAAAACAGATATTGCCCAGACTGACCGAAATCAAACAAAAACGCTGGGCGGAGTTTCCCGCCGAGACTTCTGCTGACAGTTCCAATGAGCTTCTGGCAGCCTCGCAGATGGCGCTGGCGAAGCTGCAGTTGAGTTGGAAGCGAGTTCCCGGGCAGGGGCTTTACCGCGAGTTGATTGAGGAAATGATTTACCAGATAGACAGCGCCCAATCAAGCTTCTTTAAGTTTTGGCGGTCTTTGCAGCAGAGCGGCAGCGTGGTCACCCGCTGGCTGAGTGGGAATTACCAGGCGATTTTTAGCGAAATCAACCAACAACTGCTTCAAATTGCCCGCGGGCTGCGCAGTGTGGAGCTGGCGCATAGCATCGTCAACCAGCCTGAGATGGCGCGCACGCGCATGGCGCAAAATAACGCCGGCGACCTGATGTATACCCTGGTGAAGCTGGATGACCATATCATGCCGCAGTCGCGCAAACCGTCCGTTTTCCGACGCTGGCAGCAGCAGTTTTTAGAGTTGATCCAGCAAGGCGACCGACAGCACATCATTGAAAGCATCCAAACCGTCGAATCCATCCACCCGCTCTTGCCTTGGTTTGATGAGCTTGTTCAACGCGACGCGGACTATTTTGACTTACCCAAAAACCATCAATGGTAGAATAGCCCATTATGCGTGAAGCGAATCTCGATTCCCGGAACAGCTTGTACCTTGCCGAACCGCTCGATACCTGGCTGACAGCAGCCCAGCAGGATTTTGCCATTCCCGAAGCTGGCGGTTCAAGCGCGCGAGTCTTCCTGCTCAAGAATGCCGCGGGCAAAACAAGTTTTGGACCTGACCCGGCTTTCAAGGTCATGCGGCACGACAAAATCAGCTACGCGAAGCCGCTCTTTCTCGAAGAGTTCCGCATCCTTGCCGGTCTGCGGGGGCAGACCGGGCTGACTCCCATGCTCCAGGCAGGTTATCTGAAGCCCGCTCCGGACACCGTCTGGCCTCCCGAAGTCGCGCCGCTTTCCAAAATACTTGAAAAACAAGGTGAAGGCGCGTCCATCCGCGGAACGCTCGCCCTTTTTGAACCAGACGAAATTCAGGACCTGATCGATCAATACGAAGAACGCATTCTGGACGGCTGGCTGCCATTCCTTATTTTGGAACGCCGCTGGGAAGACAACCTCTATCTGCTCTGCGATGCCGGTTACACGCGCGGGAATTTTGTGCGCAACCTCAGCATGAGGCAGGTTCTGGATATCTCCATCCAGATTTGCGGTATGCTCGAACAGGCGCACGCCAAAGGGGCGATCTACCTCGACCATAAGCTTCTTCACTATTATTGGAATGAATACCGCCAAAAGGTGATCATGCTGGACTGGAACATTGGGCATTGGCTGCCCGAAACCTTCTCGCCCGAAGTGCAGCAAGCCGATCTTGTGCAGTTCAGCTCGCGCGCCCTGCACCACATTTTCACGGGCAGACAGGCTCCGGGTTCGGTGGCGGTAGGTCCCAACCGACCAGAAGACATTGCGAACTCCCCCACGCGTTACAAGGCATCGTATTCCTTTGACATTCAAAACAGGCTGAACGCGGAAGAACTTGGCTTTCTTGAAAGCGCTTTGGATGGATCCTTTCAAACTCCCACAGAGATGAAAGATAAGCTCCAATACCTGATTAACAAAAGGCAGTAGCGTAAAGCGAAGCATTAACCTGAAAGGACATCAATGATTAACAACCTCATTGAAAAGGCACTCAGCTTGCTCTCGAACTTATCTCCGAGTGACAGTGCGCTGGCGGAAGTGGAGAGCGAACTCTCCACTTTATTGGAAGCCCACGCAACAAATCGCCTGGCAGACGAAATCAATATTGACCAGTTGGAAGAAGCCAACCGTCTTTTGCGTGAAATCCGGCGCGAGAAATCCCGCCGTCTTGGTGGTCAGCCCGCGGAAACACCTCCCGCGAGCCAGCCTGACCCTCAATCCGCGCCCGCTCAATCGATTTTTGATACTCCAGCCCCCGTCTCTGATATTCCCTCTCTGACCCGCACCAACCTCGCGGCGGAACTCAACTCCGGCATCGACAACGACCCGCTTCGGCGATTCTTCCAGTCCGCGCATGACCCGGAAGCCGAACGGATGATGGACGAGGCGGAAGAGGCGTTCTATAAGGGCAATTATCAGGTCGCTATTCCTCTTTACGAAAAAGTCATCCGGATGGAGCCGGGCTGGAAGCGCGCTCAGGAGCACCACAGCGAAGCCGAGGAATATTTGCGTTCGGGGAATATCCCCTCTGTTGCCCTGCCGCCGGAAGCGGGCAAAGCATACGGAAAGGCGCAGAGCGCGGCGCGCGTGTTCCGCTATAAAGTGGCGCTGGATTACCTTGAAGAAGCTTTCGAGCACCTTCAGGATGCCGGCATCAAACGCTGGCGTGAGGGCGAGGAACTGCGCCACGACCTCGAAAACCAGATGCAGGCTTACGATGTTTACAAAGAAGGCTTGAATCTGCTCTCCCAGGGGGAACTCGTTGACGCTTTGTCCAAGATCCAGACCGCCGCCAGCGCGGTTGCGATCCCCGAATATGTGGACAAGGCGAATGAAGTCCGCCAGGATATCGCCTTGCTCAACGACGTGAGCGATACGGTCAGCCTCAGTGGCAGAATCCCGCCTGCCAAGCTGACAGACGCGCGCACCAAATTGGAACGCATTCGCATGAAATACGGAGAGGTGAACCAGCTCAGCCGTCTGCGCCATCGTCTGGACCTCCTGATACCAGCAACCATCCAGAACCTGATCGAGAACACTCAGCGACTCCGCTTGGAAGCCTCCGAGGCGCCGACCGCCTCCCTCGCCCGCCAGAAAGTGGATGCAGCCCGCGAGAACCTCGACCTGCTGCGGCAGCTCGACGCCTACGATTCCCAGAGCCTCTCGCTGGAGGACGAAATCAGCGCTCTCGAGACTGAAATCCACGCAAATGAGGATGCCATGAAGCGCGCTGAAGAAGCGCTGAAGACGGGCAACAAGTTCTTTGCCCTCGACGCGCTGAGAATCAGCGCGAAACCCCGTAAACGCTTCCCCCAGGATCCCAAAATCCTGGAAATCAAGCGCGGCTTTCTGCCGACTTACATCATCGGCGGTCTGGCGCTTCTGGTAGGGCTCGCCTTGATAGGTTTGCTGCTCTCCGTCGCAGTCAAAGGAATTTCCAGCGCCGTCCACGAGCGCAATTTAGCGCGCACGCCAACCGTGACCCACACTCCTACCATCACGCCCACGCCCACCATCACACCGACGCCAACGCCGGACTACTCCCCGACCCCAACTTACACGGTTACGCCGACGCCCATCCTGCAGGTGCAGACGCTGCGGGAAGTCTGGGCGCGCAGTGACTGTTATGACAATTTCCGCGCCACTGGAAGCATCCCGGCAGGAATGACCCTGACCCTGCTGCCTATGGCAGAGCGCCGTTTCGACACCTTCAACCGCGAATGCGTGTTGGTAGAATACCGGAGCGGAGATTATGCCATCCTCGGGTACGTGCTAATGGCGGATATCACTGTTGTCACGCCCTAAACCATCGATGGGCACTCCCAATCTGCTATCCGCTAAAGCAGCAGGGAGCGTTTATAATCTCTGGTTGCAGTGGAGATTTGATGGACGCGCTTGAAGAAAAATTTCAACAGAGTTTAGATTGGATTTATAGCTGGGTGGACTTCAGCATGAAGCGGCACGTTGATGACACGCATCGCTTTTTCAAGTTGGACCGCATGCATAAGCTCATGGAGCTGCTCAATAATCCGCACGAAAGTTTTCCCTGCGTGCATGTCGCCGGCACCAAAGGCAAAGGCTCCACGGCGTCTTTCATCGCCTCAGCCTTACAAGCAGCCGGCTATAAGGTCGGTCTCTACACCTCCCCGCATTTGTTCGAATTTCAGGAACGCATCGTCATCAACGGCCAATGGATCAGCAAAGAGGGACTGGTATCCCTCACCGATGAAATGCGTCCGCTGACGGAAATCGTCAGGGACGCCACCACCTTTGAATTGACTACCGCCTTGGCGTTTCTATACTTTCAGAAGCAGAAAGCAGACATAGCGGTGCTGGAGGTTGGGTTGGGCGGCAGGCTGGACGCGACCAACGTGGTTGATCCGCTTGTTTCGGTCATCACGCCGGTTTCTTACGACCACATGGCTGTCCTGGGGGACACTCTGACCGAGATCGCCTACGAAAAAGGCGGGATTATCAAGCCCGGCAAACCAGTCGTGATTTCTCCGCAGACCGAAGAAGCGATGAATGAGCTTGTGCGTCTGGCAAAAGAACGCAACTCCCCGCTCATAAGCGTTGAGAAAGCCTTCGACTATCACGAAAGCAAGCACAGCCTCGGCATGCAGACCATTCAGGTGCAGCAGAAAGAAGACGCCTTCACTGCCAAACTGCCGGGTCTGGCAGCCAAACCGCTCACGCTGAACCTGCCACTGCTTGGGCGCCACCAAATGGAAAACGCGGTGACCGCGCTAGCCGCCCTGGACGAGGTGCGCCGGGCTGGCTTCCGGGTCAGCCGGCAGGCAATTCAGCGCGGCTTCAAGCGCGTGGTCTGGCATGCCCGTTTTGAGATACTGAGACGCAAGCCGCCCGTAATTTCTGATTCCGCGCATAATGGCGATTCAATGAAACGCCTGCTGGAAACGCTCGATGAATACTTCCCTGGCAAACCCTTCATCCTGATTTTTGGAGCCTCCGCTGATAAAGAACTGGACACTATGTTAAAGATCATTCTTCCAAGAGTCGACGCGGTTATGGTGACGCAGTCGATTCATCCAAGAGCTGCCGATGCTGAGGAACTCAAAAAACGTCTTGCGCCTTACGGCAAGCCTGTAAGCGCTTTTCATCGCATGGAAGAAGCCCTGCCAGCTGCCCTTGAACTGGCAGGCAGCCAAAAAGGAATCATCGCAACCGGCAGTGTCTTCGTTGCGGCTGCCGCAAACGTTATCTGGACCCAACAACACCTCCACCCGGAAAGAATAGAGGAATAAAATGCCCAAGGATTCTTTTACGCAAGATCAAAACTTCCCCAGATCCTTCCCTCCCCCCGACTTGAGCGGACTTGACTCTATCAACTTCGTCAAAAACCGCAGGACGGATAAGCAGGGTCGTATTCAAGCTGAAGTCATCTTTCGCAACGAAGGCGTGTTTCTGCCCGAAGCTCTGATCGCGGTGCAGATTCGCAAAAATACCCCCCTGCTGGACATGGTGAATCACCTTGCCGAAAACCTCGAGACGGTCATTCTCGCGTACACAGATGATGACGACCTCGACAGACCGGATCATTTCTATCCGATCGGCTTGGAATGCGCGATCGGCAACCCTCTCTATGGCGACGCTGAGAATGTCCTTTTCCTCTTCCAGGCACGCAGACGTGTCCGCCTCATGAAGCTCTGGATCGGACCGGATGATGAGGTGATCGCCGACGCGGAAGTGGTCAAAGAAAAAAGCAGCCAGGCGAAGTCCACCCAGGCGCTTCAGCGCCTCGCGATGAAAGCGATGGAATCATGGCATGATCTGAGCGGCACGTCCGCGCCCGAAATGCTCAACCTCATGCGCGAAATCAAACAACCTGGTGTTTTGGCGGACGCGATTGCCACTGCCGTTGATTTCAAGGACGAACAGCGAATCGGTCTCCTCCAGGAAACCGATGGACTCGAGCGCCTGCGCGCGGCATACACAGATCTCCTGCAGGAAAACCAGTTGCTGAAACTTGAAAATTCGATTCAAGACCAGGTGCAAAATGAACTGGACCGCACCCAGCGGGAAGCCTTCCTCCGGGAAAAGATCGCCAAATTCCAGCAGGAATTGGACGATGGGCACTCAGCCGATCCGGAGATCCGCGGACTGAGAGAGAAACTTGCCGCCCTGGAACTGCCTCAGGAAGTGCGCGAAGTCGCCGACCGCGAACTGCGCCGTCTGGAATCCATGCCGCCCTTCTCTCCTGAAACCGGTATGCTCTCCAGTTACATCCGCTGGATCATTGACCTGCCCTGGACGGAAGGTACGACGGATAATCTTGACCTCAAACGCGCGCGCGAAGTCTTGGACCGCAATCACTACGGACTGAAGCGCGCGAAGGACCGTGTGCTCGAGTTTTTGGCTGTGCGCAGCCTCAAGCCCAAGCGTGACCGCCAGCCGATTCTCTGTTTCGTGGGTCCTCCCGGAACCGGCAAGACCTCGATGGGCAAATCCATCGCGGAAGTTATGGACCGCAAGTTCATCCGCCTCTCACTCGGCGGGGTTCATGATGAGGCTGAAATCCGCGGGCACCGCAGGACCTATATCGGCGCCTTGCCCGGGCGCATCTTGCAGACAATGGCTAAAGCCAAAGTCGTCAATCCCCTTTTCATGCTGGATGAAATCGATAAACTCAACGCAGATTTTCAGGGAGACCCCGCCGCGGCTCTGCTGGAGGTGCTCGACCCCGAGCAAAATTTCAGCTTCGCGGACCACTATCTGGAAGTTCCCTATGACCTTTCGAAAGTCTTTTTCATCACCACCGCCAACACCATCACGAGCATCCCCCCAGCCTTGCTCGACCGCATGGAAGTCATCGAATTTCCGGGCTACATCGAAGAGGAAAAATTGACCATCGCCCGCCAGTTCCTCATCCCCGAACAGCTTCTCGAGAACGGCTTGGACGAGGAGCAGATTTCCATCTCAGATGAAGCGCTGAAGCTCATCATCAGGAGTTACACCTACGAAGCCGGTGTCCGCAACTTTGAAAGGGAGATCGGCAGCGTGCTGCGCAAGCTGGCAACCCGCAAAGCCGAAGGAGAGGAATTCGAACACCAGGTGGACGCCGAGCTCGTGCAGAAACTCCTCGGTCCCATCGAATTTTTCCCGATGACCGCCGAAGCCAAAGACGAGGTCGGAATGGCGACCGCCATCGCCTGGACTGAGAACGGCGGTGAGATCATGCCGATCGAGGTATTGGTCGTCAACGGCAAAGGAAACCTGCAGATAACCGGTCAGATCGGCGAGATCATGCAGGAATCCGCCCAGGCAGCCTTGAGCTATCTTAAGTCCAAACAAACCGCTTTCAACATTCCCGAAGACTTCTTTGAGGACGTGGATATCCATGTCCACGTACCGGAGGGCTCCATCCCCAAGGATGGTCCCAGCGCCGGCATCACCCTGGCGACCGCCCTCACTTCCGCGGTCCTCTGCATGCCCGTTCTGCATGACGTCGCGATGACCGGTGAGATCACCCTGCGCGGAAGGGTGCTGCCGATCGGCGGCGTGCGCGAGAAGGTGCTGGCAGCCAACCGAGCTGGCATCAAGACCATCCTGCTGCCCGCGCGCAATGAAAAAGACCTGGTGGACGTCCCAAAACAAGCGCTGGATCAGATGAACATCGTCTTTGTGCAGCACATGGATGAAGTCTTGGCGCAAGCTTTTGAAGGCGAACTGACATTTAAGCGGTCACCAAGACCGGGAAGTTCCGGGAAAAAGAAAGGCACATCCCGCGGTGGAGATGTGCCAGCCGATAACGGAAAATAAAGAGACTACTTTTCCTCTTCCGAAGCGGGATTCAGACTATTGATCCCATTTTGAACTTGCTGGAGGACTTTTTTCAGCTCCCGTTCAAGCCCGCTAAGCGTATCGACCACGTAGCGGTCTGCTTCCTGTTGGGTCTGCAGAGAATCCCGGCGGGCTTGCTCGGTGATTTGCTCCACTTTTGCCTGGGCTGCCAGATAAACTTCGGACTTCTCGACCATCTTTTCGCTCTTCTCACGCGCGAGCGCAACAGTGCGATTGGCTTCTTCCTGCGCCTGAGCCAGAATGCGGTCTTTCTGAGCGATCACCTGCTGGGCTTTTTTGATTTCGTCCGGGATGGAAATGCGCATCTGGTCAATGATATCCATAAAGGAATTCTCATCCACCACAACGTTGCGCGAAAGTGGAATGGGCTTGCTGTTGTTGAACAGCTCTTCGAGACGATCGACAAGATGTAAGATATCCATTTTTAATCTCCGTGAACGTGTTGATCCCTTTAAGTTTATCACTAAAAGGGAAGAAGTTGACCCTTTTCTAATCCCGACATTGGTTTTAACCCGCGTTCGCGGGAGATTTCTGCCGGGATTAATTCTTAAAGCGCTGTTTCAGCGCCTTTTCCACTACTGGCGGCACCATACTGCTCACGTCCCCGCCCAGAGACGCGATTTCTTTCACGGTCGAAGAAGATAAAAAGGTGTTTTCTTCGGTCGTGATCAGGGCAATCGTATCGATATCCTTGTCCATGCGGTTATTCGCCAGCGCCATACGGAATTCGAATTCAAAATCCGAGAAGACCCGCAGCCCGCGCACAATGGCGCTGGCGCCGATCTCCCGCGCTAAACTTACCGTCAGTCCCGAGTACCCCACAACGCTGATCCGGCTTTCCCCTGCCAACACTTCCCGCGCCAGTTCAATACGCTCCTTGGCCGAGAAAAGCAGGCTTTTCAGCGGTTTGTCGTAAACCGCGACCACCACTTCATCGAAGAGTTTTGACGCCCGCAGGGCGATATCCATATGCCCATAATGGATCGGGTCAAAGGTGCCTGGAAAAACGACTTTAGTCATCAGCTTACATCTCCCTCGCCATCCTGCGATGGCATGATTCTCTCAACTGCCTGCTTCAAAGGCAGGTGCTCCGGCTGTTCCAGCATCGGATCCGCTTCGAGCACCTCTTCCGCAACCTGCCTGGCAAGGTGTATCAGGCGCACGTCTGCCAGCGATGCCATTTTAAAGTCATTGAAACCTGCCTGGCGGGTTCCGAGGAAATCACCCGGACCGCGGTCCTTCAGGTCCTGCTCAGCCAGAACAAAGCCATCGTTGGTTTGCGTCAGGATCTGCAGGCGTTTGTTCTCAGCTGCGTCATCTGTGTCGGGTATCAGGAAACAGTGCGAAGGCGCGTCGCCCCGCCCCACCCGACCGCGGAACTGGTGGAGCTGCGCAAGCCCGAATCGATTGGCGCCTTCAATAATCATCATAGTGGCATTGGGAATATCCACACCCACCTCAACCACCGATGTTGATACCAATATGTCAAACCCGCCGTTGCGGAATTGCAACATGACGGCGTCTTTCTCCGCCGGTTTGAGCCTCCCGTGCACCAACCCCACCCGAAGCTCAGGGAAAACCTCCTTTTGGAGTCGTTCCTGCTCGTCGACTGCGGCTTTGACTTCTTCGTTCTCACCGGATTCCACCAGAGGATAAATAATGAAAGCTTGATGCCCTTGCTCCACCTCATCCCGGATGCGGTCGTATACCACTTCCCGTTCTCCCGGGTAGGCGATGCTGGTTGTGATGGGAATGCGCCCCTTCGGCATTTCGTCCATCACGCTCACATCCAACCCGCCAAAAACGGTCAACTGCAGGGAACGAGGAATGGGCGTGGCGGTCATGACCAGCAAATGGGGGTTATCGCCTTTATTGCGCAGCGCCGCCCGTTGGGCAACCCCAAAGCGGTGCTGCTCATCGACCACCGCGATTTGCAGGTTTTGGAACTGCACCGGATCTTCGATCAGCGCGTGAGTGCCGATCAGCAGTTTGATATAGCCGTTTTCCAAGCCCGCGGCAATTTCCTTCCGCTCCGATTGGGAGGTGTCGCCGGTGAGCAGACGCACCTGTCCCGGCTCAAGAAAAGCCGGTTCACCATCATGGCTCTGCGTCATCAGCCAGAAGGAGGTCTGGTAATGCTGTTCCGCCAGGATGCCGGTCGGCGCCATGAATGCCGCCTGAGCGCCGTGGGAGATGACCATCGCCATCCCGACCAAAGCGACAATCGTCTTGCCGGAACCGACATCGCCTTGCAGCAGGCGGTTCATTGGATGCGCGCTCGAGATATCCCTGCGGATTTCCTGAATCGTCCGCTTTTGCGCGCCGGTCAATTCATAAGGCAACGCCTTGATTCTGGCTTGCAGCCAATCATCCGCCACAGGGTATGCCTTGCCGCTCAGCTCCAGCCATTGGCGCTTCTGCTGGATGATTCCAAGCTGCTGGAGGAAGAGCTCATCAAATGCCAGGCGCCTCTGGGCGGAGGTGAGGTTTTGCCAGTCGTCAGGAAAGTGCACCTGCGTCAGCGCCTGCTGCAGCCCCACCACATTGGCGCGCGTCTGAATTTTTTCCGTCAGTGTTTCATTGATACGCGGAATCCAATATTTCAGCGTCGAGAAAATCATCCGCCTCAGCCACTTTTGGGTGACTTTCGCCGTCAGCGGGTAGACAGGCACGATGCGGTTGGTGTTGAGCTGCTGCCTGTCAATGGCTTCATATTCCGGATGCCAGATGACCGGACGCCCGAGGTAGCTGTCTACTTTTCCGGATATGGAAATCATCATGTCCTGCCGTAAGCTGCGCAGATGCCATTCCTGGTTGAACCACAAAAGCCGCATACTGCCGGTCGCGTCTGAAACGACCGCCTCAACCAGTTTTCGCCCTTTGCGCGTCGGGTACATGGCGATGTTGTTCACGCTGGCAACGATGGTGGCTTCCTCGCCATAGCGCAGTTGGCTGATGGTTTTCAGCTTTGAATAGTCATCGTAGCGGCGCGGAAAGTGGTAGAGCAGGTCGCGGATGCTGAAAATGTCAAGTTTGGCAAGGTTCTTCACCTGGTAATCTCCCACCCCGCGGATGACGCCCACCGGCGCCTCAAGCCCGGTTTGTAGCTGTGGTTTGGCGGAAACTGGCTCGGGCTTTTTAGCCGCCCTTACCCCGCCGGACTGCGCTGTGGTTCGCGGTGCGGATGGGGCAGGGGCAGGTTTTGTGAGGCAATGTGGCGAAGATGGTTGGCTGCTTTCGGGATTGAGGGCTGGCGGAAAGTCTCCAATTTCTATCAAACCCAACCAGGCAGTCAATTCGATCAGGTCTTTACGGCGCTCCTCAGGCGTCTTGCTTTCATACCCGCGCAGAAGCTTCAGCACCTTCGCGATAAGCGCCTCGGATAAGCCCGATTCTCTGGCTTCGGAGGACCAACTGTTCGCCAGGGCGCCAAACCCGCCAACTACAGCGGTATTCTGATAGCCCTTGCTGCGTTCCAGCTTGATGAAATTCGCGTATTTTTCTGTGACTTTAGGCATGTCAATACCCGTTTTCCGCGTTTAATCATAATCGATTTGCGTTCGAATTCCCACAGGCCAAAAGGGGAATATACCGAAGTATAGCCCCGTGATGCTTCCCTACCACCTCAACCAGGCTGCCAACTCCGCCAAATCTTCACACACAAGATCCGGCTGGAATTCGGTCTGCTCCAGGTCCGCGCGTTTGGTTTCCCCGCTCAACACCAACACTGTTCGCACTCCAGCGCTCTTGCCCAGCGCGATATCCGTGTACAATCGATCTCCCACCATGACCATATCCCGCGTTGTCAAACCCCACTCCCCTGCCAGCGCCTCCACGATCGCCGGGTTGGGTTTGCCGATGATCACATCCGCTTTCCGACCCGTTGATGCTTCCACCAGGCTCATCATCGCGCCAATGTCCGGCGCGGGACCTTCGGGCGTGGGACAGTTCACATCCGGATGGGTGGCGATATAGGGCAGTCCAAGCCGCGCGAAGCGGCAAAACGCGTTCAATCGCGCGTAGGTCAAGCTGGTGTCGTAGCCCAATACGATCAGATCCGGCGAGGTTTCGCACAACGTGATCCCCCCGACCGCGAAACTCTCTGCCAGGCTCGGCGTCCCCAACAGAAAGACCTTCTTCCCCGCGTGGTGTTTTTTCAGGTAGGCAATCGTCGCGTCGCCGGCGGTAAAAACGCGCGCGTCATCTTCGCGCAAGCCCAGCCCGATCAGTTTGCTGATGTAATCCCGCTTGCTGCGGGATGTGTTGTTCGTCAGGAAACTGAAAGGCAGCCCTCGCTGGTTGAATAGCGCCAGCAGCCCCAATGCTCCGGGCAGCAGGCTCTCCCCCAGGTAAAAAGTGCCGTCCATGTCCAGCAAAAAAGCTTTCGCGTCCGCTAAAAAATCTTGATTAATGTTTGACGTTGACATTCATCCCTTCCTCACTAAAATGGTTTCACACGAAAGGAAATTACCATGAATTCTGTCCGTTACTCTGTTCCAAACGTAAGCTGCAATCATTGTGTTTTGCGCATTCAAAAAGCCCTTCAGACCCTCGACGGGGTGCAGACAGCCGATGTGGACCTCGCGACAAAAACCGTCACCATCGCCTTCGATCCTCCAGCCAGCGAAACGCTGCTGAAAGAAACCCTGGAGGAAATCGGCTACCCGCCCGCCTGATCCAAACCAAGTTTTCGGATCGCCTCATTCGCCAGCGCGTCCGCCCTCTCATTATAGCGGTTGCCCGCGTGCCCTTTCACCCAGGTCCATTGGATCTGGTGTTTTGACATTACTTCGTCAAGCTCCTGCCATAAATCCGCGTTCAATAAAACGCCTTCTTTGCGCCGCCATCCGCGGGCTTTCCAGCCCGGCATCCACGTGGTTGCGGCATTTACCAGGTAGGAGGAATCGGTAAAAATTTGAACGGCGGAAGGTTTTCTAAGCGCCCGCAGCGCCTCCAGCGCGGCTATGATTTCCATGCGGTTGTTGGTCGTTTGCGGTTGCGCGCCGCTGATTTCTTTTTTCTTCGTGCCGCTTAGCAGGATCGCTGCCCAGCCTCCGGGACCCGGGTTCCCCCAGCAAGCCCCATCGGAATAAATCGTCACATCGGGTTTCCCGTTCACTGCTGCCTCGCGGGAAAATCAGCCAGCATCTGCTTAAGCACAATGATGATATTGGAAAAATACTCCGGCTCAAGATCGTACACTCGCAGATATGCGTCCTGCAGGATGTAGCGGTTCATCCCCCAGTCAGCCGCCTCCGGCGCCAGCGTCAGCCGCACGCCGTCCCGCAGAGCCGAAGCCCACGCGGGATGAAAGGCGGCGTAATCCGGCACGACCGATACCGGGTGCCCTGTGGCAGGCCAGAGGCTGGTGATTTCCGCCAATCGCGCCTGCTGAGAAGGCTGCAACAACCAACGGACAAAGAACCAGGCTGCCATCACCGATTCAGGCTCACCAGCTTTCATCGCGACGCTGACAGATTCAAGCGCGATCGAGCCCTTCCCGTCCTCCGTCGGGTACGGAAGGGTCTCCCAATTGATTTCAGTCTTCTTTGCGGGCAGGTAATGCGCCTGCTGGTCAATTTCACTGAGTGTGCCTTCATACGCGAGCGCGAAATTATCCGTGAAATATTGGTATGGTGTCGGTTCCAGTCCAACCCAGGTCAGATCTTCTTTGAAAGCTTGTTTAAGAGCCCTGAAAGAGGCAACCAATGCCTCATCCTCCAATTGCAGCACCTGGTTTTGGATGGCATAGGTCCCGCCGAAAGCCGCGTACCAGCTCTGCGCGGAAAGTGGCGATTTCGAGAGCAGCAGTCCTCCCGTGCCGTTGTTGACGATGTTGATGTCGTCCAGATTCGCGCGCAATCCCGCCCGCATCTGGTTGGCAAAGTCCTCCCAGGCAAGCGGCGCTTCTTGCAAGCCAAGCTCCCTCGCCCAAGCGCTCCGGTAGAAAATCAAACCGGCGTCATACGCCAGCGGCAGCGTGTAGCGCGGCAAGGTTTCATTCGCTTTCGGCGCGAAAGCCTCAAATGGCGATCCCTGCTGGTAGCTATCCAGAGCTCCCCAGGTGGGGTCATTGAAATAAACGCCGAAATCCTGAAATTCGATCCTGGTTTGCGGGCTCAGAAGGTCATAAGTTTTTCCGATGACAACGTCCGCCTTAACCCTTCCCAGCTCCAAAGCCTCCATTAAGGCGTCGGCGCTCGCGTAGGGTTCAGCCACCGCCCGAATACCCCATGTGTTGGTCAGGTTGAAATCATCGATCAGTTGGCTAAAGCGATTCTCAGCCTGGTCCCAGGGGAAAGCGATCCTCACCTCCTGCCCTTGCAGCGCCTGCCGGTCCACCGCGAGTGTGGGTTTGCTGGTTGGCAGCGGTGTTGCCGTGGCAGGCAGCGAGGTGGCAGTGCGGGTGGGGATAGCCAGCGTCGCGGTTGGCACTGCCGGTTGGCAGGCGCTCAGAAAAAAAGCGGCGCAGAGCGTCAGCAGCAGAATAGCTCGAAATCTTTTCATCACTTTTTCCATAAAAAAAGCGGGAATGGATGGGAGTCGAACCCACGACGGCTCTTAGCGACCCGACAATGATTTTGAAGACCACGAAGCCCACCGGGACTTTACCATTCCCGCATAAAGAATAATGCAAAACGGATTTCCATGCAACCCTCTGAACGAATGGAAACGACAAATAACGAGACCCAGTGTAAATTTTTGACAAGATTTAGAAACGAATGTGCTTTCTGGGTTGCAGGATTTTGATTATGGTTCTATAATCAATCCCAAATCTTAATTCGGAGTTCATTCAATGTCAGACAACGACGCCATTAGTATGCAGGACCAAAACAAGGAGAACAATCAGGAAAACGAAAAAGAACAAACCATGGAAAGTTTATTGGGAGAATATCTCAATTCTGATGATTTTTCCTTTCAAATGCCAGTCGCGGGCGAAATCCGCGATGGCATCATCGCCAGCATCTCAGGATCACAGATCCTGGTCAGTGTTGGAGCCAAATCCGAGGGTTTGATCGTCGGTAAAGAATATGAGGCAATCCCCCAGGAAGTGCTTGCGACTTTCGAGGTTGGAAAAGCCATCCCGGTCTTTGTGGTTAACCCCCACGACCAGGAAGGCAATCTGATTCTTTCCTTTGTTCGCGCGGTTGAGGAACAAAGCTGGATCGATGCTGAAGCCGCCATGGCTTCCGGTGAGAGCTTTGATTCCACCATTGTTGGATATAACAAGGGTGGGCTGCTGGTTCCGTTGTCTACAATCCGCGGTTTCATTCCCGCATCCCAACTCAGCCTCAGCCGAAGGCTGACTATAACGGGTGAGACCCCCGAAGCTAAATACAAGAGTTTCGTCGGAGATCCAATCACAGTTTGCGTGATCGAAGTCGATCGTGAGCGCCACCGTCTTATCCTCAGCGAACGCGCCGCCAGCACGGAAACCCGCGAACAAATCCGCGACAAGGTCATGGAAGAGCTGACGGAAGGTGAAGTCCGCAAGGGACGTGTCACCAGCCTGGCAGATTTTGGCGCATTCGTCAACATCGGCGGTGCCGACGGTTTGGTCCACATGACCGAAATCGCCTGGGACCGGCTGGTGAACCCCAGCGAGGTCCTCAAGGTCGGTGAGGAAGTCAAGGTCAAGGTCATCAGCGTCGACCGCGAACGCCGCCGCATCGGTCTGTCCATTCGCCAGTTGCAGGGAGACCCATGGTTAGAGCAGGTCAAGAACCTGAAAACCGGTCAGCTTGTTGAAGGAAAAATCACCCGTCTGACGAGCTTCGGCGCTTTTGCCCGGCTTAACCTCCCCGGCGATCTGGAAGGTCTCATCCACATCTCCGAGCTCAGCGACCGCCGTGTGGAACATCCGAAGGAAGTGGTCAAAGTTGGTGACACTGTCACTATGCGAATCCTCAAAATTGAGGATGAGGACCACCGTATCGGACTGAGCATGCGCCGCGTAGATTCTCTCGCGTATGTTGACTCCGACTGGAAGTCCCTCGCCGCGGATTTTGACCTGACCCCCAGCGCGGAAGGCGCAACCATCGCCACCATGCTCGGCAAAGAAGCGCCTGCAGAAGCCGCTGAAAGTGCGGAAGAAGTCACAGAGGCGGTTGAAGAAGCCGCCGAAAGCGCTGAGGAAGTCAAAGAGGCAGTTGAAGAAGCTGCCGAAACAGTTGAACCAAAAGCTGACGAAGAACCCAAAGAAAACTAAGCAACCAACAAGGAGAAGCGCCGGCACAGAAAAAACCGGCGCTTTTTAATGCCTATGCCATTTATACTCGACGCACATCAAGACCTCGCCTACAATATGACCGTTTACGGTCGCGATTACCGTCTGCCAAACGCCCAAACCCGCCTGC
>Ga0209510_1001689_pt1 | contig 24232 bp, 13 predicted proteins | sample BiotimSIPDNA_FD_185749 | JGI IMG/M metagenome (GOLD analysis project Ga0209510, IMG submission 185749) | Anaerobic biogas reactor microbial communites from Washington, USA - Biogas_R1 time_0 SIP DNA (SPAdes) (version 2) | ecosystem: Engineered > Bioreactor > Anaerobic > Unclassified | place...
ATCCATGCTAATTTTTCCTTGCATCTGAACCTCCTTGTTTTGGTTAGGGTTAGCCTCCTTATCAAAATAAGGGTTCAGATGCACCTTGTCAAATATCGACTCCTATCACAAGATCTCGCACATTAACCAAAAGGCAGGAATGCGCATGCTGAAAGAACACAATCGGATGGCGAGCTGGTGGATTACGTGGAAAGACCTGGATTGGCCTTCGCCAGACAATCTCGACCTCATCCGCCGACGGGCCGACGCCATGGCCAAGGCCCATGTCAACACTGCCGGCATCTTCGGGGCGCATTTCCGCTGGGACTTCATGCCCTTTTTCCCGATTCTGCACGATTATATGGCGACAGTCCGCGCTGAACTCAACGAACGCGGCATTCGCCTGTTCGACCACCACTCTGCCGTACTCGTCCATCGCTACGAAACTCGCGAAGAAATGCGCAACGTGAAGCTCCATTCCGGCCCTCACCTGCCGTTCTCGCCGACTTGGAGCGCTGCTGCCAGCTGGGAATATCATGGCCAAAAACTGAACGACTGGCGCGAACTCGACGTGCGCGATGGCTCTGTCCTCTATCACCCCGGCTACACCGCCGAAATGTTCTGCTACAACAACGACAATTTCATTGAGGCATACCTCGAATACGTCAAAGAGCTGCGCCGGGAAACCGGCATTGACGGCCTGATGAGCGACGACATCGCCCAATACATGCGCTGGCCTGGCTGCGGCTGCGCCTCCTGCCGAGAAAAGTTCCTTCGCCGCGCTGGCATTCCACTGCCACCGACGACTGACCGCTCCTTCTGGGCCAACTGGGACAATCCGGCTTGGATGGAATGGATCGACATGCGCTTTGATGCGGTCGCCAATTTCTTCATCAAGCTGCGCGGCATACTGCCAGCAGACTACCCGCTGATGAGCTGCTGCTCCAGCAGCTCAGGCGCGGCGGCGCCGCAGACGGCCCATGACATCCGCGACATGAATGCCGGATGCAATCTCGTGCACCTCGAACTGTGCGGAAACACACCGCCCTACAAGCACGACAAGGTGACGTGGAACCCGTCCATCTCCAGCCGCATCATCTCTTCGCTCCACCATTTAGGCGCTGCCGATGAAAATGGCTTCGAATGCGTCGGCCAGGGCTACGGCTTCACCGAGCCGACCGCCGGAATCATCTGGGCCGTCAACAAAATGGTCGGCGCGGCCTGCTGGTTCTCCACCCTAAAAGCCCGCCTGGGATTGCCGGATGCCATCCTGGCCACCCTCCCTGATGACGCCGAACCAGCGGCGACAGCCTTCGGCTTTGAAAAAACGCACCCGGAGCTCTTCAGCGGCCATCCCATCGCCCAGGCAGCAGTCCTGTTCCCCTACGAAACCCGCAACCACACCATCTTCGGCAGCCTGTTCAACGGCGTCAGCCGCGACTTTACCGACACTATCGCCCAGCTCTTCAGCAACGGTATCAGCCCCATAGTCGAAATGGAAATCCCATCCACGACCGCCAAATGCCCACTGCTGATCCTGCCCTCGGCCTTGCGCCTGACCGACAAGGAACGCGACGCGCTGCATGCCTTTATCCAGGATGGAGGCGTCGTTCTGGCTACCGGGCCTTTCGCCCTCGGCCCCAAATGGGAGGCAAACATCACTGCTCCAGATAATTTCTTCACCTCGGACGCATGGATGAAAACGCCGTTCCCGGCCTTTCCTGGAACGCCTGAATGGCAAACCCTGCCACCAGGCATCATTTGGAATCCAACCCGCCTCCAAGACTCCGAAGCCTTTGCAGACGAGCTGCTTGCCAAAGTCCGGCAACATGCTGTCACCCTGCCCGTCACCATCACTTCAGCCAAAGGCTTCCTGACCTTGATCCACCAGATGCCGGACCAGACCTTAACCATCCACTGCCTCGCCGCTGAGTTCGACACGGATATCAACCACGAACTGGATGCCATGCGCTACCATCGCTCACGAGTCAATCTCATCACCAAGGCTGAGCCAATCGGTACCGACGACCTCATCCAGCTGACAACCAGCGCCAAGGTCCGAGCCTACTCGCCGCTAACGCCAGGACGCGAACCAAAAGTCTCCCGACAAGGTGACAAGGTGACCATAACCCTGCCCGAAAAATGCGCGTATGCGGTCATTGCGTTGACGTGACATTCAACCATGGCGCGAGATTCGGCGATGCTGGATTGAACCCTGGCAAAAAAGCGTGATATGCCTGCTCAGGGTGTTTATCGGACAAGCTTCAAATAAGGTGGCGGCTCTTTGCGTTTTTCCAGTTGACGGCGCAGCCTAAGAACGGTTGCGCCATCGACAGGAAATCACGCCATGACTACGCCTTGCCGCATCCTATTCTCATGGCTTGTTTTGGCCTTTGCCGGCAGCATTGCCGCCAAAGGCCATGGAGAGCCTCAGACCTGGCCGCCAGCAGACTGGCTCTTGCAGTCGCTGGTGCAGTCAGTGCCTGTGCAATTGGCCCAATTCGATGCAAAGACTGGCCGCTTCCAGGCACAAAACTGGCAGGCTAAAAATCAGAATGTGATTTTCTCCCTGGCAGCGGCATGGCAGCTGGCGTCCAAAGCCAATCCCTATCACGGCGACGAGGCGCTGCTGGCTGTTATCAGCAAAGCCGGCGAAGCCCTGACCGAGGCTCAGGACGAAAACGGCGCTTGGCCAATGACTGCTGGCAGCCGTCCGCAACGCTTGCCAGGAACCTACAGCCGCTGGGTCCGAGCCTATATGATCGTCAAGGACCACCTGCCCCCGGCCTCCCGCCAGAAGTGGGAGCAAGGCCTCCAACGCGGATTCGCCGCCATGCAGACAGAAGCTGCGGACAATACCCGCAGCAGCACAGCCCAGGCGGCCGCCGCGCTGTACGCAGCCGGAATGGCCTTCAACAAGCCGGAATGGCGCGAACGAGCCAGCCAGACCTTCGCAGCCATTGCGACCGCCCAGTCGCCAGATGGATTCTGGCACAGCCGCGACCGGGAGCGCCATGGCCCCAGCCTCATGCATAACCTGATGATGTTAGATGCGCTTGGCCTTTACTACAGCCTGTCCAAGGATGACGCAGTCCTCAACGTCATGGAACGCGGCGCTCGCCTGCACAACGCCCTGCTCTGGCCAGACGGCTCGGTCGCGGCGGCGTTTGACGCGGTACTGCCCTATCGGACAACTAAAAACCTCGGCAATGTCGGATTTTCCTGGACTGCGCCCGGCCGCAGCTTCCTGCTGCGCCAGACCGCCGCGGAATGCAACGGCAAGCGGTCTATCGATCCCGACTACGCCGCCGCTATGCTCGTTCACGGCGGCAGCGGCCCGGGGATTGCCGCGCCAAGCAAAGATTTCCTTTCGGATGACCGACAAATGCAAAAACGACGCTTAGGCGACTGGCATCTTTGCCTTTCTGCCTATACTGCCGCGCCCTCAAACCGACGCTGGCGCTTAGACCGGCAAAACTGCTTTGACCTCTTTCACAACGACCTCGGAATGATAGTCGGCGGAGGCAATGGCAAAAATCAGCCGCACTGGTCGAATTTCACTTTTGGCGACCTTGATAAGCCGACAGCAGCCAACGACAACGGCCAGCTGCAAAGCCTGCGCTGGACGCCGACAGCGGCGAAACTGTCACCCCCTGACCAGGCACCAGCCGTCGAACTGACGTATGGCGACGATGCGACCCAGGTGACGATGTCACCGCTGGCCGATGGGGCTATGGAACTCACATACGCGCTAACCAAGCCGCCGACCGTGCCGACTGCGGCGCACGTGCCATTGCCGCGACGCAGCGGCTTTGTCCGGCTCGGCAATGGCGAGCGCTGGCGTCCCGGTCTGGAGCAACGTACTATCACGGGCAGCGAGGCGAGCGGCTGGCTGGAATGGAATGGCCTGCGTCTTGATTTTCCGGCAGAAGCGACGCTGCGCTGGCCTGTGCCGCCTTCGCCATCCACGTCCGGAACGCCCCTCACCCCCGGCGACTTGGCGCAATGCCGACTGGTGCTGACCTTGCCATTTTCGGCTAACACGTTGCGCCAGACTGTCATCGTCAGGTCACGTCCGTCCGTGCCAGCGACCGCCAAGACATTCGCTGCTGCAAAGTTGCCAGTGGTTTCACCTAGTGCGACGCAGATCATCACCCAGGCCGACCAAGCCGCTGTGGTGCTTTGCGCTACAGCCGTAGGCGAAGCCATGACGTTCTCGTTTACAGTCCTGGAGGCCGGCGACTATGAATTGCTGGCAGACTTGATTTTAGGCGGCGACCACGGCATCGTCACCATCGCTGTCAATGACCACGTACTGGGCAAGCCGTTTGACACGTATGCGCTGGAACGCGATTCAAGCGGACCAATGCCGTTAGGTAAAATCGCTCTCGACGCAGGCCCAAAACAACTGAAAGTCACCGTCACCGGAAAAAACCGCCAGGCCAAAAAATACTTGGTGGGCATCAAGGCATTCTACCTGGTCAAATCATGAACCCGCCTCCGCAACCGTGCTTTAACATCGTCCTGGTAGCACCGGAAATCCCCCAAAATACCGGTTCCATCGGTCGCCTGTGCGTGTGCGTTGACGCTGCCCTGCACCTGATCAAGCCGCTGGGATTCTCCCTGGACGAGGCGCATCTACGCCGGGCTGGCCTGGACTACTGGCCATATCTGAATTGGAGCCTGTATGAAAACTGGAATGACTTTCTGGCCCGAAACAACAATCCGGAAAACATGATTTTCTGCAGCACCAAGACGACGCAAAACCTGTACGAATGTACCCTGCGTCCCGGCGACTGGCTGGTATTTGGAAACGAAGGACATGGCCTGCCGCCGGATTTCTACGAAAAATACGCAGACAAGCTCTTCACGATTCCCATGCCAGGCCAGCACGCTCGCAGCCACAACCTCGCCAATGCCGTCTCCATCGCCCTCTACGAGGGCCTGCGCCAAATGTACTGGAGTAAAGTGCTTTAGTATAGGGGCGAGGTTTTTTTAGAGGCGAGGGGCGAGGGGTGAGGGGTGAGGGGTGAGGGGTGAGGGGCGAGGGGCGAGGTTTTTTTAGGGGCGAGGGGCGAGAGTGAACTTGGACTACGCTGTCAGCACCGTCCACACCGTCCACTATGTCCACCATGTCCACAGCCGCGAAGCGGCAAAAGACCCGGAGGGCTGAAACATAAATACGGGGTCACAGGCTACTCTGCCAGCTTTTTCATGGCTTCCCCAAAACGGGTATGCACCATTGCCAGGGCATCCTGGAATTTGCGTTCTTCTTCTGCATCGCGCATTGGCGTAAGGACCAGCGAGTTGCCATCCGTCATGATCTGGAACGGGGTGTCGGGAGACGCCCGAAGCAGCTCGAGAATCGGCTTATCAATGACCAGCGCGTAGCTGTTGCCATGTCGGGTAAGAGTCTTGATCATGATCAGTATCTCCTATATTGACGTCAATACATAATCAATACATAATATATTCAATGAATATCCTTTGTCAATCCATAGACAGTAAAGCGAAGACACGCTTCTTCCTCTGGCCTTCTATCGGGAGAATCAGGTCAGAGTTCTTCCCGGGTTACGCCGCTGAAGACGTCGCTCCACGGCCCGGTCTTGTCAGCTTTGTTCACGGCGCGAACCCGATAATAATAAACCGTATGCGTTTTCAACCCGGTGTCTTCATAACGCCCGACTCGATAGTCTCCCGGCTCGACAGCCGCCAGAAAAGTCGATTTGCCAGGGCGAAAACCTGGTTTTCTGCTGCGATGCAATTCATAATGCGAAAGGTCGCTTTCCGTGTTCTGGCCCCAAAGCAGATACAACTGCCCTGGCTTTTCCCCGCAGGCGGCGCGAGGAGTCGTAATCAGCCCGGTATAGACTGCGCCAATAGGAGCGGGGCAATCGCCATAGTCAACACTTTCCTCTGGACGTGCCGCCACCTTCCAACCCGAACCAGCGAGAAGCCAGGTGCAATAGCCAAATGGCGGGCATGTTTCCAGCGCTGACGTGGGACGCTCATCCACGGTGACAGGACAGGGATTTGCTTTCCCCTGGAAATGAGAGCGCAAGCACGGCATCGGAATTTCCTGGCCGAAAGTCTCAAGCAAACGCGCCACGACTCCGCGACCATTATCCGACCGCTTCAAGGCCAGCAGACGCATGTTGTCAGATGGACATTCCAGCAGGGATTGACAGCCAGGGAGCGTCCCCTTATGCGCTTTGACCCGCACCGAAAGCAGCGGATTGGCCAAACGCTCCGCCATCCGGGCGATATTTGCGGCAATGTGGTCTCCAGGGTAAGATACGATGGCGTAACGGAAGACAAAATTGACGTGGCTACCGCCTGGCGTGTGCATCTGGAGCCAGTCATTGCAGATATAGGAAAAAATGGCTGAGCCTGATTCCGGGTGGCCATAGTCGGTCTTGTCTGGATGAATGCGCCCGAATTCCACCAAGTGACTGTCTAATTGAAGCAGCGCCACGCCGTATTTTCCATTTTCCACGCAGCTCCATTCACGCCCTGCCAGATACGTGTCAGTGCCGTGGCCAGTCTGGTCAAATCCTGGCGAAGCCTTGCATCCATTCAAATGGACGATGCGCTTCGCATCCTCCACCAAGAACGGAAACGCATAATAACCATAGCGGTAGTAGCGGTTACGGTTGACTAAACCACGGACATGGGAAAGCTCATTGCAGATATCAATGCGTTTTTCCCAGCTGGGCAGACGGACAGTCTGCACAATGGCCGCTCCTGAGACCGGCTCAGCCATTTCAGCGCGAACGATGATTTCCTCAGCGCACGTTTCGACCGTGAAAACGGCTTGCTCCGGCGATGCAAAACTCCGGTGATTGTCCTCGGTGAAGACGAATTCATTGGCATGACAAGGCGAGGTGGCGTCGAGAATCGAGCGTTGCAGCTGCTTGTCGAAAATTTCGCCAATCGAGCCATTTTCCGTAAACGCCAGGCGGTAGAAATTGTTTTCAATCAACGGCGGCTCAGGAACTGCCTGCGACGTGACTTTATCCATGACAAGCTCGCGCTCAGGAACCAGTTGCCAGCCAAAGGAAGGCACTTCTGGACTCAGCTTCCGACCGGCGCCGTCAGAGCTGAAAAGCAATTCACGGCGGGCGAACATGGTTGGATTGAAGAGGAGTACGGAATCCTCTGGCGTGTCAATCTTTTCCGCCAGTGCGTGCAGTGCTGCGGACGCTTCGGTTTCCGCAGTCTCACGAGCCTTGGCAATCCAATCGCGATGCTGCATCCAGGTCTCATACACTCGCCGGCCCTGGTAGCCGCTAGTTCCATAGGAATGTTCATCATTCCAAATCAGCGCATCCCAGGCGCGCTGGAAAGCGGTGGCAGGATACGTGTAGTCAGCGCCGCAAAGGCAGGCGACAGTGGCAATCTTCTCGGCCGTCGGCAATAGGCGGTCTGCGGCAAACTTCTCAGCGAGAAGCTCTGGCGTGGCCACTGGATGCTGATACCAGCCGCCGGTGATGTCACCGCACAAAACCGGAATTTGCGTGTCCCATTGCGCCCGAATACGGTCGAACGGCTCGTCGAAATTCCCGACCAGGCGCAAAGTCGGAAATTGCCAGACTTTATTCCACTCGACGACAAAATCGAGGAAGGCGGCACTCGGTTCTTGGTCATCGTTGTAATTACCAAAGAGCCACACATCGTACGGATAGCGTCTCTCAAGCTTAGGAAGCATGACGCCCATCCTTGACGCCACATTCTCCAGTGTGGTTGACATGGAATCTCTCATTTTGGTATAAATGCCAAATTCGCTGCCGCCCCAGCCGTACTGCGTGCTGGCCCAGACCAGCAGACGGCTCTGCTCGTCCGCGCCCTGCCAGTAGAACACCATTGGCAGGGACGAATCGTAGCGGACGTCGATTCTGGCGCCGCCACCACCCGCAGCCGGATTCCAAGTCCGTCCCATTTTCGTATAGTCTGGCTGAAATATCGTCGAAGGCAGCGGATTCCATTGGTTCGGCGCAAAGAAAACATTCCGGATTCCGGCAGAGACATACGGATTCACCAAGGCCCAACTCATGCCATTGTTGTCAATCATGGTCATGGTGGAACTGTGGATTTTCCAGTCTTCTTCCAGACGCTTCCTGGAGTAGGATGAGCGGCACATTTCTTCCAGGCCGTAAACCTGCGTATGATTTCCCGCCGCGCCGCAGCCAACGGCAATCGTTCCCTGGTTGATGTAGTCCCGCACCACTCTCTGTGCAGCGCGGCGTCCGCGGTCGGCGCCGTAATTACCCCAGACCCACGTCCCTTCGAGCGCATAGCGATAGCGATTTTCCTCTGGGCGATCCGAAGTCTTTTTTGCCAGCTCCATCGCCATCTCCAAAAAGCGCGAACTGTTGTAGCGCTGGATGTACGGCGAATTATGCAATCCGATATCGGTATGCGAGGACACCACGGCATAAAAAGTCCAATTCCGGGGAACCTCCCAGAGGCATTCATACTCCGCCACTAAACGCCCTTCTGCATCCGTCAAACGCCAGCATGATTGTTCCGCTTGGCGAGCCGCTGGGAACAGATGCGAACAGACGTACACGCCCGCCTGCACCGGAAATTCCATGTTGTCCGCCAGCGTCACGCCTCCGCGTGTCGCACTCAAGTAAAGATATCCGGTAAAGTCGGATTCACAGATAAAGTCAACGCGCTGCTTTCCGGCATCTGCACGCGGAATCATGGAGAGTGGCTGAACGTGAAATCGAATGATATTCATTTAGGCACCTCGGCATTTTTATGGTACAGCTCTTGCCGCTCCATCTGGCTGGTCGGGCCGAGCATCCGTCCGCCGTCAACCAGGATATCCACTCCTGTGATGTACGCTGCTGCTTCGGAAGCCAAAAATGCAATTGTCTCCGCGACATCCATTGGCACGCCGGTGTGCCCAAGCCAGTTGCCATCCGTTGGACGCACTGCGCATTCCTGCGGCAATCTTCCTGAGCTGTCTGGCCGCATACGCCCGATGAGACCTGGGGAAACGCAGTTCACCGTAATCCCAGCATGGCCGACCTCCATCGCCAATGCCTTGGAAAAGCCAACTATGCCAGCTTTGGCAGCAGAGTAGTCCGCCCGACTGGGAAGACCATTGGCTGCAATCGACGCCAAATTGATGATCCGACCATATCTTGCTGGGAGCATATATTTGAGAACAGCATGGACGCAGCGCATCGTCCCGCCAAGATTCAGCCGCAAAACCCATTCCCAGGTCGCTTCCTCTGCCTCGCAAAAATCCGTTATCTTGCCCAAAAGCGCTGCCGAGCCACCGGCATTGTTGACGAGGACATCTATTCGCCCAGTATGGGCAAAGACTCCATCCACGACCGCCGCTATTTCAGACGCATGGCTCATCACATCAAGTTGCAGGGGCATTGCTCCCATCCCCGCGTCGTTCAGCTCATCGGCCACTGACTTTACACGCTCCAAGGTGATATCTGTGACCACCACGTAGAATCCATCTCGCGCCAAGGTTCTGCAAGTCGCCAGGCCAATTCCGCCTCCTGCGCCAGTCACCAGGGCCACACGCTGCTCAAACATGGCTTCCATTCCTTCCTTTGCCATGGGTCTCGCTTGAAATGCTACGACGTTTCAGTCGCCTGCTTGCCCCAGAATCTCCTGCATAAGCCTATACGCTTCATCCACTTGTCTATCAGTCAATTTTTGCAGCATTTCCAGCGCTTCTTCCCGCTTATTGCTTGCCAGCAATTCCCTCGCGGCATCTAATGTCGCCTTGTATTCCTCGCGAAATTTCTCTTCCAAGGGAAGATACTTATCCCTTAACGTCGTTTTATCTACGTCTTTGCGCTTGATCTTATAGGCAAGCTTGCCAAAATCCTCATTTTCCAACACTGTCGGAATTTTTTTAATGCCTGTTGGAATCGGTATAGACACTGCATAGCAAGTTGGGCCAGGTATTATATTCAAAGTGCCCAGCACATCTGGGTACTCTGCGTCCGGAAAATAGTCTGAGGCGCATACGGTGCTGTTTCTAAAGGGGCACATATCAGGATATTTTTCATCATGGAAACGGGCAACATCGACAGAATCAGCAAGACTGATTTTGTCATGCTCCTTCATCTTTTCGATGAATTGCCCCATAGTGACTTGAAGCCGCGTAGCCGACTTCACGGCGCCGTCCGTCGTACCTCTGGAAAGATACGCCATTTCGGGAAAAATGAAATGATTGGTATGCACGGCGATGCCCGTAGTTATTATCCGGTATGCAATATGCTTGGGCGATATCTCGACGATGGCCGCTTCTTTAGGATCACAGAGAAGGTATGTCTCTGACTTTGGATTGCTGCCATCCTGGGTCATTTTTGTCAGCTTTTCCAAGGCTTCTTGCACTGTTGCGCAATGGAAAGCGACTTTCGTCATAGTGCCGCTTACGTTCAGCACCGTCTTTTCATCCTCGGGATAATCCGCAGTCTTGGGCAAGGATGTATCAGCCATTCCCAACCCTTTTTCATTAAACAACATATAGGGGCTGAACGCCAGCGCTCTGTATTTTCCACCAGGTGCAGTGGCATGCTTCAAGGTCACTGGTATTTCTTTTCCCTCTCCCCAGTCCCGCGTCTTATGAATGAATAATTTCCCGTTGACGCTGATATCAGGCGCAGCAACCCACGCCGTACATGCCATAAGGTCCACCGTGATTGCAGTAGTAATAACAGTCATGGCTTTTTTCATTGCACGCTCAGTTCTTTAGTTGACAAAACGTTACGACAGTTAAGGAGAAAAATAAAGCCCTCAAGACCGATGGCGGGCTTGAGGGCTGAGAAAATTCGTGGTCGGGGCGGAGGGATTCGAACCCCCGACCTAGTGGTCCCAAACCACTCGCGCTAAACCAGACTGCGCTACGCCCCGGTGGAAAACAATCCTTCTAATATAAAGGAACATTCGTGCTTGGCAAGCAGCACAGACCCTTTTCAGCAGTGGGAAACAAAGAATTTTGACACGCAATCACAGGGCCTGCCTCGCAAGGCTCCGGACGTTTCTTCCCATTCCTGACGTCCAGGTCAATCTTCCTGCGGATGCTGGGTCTCGCTCTTGAAGAGGATTTCATGGATTTCGACCTCATCGAACCAAACGGCTTGGTCAGGGGCACCGGCGCTGTTCATGCCCAGCATGACGGACAGAAAAGCCGTGTTTTCCGGGATGTCATGCACGACGATAGTCGCCCGCCGCCAGCCTTTGTCAAGGTCTTCGCTAAAGGGCACGGCGAAATTGCGCAGCTGATTGCACCAGACGCCCTTCTGATTGCGCCAGGCAATGCCGCAGGTCGCCCCGGCCCCGGCCTGCGTCTTGGCCAAGGCGCGAACCACATAGACGCTGTTCGGGTTGATCTTGACCACCTGGTGGATGACTCCGCCGTTAGTCGCTACTGCCTGCATGGCGTGACGTCCGTCATAGCCTTCGTTTGCTGCCAACCGGAAACTGCCCTTGGAATGCTTTGGCTGCCAAGTCTCCCAGTTCGGGATCTTGTCCAGCACCACTGAATCAGGCGCCAAATCCAGCACTGCCGCCTGCTTTGTTTCGGCTTCAAAAGACGAATTAAGCAGCAAATTCCCGCTGCATCGACCAGACGCGAATTGCTGCAATGCATAGTCATGGGGTGCGCGGGCATAGTTGATCGCGTCCTCAATGCCTGGCAAGGCCTGGCCCCAAAGCGGTCCTGGCACCTCGGGATTCTTGTCCAAAGCCTTGCGCTGCCAGCCAAACGGCAATGTGGACGGATACCACAGACGCTGTTCATTCCACGTCCACGCATACTGATCAGAGAACTCAACCGCCAGGCGCAAGTTGCGTCGAAAGAATTCGATGGCGGTCATATTTTCATTGGCCATGTCTGCTTGAAAGCAATAAGGCGGCTTCTGGTTGATGTAACTGTCGAGATAAGTCGCCACGGCCAATGCAGTCTGCTCGCGGAGTTTGCGTTGGTTTTCCGGCGCGACCAGACGGCGGAAGCGGGTTTCCCGCTGGGCGCGTAGCCGGTACAGGCTGTCGATATTGCGGACGCTGTAGCCGTGGGCTTCCATGCCATCGACTATCAACGCTGATGGCGGCAGGGCATCATAGATGCCGTTGATGAATCCAACCAGCAATCCGGAGCGGAAACCCTCCAGGCGCTCAAAAGCCAGCGGCATGCCGTCAGCGGCGCCAAAAGCAAGGTCCAGCCAGAAGAAGACAAAAAGCGTGATGTCTGGGTATTCATTAGTGATGGCGGTGATGAATTGCCTGCCGCGCGCACGAGCCTGGTCGTAAGCCTGCGGCCAGGCGCGTCCGCACCCCGGCCGATATTGCCAGATGCCGTTGTTGCCGTAGTCTTCCAGGTCGAAATTGAGTCCTTTTGCGCCGGTGTCTTTCGCTATAAAGGCAAACAGAGCGAAATTGTGGCAACTGGCTTCCCAGTAGGCATCGTCGAAAAGGTCGAACTCGCGTCCATGAAAGGACGGGCCGCTGGTCCGCAAGAAATTATGGGTCAATTTCTTGAACTTGGTGTTCCGCAGGCTCTGCCGGTGCGGCTCAAACCACTCTGCCTTGAACTTAGTGCGGCCGAACATCGCGCCTTCAGTACTGAATTTGGCTCCGTCCAGGTCGTATGTGCCGCCCAACATGCGGATGCCAATGCCGTCGTACGGCAGATGGGCTTCCACTAAGTCGATGTTCTTCTCCAAAAAGTCGGGTGTTGGATTGTCCCAGCCGAACTGGATGATTTTTTTCGCAGGTTCGGGCGGCAGGCGCAAAGTCTCGGCTAAGATCGTTCCAGCAGACAAAATCAAGACCGAAAGCATGACTTTGAAAAACATTGTTTTCTCCTAATAAACAGCCGTCTCGGCGATCAATATCCACCTCTCCACAAGCAATCGTTACCCTATATCTCTGGCAAACGCTTGTCAAATGACGCTTCTTGACTTTCATGCGGACGCAATCGCCGGAAATCAACAGCCATCCATATTTTCCCAGATGAAATTCCACCGAATAAGTGCTACATTACCTTGACGCCGGGATGATTCGTGTTTTCCAGACATCACTCGTGTTGAGAAAAAGGCAAGCGATGACCACTGTCACACCCTATCTCCGCAGGCATGTTCTACCACGGCTGCTCGCCCTGCTGTTTTCCGTGCTGGCGTCTTTTGGCGCCGGTGATTCGCAGGCCGTCATCCGCAGCGCCATCTTCTTTGTTTTCCTGACCGAATTTTTCCTTTGGACGAATTACTTGCAGCGGGAAAAGCCCTTAAGCACACCGCAGATTTTGCTGGCTGCCCTGCTCTGGGGATGCTTGGGCAATGCCGCTGCCCTGCCCTGGGTGACCTCTTTTGCCTACCTCACGCTCTGGCCCTGGTATGTCCTGTCCGGCGGCATCTACCATCTCCTGTTTTATTCCGCATACCTGTACGCCCGTCGCCGTCAACTGCACAAGGCGCCTTTATTCCTGCTGCTGATGCTCGCCGGAAGCCTGGGATACCTTTTCATCTCCGCGCCTTTTATCACTAAACCTGCCCATGTTCTGGAAATTGCCCTGGCCTCGGTGAACTGCGTCATCATGGTGGCTGCCTTCCTGGTGCTCCTGATGACCCGCCTGAATCCACAGCACTGGACGCCGTCCGGCAAAGCCCGGCTACGTTACGTCCTGCTCACACTGGCAGTCATAGCCAGTACTTGGTTTTCAGCGTATGCCTACTACTTCTCCTATCACAGGGCGGAATTCAGTTTCTGGCTGCGCTATGCTTCATCCGCAGAAGCCGTGCAAAACCTGCACGGACGATTGCGAATCGACACCGGAACCGAAATCGACCAGGGTTACAAAACCATCCTAATCGACTTTAAACCAGGGAAAAAGCCTTGCCTGACCATAAATGACAAGACCGTGCAATCCCATTATAGAACAGCGCCAATCATTTCACCAGACGGCAAGTACGTCGCCATGTCCGGCAAAGACGACAATGGGAATGTTGGTTATCTCCACATCCGCCGCCAAGATGGCGACAAGAACCTCCTGGCCAGGCGCATTCAATTCATTGACAGACGCAACAACATCTTCTGGCGGCCTGACAGCCGCACTCTTTGCCTGCGAGACCGCAATACCTGGCACATTTTGACCATCCAAGAAGATGACAGCGTCACGGTGCAGGTTACCGACTACAGTTACATGACCCAACTGCCCCCGGATCAGGACTTGCTGTTTGTCCAGGACAAAGTAGTCTGGCAGCAAACATCAGACAGCGCCCCGGAGAGGCTGCGCGAGCCGTCCATCGTGGAGTCTTCTCATTACCGCAATGAGATGACCATTGACGCCATGGCCATGACTCCAGATCGCCGCCACCTTCTGGTGCTGTACAATAGGCACTCCGACTTTCCCGTGCTCCGCTGCTTCCTGGCGACAACCGACCTGGCAACGCAAAAAACGCATCTGCTGGGAATCCCACATTGCATCTCTGCCCCACAATTCACTTGGGAGGAACCTGCCCATGACCCGTAACCTGCTTAAAATCATCGCTGTGCTGGCAACTCTGTCCCTGACGCTGTTGACCGGTTGCGGCCCTATCTGAAATGACGCTGGCTAAATACCTGAATTGCCTGAAACTCAACTGGCAGATGCTCAAGCATTGCTGCCAAGGACGGTTCCTGGCGCCGGAGGATTACGCCCGCAGCTACGACCGACTGGCCCATAACTACGACCACAGTTGGCTGGAACACCTGAAAGCCGTCACCAGCAGCTTGCTGGACGAAGTGCCGGAAAAACTGGTGGAGGGCGACATCCTCGACTTGGGCTGCGGCAGCGGCTTCACCACGGCATGGCTGGCAGAATGCTACCCCGACCGACGCATCGTCGGGGTTGACATCTCTGCCGGCATGTTAGACGAAGCGCGCCGCCGCTGCCCGCACGGCGACTTCCAGGCAGCAGACATGCTGACCTTCTGCCAGCAGCGACAGTCGTGCTCGGCAGCGCTGATAGTGTCGGCCTGGGCCATTGGCTACAGTCATCCGGCGCGGCTGTTTCCGGAAGTCAGACGCATCCTCAATCCTGGAGGCTGCTTCCTGCTGGTGACCAACCTGGCCGATACTATGCCGCCGGTTTTTTACGCTTTCCGACGCACCCTGGCGCAATTCCCGTCCCGTTGCACCAGGGCCATCATCCATCACTTTCCGCCCTCGGGTGCCTATCTTGCCGCCCTTCTCAAACGCCAGGGCTTCACGCTTGAAATGTCACAAACCGGCGTCATTGAAATCGTCCCTCCCTGCGACCAGGATATCCTCGACTGGCTGCTGAACACCGGCATCCTGGCCGGCTTCGCCGAAGTCCTGCCCTTGCACCATGACAACGAGGTGCGTGACTTCTTTCGACAGGAGCTGTCTGCCGCCATGACTAAATATCCACTGGCGCATCACTATGCCTGCCTAAAGGGAACCCGCCCATGCTGAAATGGCTGAAAATCCTGCTGATGCTGCAAAACCCGCGGATTGTCGGAACGCCCTTGCGAGTCCTGCGGGAATTGCGCCGACGCGGCATTGAGCGCCTGCCCGGCAAAGTCGGCTCCGAATTGCAGAAGAAACGGCCTGGCCTGGCGACGCTGCGCTACGTGGCCCAGTGGCTGTCCGGCGAAAACCCAACTCGCCACCAGGGGCGCTGGGTGCTGAATTCATTCCTGCCGCCTTTCCCATCGCAGGCCTTTGACAACATGTTCCTGGCCCTGCTCAGCGGGCGTCGCCTGAGCCCAGTCTCCGCCTACCTGGCTCCAACCGCGCGCTGCTCCTTCCACTGCCCGCATTGCAGCGCACGCCAACGCCTAACCGACGAACTGCCGACCGCGACCTGGCGCCATGTCATCCGCCAGCTGCATGGCCTGCATGCCGCTATCATCGGCTTTACTGGCGGCGACCCTATCCTGCGAGACGACTTGCCAGAACTTATTCAAACCGCAGCCGACGCCGGCAGCGCCGTCATCTTATTCACGACTGGGCAGCATTTCGACCGCTTCTATGCTGAGCGGCTGCGACAGGCCGGACTGTGGGCAGTCTGTTTCAGCCTGGACTGGTCCGAGCCAGCAGCTTTCAACGCCTTTCGCGGCCACCCGCAGGCTTTCGCAATGGTGGAGTCCGCAGTCCAGGCCGCACGACGTGCCGGACTCTACACCATGCTCGGCGCCGTGGCCACACCGGACTTTGTGGACAAGCAGGAATACCTCGCCCTGCAAGGCCTGGGCCGCACCTGGGGTGTGCAAGAACTGCGCATAGTCGAAAGCATGCCGTGCGGCAACTGGCGAAATGTGCCGGAATCGCAGCTGCTGACGTCAGACCAAATCAAGCAGCTTCGGCAATTCCACGTTTCCTCCAACCAAGCTGCACGACGCCCAAAAGTCTGCGCCTTCAATCAAATCGAAAGCCCAGAAGTCTTTGGCTGCTGCGGCGGCACCCAGCACCTGTACATCGACAGCGCCGGTGCCGTCTGCCCCTGCGACTTCACACCGATGAGCTTTGGAAACATCACTGAGGAAAACCTGGAAAACATCTGGCTGCGCATGAACCAGGCCTTGGGCAATCCACGACGGGAATGCCTGATCCGCAAACACCATCGAAACTTGGAAAAATGGATGGCTGACACCGGCGAATATCCGCTCCAGCCGGAAAACAGCTGCCAATTCTGCCAAACCATCCAAGAGCCGGAATTGCCAGACTACTTTAAAATCCTCCAGCAAAGATGATGCGTATGCACACCTACGGCCCAAATGCCGCTGGTGAGCCGTTGCCGCCTACGGCAAGCTGAAGCCTACTCTTCCCCGCCTGAGCGCAAAAGACAAATCGCCGGCCAGGACTCTTGTGGAGCCTAGTCGGCGATTTGACGGAAAACGACGCACACTATCCCGCTGGGATGAAGTGCATAGCGGCGATTGGTGCCAGCATCCGCCCATTGGCTGGCCGACAAACACTCTTGCCGGCCAGCCATGAACCTTGGATGAACGCCTTGATGAGACGCTCGCTTTCGCCGGAGGCCTATTCGTCCTCTTCCTCCTGCAGCCGTGCGGCCTCTTCCTGGATTTTGGCCGCCAGCTGGCTCGGCACCGGTTCATAGCGTTCAAACTTCATTTCGAAACTACCGCGTCCCTGGGTCATGGAGCGCAGCTGGGTCGGATAGCTGTAGACCTCGGCCAAGGGCAGTTCGGCGTTGACCACCTGCAAGGCGTCTTCACGATCCATGCCCAAAATGCGACCGCGCCGCGAATTCAAGTCCCCGCTGATGGCGCCCATGTATTCATCCGGGAAGACAATCCGCAGACTCATGATCGGCTCCAAAAGCATCGGCTTGGCCTTGGTCATGGCTTCACGGAACGCACCGCGAGTAGCAATCTTGAACGCCATTTCCGACGAGTCGACGTCGTGGTACTTGCCGTCAAAGACGGTCGCCTTGAAATTGATGACCCGTGAACGCGACAACGGCCCGGCCAGGCGCGTTTCAATGACGCCCTTCTCAATCGCAGGAATGAAGTTCTTGGGAATGTTGCCGCCAACGACTTCGTTGCCAAACTGGAATTCCTCGCTGCCATCCTCAGACGTGAACGGCTCGACACGCAGATGCACTTCGGCGAATTGGCCATGACCGCCAGATTGCTTCTTGTGCCGGAATTGAGCCGTGCCCACGCCGGTGACAGTTTCGCGATACGGAATGCGCGGCGTATCCAGTTCCACCCCGACCTTGAATTCATTCTTCAGCCGGTTGACCATCAGGTTCATCTGCTGGTCGCCCATGCAGCTCACCACCGTCTGACGAATCTCGGCGTTGCGGTCAATCTGGATGGTCGGGTCTTCCGCTGCCAGGCGCTGCAAACCCGTCCCAAGCTTGTCTTCCTCGCCCTTGGCTGTCGGCGAAATCGCAAACGACGTGGTCGGCTGCGGATAATTCACCGGGCTGAATTTGCAGTTAATCGCCTTGCTGCCCAGAAGATCGTTCAGACCCGTGTTCCTCAGCTTCACCACCGCGACGATTTCACCGGGGCCGGCCTCCTCTACCGTAGTCTGATCCTTGCCCTGCATCAACAGCAGGTTCCCAACTCGTTCCTTGCCGGATTTGGTGATGTTCAAAACTTCGGAATCAGACTTGAACACGCCGCTCAGAATCCGCACGTAGTTCATCTGGCCGATGAAGGAGTCGTTGACGGATTTGAAGACGTAGCCGAGGCTGTCGGTCGACGTGCGGTTGACCTCGCCCTCATCAAGATGCAGAGGAATCGGATCAAGCGGGGACGGCCCGCTGGCCAGCACCATGTCCAGCAATTCAGTCACGCCAATGTCTTTGGACGCGCTGCCAGCGAAAATCAGCACCAGCGAGCCGCTCAGAATGGCCTTGCGCATGCCTTCGGACATTTCCTCGGGCGTCAATTCGCCGGCCTCAAAATACTTCTCCATCAAGGCTTCGTCGCTTTCCGCGACAGCGTCGATGAGCGCGTGCTTGTATTCTTCGGCGCTTTCCGGGGCGTCATCAGCCAGAACCGACGTCACTGCGCTAAGGGCGGCCTTCTCGCCTACCGGCACGGTGCAAGGAATGCAGGTCGTGGCGCCGTAATTGTGCCGGATCGTCTCCAGCAGGGTGGCATAATCCGCATGGTCGCGGTCACAGCCATTGATGAAAATCATCCTCGGCATGTTCCGTTCCTTGGCCTGCTTCCACGCACGAATCGTGCCTGGGCCGATGCCCAGCATAGCGTCCACAACCAGGATCATCAGGTCGGCGATATTGATGGCGTTCATGGCTTCGCCGCAAAAATCGGAATTGCCGGGCGTGTCCAGGATAAACAGATGGCCGTCTTTCCAGGGTGCGTTCAAAACGCCCGTGAAAATGCTCGCCTTGCGCTCCTGCTCCTCGGGCCGGAAGTCCGACACGCTCGTGCCGTTGTCAACACTGCCGTGCCGCCCGACCACGCCGGCCTTAAACAATATCAAGTCCGCCAGCGTCGTTTTGCCGGAACCGGCATGACCAGCCAACACGACATTCCTAATCTTCTCAGGAACACAATTTTTCACAGGTTTTTCTCCATTCGTTGCTATCTTTGCTTGCAGGCAATGCCCATAGTCAGAAATAAAAAAAGCGAATTAACAATATAATGCAACACCAGCAGTTTGAAAACCCGGAGCCTGGAAAAAATCAATGGCGCCGGCGTAATCAGTCAGTCCCGAGGCAAGCACGCCGCAGGCGTACGCCGCCCTGGGGACACATGGAGCGACGCCCCGTGCCTTCCGCAGGCTTTCAGCCGCCGACGGAAAGCTGCCATCACTCCAAGGTCACTGTCTTGCTGACGGTTTCGCCGCTGGCCAGATTGTCCACCGTCACCGTCCAGACGCCGGGGGTGTCATTGATTGCCGGCTGCAAAGTCAGGTCAAGCGCGCCATTGACAGCGGCATGATAGCCGCTGTATTCTGCTTCCTGGCCATTCGGGTCCACAATGCGGACAGCCAGCGGCACTACGGCATTAGCGCTTTTCCCGCGCCCGTCCGTAATCCTGATTTGCAGCTCGTAGGGAGCGCCCAGGTTCGAATGGGCACTGGGCCGCGACGCCTGCTGCGGCAGCGTCAGAATTGTCTTCTGCAACGGAGTCGGGGTGATCAGGAAAAGTCGGCCTTCGCCAGGCCCCAGGGCGACTGGGAACGACGTCACGCCATCAGCGACCGCGGTCTTGATCTCCTGGTGAGCGCACAAATCATAGACTCGCCCAGCGCGGGCCACGCTGACCGTGCCAGCATTGGGCAGGCCGTCCTCCATGACCAGGCCATGCTGGCCAACATAGTTGCCAAAGGTGCGCTTGTCGTTGATGATGAAAAGGTACTCTGAATCGCCAAACTGACGCATACGCGGCACCAGGTCGGCGTTGTCAGTCCAGAAGTGACGCTGGTAGAACGGCAGCAATTCCTCCAGCAGAGTAGCCGCCATCTGCTGCAAGGCCGCCTTGTCGACATCCGGCTTTGACGTCCGCACTCTGACTGGAACCAGGATATCGGCCAAGACCCCTGGGCACAGCCGTTCGTCTGCCACGACAATGCCGCCGCGCCGTTGGAAGGCGTGGATTTCCTTGACCACACTTTCAGTGAGTACATCGCAGTTGGGCATCACCAGCACCTTATACTGCCCGAGGCCATTTTTGCGGATGGTTTCTTCGTAGACCACTTGCGGCTGCAAGCTGGCCCATTGCAGCACCAGGTGCACGTCTGCTTCCCAGCTGCCGCTCCAGCCGTTGCTGCCGCGACCGGCGAAAATCTGCGAGGAAAAGCTCTCCAGTATTGCGATGTCGGCCTTCCGGTCCGGGATTTGCAACAGCGTCGGCCCCAGGGGCTTGATGACTTCCGTGGTCAATTTCTTCAAGCGCGGCGGGGTGTCAGGATTGGTAAAGCGATAGCTCGTATGCGGGGCTGTCACCAGCGACCCCCAGCCGTGGTACATAATGCCTCGCACCGGCCGCGCAATCATGCTCCACAACGTCTCGCTCAGATGGTCAGGGCTGATGGTGATGAACTTGGCGTCAGGAATCTCCTTTTCCCAGGCAACTCGATCCTTTTCATCGGCTGGGAGCTGCGGCGCCGTGCGACTGCGATACCAGATGATCTGCGTCATCTTCATCACCTTCTGGCCGGGGACGCCCTCGGACATGGCGAACAGCTCGTCCGTCGCCTGGCCGATTTTAATCGGATCGGGGTAGGAGTACGTCCATTGAGAAATGACATCAACTTCACCGCCGCTGCCCCAGACGCTCGGCGCCCGCACAGCAGGGTCGAAAAAGGTCCACAGATCATGACGACCGGTTGATTTCAAGCCATGATGGATTTTGGAATGCAGCGGATTCCAGCCGTCGCCGACTTTCCAGAACCAAGTGTAGAAGCGCAAGAGGTCGTAGTCATCGGGGATAATGCGGGAGGCGGGAAAACCCGGAATGGCTTTGTAGGAGACACCGCCCTTGCTCTGAGCCAAAAGCGGGATGTCCTTGCCGTTTAGGTACTCACGAGCACTGGCCACTTCATAGTCGTGGAAGGACATAGAGGTGCTGTCGCGGACTTCGGAATGGATCAGGGCCGCGTCGAAATTGGGGAAATGCCCGTAGGTCTGGGCAATGCCGGCGCCGAGGTTATAGCCGAACTGCTGGATGCGCGGGTGGGCGACAGCGGCATTGTCAGGGTTGTTCGGATTCCCAGAGCGGTCAACGCGCTTGAATTCCTTCTCCGTCTGAGTTCTGTTCACCCAGGACCCAGGCCGGGTGGTGAGGCAAACTCGGAGGCCGGCCAGCGCATGTCGGTTCAGCGTGTCAACGGCGCCGACGGTTTCGCTGCGGCCGCGTTCGTTGACCGGAGCGCCGGTTTCCCAGGTTTCCGACAGGTTGCCAAGGTGGCGCATATCATGCGTAAAGCCCATGTCAAGCAACCGTTCAATGTCGCCGGTTCCCCACATCACTACAGGCATAAACGGCAACGGGCGTGGGACGACGTGGTATTGGCAGGCAAGCTCCCGGGTGACCTGGACGCCCTTGTGTTCAGCCCGAATCAAAGCCTTGACATCATAGCTGCCAGGCTTCAAGGTGACATCGACCGGCAAGGTCAAGACGTGGCTTTCCCGAGGCTGCAAGGACGACAGGTTAACCGGCGTCTCGCGCCCCAGAATGGTGACAGTGCCAACAATCCCGGTCACGGGATAACTGGTGTCATTGTTGATCTTGAACTGGAGGCCAGCGTTTTTTTCGAAACGGCGGAACACCGTCCGATCCGGCATGATCACGAACTCCAGCTGGCCATCATAGCATTCCCGCAGCCCATTGATGAGCCTGACCTGGTCGATCACCCCTGGGAAACTGGCGTAAATGCTGCCGACCCGGTCGCCGATGATCAGAGGATGCTTGCCGCGAAACACAGGGCCGCGGCCCTCAAAGGCAGCCCGGCAAATCATTTCGCCATCCAGAAAAATCCGGACGACGCCAGCTCCGTCGTAGGAAAAGGCCGCGTGATACCACTGCTCAGGTACGATCTCTATCGGCTGGGAGCGCGCCCAGACCGAGTCCTTCTCAAAGCCAAGAGAGACCGTAAACACGTACCGGTCTTCGCCCGACTTCGCCAAATAGAACATGTAATCGCCGTTGGCATCGACTGTATCTCGTGTGTAATTAAAGTATTTCTTGTCAACCAGGTAGGCGACTTTGAAATTATACAGCTCAGGTGATGCCTTCATCCAAAGGTCGACGGAAAAGGCGCCAGCAGGGGAGAACTCCGGCCGGTTGCGGGCAGTCGCCCCCTGCGGCTTGTCATTGCCAGATCCGCCGCCAGTAGAGCGCAAACCGCCGCCGAAACGACCGTCAGCAGTGAATTCCGCTTGCCCACGCAGCTGCAAATCGTGCTTTTTCCCGCTGCTGTCCTTCGTTTCCTGGCCAGCGTTGAATTGCCAGCAGGCGATGACGTCGTCACCATGCAAGTCGTTACCAGTGTATTCTTTCGGAGCTGGGGCTGTCTCCTGGCCGCACACTGCGGCCACCCCAACTATTACGGCCATCAACGCCAGGTGTGTCATCGTCTGCATACGACTATCCTCCAAAATTTTTGTTTTGTGGACGCGGACAATTGTAGGCATAGTGAACGGTGGCTGCGGCATGTAGTTCAAGCGGCTCCTCGCTCCTCGCCCCTGACCAAGGACAAAGGACAAAGCCCCTAAATCTTAATGCCGTCTTTCTCCTTTTCGCTCATGACCATCTGCAGCCGGAACCCGAGGTCGGCCTTGTCCGTGGCATAGACGAGCCTGGACGCCAGCTCGACCGCCGCGATGGCGATGCGGTATTCTTCTGGCAGGCGGTGGCACCGGCCAGGATAGTTCTTGCGGAAGACGCCGGGCAGATGCGACAGCAGCAGCTCTTCAGTGACATACTCTGGATGCGCTTGCAGATACTCAGTGATGGCGACGTTGTTCGAATTGATTTCCCGGCTCAGCTTCTCAGTCAGCTCGGTCATCGGCGTCTTGGTTTCCTGGAAACGGCTGTAGAGCCAGTCCGCCTCCTGGACAGCGCGCTTCTTCAGAATCTCCTTCACCTGCTTCACCAGCACAGGCTTCACAGCCGTGAACTCTTCCTCGCTCAGCAACAAGCCGCTGATGATTTCATACGATGACGTGATGACCCCGCACTTGTTGGCCGAGGCATCCTTGACAATCCACACCCCTTGCTGCTGAATCAAGTTGCGGGCGCCAGGCGTGATGTACGAATTCGCCCCCTCGACAATCGCCCGGAAAGACGCCTTGCCATCAGGGAAGTAATCCAGCCAGTTGCCCTCGTTGATGGTGGACGGACGGCCGCCTGCAGGAATCAAGACGTCGGCATAACTGGTCAGGTTGTGCTGGAAAATCAGCATGAACTCGTTCTGCGAAATCAAATTATCCTCCAGCTTGCCCTGACGCCGCACCACTTGCCGATGGAACACATCGTCGCCCTTCCGGACAGGCTTGGAAAACACCATCATCGCCCCTTCGCCGCGCAGCTTTTCGGGGTCAAAGCTGTCGAGATTGGCCTTGAACAACAGCCGCCGCAGCTCGTCGTGATCCAGGCCGTCCGGGTCGTAGGCCGCAGCTGGCCCGTCAGTCACGGCGGTCAGTCGCAGGCCAGGATAGACGGGCTTGCCCTCCGCGTCCAGAGCCAGCAGCAGCTTCATTTCATTGCCGGCCACGTCACCGCCGGGGCCGCCAGCGATCTTGATCGAAAAGTCATCCTTTTCCGGATGGATGCCCAGCTCTGACAGCGTCTTCAGCAGGTACTGGTGTACGCCATAGCTGGTGACGCCGTACTCCTTGTGGTTGATGCCAGCGCCGGGCTTGCCGGAAATAAAGCCGGAACCAAGAGTATAGCCGACTTTCTTTGCATACTCGGCTATCCATGCGATCATGGGATCGAACATGTTCTCGTCAGGACCAAGCTCAATGATCTCGCGCGTCCCAAGGCGGTCGACAATCGCCTTGTCCTTCAGCTGCCGGTTGTCGTCATAGTTGACCAAGGACAGGAAAGCAGCGGTAAAGGCACGCTGCGCTTCCCATAATGCCGGCTTCATCATGCTGGCATCGGCCAAAGGCTCCAGCAAGGTCAGCATCTTGGCACCGCCCTCGTAAATGTCCTTGTTCTTCAAGTGCTGCGTATGAGCGAGGACAAAGACTTCCCGGTAAGCCTCGCCACGAGCAAAGTCATAACTGTCGTTCATCTCAAGCTGGTTAGCCCCGCGCTGC
>Ga0209510_1001690_pt1 | contig 24225 bp, 13 predicted proteins | sample BiotimSIPDNA_FD_185749 | JGI IMG/M metagenome (GOLD analysis project Ga0209510, IMG submission 185749) | Anaerobic biogas reactor microbial communites from Washington, USA - Biogas_R1 time_0 SIP DNA (SPAdes) (version 2) | ecosystem: Engineered > Bioreactor > Anaerobic > Unclassified | place...
TCTGGAGATCTCAGTTGGTTCACGATCATATCGGCAAATCCATCCACACGATCAGGCGATTCGACATGGCTGAGGTTTAGCACATTCATACTGACAACTGAGAGCTGAGAGGGCTTTAATTCCCCCAAGAAACTCACATTCCTGATGTTTTCAACCTGACCCTTAGGTTCGAAAACCAGCTTCTCAGTCGGTTGAATGCGATAATTACCAAAATCGTAATCCACGACCCCGATGATCGGCTGGGTAAACAAATCCCCCACCATGATTTCAGGCATGCGAATAAATTTGTCGTCCAGCATCAGTCTCTCGGGGTTAGGATCATCTTCACTCAGCAATAGCACTCCGAAAGGGCTCAATCCGGTTGCGTGCTTGCCCCCATCAGCCACCACCACAACTTCGTTGTAAGAGTTGATAGAACTGACTGCGATGGCATTATTTATTTGCACGCGCATGCCCTCAAGGCTCTCAAACAAGTCCATGCCATCTTCATCAGGATCAAACAGAGCATCGCCTTGACCAACATTGCCATTTACGTCGTTCTCGATAATTTGGTTAGGAATCGGCCGTCCGCCGTCACCGAGCAAAACCGGAGCTGGCAGGGGGTTCTCATTAGTCAGTACTTTAACTTCGCTGGTCCGCAAGCTGGTGATCGTCAAAGAATTTTCACCCAAACCTGCCGGGTTATATTCCCTGATATTCCCTGTCTCGACGATCACCTCATCTCCAACTTTAACTGAAACAAAAGTTAGCAGGTCAACATATATGCCTTCAGAAGTCGCCGGATCACCATCATCTTCAGCCGCTTGCATGTAGAACCCACCACCATCAACGGCGGTAACGATCCCTGTTACACAGCGCACTTCTTTTCCATCATAAGGTGAACGGTGACCAGCTCCCTGAATCTGGCCAATCGACAATTGCGCATCCTGACAGGAGCCAGACTGATTGGTGACAGAGGTTAGGGGGAAGGTGATACAGCTTGTCAGCATGATGCAACTAAGAACTAATGAGCAGATGTTTAATAAATTTCGAATTTTCATAGCCATTCCATAGATTGAGTAGGTTTATTCTACTGCATCAATAACAGTTTCGCTTTGGCTAAGCGATATTAATGGTTTAGAATAGCGGCATGGAGATACAAGCCGCAATATCTAAAATTGACCGCTACTCGTCTACCGAGCAAGGAAACAAAGTTGAGATCATAGAACGACCTAACGGCGGCATATCAATCGTCATGGGCGAAGGCAAATTAGCTGGCAGTCGTTCGCAAGACGTGACCATGAAAGCTGTGCATGCAGTTTTGAATATGATCGCCGAGGGAGTTCAGGATGGTGCTTCTTCCCGCATGGTGTTACGACGCATCCATGATGAGCACCAGCAAAGCGCCGACGTAAAGATTTCAGTGATTTCTTGTGACCTGTTGTCCAAAACCATCGTGATCACTAAAAACAACCCAACACCGGTTCTCACTTATTTTGAGGGTGAGAGTCGATTTCTGCCCCTTGGTGGCTCCGATCCCTACGATCCGGTCGTTTTTCAGTTTGACCTGGGTATCGGTCGGACCTATGTGCTTGTCTCAGAAGGTGTTGAGAATGCTGGTGCCTTTAGCAACGACAAGATCAATCTGCGCACCGCTCTCACCTCAATTTACGAAGACCACAACGACGAACCTTCAGTTCAGAATGTTGCCGATTATTTGTTGAAGCAAGCAATCGGTCACGATAATGGCAGACCACGTGACGACATGACCGTGGTGGTTTTAAAAGTCTCAACAGCGACAGTTAAAGATATTCGCAGGGAGTACGTTTACTTCCCTATTAAAAAAGATATAGATTGAGGAGAGATAAATGCGAGAAGATGTTGTTTTGATTACAGGCGCGAATGGAGAAATTGGTCATGGCTTAATTGACTATCTTTTCGAACACGGTAACAAAATCGTTGCGATCGACCTGAACCCGCTCGACAAAGATCTGCGCCCAAAGGTTTCCCACCACATGGTCGGGGATATTTTGGACCAATTGCTTCTCGGTCGGCTGGTGGTCGAATATAAAATCAGAACGATCTATCACCTCGCTTCAATTCTCTCAACAAAAGCTGAATACAACCCCGAAACCGCCCACAAAATTAACGTGGAAGGCACACTAAACCTGCTGCGGCTGGCAGTGGAACAATCAAAATGGCAGGGCGAACCGGTCAAGTTCATCTACCCGAGTTCCATTGCTGCCTATGGCTTGCCTTCCGTTGAAGAGAAAATGCTTGCCGGCAAAGTGCGCGAAGATCAATACACCGCGCCCACCACGATGTACGGCTGCAACAAGCTTTACTGCGAAAACCTGGGGCGCTACTACAGTAAGTTTTACCGGCAGCTGGCGTCAGACTATGACCCCACGATTTCTGTGGATTTTCGCGCATTGCGGTTTCCGGGACTAATTAGCGCCCAGACCATCCCCACCGGCGGCACCAGCGACTATGGTCCTGAAATGCTGCATGCTGCTGCCAAGGGTGTGGAATATAACTGCTTTGTGCGCCCTGATGCGGTCTTACCATTCATGGTTATGCCCGACGCGATCAAATCGCTGATCATGCTCGAGGAAGCAGATCGCGAAAAAATTAACCAGGATGTTTATAACGTCACCAGTTTTAATCCAACCGCCAAGGAAATCTACGATATCACCATCGCCGCGTTTCCGAACGCTACAATCCATTTTGATCCCGATACGAAACGCCAGGGCATCGTGGATACCTGGCCGGCGGATACCGATGATTCTGCTGCCCGCGAAGATTGGGGCTGGCAGCCTGATTACGACCAGGTAAGGGCTTTTGAAGAATACCTGATCCCATCAATCAGAAAGCAGTATAGTTAATACAGGAATATAGAAGAAGGATACAATGCCGATTTATGAATACAGCTGCCACGATTGTGGTCAGAAGTTTGAACTTATGCGCACTTTCTCCCAAGCTGATACCGAGACAAGCTGTCAAAATTGCGGATCGACACAAGTGAGGCGTTTGCCTTCATTGGTGAACGCCTTTAGCGACAGCGGCAGCCTGACCGGCGGCAGCCATTGCGGTTCATGCGCGTCAAATGATTGCTCCAGCTGCGGATCTTAACTGATGTACCAGGAATATTACCAGGGGAAAACTGCCCTGATTACAGGGGGTTCCAGCGGAATTGGCTTCGCGCTTGCTGATGCGCTTTCCGATATTGGCGCAGAATTGGTTTTGCTGGCAAGGGACTATGAAAATCTCGAAATCGCCAAAACCGCGCTCCAAAAAAAGCACCCGCAGGCTAAGGTTAATATCGTCTCTGCGGATGTCACCGACGGTGATTCACTTTCAAAGTTTTATGAGAAATTCCTGGGCAATCATGAAGCTCCAGATTTCCTGTTTAATTGCGCCGGGGTTAGCAGACCAGGTTATGTTGAAGAGCTACCGCTTAGTGTGTTCACCTGGACAATGGACATCGACTATCACGGTACGGTCAACATTGTGAAATTGCTTTTGCCAGGGATGCTCGAACGCGGTTCGGGTCATATTGTCAATGTCTCTTCCATCGCAGGCGTTGTCGGACTGTTTGGCTACACCGCCTATTGCGGCGCGAAGTTTGCCGTCAAGGGCTTCAGTGATGCCCTGCGGTCAGAATTGAAACCGAAGGGCATCAAAGTATCCGTGCTCTACCCTCCTGATACCGACACCCCGCAGCTCGCCTGGGAAAATCAGTACAAACCAGCCGAAACCAGTGCGATTACTGGTGCGTCGAAACCAATAAGCCCTGAATTTGTGGCACACTGCACCTTGAAAGAAGCAGCAAGGGGAAAATATGCGATCGTGCCTGGATTCGATGCCAAGCTGATGTATTTTGCGTCAACCCGTTTGGGTGATTGGATCTATCCGATTATGGATCTGATGGTACGCTCAGCCTCGAAAAAGAAGTCAACAACCTAAGTATCGATGTACATCACCCAGACCCTTTCAAATTGGCTAACCGAGCGTGAGTTTTCAGAAAACGTTGTTTTTCACCAGGTATCTACACCCCGCCAGGCAGTTTTTGAGCCTTTCCCCGTGGAAATTCAGCCGGCATTACAGCAAGCGCTCAATTTGCGGGGAATTACTGCGCTTTATTCCCACCAGGCTGAAGCTTTCAGGCACGTGCAAAACGGCGAAAACCTGGTAATCTCAACCGGAACTTCCAGCGGAAAGAGTCTTTGTTACAGTATTCCGATTCTGAACCAGCAAATTGTTCAGCTAGGCGCGACTGCATTGCTGTTGTTTCCAACCAAAGCTCTTACGAACGACCAGCATAAGTTTTTCGCGGATATAGGGGCTTTATTGCCTGGCGACAAGTTCAAACCTGCTGTTTACGATGGCGATACTCCCAGCCATCAGCGTTCGCCTATACGCAAATCAGCGACAATTTTGATGACAAACCCAGACATGCTGCACCAAGGCATTCTGCCGCATCACACCAACTGGGCTCGCTTCTTCTCTAACCTTCGCTATGTGGTCATCGATGAAATGCACATTTACCGTGGTGTTTTTGGCTCACATTTTGCCAACGTGCTCCGCAGATTGAAGCGCATTTGCGCTTTTTACAACTCCTACCCGCAATTTATTCTCACTTCAGCCACAATCGGCAATCCGGTAGAACTGGCGGCTGCGCTGGTTGAACAAAAAGTACATCTGATCGAACAAGACGGCTCACCGAAGGGTCTCGCACATTTCATATTATATAACCCTCCTTTCGTCGACGAGAAACTGGGTATCCGTAAGAGCAGCATCGATTTTGGTGTGATCTTTTCGCAGAAATTAATCAATGCAGAGCACCAATCACTAATTTTTGCCCGCACACGGCGGACAGTCGAGATGCTGCTGACCTACCTGCGCGGTCGTTTGCCTTTGGCTGAACGCGAAAGTGTGCGCGGTTACCGCAGTGGTTACCTCAAAGCTGAACGCCGCGAAATTGAGCAAGGCTTGAAAACTGGCACACTTAAGGCAGTTTTCTCCACCTCAGCCCTCGAGCTGGGCGTGGACATCGGTGACCTGGATGCCGTAATTCTTGTCGGCTTTCCCGGTACGATTGCCACCGCGCGACAGCGTATTGGCAGAGCCGGTCGCAAACAACAGCCAGCACTGTCAATCATGGTGGCGACCAACGAGGCTATGGACCAATACCTGGCAGCCCACCCCGAATACCTGGTCGACCAAAATCCCGAACAAGCATTAATAGACCCTCAAAACCTGGTAATTTTGCTGCAGCATATTGGCTGCGCGGCTTTCGAGCTGCCTTTTTCAAACAGCGAGGGTTTTGGTTCCATGAGCCCGGAAGCCCTCTCCCGCTTCCTGGACCTGCTTGAACAATCAGGGTCGATCACCCGTCAGGGCGTTGACTATTATTGGTTGGCAGACAAATATCCGGCGGCGGAAGTATCGCTTCGCTCGTCCACTCCGGATGTTGTCAGCCTTAATTTGATCGATAATGGCGGGCAGAAAAAGCTGATTGGGCAAGTGGATGCTAACGCCGCCCGCTGGTTTGTGCACAAGGATGCCGTTTATCTGCATGATGCAGAAATGTACGAGGTGCTGGAGCTGGACCTGGAAGAAGGTGTTTGTCTGCTCAAACCCAGCCAGTCTGAGTATTACACCATTCCGGTAATAAACACCCGCATTATTGATTATGAACTGACCTCTTCGGTTGGCTATACGAATTTCTCTGCAAACTATGGCAGTCTCGACCTGGAAATTTTAATTGACACTTACCAGAAGAAACGCTGGATGACCAACGAACTTCTCGGGGTTGGACCGATCGATCTGCCTCCACAAAATTTGCACACAACCGGATTCTGGCTTGGCTTTTCGCCTCAATATATCAGCGCTTTGCGATCGCAAAATTTATGGGGTGCGGACCCGAATAACTACGGAGCTGAATGGAACCGCCTCCGTGAAAAAATTATGTTACGTGATGGTAACACCTGCCGTGGCTGCGGAAAGCCCTTCGCTTCTTCAAATCTGCATATACATCATATTCAGCCTTTCCGAACCTTCTCTGACCCCGCGAAGGCTAACCAGGCTTCCAACCTGGTAAGTCTTTGCGCTGCCTGTCATCATAAAGCCGAGCAGAGCGTAAAGGTTCGCAGCGGTCTTGCAGCAGCAGCCTACGCGCTGCGCAGTATTGCGCCGCTGCTGATCATGTGTGATCGCGAAGATATTTCGCTGCTTACTGAAAACCGCTCAATACTCAATGACGGTAATCCTGCGATATTGGTCTACGACAATATCCCCGGTGGGATCGGATTATCACGAAAACTTTTTGACCTGCGGGCTTCCTGGATCGAGCGAGCGGTCGAGATGATCCAGGGTTGCGGTTGTGAATCTGGCTGCCCAGCCTGTGTTGGTCCTGTTGGTGAACCCGGCTATGGCGGCAAGGCGGAAGCACTGGCATTATTAAAGGATCTCGGAAATGGATAATTGGAATGACCTTTCTGAGCAGCTTAAGAAGCTCGGCGTTCGTTTTGGCAAAGATAAGCCGCTGCTGGCTACAGCAAAAAAGAAAATCCCGATCGAATCGCTGGTCGATGGTCACGAATTTGACACCATTTTCGGCAAGATATTTTCCTCTACGCGCAATTACTCTAAAAGTCACAAGCATGGGGTTGCCCCGCTAAAACCCTTCAGCCGGTATCAGGTTTTGTGCGATTGGGCGCAAGCCAGTCATCTGGCAGATGTCGATATCGAGGATTTTGTCTTCCTGGATACAGAAACCACCGGTCTCTCCGGCGGAACCGGCACGATTCCCTTCATGATCGGCGCAGCAAGGTTTATCGACGATAATTTTGTGCTCGAGCAGTTATTTCTACGCAATCCTTCGGAAGAAAAGGCACAGCTTACCGCATTGACACAATTTGTCGATGGCGCGAAAGCTGTGGTCAGTTACAACGGAAAATCATTCGACCTTCCGATCATCAACACGCGCTATATCCTCAACCGCCTCGGCAACCCATTTGATGGGATCGATCATATCGACCTGCTACACATTACCCGACGGGTTTGGAAACGCCGCTTGAAGCAATGTAACCTTGGGAACATCGAAAAAGAGATCCTCGAGTTCTACCGAACCAACGAAGACATTCCTGGTTACCTGGTACCTGAGTTTTATCGCAATTACATCGTTGACGGAGACGCCAGCCACATCGCGAAGATTTTTTACCACAACGAGATAGACGTAGTCAGCCTCTCTGCCTTGTTTTCGACCCTGGCGGCTATCCTTGAAGACCCCATCTCGGATAAACTGTCTCACGCAGAAGACATTTATTCAATTGGTCGCTTGATGGAGAGCCTGGATCGCGAAGTGCTTGCAGAAAGACTATACGCATCTACGCATTTATCTGCAGCCAACAGCGCGGAAACTGTGCTTTCTTTGCTTTCCAGGTCGCGAATATACAAGCGGAAACGAGAATATTCCGAGGCTGTTCGCCTTTGGCAGCAAGCTTTCGAACTTGGTTCTGAAGAGGCGGCGCTGGAGTTGGCAAAGTACTACGAGCACACTGCCAAAGATTATTCGAAAGCTCTGGAGTATACCGATTTTTTGCTCGAAAGAATAACAGACCAAAAGTACGAGGCAAATCAGGCGCATCGCAGACAGCGTTTACTGAAAAAAAAGACCCTCAAATAAACACAAATTCCACAAATATTGTCTGTGGCAGTGAATTTGTCCGAAAATTACAACAATTAATTTCAATTTTGTTGTAAAATAAGACCTGTAAGCAGCCATGGTTTCAAATAATACAAAATAACTAGTCTTTTGAGAAATGGCTTGACGGTTTCGAGTAGCGGTAGGTATAATAATTGTTATTATGCCCTCTCGATAAGTTCTAAGGTGAGTTGAAGAAATTTGTCAAAAATAAACCTAAGCAAACTATCTCTACCCTATTTCTGCTGCGCTTTTTGCGTGCTATTTTCCACACCAAATACACCAATTCTCACGATGGGAGGTGACAAAACAAAACAATAAAACTCGCCGTAAGAATGTTTTAGACAAGTTCTATATTTTAAATCTAATAAAGGAAGTGACATGAAAAGTAAAACAATACTGAAAGTCCTCGCAATAGTTTTGGCACTGACGATGCTCATCGGCTACGTCCCAGCCCCAGTAGCTGCGAAGACTGCCGTCGCGCAGCAAATCGTGACGGTTGAGGATGCCGTTCAGGCTGAGATGGATTTGAACGGCGTAGCAACTTATTGGGTCGAATTCGAAAACTCAGCCGACCTCTCCACTGCATACTCGATGGATTGGAGTGAGCGCGGCTGGTTTGTTTATGAGACCCTGACAGCACAAGCTGATAGAACCCAGAAAGATACCAAAACCTACCTGGAGAGCGTCGGGATCGAGTATCAGTCTTTCTGGATCGCAAACCGTATCCTGGTTAAGCAATCCAATCAGGCGGTCTTATCAGCCATTCAAGGGTTACCCTTTGTCACAGCAATCAGCGCTCAAAAAGAATATATCCTCTACGAACCCGAGAAAGTTGAAGTCACCGAGGAAGCCAAAGCTATCGAGCCCAATCTCACTCAAGTACAGGCTCCTGCAGCATGGGAACTCGGCTTTGATGGCGACGGATTCGTGGTCGCCAACATCGATACCGGTGTTCGCTACTCTCACCAGGCTTTGGTCGGTTCTTATCGCGGAAACAATGGCGATGGCACCTTCGATCATAATTACAACTGGTACAACCCCTACACTGCTTCGGATGTTGTTCCCCGGGATGGAAATGGTCACGGCACCCACACCATGGGCACCATGGTCGGTGACGACGGCGGCGCGAACCAGATTGGTATCGCTCCCGGCGCTCAGTGGATGGCCTGCGCAGGCTGCCCCGATGGTAGCTGCTATGATTCCTCACTGCTTGGCTGTGGTCAATGGATTGCTGCACCAACCGATTTGACCGGTGCTAATCCCAACCCGGACATGCGCCCGAACGCGGTTAACAACTCCTGGGGCGATTGTGGTCGAACCTACGACAACTGGTACGAAGATGTCATCGATGGCTGGCACGCGGCTGGTGTTTATCCCGTTTTCTCAAATGGTAACAACTCCAATTGCGGCTATTCTGCTCCTCCTGGACTCAACACGGTTGGTAACCCTGCTCGTTCTGGCGATGTAACTGGTGTTGGAGCCTCCGGGCGCAATAACGGTCAATACGCCACTTTCTCCAACTGGGGTCCCACTGACAACCCTGACACCGTCAACCCAGTTGATGGTTTTGATATGCTGAAACCCCAGGTAATTGCTCCTGGTGACAACATTCGCTCCTCAGTACCAGGCAGCGACAGCGCTTATCAGGCTGGCTGGAGCGGTACATCAATGTCAGCTCCGCACGTGACCGGTCTGGTCGCCATGATCTGGCAGGCAGCTCCCTGTCTGATCGGCGATTATGCCGCAACTGAAACGCTCATAGAAAGCACAGCCACTCAAATCATCTATGACGACGGTTCACCGCTAACTCCCACAAATTATCCGAACTTTGCAACTGGATGGGGTGAAATCAACGCCCTGGCAGCTGTAGAGTTGGCTTCCTCCATGTGCGGCGACAGCACCCTGATGGGTACCGTTACTGATACCGATGACGATCCAATTGCTGGCGCCAAGGTTGTGATCACCGGTGAAGACCCGATCAACAACCGCACGCTTTATACCAACGCTGCTGGTGTCTACTCTGTTAAGGTCAACCCAGACACCTATGACATGGTTGCTTCAGCATTTGGTTATTCAACCGAAACTGAACTTGATGTCGTTGTTGAGGATGAAGAAACTGTCATCGTCGACTTCGTACTCGAAGCAGTTCCCAGCACGATCATCAGCGGTACGGTAACAGACGGCGGTATTGAAGGGACCACTGACCTGCATGGTTATCCCCTTTATGCCAAGCTGACTTTCACCACTGGTGGAAATTCCCTCGATGTTTATACCGATCCCTTCACTGGTGAATACTCAACCACCATCCTGAGCTCCAGCGACTATACGGTCAAGGTTTTCAGCCTGGTTGGCGATTACTCACCTTACGAAGACGATCTCTTTATAACCACCGATACTTACACTTATGATGTCGAACTGATGGTTCCCGAACTGGCTTGTGGAACTCCTGGCTACGGCGTAAACGGTGTCATCGAAGGGTTTGAAAGCGGTGCACTGCCCGCTGGCTGGGCTAACGTCGACTATGCCGGAACAGGTCAGGTCTGGATTTTCCATGATCCATTGAGTCGCGGCAATCTCACGGGTGGAACCGGCGGTTTTGCTACCGTTGACTCCGATTGGTATGGATCCTCAGGCTCGCAATTGACCGGTCTGCAGACCCCTGTCATGGACTTTTCAGCTGCTCCTGCCGTTTCGCTCGAGTTTGACAGCTACATGTACTATTCATCTTTTTATCCCCAATTTGCTGATGTTCGCTATTCGACCGATGGCGGGGCTACCTGGACCGTTGCATACTCAATCCCCTTAGTAACCCAGGCTCTGCATGTGACCCTTGATCTCACCGACGAATTAGCCGGTGAATCTCAGGTAAGCATCGAGTTCCTTTTTGAAGGCGCCTGGTCATGGTACTGGCAGATTGATAATGTCTCTGTTGGCGACCCGACCTGTTTGATTCGTCCTGGTGGCGCTGTGGCTGGTTATGTCTACGATGCCAACGAAATCGACACCAAACTGATGGGCGCCAAGGTGGAAACCGAACTGAATTCAGCCGTAACCGCACCCTTCGTTGATGAAGCTGGCAACGGTCTCTACTGGTTCTTCGAAACTTTCGAGGACGAGACCGAATCAGTCGATTTCACCATCAGCAAAAATCTCTATGAAACCAAAAACGAAACCCACACCCTCGTTGAGGATGAAATAACGCAAGTGGACTTTGAACTTGGTGCCGGGCACATCATCGCCGATCCCGTGGAACTTGAAATGACCATGGACCTGGGCGACCCGGATGAGACTCAAATCTTAACCCTCGAAAATGACGGCTCTGGCGCCGCATCCTTCACAATCTCCGAAAAAGACCTGGGCTTCGATCCACTTCGGATCAGCATCCCCGCTTTCACCGGAGAACTTGAAAAGAGCAACGTACCTCAGTCCATTTACCGTGATCCAAACGCTTCGGCAACCCTGGGCAAATTCTCGCTCAATTCAAATGCCGAAACTTTGGGCATCAAACAGGCTCCTCCGGCGTTTGGTGTCGACTTACTCAACGAGAATCTCTATCGTTGGGACGACCTTACAATCCCTGGCGCTGCTACCCTTGTCGGCACACCAACTTCAGGCGCGACCGCTCTATTCGCTGGCGATTTCATGGGCAACGATTTTGATACGCTCTATGCCATTAGCTACGATACCAATGGTCTTTATGCCATCGATACCGCCACCGCAGCAGCAACCCTCATCGGAACCACAACTCCTCCCACCGGCACTTTTAGTGGTTTGACTGGTGCCGGAGGCGTGATGTACGGTGTGACGACTGAATGCAACGTTGCTTCCACATTGGTGACGGTCGATCTTGACACTGCGGCAGTAACCACTATTGGTCAGCTCACCAACTCAACCTGTATGATTGATATCGCTTACGTTCCATCAGAAGACGCTATTTATGGTGTCGACCTGGTCACGAACGCACTGCACCGCATCAATGTCGATACTGGTGCCGACATTATCGTCGGTCAGCTCGGTGTTGATCCCAACTATGCCCAGGGCATGGACTACGACGAAGATAACGAGATCCTCTACTGGGCTTCTTATCACACTGCTCCTGAACTGCGCGTCATCGATATCACCACCGGCGCTTCAACTTCAATTGGCGCCTTCACCCTCGGTGAAGTTGACTCCTACTCCATCGCTGCTGGCGGTGGTCCCATGGACCGCCTGCCCTGGCTCGAAGAAGAACCTCTTGAAGGTGACATCGATGCTGGAGAAGAAGCTGAGATTACACTCACCTACAGCGTTGATGGTATTGGACAGCCCGGAGATTACTTGGGTGAGCTGATTGTCAAGACAAATACCCCCTACCCCAACCTGGTCATTCCGGTGACCCTGCATGTTCTCCGTCCTGCAAACTATGGCAGCATCAAGGGTGATGTATACGCATTAGAACAGTGCGACATCAACCCCGAGCTCGCTGAAGATGTTATGGTCAAGTTCTATCAGGATGGTACGGTCAAATACAGCACGATGACCGACGATAACGGTCACTATAGCTATGCAATGCCTGCTGGTACTTACGACGTAGAATTCGTCCTGGCTGGCTATGTTGAACAGCTGGTAGAAGGCGTGGTCCTCGCGGCAGGCGCTGATGTCGAACTAGACGATATCACGCTGCGGCTCGATGCCCCCTGTCTTATCGTTGATCCGGTAGCGCTTTATGAAGAAATGTACCCCGGTCAGACTTCTACTCAGATCCTGACCTTCACCAATTTTGGCGCGAAAGAAGCTGTCTTTGAAATTACTGAACGACCCGGCTCAGGACCAATCCCGTTTGCGGATAACCTGGTTCTGGATCCTGGTTTTGAAGCCTACACACCAAACCCCTTCTGGGATGAATATTCAGCCACATATGGCACCCCACTCTGTACTGCTGACGACTGCGGCACCGGTACAGGAACCGGGGCTCACTCAGGTTCGGTCTGGACATGGCTCGGTGGCTCAGCAGCCGGTGACACCGGTTACGTGTCGCAGGATGTCGAAATCCCAACTGGTATCGCAACCATGAATTTCTGGGTCGAACAGTATGTCTGTGGTTCTGCTGGCGCATCCAACTATTTGGCACTCCAGTTCGACGGTGAAGAGGTTTGGCGCACAGATGGGCTTGACCCAGCATGTGGCGTTTTTGGTTACCGCGAGATCGAGGTAGACGTCTCCGACTTTGCTGACGGAAATTCCCACGAGATCAAGTTCTATTCGGTCACTGTTGGCGATGGTAACTTCTTCGTTGATGATGTTGTACTTACCGTTGAAGAAAGTGGTACCCCTGGCGATATCCCCTGGCTGACCGTTGACCCGATGGCTGGCGTGATCTTGCCTGATGGCGATTCCGTTGAAATCACGATCGATTTCGACTCCACCGGTCTGCTCTGGGGCGACTACTTCGCAGCCCTTCGGGTCTTAAACGATCCTGACCCGAGGTTCGATATCCCTGTACAGTTGCGCGTCATCGATTGGGATTGGCAATTCTTGCCCATGATCCTGATGAAATGGCCGCTTCCCTAAAACATTAATTCAATCAACCTGGAAGTCCCCCGAAAAGGGACTTCCAGGAGAGACGGATTTGTAAACTGAAATGTTGAAAACACTCTTATCGAAAACACCGGAAACACAACGGCATGTTGTGCCGGTAATCATTCGGAACGATGGAGGTGAAAACCGAATTTCAGCCTATGAAAACGAATTGTTTTTTGTAGTCCCAAACCAATTTAATTTTAAAAAGGAAGTGACATGAAAAGTAAAACAATACAAAAAGTCCTCGCAGTAGTGCTTGTCCTGGGTTTGCTTATCGGCTATATCCCGGCAACGGTCACTGCGCAGACTGATATCACAGATGCTGTGCCTAACCAGCCTTATAGCATCCCTGCCTTCACTGGCGAGCTTGAGCGCAGTGGAGAGCCTAAGACCACGGCGGCAGCGCCCCGGACAGAAGCTTCGGGTGCTTCCGGTGGTATTGTCCTCAATGAAAATGCCGCGCAATACGGCATCACCGCTGCACCCCCGGCTTACGGTGTCGAAGTATATCCAAGTGAACAGTTGTACCTTTGGCCCGATGCCTCTGTTCCCGGAACAGCCACCCTGGTCGGCACTCCGTCAGCCACCTCCTTGTTTGCCGGTGATTTCATGGGTGCGGATTTCAGCAAACTGTACGCAGTTAGTTATGATAACAATGGACTGTACTCGGTAGATACAGCCACTGCCGTATCAACACTGATTGGCACAACCACCCCACCCACCGGCGCCACATTTGGTGGCTTGGCTGGCGCTGATGGCATCATGTATGGTATTGCCACAAACTGTAACGTCTCCTCTACTTTGGTTACAGTTAACCTGGCAACTGCCGCAACTACAACCATTGGGTTGTTGCCCAATGCGACCTGTATCATTGACATTGCCTACGTGCCCTCAACAGGAATGCTTTACGGTGTCGATCTTGTTACTGCCTCACTGTATAAGATCGACCCTGCTACTGGTATTGACACAGTCGTCGGCTCACTTGGTATCAGCCCCAACTATGCCCAGGGCATGGACTATGACGAGGTCAATGAAGTCCTCTACTGGGCATCTTATACCGATTCTTCTGCCCTGCGTATCATCGACATCAACACCGGCGCATCAGCTTTGGTCGGTACTTTCGTTCAGGATGAAATAGATGCCTTTTCAATCGCAGCAGCAGCCGCAACTGGTGATTATGAAATCAATGGAACCGTAACCGCTGTTGGCGGCGCTCCAATCGAGGGCGCCAATGTCCTGGTTACAGGCGGTACGACCCCCCGTTCATTGACCACCGACGAATTCGGTGAATACAGTTTAATGGTGGATGCGGGTGAATACACCCTGACTGCCAGCAAAGCCGGCTACCTGCCCGAAACCAAGACTGCTACCGTCACTGAAGGCGCGACAGCGCCGATCGTGGTCGACTTCGAACTCGAAGTTCTGCCCGACATCCTCGTGACTGGTGCGGTTTACGACGGTGGAATGTTTGAAGGACCTGCTCATGGCTACCCGTTATACGCCAGGATGACCTTCACTCAGACCGGCTTTGAAGAAGTTATCTATACAGACCCCTTCACCGGTGAGTACGAACTCACCCTGTCCAACGGTCAGGAATATAATCTAAAGATCGAAGCGATGGTTGGTGGTTACGAGGTCCTTAACACTACTATCACTCCCACCGGAGCGATTGCTTTTGAACAGGATTTCTACTTGTACATCGACATTGGTGCCTGTAATGCTCCTGGATATTCTCCCGACTACAAATACTACTTCGATTTTGAAAACAGCGACGGCGGCTTCGTCTCCAGTGGTACCAACTCCTCATGGGCATGGGGTACCATCACGAGCGGTCCAGGTACCGGACATAGCGGTACAAAGGGAATTGCCACCAATCTCGCAGGAAGCTATAACGCCAGCGAGCTTTCTTATATGACCTCTCCTGTCATGGATCTCACAAGTTTTGGCACCGCATCGCCAATCATCCAATGGTGGGACTGGAAATATTTCGAAAGTGTCACGTATGACAATATTACCCTCGAAGTTACTAAAAACGGGGGTACCACCTGGACCGCAGTCTGGGGTCCTGCAGGCGGTATGAATGACACTGGTATGCCTTATAGCAAACAAACCGTTGCCCTGGATCCCACCTATAATGTTGCTAATTTCCAGTTACGCTTCAAAATGGTTAGTGACGGCTCAGTCCAATATTTAGGTGCCTATATCGATGACCTTGGTGTCGGTAAGTTCGAGATTCCTCCCGCTACCGTTATCTACGAGGAAGACTTTGAAACTGACGATGGCGGCTATATCGTCTCCATTTTCGATGACACTATTACCGAAGGTCCTGCCTCCTGGGCGTGGGGCACTCCTTCAGCCACACCTGGTCCTGGCGCTGCCCACAGCGGAACCAAAGTTTGGGCGACCAACCTGACCGGTAATTACAACAATTACGAACGCAGTCGCCTGACCTCCCCGGTTATCGACCTCTCTTCTTATGCTGGCAGCTCCATTATCTTGGACTTCTGGCAATGGATGGATACTGAAAGTAATACTTACGACTGGGGCGCCGTTGAAGTAAGCAAGGACGGCGGTGGGACATGGACGACCGTGTATGAGAAATTCGGCGATATCATGCCGTGGACTTTCAAGGAAATCGTCCTTGATCCTTCCTATGCGGTCGAAAACTTCCAAATGCGTTTCTATCTGCGCACTGATGTCAGCGGTGAGTATCCTGGTTGGTATATCGATGACATCAGGCTATCTTACAGCGCTCCATATACTATCGGTCTCGACTGTAATGCGACCCCTGGCGGCGTCGTCGCTGGTTATGTCTACGACGGGATGGTAGAAGACACCTTGCTCTATGGTGCTAAAGTAGCATCAGAAGAAAGCTCGGCTTTGACCCAGGAAGAATCCGGACACCCGGCTTCAGACGGTCTTTACTGGCTCTTCCAGCCCTTCCTTGATTACGGAACTGACGCCGCGCCCATTGCCGATATCCAGAGCCTTTCTGGTAGTTTCCTCGAGTTCTATCCTGTAATCGGTGGAGACGAAGATTACACTCCTGGCGAGCCTGGCACCTTCTGTTTCAAATCAGAAAGCTTTACCTCTGACTGGGAATATTTGTACGCAGATTTCCTTAAATTCCCCACTAACTGGACAATTTCAAGCGTTGCCAAGGCTGGAACGCCATTCTGTACCAACGGCGGTACTGTAAGCGCAACCTTCAGCTGGCTGTTTGAAACATCGCCATATGAGGTCAAGGTTTCAAACACAAGGACGCATTCCTCAACTGATCATTGTACAACCTATTTCTGTGTGGATGCTACTCCTGGAGCTGGAGCTGGCGATGCCTTAGTCTCATGGTACTATGATGGCGATGGCTTTGGAGACCCGCCGAACCATCCCTGTAGCGACGATGTTTACACTCCCGGGTCAATGGCTAGCGAACCCTGCGATGAGCACATCCATCCTCAAGCCAGCATTCCTTTGGGGGCATATTCTGAAGAAATCCTCTTCACTGCCTCAATGGAAAATTATGAGAGCTTAACCGAGGCTGTCCGCGTAATGCCAGGCGAGATCGTTCAAAAAGACTGGGAACTCTCAGCAGGAATGATCGTTGCTGATCCTTTGGCTCTTGAACGAACCCTTGCTCTCTTCGATGATCCTGAAACTACGATCCTCACACTTGAGAACATCGGTGGCACGGATGCAGGTTTCACAATCGAAGAAAAGAACGTAGGCTTCCAGCCCTATCACATTCCTCCTTTCAATGGTGAACTGGAAAGCGCAAAAGACGTTGTTGCCACAGCGGATACTTCAGCGAGCACCTTCGGCACTAACCTTCAACTTCAGGCTGCCAGTGATTCAATTCTGCAGCTCGAAGGCGGTCCGATGGCTTATGTCGTCGAAGTCCGCTCCAACGATAAGTTGTTCCGAATCCCTGATATTACAGTTCCCGGAACCTGGGAAGCTGTTGCTTCGGCAGGCACCTATTATGCAGGTGACTTCCTGAAAGACGACTACTCCCAGATCTATGCGATTACTGATACCGACGTCTTCCATTCAATTGACACAACGACCGGTTTGGCTACAACCATCGCGCAGCTCACTGTTCCTGGCGTTGGTGGCGGTGGTGTCCAGGGTATCGCCGGCGCTAATGGCTTCTTCTATGGAACCACTTCTAATTGTAGCAGCGGCTCTGATATCTTCACTCTCAGCCCAACTGGCGATATTAATATCATCGTCAACACCAGCATCGCCTGTGGCATTGACATTGCCTACGTCCCTGACAATGGCTTGCTCTATATTGTCGACATCATCACCGATCACCTCTACAGCGTCAACCCTAACACCGCTGAGGTTATCGACGTCGGCGCTCTCGGCTTTGATGCAGGTTATGCCCAGGGTATGGATTACGACGAAGCAAACAAGATCCTCTACTGGGCTGCTTATGGCAGCGGCGGTAACGGTCAACTCCGTGCAATCGACATGGAAACCGGTGCGTCAACCCTGGTTGGTGCTTTCCCCGGTGATAACGAATCCGACTGTCTCGCCATCGCAGCTTTCGCTGGCGGTGGTGGCGGCGGAGGCGGAGGCGCAGTTCCGTGGCTGGACGAAGATCCCATCGAGGGCGTGGTCTCTGCTTACGATTCCGCGTTTATTGATATCGAATTCAATGTCGACGGCATCGAACAACCGGGCGACTACTTTGCTGAGCTCGTGATCGACACCGACACTCCCTACGAAGTTCCTCCTATTCCAGTGACCATGCATGTCATTCGTCCGCTGAACTGGGGCAGCATCAAGGGTACAGTCTACGGTTTTGAACAATGCGATATCAACCCCACCTTGTTAGAAGAAGCTTTGATTAACTTCTATCGCGATGGTGAGCTGGTCCAATCGACTCTTACTGATGAGGATGGATACTTCAGCTGGGCGCTGCTCAACGGCACCTATGATATTGAAATCATCTACGCAGGCTACGTCACCCAAATGCTTTACGGTGTGAACCTTGGCTGGGATGAAGAAGTCGTTCTCGACGACATTTACCTCCGTCTGGATGCTGCTTGTCTGACCTACAATCCGGAATCCTTCTTCCAGGATCTCTATCCTGAGGACATGGCTGAACAGACTCTGACCTTCACCAACTTTGGTGCCAGGGAAGCTGTCTTTGAGATTATTGAAAAAGATGGCGGCGGACCTGTGCCTTTCGCAATGCCCAAGCTGGCTGATGTTGAACTGATCCTGGATGATGGTTCACTGGAGAATTCTATCGGATTGACAGCTGGTGGTGATTTCCTTTGGGCGAATCGTTTCACACCAAGCCCAGACCAGATTCCATTTACCCTTGACATGGCCCAGGTCGCTTGGAATAACACAGTTGCGGTTAGTGATAATGTCACGATCGCGGTATTTTTCGACGCAGATGGCGATCCGTCCAACGGTGCAACATATCTCGGAAAGATGGATTCAACTGTCCAGAATATCTCTGGCGCTTTTGTCAACTATGAGTTCGATGATCCAATCCAAATCACTGCACCTGGAGATGTCTTGATTGCTGTAATCAACCGCAGTGGTGCGCCTGGATACTCTGACCTTCCTGCGGCATTGGACCAGACTGGCACCCTGCATCAGAGGTCATGGATCGGATTATATTCCGGAAGTGTCCCTGAAATTCCAACGCTTCCTCCTGATAATACCTGGGCAATCATTGATACCTTAGGATTCGCGGGGAATTGGATGATCCGTGGTATGGGAACTGCCGGCGGCGGCAGCGGTGGTGACATCATCTGGCTGACCGTTGACCCGATGGCTGAGGTGGTTCTGCCAGACGGCGGCTCCGTTGATGTAACACTCACCTTCGATTCTACGGGTCTGACCTGGGGTGATTACTTCGGAGTACTTGATATCCTCAATGCTCCCGATCCTAAGATCACCATCCCGGTTCAACTGCGAGTATGGGACTTTGAACGCGTCTACATGCCATTCACTTTCACCCGCTACCCGCATCCTGCAAAACAATAACCAATCCTGATTAGACTGGAAGTCCCCCGCGGGGGACTTCCTTTTTAAATATGCGTTACCGGATGGATAAAGAGAATAAGCAAAACCAAGAGAACTTCAAGAATCAAGCAATTTTCTTACCATTCCATATCGTGGTGCTTTTTCATTCAGAACGGGCATCCTGCTTTTCCATGCTCGAGGAAGTTCTCGACCCTCAGTTATCTCCAGGAGAAATTTACCAAGCCAAAATAGCCCACTCTATAGTGGTATAATTCATCAGTTACACAGACACCCAAATAGTAAGGAGAATTCGTATGTCCGGACATTCACATTGGTCCACGATCAAACGCAAAAAAGGCGCTGCCGACGCAAAGAAAGGTGCGGTGTTCACACGCCTTGCCCGCGAGATTGCACTCGCTGCCCGCCAGGGTGGCGGCGACCCCTCCATGAACGTCAGCCTTGAGCTGGCTATCGATCGTGCCAAAGCAAGCAATATGCCCAAAGACAGTATTGAACGTGCCATTAAACGCGGCACTGGCGAAGATAAAGATGCCGCTGAACTTGAAGAAATCACCTACGAAGGCTACCTCGGCAAAGGAACAGCTGCCATTATCGAGTGTGTAACGGAAAATCGGAACCGAACCGTTGCAGATCTGCGACACATTCTATCAAAAGGAGGTGGCGACCTGGCAAGCAATGGCTCAGTTATGTGGCAGTTTGAACGCAAGGCGGTTTATTCAGTCAAATCTGACGGGCACAATTTTGACAAAGCCTTCGAAGCTGCCCTTGAAGCTGGCGCTGATGACGTCACTGAAGAGGATGGCTACATTGAAATCATCGGTGCTACCGAAACCTTCAAAGATATTCACGACAGCCTTGTTGCTGCCAGGTTACACATCGAAGACGCCGGCTTGCGTATGATTCCAAACCAGGAGGTCGAACTGGACTTCGGTGACACCATCTCGATCCTTAAGCTGATCAATAACCTTGAAGATAACGACGATGTCCAGAATGTCTATTCCAATTTGAAATTCAGTGACGAGCACGTCGAAGCGCTTGATTCGTAATGATCGTTTTGGGGGTTGATCCTGGAATTGCTGTAACCGGATATGGTTTGATTACGCTCAACCAGCTAAACGAACCAGAACTGATTACCTATGGCATCATCAACTCAACGGCTGAAGGTGACACCTCCAGCCGTTTGGTTTATCTTTACCGCGCATTGACCGATTTAATCAATGAATACAACCCGCAATATTGCGCTGTCGAGAAACTTTTTTTCCAAAAAAACCATAAAACTGCCATGGCAGTCAGTGAAGCGCGCGGGGTTATCACCCTCTGCATCGCTCAACACAGTTTACCGCTGGCTGAATACACCCCGAACGCGGTTAAGCAAGCGGTTACATCATATGGCAATGCTAGTAAGAGCCAGATCCAGGAAATGGTGAAAATCAGCCTGCGTCTCGAGGAAATCCCCAAACCGGATGACGCCGCCGATGCCCTGGCGATCGCCCTTTGCCATATTGGATACCTTCAAATGCAGCGGCTCATAGAAGACTAATGATCACCAGCACAAGCAACCCTCACATCAAAGCGATTCGCAAATTAGCCGACCCAAAAGGTCGCGCCGTCGCTGGCACATTCCTGGCGGAGGGGCTGCGGGTGGTTGGACAAGCTCTCGATTCCGATGCCGACATCCGCGAGGTGATTTTTTCTGAAGAGCTTTTGGTCAGCAATTACGGCAGAGACATCCTTAGGATTTTGACCCCAAAACCAGGGGTCGAGATAACTGAAGTAAATCGGGAAGTGTTTGAAAGCCTGGCACGCAAGGAAAAACCACAGGGAATCGCGGCGGTGATTCGGCAAAGCTGGCTGCCCCTGACTGATATCAGCGGGGTTAAGAACGGCATTTGGGTCGCTTTGGAGGCGGTGCAAAACCCGGGCAACCTGGGGACAATCTTGCGCACCTGCGACGCTGTCGGCGCGAAAGGGCTGATTTTGCTTGACCACTCCACCGATCCCTATGACCCGGCTGCGGTCAAAGCATCTATGGGCGCGATTTTTACTATTCCGGTCTTTAAGACTGATCTTGAAGGGCTCAGGCATTTCTTGCAGCAAAACCCAGCCATGTTTACCATCGGCACTTCTGACAAAGCTTATCAAGACTCTTTCGAGTATGATTACCCCAATCCGCTCTTGCTCCTGATGGGCAGCGAACGAGAAGGGCTGTCAGCCTCATATCAAGAACTCAGCCGTAAAATGCTCAGAATCCCGATGGAAGGGGAAAACGATTCCTTAAATCTTTCTGTCGCAACCGGAATTATGCTCTACCAGATTTATAATCAACACAGGAAAGTTGAAAAATCATGATCAGTTCACTCAACGGAATCATCAGTTATCTATCAACCGACTCGCTCACTCTCGATGTCCAGGGGGTTGGTTTTGAAGTTTTCGTCGATAAAAATTTGCTTGCCGAACACCAGGTGGGAGACCCGCTTAGGCTGCAGATCCATATGGTCATTCGACAGGATCTTATGGCACTCTATGGTTTCACAAGCCACGATGAGAAAGCCTTATTTAACCTCTTGTTAGGGGTTGACGGAATCGGACCCAAGCTGGCGCTCATTATCATCTCCAATATCTCCCTGGATAACATACGGAACGCCGTGTTGGCTGAAAAACCCGAGTACTTCGTTCGCGTTCCAGGCGTTGGTAAAAAGACCGCCCAGAAAATCATCATTCACTTGCAGGGCAAATTCCCGGATATCGGTGATTACCAGGTGATCCGGGGTTCCAGCAGCGACGATGAGGTGATTGAATCGCTGGTGGCACTCGGATTCAGTGTGGTGGAAGCCCAGACTGCGGTCCAAAGCATCCCCAAAGACTTTACCCAGGATGTTGAAGAACGCCTGCGTTATGCCTTACAATTTTTTTCCAGCCCTTAATTGCCATTGTTCTCACCCATCAATGGTAAAATAGTTTTGTTAATTACAAATTAAACAGGATAACCATGGGACTTTCACGAGAATTAGGTATCGACCTGGGTACGTTCAACACGCAAATCGCTGAGGGCAATCAAATTTTGATCCAGGAGCCCACTGTCGTCGCTATTGTAGTCGACGAGATGAAACTGGTCGAGTATGGCACAACCGCCCTGGGCATGCTCGGTCGCGTGCCCGAATCGATCGAAGTGGTGCGCCCGCTGCGCAATGGCGTTATCGCTGAATACGAACTTACTGAAATCTTTCTGCGCGAGCTGATTCGCAAAGTCACCGGACCGACCCTGTTCTTCCGACCTCGATTGGTCATCTCCACCCCCTACGGCGTTACCAGCGTTGAAAAACGAGCAATCCAGGAAGCCGGACTGGGCGCCGGGGCACGCGAAGTCAACCTGGTTGCCCAACCGTTGGCAGCCGCCATCGGGATCGACCTGCCAATCAATACCCCCACCGGCAACATGATCATCTCGCTTGGTGCCGGTACCACCCAGGCTGCCGTTGTCTCAATGTCAGGGATTGTCAGTGCCGAAACCAGCCGAACCGCTGGGCTGCGGCTTGATGATGCCATCATCAACTATGTGCGTAAAAAATACGGACTGATAATCGGTCAGACCACCGCTGAGTCGCTCAAACTCAACATTGGCGCGGCTATCCCAACCGAAGACGAAAAAACCATGGAAATCCAGGGGCAAGACCAGGTTACAGGGCTGCCAAAGCCGGCTTCTCTGTCCACCAACGAGATTGTGGAAGCCATGCAGCCACCGTTGGATGAAATCATCGCAACCATACGGCGAGTGCTTGAGAAAACACCCCCAGAGTTAATCTCAGATATCATCGACCGCGGCGTCGCTCTTTGCGGCGGCACTTCGTTGATGAAAGGTTTGGATAAGCATCTGACCGTCGCACTCGGCATCCCTGCCTATGTCGTCGAAAACCCGGTCACCTGCACAGTCGAAGGTCTGGCAAAAGCTTTCCCCATGTTGGATATCATCCAACGTTCGCTTAAGCGATAATCCAAATAACCGTCATTCGTAGAACAATTTTTGATGAACTGAAAGCATTGAGCGTTTTAGCAGCATAAGGCTCGTGTAACTTTCAATTTCGCCAGACAGAAATCTCCTGAAATTGAGTATTCACCGCTCCTATTTCAAATAATAGGTCATCTTCTGGAGCTTCAAGACCGGATCGATATTTGAGACCTGGACGTGTTTCGGTACTTCAAGATAGACAGGCGCATAATTCAATATCGCCCTGATTCCGCAATTCACGAGGCGGTCGGCGACAGCCTGTGCGTTTTCTGCCGGCACGGTGATCGCGCCGATATCAACATGCTTCTGGCAAATTTCAGCTTCTATGAGCTCCACATCCTGGACTTCGATGCCGCCAATCTTCCTACCAATAACATTCGGTGACTGATCAAACGCAGCGATGATCTCAAACCCTTTTCGTCCGAAGCCGTCGTAGTGTAACAACGCCATACCTACGTGCCCCACCCCTACCAGTGCTACCTGCCAGATTTGATTGAGGTTTAAGATACTTCGCAGTGATTCCATTAAAGAAATGACATCATACCCGGAGCCTTTTTTGCCAAACCCGCCAAAGTATGACAGGTCCCGTCTGATTTGCGATGGGGTTGTTTTCAGTCTTTCACCCAATTCAGACGAAGAGACCACGCTCTTGCCCTCCCGCAACAATTGGTTTAACGTCTGAACGTATAATGGTAAACGTGATATCACAATATCTGGCACATCGTATTTTTTCATAATTCCCTTTGTTTTTTATTATATGTCTGTTTCAAAAGCCCGTGATCTACGATGAAAGAGGAAGATCATCATGAATTATAGCCTTGAACAAGCTGGCATAAGGGGTTGAGGTTTTGCCAGTTTTCAAGATTGTGAAACTCGCTTTAGGGACAGTGCTTTCATCCTTCTTTCTTTTCCTGATCATCTGCTTTTTCTTCTCAGTTTTCAAAGCCTCAAACTTGAAGCT
>Ga0209510_1001695_pt1 | contig 24180 bp, 22 predicted proteins | sample BiotimSIPDNA_FD_185749 | JGI IMG/M metagenome (GOLD analysis project Ga0209510, IMG submission 185749) | Anaerobic biogas reactor microbial communites from Washington, USA - Biogas_R1 time_0 SIP DNA (SPAdes) (version 2) | ecosystem: Engineered > Bioreactor > Anaerobic > Unclassified | place...
AGCTCATCGAAATGGGCGTGACCTTGATCGTGCAGCTGGCGGTCGGACTGGTCAAGGCGATCCCCGAGCTGATCAAGGCCATCCCGCAGATCATCGCGGCCATCCTTACGGGCTTGGGCAAGGCGGTCGGTTCGGTATTCGATATCGGCAAAAACATCGTTACAGGCCTCTGGAACGGCATCAAGAGCATGGTCACATGGATCAAGGACAAGATCAGCGATTTTGTGGGCGGCATCGTCAGCGGTGTGAAGGGATTGTTGGGTATCCGCTCCCCATCCACCATCTTTGCGGGCATCGGGGACGACATGGCGCAGGGCATCGGCGTTGGCTTCGACAAGGCGATGGCCAAGGTTGCCGAGGATATGCGGGACGCGCTGCCAACGAGCTTTGACGTGGATTCCAACGTCAATGTGAACGGCAGCGGCGGGCTTGGAGGACTTAGGAATAACCCGCTGGTGGTCGTCCAGCAGATGATCGTGCGCAGCGAGGACGACATCCGCAGAATTTCGCAGGAGCTTTATAATCTTATGCAGACCGGTGCGCGGGCGCAAGGCCGCTTTAGCCCGGCTTAAAGGAGGGGATCGTATGGGTTTAATTTATGGCGGTATATCGTCGCAGAGCATGAAAATCAAGGCGCGGCTGACAAGCTGGCAGACCTCTCCCTCCCTGCGCAACGCCTTTGTCACCGTGCCCGGCAAGGCGGGTGTGGCCGATTTTGGCTGCGACAGCGCCGAGCGGATCGTAACGGTGCGCTGCAGCGTATATCCGCAGCGCAATTTTACCGAGCTTGTGGCTGTGCTGGATGGCGTGGCCGAATGGCTCAATCCGGTGAACGGCTTAAAGCAGCTGGTGCTGGACGATGTGCCCGACCGTTTCTTCATGGCGCGGCTGTCCGAGGCGGTGGACTGCGAGCGGCTGCTCCGGTCTGCGGGCGCGTTTGACCTGCGCTTTGTCTGCCCCGACCCCTATGCCTACGCGCTGGAGGACGAGGCGTTCACGCTTTCAACGGAAGGCAGCCATTCGATGGAACGGCAGATCGGTAACGCCGATTCCGAGCCGGTGTATCTCTTAAAGGGTGTGATCACCTCGTCCTCTTCGAGTTATATATCCCTTGTGACCAACGGAGAGGAGTTGCGAGTTGTCGGCCCCGTCGCGGAGGGCGAAACGCTGATGATTGACACGGGTCTCGTAACCGCAAAGGTGATGGATAATGCCGGAAATACCCTGCGCAACGGTTTGCCGTGTTTGCAGGAGTTGAATTTCCCCGTTCTGCGCAAGGGCGTGAATAATATTGAAATAACCGCCGTGGACGCGGCGTTCACGGAGCTTAGAATACAGGCCAAGAGCCGCTGGAGGTGATTGAGATGGCGATAAAATCAGTTTTAACCTCGCAGGAGGATTTCACCGGCGAATTTCCCGTAACAGAGCAAACGTCCGCGTTATGGCGATTTAACGAGAGCGCGCCGGACGGCAATACCCAGCTCATGGATTCCTCCGGTCGTGGGCGGCATTTTACCATATCAGGCTGGTTGGGCACCACCGCCTCCCTCCCGTTAAGCCGGTTTGGCCGGTATTTCCGGCAAAACATCAATAATCCGACCAGCGAAAGGACGCATCTCATCGCTGCCAACGACGGCAGCTTTTTTAGTGCTCTGGGAGAGAAAATCGCGGTGGGCGGCTGGATCAACCCCACCACATATTCGGTCGGGCAGACCTTCATCCCGATCTTTAACACCCGGCAAGGCCCCGGTCAGCCGATTCTTTATGTGTCGCTGTATCAGGGCAGGCCGCGTATGATGCTGTACAACTCGGCGGGATCATTGATCCTTGACCAGACCGAAACGCCGAGTTTCTCCATGGTCAACGGCGGCTGGTACTTTATTGCGGCTGTGATTGAGGTGATCGCCAAGACCTCGCAGTTTATCCTCTGCGACCGGAGCAACGGTGCGGTTTGGATAGCTCCCAAGCGCACCTTCACCGGCGACCTCAACCAGCAATGTACCGCCAACATTGTCATGGGCATGCTGGCGGATACCTATTACTTTGCGGGCGGCTTCGACGACTGGTTTCTGGAGACCGATTCGCTGCTGACCATAGAAGACCTGCGGGATCATTTCAAAAATGCCCTGCTGGCCAACGGCGCGGACAGCGCTGCCAGCGTGGACGCTTTAACGGAACCCGGCGCGGTCATGCTCAAGGCCACAGGCGGCGTATATCCCGCAAGCGGCATTTTATATACCAAATCCGCGCCCTGCGCCCTGTCCGGCAGCGGGCGGGTGGCGGTGACCAGCGAATATGTCGCGGGCATTACCTCCATCGCGGAGGTGGAAACGGCTACTTCCGACGATTTGGGGGAATGGTCGGCATGGCAAAATCTAGGCAGCGGCGGCGAGCTGCAGTCCCCCAACCGGCAGTACATCCGGTTTCGGGTCACGCTGACCACCACCGATACGGCGAGGACGCCCAAGCTGCTGGAGATCCAGCTCCATGACATCCCGAAAGCGCCCTATGAGAAGCTGGGCTTTGCCCGGCCTGTGGTGCTGGACGCAAACGGCGCATGGGAAGCCGTGCTGGAAAACGCCTTTGACATCATCGTCACCGGCGAGGTCAACGGCGCGGAGGTGCTGGAGTTCAAGCTGCCCTGGGGCGACGGCAAGCGGGCGGCGCTGGACAACGAAAAGTCAGTGCAGATTGTAAACGATATCTACCGCATCCGCACCCTCTCCGATGAGAAGGGCACGGATGGAGCCACCCTGACCACGGTGTACGCCGAGGCCGCCTTCTATGATCTGGCCTTCAGCGCGGAGAAGCAGCCCACTGAGTTCAACGCCGATGCGCCGGACGTGCCGATGCGGTACGCCCTTGACGGCACCGGCTGGTCGCTGGGTACGGTGAACGTCTCCACTCTGCGGACATGGCAATGTCAAGAAAAGAACGCGCTGGCCATCCTGCGGGCGGTGCAGAATATCCATGGCGGCGATCTCTTATTCGACAGTGCCAACCGGCTGGTGCACCTGCTGACCTTCAGCGGCAAGGAGAGCGGCACGCTGTTTGCGTACCGGAAAAACCTCAACAGCATCAAGCGGGTGGTCGATACCCGCTCACTGGTAACGCGGCTGTATGCCTATGGCAAGGACGGCATGACCTTCGCGTCCATTAACGATGGCAAGGAGTATGTGGAGGACTACACCTACTCCGGCGAGGTGCGGGTTTCCACCCTTGATTTGTCCAATTTCAGCAACCCGTATCAGATGCTGGAGTTCACAAGGATGCGGCTGGCTGAGTATGCAAAACCCCGCGTTTCCTATATATTGTCGGCCATGGACTTATCCACCCTCACCGGCTATGAGCATGAGGCTTGGGAGCTTGGCGATATCGTCACGGTGGACGACCGGGACTTGAATTTAACCATCCGGACGCGCATCGTGCGCAGGCAGTACAACCTGCAGGAGCCGTGGAAAACCGTGCTGGAGCTGTCCAGCAAGCTGCGGGAGCTTGGCGATTCTTCCATTGAAACGGTTGCCGACCAACTGGCGCAGTCCGACCTTGTGCGGCAGGAAATCCGGGATATGGTGCCCTTCAACCACCTGTGTAACTCCCGCGCCGACGATGGGTTTGCTTACTGGCAGAATTCCGGCTTTGAGGTCGACACCGAAAACGGCGTGACCGGCACGGCTTCCTTTAAGGCGGTGGGCGTTTCCGGCATGACGAAAAGCATGGCGCAAACGGTTTACCCGTCATCGCGGCGCAGCTACACCATATCCGCGCAGATCGGTTCAGAGGATCTGCAGAAGGGCGCGAACGGTCAGGTGGGCATTGAGGTGGTGTTCGAATACGAGGACGGCAGCACCGAAACGCGCTTCATTGACCTGTTCTGAAGGAGGGTGACGATATGGCATATTTTCAACAGATCGCGCGGGACGCTTCGCCCAAGGGTTACGGCGTCCTGCGTTCCATCACCATCCGGCTCTGTATCACCGACTGCACGGGAGCGGTGTATTTTACCGACCTTCTGCTGCAGGCCGGTTCCATCGCCACCGGCTGGGTCGGTCATGTGAGCGAAATTCAATGGACACTTGATGGGTAGGTGACGGCCATGGTGGCAAACTTCATTCGATTTACGGAAACGCTTAAAACAAAAGAAGAAATGCGGGTGGTCAGCATCACCGTGCGCCCAGTAATCGCGGATTGCACCGGCACCATCTGGTTTACCGACCTACAGGCGCAGGAGGGTGACCGACTTACCGGCTACACGCCCCACACCAGTACGATGCTGCGGAGTTCGCCGAACCCGCCGCGATACCACAACGGCGTGGTGCGCACCGGCGACACCCTTATCATCTTCAACCTTGGCGAAACCTCCTCGGGACTGGACTGCTATATCTATCCCATTCAGGACATGGAGGCCGGAAGCGTCGCCCTCTCCCAGGGCGCGGGATCGCATAAGATGTGCTTTCTAGCGGCGGCAAACGCGGGCGACGAGCTGGCGCTGCTCTCTTCCACACGGGAGTGCCTGAAAAACGGCAGCCCCACGCCGAAGCAGGGTTTCTTTCAATACTCAGCCGCCCATGACAGCAAACATCAAGTCCAGCTTCAGGAGCGCAAGTCGGCGCGGGTGTATTTTGAGTATCGGGAGATGCTGAAAGGACAGGATCGGCCATGAGGGATTATTTAATGGGAAAGCGGTGCATGGTGTGGAGCTTCATGGGCAACGCTCGCATGTATCAGGCGCTTCTGAATTACGGCGACCGGCTGGACACAGTCGGTATTTTTACGTTTGAGGTCAATAGTTCCGGCGTGATCAGCGAAACCGGCACCGATGTGGCCAGTCTCACCGCATACCGGACAAGATGGCCGCACATCAAGTGGCTGCTCACCATCATGAACCATGGGACGGCCTCCATTTTCACGGCGCTGCGCAACAACGAGGGTGGAGCGAAGGATATGTTTTTATCCGAGATCGTGCGGATCATGAACAAATACCCGTGGTGCGCCGGTGTGGACATCGATCTGGAACGCGGCGGCGGATATGAGAACAGGGACGCGGCCAACGCCCTGTTCCGCGATATCTACCAGACCGTGAAGGATTACAACCCCGCCAAGCTGGTCAATATCTGCTTGCCCGGCATGACTAGTGTACAAGGCTCTGTAGGCGGCGAAAACTGGTGCGTATACGAGGATTTGAACGCTTACTGCGACACAGCGGCCATCATGAGCTACGGCATGGCGTGGGCGGGTTCCGCGCCCGGCCCCGTCTCGCCCCGGAGCTGGCTGGAGGGTATCTACAACTACGTCGTTCAGGTGATGGATCCGGATAAGGTGTTCTTCGGGCTTCCGGCTTACGGCTGGAACTGGCGGATCCACGACACGCCGGAGAACCTCGGCATCACTTATCGCGGGATTTCCAACACCTATTATGCCGCCCAGCTCTGGATGACCGGCGGGTATAACTTCACGGGCGACGGCCCGCCCCAGCCCATGATCCCGATCATCGCCTATTGGGACGATTATGATAAGGTACCGTGGGCGCTGCCCCAAGTCTATGATTACATGGAAGGCTGGGACGCGGTGGAGCGGCAAAGCCCGCTTTTGCAAGAAACCTACAACCGCAGGCGGTACCTAACCGCCTACGGCAAAAACCAGCGGACGGAGTTCGGCACTATTTACGTTGACCGCAATGGTGTGCCGGACAGCTATACCGGCAATGTCATCGTGACGGAGAGCATGGCGTCCTTGGGCGAGGGCGGAGAAGCGGAGTACCACTTTCAGATTGAGCAGCCCGGCGTATACGACGTGGCCGTGCGGCTATGCTACCCGTTCTGGGACAAGAACGCCATCGCGGTTACGCTGGACGAAACTTCAAAGACCTTCACCGAAAACCGCCTGTGGTGGCCGTATTGGCGGCGGATTTGCTGGCTCACGCATTCGAAGAGTGTGTTTCTTTCGGCTGGCGCGCATACTCTCAGCATCTCCGGAGGCGTGCCCGGCACGCAGTTTTACGGATTTCGCGTCTGCGGCAACTTCTCGGATGCTCCGTCCGCTGGCGAAGCGGCGTTCGCGCTTTCGCCCCGCAGCTTCAAGGATGTAAACGGCGTGATGGCCGTACCCGACCGGGGCTTCAAGCTCACCTGTGAGGTGCTGCGCCGCAGGCCCGATTCGGCGCTTGTCTGGTACGAGGATTTCCGGGATGAAAACATCCTGCCGGAGAGCTATTGGACGGTGCTGGACGGGGAGTGGGACGTATGGCAAAACCCCGATTCTACCGCCGGACGCCCCTACTCCCAGCTTGACGGGCATGGCAGGCTGGCGTGGAAGTATGACGGGTTTTCCGACGTGCATATTCGGGCGCGGCTGGCATTCCCCCAAAACGGCAGCGGACGCGCGGGCGTGTTTTTAGGCGACCTGTTCTGCTGCCTCAACTATGATACCCAGCGCATTGAGCTGTACCAAGGCTCCACGCTGCGGGGCAGCTATGCCACCAGCTTCAGCCGGACGCCGGACAGCAGCCTCCGCTCCAACCCGAGCATGTACACCGTCGAGATGCGCAAGCGCGGCAACATGGTCAGGGTCTATTCCGGCGCGAGCTACACCCTGCGCTTTACGGCGACGGTAAGCGCTGCCGGGGGTTACGCGGGCTACCGCTCGGACAACCGGACGGTATGTGAGCTACTGCGGCTTGGGGACGCCTGGACATATGAGCCGTATGAGGCGTTTGATGTGCTCATGCCCGACGGCACCACAAAGAGCTTCGGCAGGCTTGCCCGCACAGGGGTCACATGGGATGAAGAATTTCAGGTGTTTTCGGTCAACAGCGATGTGGAGGAATCGTCCACCCGCTCCGAGGACATATCGCTGGATTATGATTTCTTCCATTCCGACCTGCTTCAGATTGCCTGCGGCGGGGACTATGCCGCCACGGTGGTGCCGAAGGACATCAACGTCTGGATCGCCCGGCTGTTCCTTGGCGACGCGGACGGCTTTTCCATCCTGTATTATCAGGACGTGGACAGTCTGGTGTACTGGGCAAATGAGGCCGCCTACCGCTGGAAGCTGCGGGGCATCGCCATCTGGTCGCTGGGGCAGGAGGACATGCGGCTCTGGGAGGCGCTGCCGAGGCAGATTTAGCGGATAAGAAAGTAAGATTCAAGGATTCAGGCGCTTTGCTTTACGCAAGGCGCTTTTTATATACAAAAATCTTTAAATGGAGGTAAAGACAATGAAAGCAGTATGGAACTGGGTACAGGCGGCCTTTGCCGCCATCGGCGCATTTTTGGGCTGGTTCCTCGGCGGGCTGGACGGGTTTCTCTATGCCCTCATCGCCTTTGTGGCCATCGATTACCTGACCGGCGTGATGTGCGCCATTGCGGACAGGAAGCTCTCCAGTGATATCGGCGCGAGGGGCATCTTTAAAAAGGTGCTCATCTTTGTGCTGGTGGGCGTGGGGCACATCGTCGACACTCAGGTGCTGGGCGACGGCGGCGCGATCCGGACGGCGGTGATCTTCTTCTACCTGAGCAACGAGGGCATTTCCATTCTGGAGAACGCCGCCCATGTCGGGCTGCCCATTCCCGAGAAGCTCAAATCAATTCTGGAGCAGCTGCACGACAGGAACGATAAGGAAGGCGGCGACGGGTCATGAAGATAACCATCAGAATGACCCGCGCGGAGAACGTCGCGGAGTTTGGAGCGCAGACCGTATCCATGGACATCGAGGAATATCTCTGCGGCGTGGTGCCCGCCGAAATCTACGAGTCGGCTGACAGGGAGGCGCTCAAGGCACAGGCTGTCGCCGCGCGAACCTTCGCCGTAAAGCGCGCGATGGCGAGCGTGATCATGGACGATACGACATCGTTTCAGGCATACCGATACGGCCTTTCGCGTTCCTCTCCGCGAAGCAGGCAGGCGGTGATGGATACAGCCGGGCAGGTGCTTTGCTACGGCGGCGAGATTATCGACTGCTTTTATTCCGCGTCCAACGGCGGCCAGACCAAGCGCAGCGGCGACGTGTGGCAGCGCCATTACCCCTACTATCTCAACAAAACCGACGAGTGGGATATCGCCGCCCGCAGGGAAAAGCCCGCTAACGCCGGTCATGGCGTGGGAATGAGCCAAGTGGGCGCGATGTGGGCGGCGAAAAACGGTATCCCTTACAACCAAATACTCGCGTTCTATTACCACGGCACCGCCATCGTGTCGGAATACGGCACAGGCGGTGTCGTTGGTTTTGAGGACACGACCGAAGGAGGAATTCTCATGAATTTGACTACCCGGTATATGACCCGCAACGACTGCTACACGGCGAATCGGAAGATCGTGCCCAAGGGCATCATGGTGCACAGCACGGCCACGCCCGGCGTGATGGCCGCCGCGTGGTTTTCCCGTTGGAACAAATCCTACAAGGCGGGCGAAACCGACCGGCAGGTCTGTGTCCACGCCTTCTTGGACGATAAGGAAATTTGGCAGTACCTGCCGTGGGATCATCGCGGCTGGCACGCGGGCGGCTCGGCTAACGACAGTTACATTGGGTTTGAGATCTGCGAGCCTGCGGGCTTTACTTACTCGGGCGGCGCGACGATGGTCGGGTATGACGCGGCAAAGCATGAGGCGTATTTCCGTGCCGCGTGGGCGAACGCCGTGGCGCTCTGCGTGTATCTCTGCAAGCTCTATGGTCTGACAGAACAGAACATCATCTGCCACAGCGAGGGGTATAAGCTGGGCATCGCCAGCAACCACGCCGATGTGCTCCACTGGTTTCCCAAGCACGGCGAAAACATGGACACCTTCCGCGCGGCGGTCAAGGCGGCGCTGGCCGGTGGTTCGTCCGGCGACGGCACGGAAACGGGCGGTTATTACCGTGTGCGCAAGTCATGGAGCGACGCGGCTTCACAGCTTGGCGCGTTCAAGGTGCTGAGTAACGCCAAAGCGCTGGCCGATAAGAGTCCCGGCTATTCTGTCTTTGACGAAAAAGGCAATCGGGTGTACCCGGCATCATCGGACACGCCCAGCGGCGATTTTGCGGTCGGTGATCTGGTGGCCTTCAAGACTGGCACGGCCAACTATTACCCGGGCAGCGTAAAAGTGCCGTCGTGGGTGATTTCGGATTACCACCACAGGATCACGCAGATCACCTCCGGGGGCAAGCCGGTTACCAAAGGCGGCAAGGCTTGCGTACTGCTGGGCAAAAAGATCAGAAAGTCGGGCGGCTCCGAGGAGGCGGGCATCAACACCTGGGTGGATAAAGACGTCCTGTCGAAGGTCGGCGGCGATCAGACCGGTGAAGCCTATACCACCTACACGGTGGCCAAGGGGGACTCCCTTTGGGGCATTGCCAAAGCGAAGCTCGGCAGCGGCGCTCGTTATCCGGAGATCATGTCCTTAAACGGCCTGTCCTCGACGACGATTTATCCCGGTCAGGTATTGAAGATACCCAAATAATCTTTTATATGCGGCGGCTCATGGGCGCTGGGCAGACGCCGCCGCCCCGTCTTTTCGGAGGTGATTCATATGACGGGCGACGAAAAACAACAGGTGCGCCTAATGCGGCAACAAGGTGTGGGATATGCGCAGATCGCGGCTTCTCTCGGTATATCCCCAAACACCGTCAAATCCTTTTGCCGGAGAAACAAGCTGCAAAGCCGCGCTGTCATGGAGGACGATACCGGCGTCTGCCAAAAATGCGGGAAGCGCCTGCATCAGGATCCGAAGTATAAAACAAGAAGGTTTTGTTCCGATCATTGCCGCCTTGCGTGGTGGAACTCGAACCGCGACAAGCTCAATCGAAAAGCCGTTTACCGGCTTATCTGCGCTCATTGTGAAAAAGAGTTTGAAAGCTATGGCAACAAGCGCCGTAAATACTGTACCCATGCCTGCTATATTAAGGATCGGTTCGGCGAGGAGGAGCAGGCATGACCAAGGAGCAATTTGAAAGGGAAAAAAACTACAGGGCGGCGTTGTCCATTGCCAAGGCCATGCTATCCCAAGGCCTGATCAGCGCCAGAGAGTACGGTAAAATTGATACAATTCTCATAAAAAAATACCGACCACCTTTGGGCGGTTTACGCGCAAAATTGCCTTGATGTATGTGGCATTCAGAGGTATCATGTCCCCCCGGAAAGGAGGGATTTTTTATGCGAAGTATAAAGAGGGTTGAACCTTCAATGCCGCAAATACCGGTGCGAAAGCGCGTGGCCGCCTACGCCCGGGTTTCCAGCGGCAAGGACGCCATGCTCCACTCGCTGTCGGCGCAGGTAAGTTATTATAGCGGATATATCCAAAGGCGGCGCGGATGGGAATATGTCGGCGTTTACGCCGACGAGGCGCTCACCGGCACCAAGGATGAAAGGCCGGAGTTTCAGCGGTTGATGAACGACTGCAGAGACGGCAAAATCGACATGGTCATTACCAAATCCATCGCGCGGTTTGCCAGAAACACGGTGACCATGCTGGAGGCGGTACGGGAACTGAAATCACTCGGCGTCGATGTGTATTTTGAGAAAGAGAACATTCACTCTCTCAGCGGGGATGGCGAGGTTATGCTCACCATCCTCGCTTCTTACGCGCAGGAAGAAAGCCGGTCGGTCAGTGAGAACTGCAAATGGCGCGTCCGGAAGATGTTCGCGCAGGGACGGACGAACAACGGGGTTATGCTCGGATACCGGCTGATTGACGGGACTTTCTATATCGTTCCGGAGGAAGCGGAGATCGTGCGCATGATTTTTTTCGATTACCTCTCCGGCATGGGCAGGAACGCCATCGTTAAAAAGCTCAACGCATTGGAATTGGAAACCCGGCGCGGTGGCCGTTGGGGCGAAAGCAGCGTGGCAAAGGTATTATGCAATGAAAAATATACCGGCGATATGCTGCTGCAAAAGACCTTTGTGGCGGATCACCTGACCAAGAAAAAGTGCTTCAATCATGGGCAACTGCCTCAATACTACGTCAGCGGCAGCCATGAGGCCATCATCGACAAGGACACCTTCGAGCGCGTTCAGCAGGAACTGAAGCGGCGTGCCGAGTGGTATCATCCTTCAAAGCAAACACCGACCCGCTATCCTTTTACCAGTGTGATACAATGCGGGCTTTGCGGGCAGCACTACCGGCGAAAAATCGCCAACGCGGGCGGCAAGTACGCAAAGCCGGTATGGATTTGCCCGACCTTCAATACACGCGGGAAAGCAGCATGTTCTTCCAAGCAGATCCCCGAGGATATCCTGCAGGCCGTGTCAGCGGAGGCGCTGGGGATTCCGATGTTCGATTCGGACATTTTCGCGGAGCGGATTACGGAGATTCAGGTACCGGAAAACAACCGGCTCCTTTTCATCTTCCGCGACGGGCGCAGGGTGGAAAAGACATGGCGGGACAAATCACGCAGGGACAGTTGGAACGACGCGATGCGTCAGGCGGCGCGGGAGCGCCAGCTTGAGATCACGGAAAGGAGGAACCGTGAATGAGTACGGCACGAGCGGCAACGGTAACAGTGATACCGCCGACCATCACCCGCGTCCAAAATAACATATTGCATTTGCAGAGCAAAAAGCGCGTGGCCGCTTATGCGCGGGTTTCGACCGATACCGAAGAGCAGCTTACAAGCTATGAAGCGCAGGTCGATTATTATACCCGGCATATACAATCAAACAGCGATTGGGAGTTCGTGGAGGTTTACACCGACGAGGGCATTTCGGCCACCAACACCAAGAAGCGCGATGGGTTCAAACGGATGGTACAGGATGCCCTGGACGGCAAAATCGATATGATCATTACCAAGTCGGTTTCGCGGTTTGCGCGAAATACGGTGGATACGCTGACCACCGTGCGCCAGCTCAAGGAAAAAGGCGTGGAAGTTTACTTCGAAAAAGAGAACATCTATACGCTGGACAGCAAAGGCGAATTGCTCATAACGATTATGTCCAGCCTGGCGCAGGAAGAAAGCCGCAGCATTTCGGAAAACGTCACATGGGGACAGCGCAAGCGCTTTGCCGATGGCAAGGTGAGCCTGCCCTACAAGCGGTTCCTCGGATATAAAAAAGGGCCTGACGGGTTACCCGAGATTGTGGAATCGGAGGCCGTGGTTGTCCGGTTGATTTATAAGCTATTTCTTGAAGGCAAAACCCCTTCGGGTATCGCAAAGCACCTGACGCAGAACGATATACCGACTCCGTCCGGCAAGACCATATGGCGGTCGACAACGGTCGAAAGCATTCTCACCAATGAGAAATATAAAGGCGATGCCATTCTGCAAAAGAAATTTACGGTGGATTTTTTGACCAAAAAGCAAAAGGTCAACGAGGGCGAGGTTCCGCAGTATTACGTTGAAAACAGTCACCCGGCGATCATATCACCGGAAGTGTTCGATATGGTACAGGTTGAAATAAAAAGACGCAGAAGCAGTGGCCAAAGGCAAAGCGGCGGGAGTTGTTTTTCAAGTAAAATCGTCTGCGGTCAATGCGGCGGTTTTTACGGCTCCAAGGTGTGGCATTCCAAGAGCAAATACCGGCGCACCATCTGGCAGTGCAACAATAAGTTCAAAAACGGGACGCGCTGCGAAACACCGCATTTGTATGAGACGGCGCTCGAGCAGGCATTTGTGGGTGCGTTCAACGATCTCATTGAAAACAAAAGCGGGATTATCCAAGGATATGAATCCATTATCCATGCCCTGACGGACAATGCATCCCTTGAAGCGGAAAGTACCAAGCTCCAAAGCGAATGCGATGTGGTTTTGGAGTTGATGCGAAAATGCGTAGACGAAAACGCCCATTCCGCGATGGATCAGGGCGAATACCAAGAGCGGTATAACGGGCTGGTTGAGAGGTATGAGACCGCCAAGAAGCGGCTGGATGAGATATCGGATGAGAAGCAGGTGCGAGCGGCGAAGCGTGAAAGTATATCGCAGTTTCTTGCCGACCTCAAGCAGCGGGACGGCATCGTCGAGACATTTGACGAGGAACTGTGGTATGCCATCGTGGACTCAGTCACGGTGGATTCTGCGGGCAACCTCACATTTTCATTTAAAAACGGCATGGAAATCAAAGTACAAAGATAGGAGGCATAATAAATGAAACATCCCATCAGAGCGGCAATTTATTGTCGTGTTGCAACGCGCGACCAGCTTTCACTTGATCGGCAGGAACAGATCGTTTCCAATTTTGCCAAGGCAAATGGCTACGAAATTTCATCGATAACAAAAGAAATATTTAAAGGAACCACGATGGCGCGGCCAGGCATTCAAGAGGTTTTGGATGACGCGAAAAACGGCGAGATGGATATTTTACTTATACTCGGCATTTCCCGCCTTGGCAGGAATACGATTGAGATCGTGCACACTTTTCGTCAACTTGAAGAATATGGCGTTGAGGTCGAATCGATTTATGAAGGGACTTCGCTGGGTAAATTGCTTGGCTTTGCAGATAAAATCGCCGCAGAATAGCGTAGATGGAATCAGAACACGATATTATATGATAAACCCGCAAGGTTGGTTTACGCCATCCTTGCGGGCTTTTTTTATATTTTTAGGGTGTGCACTTTTACACGAAGGTAGAACATTTACACGTTGCCTGGGCATCAAATGAGAAGCGGCAGGCAATCGTTTATTTGTATCAATTATTCCGTCTTTAGACAAATTAATACAACCGCTTAAAGCCTTGAAAGTATTGGTTTTAAGCGGTTTTTTCTATGTTTTAGCGTCTTGTGTGTTTGTAAAAACAGGAAGTTTATGCACATTTTCAGAACATACAAATACACAGTATCTACACAGTACAAATAAAAAAAGGGTAACGGCTTAAATCGCTACCCTTTTGTCCTTGTGTCCCCCTTGTGTCCGTATTTGTCATAGATTTTACTTCTCAATCAGTTACTTTTCTGTTCATACGAATATTGACGAATATGTTATTATGTGTTATTATGTGTCATTATGTGTTATTATGTGTTATTATGGGTATAATATTGGAGGTGCTTGCGAGTGTTTGCAGAAAATCGACAATACAAGATTTACGAAAATATTCAAAAGTTTGGCGCAGTAACAACGGCGAGTTTAGTTAGTGAATTTAATGTTTCTATTGAAACAATCCGTAGGGATTTGTTGACAATGGAAAAACACGGTTTGCTAAAGAGAGTTCATGGCGGTGCCGTTGAAAATATGAACATGAAACAATTCTCTTCTCTGAAAGATCGCAACAAAGAGTTTTCAGAGGAAAAAAGGAGGCTTTCTTTAAATGCAGCAAAATTTGTACAGGAATGCGATATAATATCGGTTGATGAAGGTAGTACTGCGATAGCTTTTGCCCAAGTGTTAAAAGAAAAGTTTTCAATGCTTACAGTTGTTACACATTCGCTAGATGTGTTTAATATTCTGTGTTACCATAACGAATTTGAGGTAATTCTGTGTGGAGGCCATTTTGTTAAAGAAGAAAATGCTTTTTATGGCAGCTTAGTTTTAGATACATATGGCAAAATCCATGTGCAAAAAGCGTTTATATTTCCGTCGGCAGTTTCAATTGAGTTTGGAATATGTGATTATCGAGAAGATTTATATTCGGTGCAGAAACAGATGATTAAAGGTGCAGACGAGATTTATATTTTGGCGGATAGCAGTAAATTTGAGAAAAAGGCATTGCTAAAATTAGCAGATATGAAAAATGAATATTACTATATTACCGACAACAAATTGCCCGCTGGATTAGAAGAGCTTTATAAAGAAAGTGGGATTAATATATTTAAAGGAGAAGAGCAGAAATGAGGACTTTAGTAATTTTAGTGGATGGAATGAGACCTGATGCAATTGAGAATTTGCCACAAGTAAAGGATTTGATAAAGAAATCTTCATACAATATGGAGGCCACAACCGTTATGCCTTCTGTGACACTTCCGTGTCATATGTCACTTTTCCATAGCGTTGACCCGTCAAGACATGGAACAACAACCAATACATATGCTCCACAGGTTAGACCGGTAAACGGTCTTTGTGAGGTGCTTTTGCAAAATAAAAAGAAAAGTGCACTCTTTTATAACTGGGAAGAATTAAGGGATTTATCAAGGCCGGGCTCGCTTACCTACTCTTACTTTTGTAAAGGGCGAGATGTGGGTTACGATAAGGCAAACGATATAGTAACAGATGCAGCTATAGAATATTTGACAAATAACGATATCGATTTTGCATTTTTATACTTGGGATACAGTGATGCAGCGGGACATCAGTATGGTTGGATGAGCGATGAATATATGGAGTCGATACAAAATAGCTGGGATAATATAGAACGATTGATAAATGTGTTGCCGGAGGATTACACCGTTTTTATAACAGCGGACCATGGCGGTCATGATAGAATACATGGTACAGAATTACAGGAGGACATGACAATTCCGCTTATAATTAGTGGTAAGGATTTTAAGGAAAACACCAAACTTAAAAACGCAAATATAAAGGATATAGCGCCTACTGTTGTGAAACTCTTATGTGTTGCTCCCGACGAAGAATGGGAAGGTAAAAGTCTTATATGAAAAAAATCGCATGCAAAAATGTAAAAAATGAAGCGTGGCCTATAATTTTCTTGTGTTGGCTTGTGTATATGTCGTCATATATTGGTAAAGTAAGTTATTCTGCCAACATTACACAGGTTATAGACTTTTATAAGATAACAAAGACGGAAGCGGGTATGGTTCCTTCCTTTTTCTTTTTTGCTTATGGAATAGGGCAAGTGATTAACGGTTATTATTGCAAAAAATATAATATAAAGTGGATGATTTTTTTTAGCCTTGTTGTATCTGCCACTATAAACTTTCTAATTGCTGTTGGCTCTAATTTTGCTATGATTAAGTGGTTGTGGATGATAAACGGATTTGTATTATCTATACTTTGGCCGACACTTGTGCGCTTGCTTTCGGAAAAGTTATCACGAAAAGACTTAGGCAGATCAAGTGTAATAATGGGAACAACAGTTGCTATCGGAACATTGATTATTTATGGGTTGAGTTCAATTTACGTAGCGTTTGATAAGTTTAAATTTGCATTTTATACCGCTGCCTTTACCGGAGTGGTTGTAGCTATCCTTTGGATACTTCTTTATAAAAAAGTTGTAGTAATGGCAAAAAATGAAAGAATAGAACAAGATTTTATAAAAGAGAAAAAAGATTTTGCTCAAGAGGAAGTACAAGAAAGGATACGAGAAAAAAAGATTTTTTTCGCTTCCATATATATTCTGTGCTTTTGTGCAATTGGGGTTAATTTGATAAAAGATGGCTTAACAACATGGGTACCTTCTATATTAAAGGAGGAGTATTTCATGACAGATTCAATATCTATTTTGTTAACTCTTTTGTTGCCTATTGTAGCGATATTTGGAAATATATTTGCATTATCAGTACATAAGAAAACCCCGGATTATGTAACCCATTGTTTTGTGGTATTTGTTGCAATAAGTGGATTTATCGCTGTTATCATAGGAAGCCTGGCACTGAAACAAGTGGTTTTTATGCTTGTTGGATTGGTCGCTGTTAGTTTTTTAGCGTCAAGCCTAAATAGCCTAATTACAAGTATCTTCCCAATATTTATGAGAGGAAAGATTAATTCGGGTTTGTATGCCGGTATATTGAATGGGTTTTGCTATTTGGGTAGCACTATTAGTTCGCATGGACTTGGGTTTGTTGCTGAAAGCTTTGGATGGGTGTCCGTATTTTGGGTTTTAATTGGATTTTGTTTTATTGTTGGTGCTGTTTGGTGCGGATATAGCTACCTTAAACATGATTACTTCCATCAAAGAAAGTCAAGGCTGACCAGATTGTGAGCGTAAAAAGGCTTAATCTGGATTTGGCACTATTTAGAAACAGGAAAGGCGAGATTTGCTGTGTTGTTGATCAGTGTACGCACAGAGGGGCAGCACTCAGCATCGGCAAGGTTAAGGGAGATTGTATCCAGTGTCCTTTCCATGGGCTGGAATTTGATAAAAACGGCAAATGCACATTCATTCCCGCGAACGGAAAAGCTTCAACCGCCGACATCAGCCGGTATAATGTCAAGCATTATCTTGTAAAGGAATTAAACGGAATCATTTATCTTTGGTATGGGGAAGCGGAAGAAGCTGCGGAAAAACTGCCGTTTTTTTATGATCAAATTGATGAAAGCTATTCTTACAGCGAAATCGAAGACCACTGGAATTCGCACTATTCACGCTGTATTGAAAATCAGCTTGACGTTGTTCATGTCCCGATTGTGCACTACAATACTATAGGCAGAGGCAATAAAACCTTGATCAGCGGCCCAAAGGTATTGTTTGAGAACGGCATACTGCAAACCAGCGCAAACAACGAGGTGGATAACGGACAGAAGCCGAAGTCACCCGATGAATGTGTGATCAAGGATACTAACCTCAATTTTATCTTCCCGAACATATGGCTGAACCACATAAGCTCAAAAATAAAGGTGCTCATTTATTTCGCTCCGGTAGACGATGAAAACACCATACTCTACATTCGGTTCTATTGTAAACTTACGAAGATCAAAACCTTTAACAGCCTAATCGCTTTCTTCGGTAAATATGCGAATAAAATTGTTGAACGGCAGGATAAGCGTGTGGTCATCACACAAAAGCCCAAGCTTCCTCATACAAATCCGGAGAAAAGCTGCTGGCGGGTGACGGACCGATCATTCAATATAGGAAGCTCAGAGATGAGTTGAAAAACAACCAAAGCTAAAGCAAGACATATTGACACGGGGGTTTCATTCATTGAAATACGATGCAATCATTATCGGCGGAGGACTTTTCGGCCTGACTGCGGCTAGCCTGCTGGCAAAACGCGGACCTTCCGTAGCCGTCGTTGAAAGAAGCTATAACCCAGGGGGATCATGCGGCATATTCAAGAGCAGCGATGTGTCGTTTGATCAGGGCGCCGCCATGTTATATGGTTTTGGTGAAAAGGGCTTCAACGCGCACCGCTTTATTTTCAACTGCCTTGAGGAGCCGGTCGATATGATATGGCATGATCTTTTATATTGCGTGAATTTCGAAGGCGCAAGAAAGTGCTGGCTGCAGAACCCGGCTGATTGTAATTCGCTGGAAAAGTATGAGACGCCTTGTATCTGCGCAATAGAATACAAATCCGATGTGGAAATACAGGCGGTCATAGATTATTTGCAGGAGGTGAACGTGTGAACAAAGAATTCGACGCAATCGTGGTAGGCGGAGGCCTTGCCGGGCTTACAAGTACAGCCTATTTGTGTCGGTATGGATACCGCACACTGCTCTGTGAGAAATCTCATAAGACGGGCGGTCTGGTCAATACCTTCCGGCATCAGGGGTATGCTTTTGACGCGGGTATCCGTGCTTTTGAAAACTCCGGTATTTTATTACCCATGCTAAAAAGCCTGGGATTGGAAATGGATTTCACACAGAATTCGGTATCCATTGGTATTGAAAATCAATGGACAAGGCTCGGTTCCAGGGATAGCCTAGAAAGCTACGCAAAAATGCTTGCCGATATCTTTACGGAGAATGAATCGGATATCCATAAAATCGCACAAGAGATTCAAAAAGTGATGAATTATATGGATGTGCTCTATGGCATCGATAATCCGCTGTTTCTTGAGGACATGAAGGACCGCGAATATCTGTTGAAAACGCTGTTGCCATGGTTGTTCAAATATCAGGTTAATATAGGTAGAGCCAGCCGCTTGAACAAGCCGGTGACCGATTATCTGAAGCGGTTTACAAGCAATCAGGCGCTCATCGATATGATTGTGCAGCATTTTTTCAAAGATACTCCTACCTTCTTTGCTTTAAGCTACTTTGGCTTGTACCTGGATTACCTTTATCCCAAGGGTGGCACAGGTGTTCTCGCTCAAACCGTAAGCGATTATATACGACGTACCGGCGGAGAGATATTGACTAATACAGCGGTGACGCGAGTGGATACTCTTCAAAAGCAGCTGCACACGGCAGGCGGAGATACCTACCGTTACAAAAAGTTGGTCTGGGCTGCGGATCAGAAATCACTATACTCAGCTGTAGGTGAAATGCATACGCCGCAGGTAGATAATCAGCGTAATCTTGCCGAAAAGGGGCAAGGCAGCGATTCCATTCTTTCTCTATTTATGGGAATTAATTTGGACAAGAACTACTTTGAAGACAGTTGCGGTGCTCACGCGTTCTATACGCCATCGACTATAGGCCTGTCTTCACTGACAAACTGGAATAAGGCTATAGGGAGTGAAGAAGGATTATATGAATGGATCGGACGGTACTTAGAGCGCACAACCTACGAGATTTCTTGCCCGGCTTTGCGGGATGCTTCACTGGCACCGGAGGGAAAGACAGGCGTAATCGTTAGTACATTGATGGATTACCACCTTGTAAGGCATTTATCAGACAAGGTAAGTTACGAGCAGTTTAAAGAGTTTTGCACAAGAAAAATCATAGAAGTTTTGGAAGCATCAGTGTTCCCCGGTATAACGGAAAAGGTTGAATTTGCCCTTTGCGCTACGCCGCTGACAGTTGAGCGGGAAACCGGGAATGCGCACGGAGCCATCACGGGATGGTCTTTTACCAACGACAAGCTGCCTGCGGAGAGCCGTTTCAGAAAGATTACAAACTCCATTAAGACACCAATAGAAGATGTTTACCAATGTGGCCAGTGGACTTTCAGCCCATCGGGGTTGCCGGTATCCATATTGACCGGGAAACTCGCGGCGGATGCAATTCGAAAGACTCTGAAGGAGTGAGGCTCATGACCTTAATCATAATAGAGTTTGTCATTGTATTGGTAGGGCTTGCGGTTACTGCGGTTCTTTTTTATCGAATTCCGACTTTGCCAGAAGTCAATGAAGATTTATCGAACTATCCGACCATATCTGTGATTATACCGGCACGTAACGAGGAACATAATCTTCCCTTGCTTTTGGCGGATTTGAGAGCACAGACGTTACCTGATTTAGAAATCATCTGTATAGATGACGAGTCAGAGGATTCAACAGGACAAATTGCATTGGAAAATGGTGTTAAACTGATAACCCTAAAATCTAAGCCCGAAGGATGGACTGGCAAGTCGTGGGCTTGCCAAAATGGCGCAGATGCAGCAACGGGTGAACTACTATTGTTTCTTGATGCGGATGTGAGACTTGGACCTGATGGAATAAGCAAACTTCTTTCCGTTTATTTGCAGCAAGGATGCACAGTTTCTGTTCAACCTTACCACAAGACAGAAAAAATATATGAGCAGCTATCGATGATGTTTAATCTGGTTCAGATTGCCGCCAACGGAACGGCATTGCCAAAGCCGCGCAATATTGGCCTTTTTGGACCGGTCATACTTATTTCACGGCAGGATTATGAAAATGTGGGTGGCCATAAAAGTGTTAAAACAAGCGTCGTGGATGATATGGCACTGGGTTCGCAGCTCGAAAAAGCAGGTTTAAAGTTTAGCCTTTATATCGGTAACAGTGAGGTTTCTTTTAGGATGTATACAGACGGGCTGCGCTCTTTACTGCAGGGTTGGGTTAAAAACATGGCCACAGGTGCAGCTGAAACGCCTGCTCCTGTTTTTATGATGGTTTTTCTATGGGTTGCCTCACTTGTCTCCGTGCCCTTGCACATCGTAATATTTTCAATACTTATGAATTGGCTCTGGCTGGTGATCTACTCAGTTCTTTATATTATCTGGGTGTACTTTTTAGTGGTTCTTACAAGACGCATCGGGAAGTTTCATGTCTGGGCAGTGATTTTATATCCGATATTAATGCTTGTTATGCTGGGCGTAATTATTGTTTCAGCCTTTAAAAAGCTATTCGGCCTTAAAGTAAAGTGGAAGGGGCGGTCTATAAGGACTGAGGAAAAAACATGCGAGTAATCTTTCTTCCAGATGTATTAACAATCATATTGTGCTTTCTTGTCTGGCCGGTACTGCAAGTTACTGCGGTATTGATCTGTTTATACTTACCAGACCGTTATTTTTCACCGGATTCTTTCTTTTTCCGCGCACACCGTTTTGAAAAAGAAGGTCGCATCTATGACAGTGTTTTCAGGGTCAGCCGCTGGAAGCATCTACTGCCAGACGGAGGAGCGATCTTAAAAAAACGAGGGTTTAAAAAGAAAAAGATTAAAGATCATTCTAAGGAGAATTTGAATCGTTTTTTGGTTGAATCTGCACGAGGAGAAATTACTCACTGGTTGGCAATCCTTCCGTTCTGGGTTTTTGGCTTTTTCACTCCTCCCCGGGTGATTTGGTATATGTTTGTGTATGCACTGCTCGTAAATTTACCTTGTATCATTGCTCAGCGTTACAACCGACCTCGGGTTCTAAATTTGCTCAATAGAATGGAGCATAAGAATCAAATAAATTATTTTGTAAAGAGTGAGGTAACTGCGCATGAGACAAATAACTAAAATCCTTGTTGTAAATGGAAGCCCTAAAGGAGAACAGCTTAACCCTTCAGCACCTATTAATGCGATTAGGAGGCGTAGAGCGTGGATAAAAAGCAGGAAATCCTTAAGACTAGATTTGATATTTATTGCGAAAAAGGTTATCACTTGTCAGTTACCGAGCTTGCTAGTACAGTCAATATAAAAACTCCTTCGCCATACAGTCATTTTGAGAGCAAGGACGAAATATGGAGCTGTTTGTCAGCAGATGAATTGAAGCAGGCATTTGATGACCTAAGGTACATAGGAGACACCCCGCCTGATATTTGTCCTGTGTGCAAGGTACCAAACTGGAAGTTTGAAAAGGTCGAAGGGAGACAATGAGAATGTCTAAGAAATATGCGGTAAGGAATATTCGTTTATGTACCAAGGATTGCTTATGCCTCTATGTCTGCCCTACCGGAGCTACGGATACAGAGAACAGTAACAGAGCCTTTAAGGAGGATAAGAAAAACCACCGGCTAAGCCGGTGGATACTTATTGTAGGCGGTCACATTTATATTCGCCCTGCTCTCCACCGTGGCGGTGAAGCTACTGCCGCTGATCTCAGGCGTCACTTCCACTGTGCCGCGCAGGATTTTCACTGGAACGCCCGCCGGGATCATGCCGACCTCGGTAATGCTGCCAGGTAAGATAACGGACGTAAAGCTGCAGCCCTTAAAGGCATTTTCCCCGATTTTTGTCACGGTTGCAGGCAGGCTTGCTATCACATCCGGCGCTGTCAGCGCCGTGCAGCCGCCAAAGCCAGTAACCGTTGTGAACACGTTGTTGGCAGGCCATGTGACGGAGGCAAGGCTTGTGCAGCCGTCAAAAGCGCTGCCGCCGATGTATACGATACCCTCCGGATTAATTCAACGAAAACCGATACAAATAGGTCACGATGTTTGCCCGTGGGGAGTTAGCGGAAGGAACGAGAGGGCCGTTCGTATTCTCCAGCAGGCCGTTGTTATCCGCCCACGCTAACGCGTCGGTATAGTATGCGTTCGGATATTTTTTCGCAAGTGCGCTGCTCTGCGCCGTTTCAGGGCTGCCTTTTGCGCGCCAGAGAAAGGTCACAACTTGGTCGCTGGTACATGTGTCCTCCGGGCTGAAGGTGGTTGCGGAGGTGCCGTTGGTTATGCCCTGTTCGACAGCCCACAATACCGCATCGTGGTAATAGCTGCCCGCTTTGACGTCCATGAACGGGTTGTTGGTGCTGACTGGCTTCGGGGAACCCGCCGAGCGCCACAGGAAGGTGACGACCTGACCACGGGTACAGGTGGCATAGGGGCTAAAGGTATCTTCAGAGATCCCTTTGGTTACAGCATTTTCCACCGCCCACGCCACCGCGTCGGCGTAATAGGCGCTGTCGGGAACATCCTTGAACGGCGTCTTTGTGTATGTCGCCGGTGCTCCGGTTACAGTAAGCGGTATAATACGGCTGCCCAAGGGCTTGGAAATCGTCCGGCTCCCGGCAGGGGAAGTGACGGTCACCTCCGCACCCTGCGTCGCTGTGACGATGAGCATACCCGTTGCAAGATGGGATGTGTCCACACGATTGGCTCCGCTGACTAAGATGTCTGCCGCAGTCAGATCCGTTATGATCTTCTCGTCTCCGTCTGTCAGGAGGAAGAACAGCCTGTCATCGTCATTTTTGATATATTCGCCGTCGGGGAGCGCCAGCGAAAAACAGGTGCTGGAATAGTTCTTTCCGGCCACCGTCATGGTTGCAGTAAAGCGAAGAGCGCTATACGGGGCAAAGCCGTCTGCGCCGATTCCGGTCTTTTCAACGCTGCCGTCCTCTGCAAGAGTAAGCTGCTTGCTGCCCTTTAAAGCGCCGCTGTAGTCATAGGCGCTGACAGTAACCGCCTGCCCGCTGAGTCCGGTCTCTTTCCTCGATGTGCGCGTCCAGCCCATCAGGTTTACTCTGGAATCGTGACCGGCCCAGTTATTGCCGTCTATGACTTCACCAAGATTGGGGTAGGCATATAGGTAGGTTCCATCCGAGCCGGCGGTATTGGACGCGGCCCGGCTGAATAGCCACTCGGACGGCTGCATCCCGTCGATGGTTTTTCCCGCCGCCACCTCATCCATCGCGGCGGCGTAAGTCTCGGCGGAAATGACTATCCCGTGCTCTGCTGCATATTCCATCAGCAGCCTATTGACCTTAACCAGATAGTCGAAGGTTCCGGCGGAGCTGAGCACCGTGTCCAGATAATACAGCGCTAAGCCTGCTGAATTATCCGATATACGCCGACAATGCTTGTCACCATCCGTGACCACGCCATTTATGTATTCCCATCCCATACTATCCCAAATATCAAAGGAATAGGTCGGTCCCGCTTCGACAATGTCGTTGGCGACTAACAGCAATCCCACAATATTAGTAGCGGCCTCGGTCATCCACTGGCCGAAATTATATACGAGCGCCTCGTTGTTATATTGAAGCCACATATGTCCGGTTTCGTGATACAGACCGCCTATATATTGCTCGACACTCGTGGCGTGGACGGGTACGCCCATTTCCACAGTATTTGTGTCCGCATTCCATTCGTTATTACCGTGAGCAAGCGTCTCATCCGTCATGATCCATGTGACGCCCTGGGTCCAGAAATCTTCGGACGGCTCGCCGAGATAGCGCACCATCAGGGGGTAGTATTTTTTCCATGCTGTTTGCAGCGTCTCCTCATCACAGGGCCATCTGTCGCCCTTAACGGTCAGCGGCGGTACCTTCGGCGCCGCAAGGGCTGTTACCGGTAACAGTGACAGCGCCATACACAGGGTAAGTACAAGGGCA
>Ga0209510_1001698_pt1 | contig 24169 bp, 17 predicted proteins | sample BiotimSIPDNA_FD_185749 | JGI IMG/M metagenome (GOLD analysis project Ga0209510, IMG submission 185749) | Anaerobic biogas reactor microbial communites from Washington, USA - Biogas_R1 time_0 SIP DNA (SPAdes) (version 2) | ecosystem: Engineered > Bioreactor > Anaerobic > Unclassified | place...
AATGACGGAACCCACTACGCTTCAAACATCGCGGTAAACACGAGTCTCTCCGGCCCCCGGGCTATCCGGGTGCCGAAACACGGCCGCGCAGTCGTCACCTTGAAAGAGGCTGATGAAGGCACGCTACTCATTGGAGGAGATTATGAAGCTTTTTCGGGCAAGCAACGGGGCACCTTGAGCGCACGAGTGATGAGAGCTCCAGAACCGATATACGATACAACTTCAGCGGGAAATCCTAACAATGACAGTTCTGAGGTGCATCAGATTGAATCATCAGACAATGCTGAGAGGTTGCAACAATATTTGGCTAATATTACCAGCGATTCTCTTTTTTCTCAGTATGATTTTGTCATTCAATACATGGATGATCAGAGTGGTGCGGGTAAATTGCTTTATGGAATGACCCAATGGTGGGAAGTGCAGAAAGCAATCAGAGAAGGGGGCTTCTCTGCACAAAGTATTGCTGATGCGTATATGAATAATCCAGTGAAAGTTAACTCGGTACTAAAAAGCATCGTGGATTCGCTTGCAGGTGTTGATAAGTTCGAGTTCTTTTCAGACGCAGAAAAAAACCTAAAGGTAGCAAAGGCAGCTGATAAGTTAGCAAAGCATATCAGACAATACAATTCTTGGGGCCAGGAGTTGGATATTTTGGAGTATGCTGCAGATATGGGTGATCTTGGTTCCAAGCTGTTAACGGACTACACAAAGAGCTTGGAAATTCTTGAGTCGTTGAGGAATATTTCGTTTGATAATCCTACATTAAATGCGACAATTGATAATCTGATCTTTAATTATAACACCTACTTTGTTGAGAAAGTCTGGGACGATAAGGTCAAGAGCTTTAGTAAGAAGGCTATTGACGCTATTACTGGCTCATCACTCGGGACACTGGATCTGTTTCTTGGAATTGCCTTCAATCAATCACCATCTTTGAAAGGTCTTGATAAAGTCATCACAATCAACAGCTTTAAGCATGACTTGCTGCAGGAGCACAAAAGGCTGGTCAGGACAATTAAAAGCGGAGAATTTACAGATTATGACGTAAATGACTACAAACTGGTATTCAGCTTATGCAAGGCAGTCACGTTGGAAGAGTATAAAGCAATGAGAGACTTCTATCCAGATGGTTCTGAAAAAGCCAACGAATTGGATATACACATCAGGAATCTTCATAACCTTGAGTATCATGGCCCAATTAACACAAGCGGCGGCTCAGGTGGTGGCCGTTTCTAATTGGTTGTTGATAACTTTGATGAAATCAGTGTGGAGATTTTGAAAACACTTTGACTGTGAAAAAACGACGGCTGTCTTTCTTCTGTTATCCATTTAAGCATCGCGCAATTACAAATACTTCCATAAACCCCCCGCCTTCCTCTAGCCAGCCAGGCCGAGGGCCGCATGCCCCCGGTGCCCTTTTTGAGCCTGGACAGCATCGTGGCCGGCATCACGGCGGCGGTGACGGCACTGGCGGCAGGCAACAGCAACAGCCGGCAGGATATGTCTTGACAAGCAGCAAAGGATAAGATATATTCCTTAATAGGAATGAATATCAGAAAGGATGGGCAGGTTTGCGTTCCACACTGCAGCGGGAGATTATCCTCAACACCATCAGGAAGATGCACCACCACGCCACGGCGGAGGAGGTGTATGCAGCCATCCACCAGCAGCACCCCACCATCAGCAAGGCCACCGTCTACCGCAACCTGCAGCGCTTCGCCCAACAGGGGGAGTTGGTGCCCCTGCAGCTGGAGGGGGACGCCACCCGCTACGACCGCAGGCTGTTTCAGCACTACCATTTCGTCTGCCGGGCCTGCAACGCCATCTACGATGTGGACATGGCGCCCCTGGCCGACATCAACCAACAGGTGCAGGAGCAGTTTGGTTTTTCAGTGGACCAGCACGACATCGTCTTCAAGGGCATCTGCCCAACATGCGCCAAGACGCCGGACTGATTCATTCCGCCCATCCAGCCGGCTGCGCCCGGTCATCAAAAAAAGGAGGAGACATCTATGGCAACCTGGCATTCCATCGCAAAGCTTGACCTGCAGTACGCCCACCGCTTCTTGAACTTTGAGGGCGAAGCCCAGTACCTCCACGGCCACACCGGCACCCTCACCATCGAGGTGGCTGGGGATGTGGACGGCAAGACCGGCTTTGTCTACCCCTGCAACAGCATCAAGCGCATCGCCTGGGACTATCTGAAGAACTTTGACCACGCCCTCCTCATGCAGGAGAACGACCCCCTCCTCCCCGCCATCCTCAAGGTGTATGAGGAGCAGGGCATCAAAGACGGCGCCCCCACCAACACCATGAAGGGCCCCGCCTTTGAAACCGCGCTGGCCAAGGCCTACCCCGAGTGCCGCCTGGTGGTGGTGAAGAAGGTGGCCACCTGTGAAAACCTCATCGAGGTCTTCTATGACCTGCTCAAGGACAAGCTGAACATCACCAAGCTCACCTTCACCAGCGGCGACAACGCTGCCTCGGCCACTTACAAGTAATATTTAAAGCATCAACAAAGCCCCGGCCATGTGCCGGGGCTTTTCATGTCGCATCCAATTCCCTGTGACTACGCTATTCCGAAGCGCTGCACCGGCAGGCCCCGCACTCCCGGCGCCGCCGCAAACAGGGCGCCGGACAGGGGGTATTCCTGCTTCAGGGCTTTGTCCCAGCCCGATGCCGTGGTGATGTACAGCCGGTCCAATTCCGGGCCGCCAAAGCAGCAGCTGGTGACAAAGGGGGCCGGCACCTCCACCTGGCCAATTTTCTGCCCGGTTTCCGGGTCCCACCGGCTCACCTGGTAGCCGCCCCAGTGGGCCGCCCAGATGCAGCCCTCGCTGTCCACACACAGGCCGTCAAAATCCCCCCGCTCATCCCGGTAGTCAATCAAGGGCACCCGGTTGGCCACCTCCCCTGTTGCCAGGTCGTACTCAAAGCGCCACAGGAAGCCCGTGGGGGTGTCCACATAGTACATGAAACGATTATCCAGGGAGAAGCCGATGCCGTTGGAGATGCTCACATCCTTCACCAGCCTGCGCAGGGGCCGGCCCTCCTCCAGCACATACAGGCTGCCCTTGCCCTTCTCCCCCTGGCCGTGCATGGTGCCGCACAGCAGCCGACCCTTGGCGTCGCACTTGCCGTCGTTGAAGCGGTTGCCGGGGTGTTCTGCATCCACATCCCCCGCCAGCAGGGTGTTCTGCGCCCCCTTCAGGTGCACCAGGCTGTCCTTCAGGGCCGCCACCAGGCCACCCTTCTTGTGGGGCACCACCAGGCCCACGCTCTCCCCCATGGCGGTGTGCCGGCTTCTTTTGCTGCCCAGGTCATGCTGCCACAGCCGGCCTTCCACGATGTCCACCCAGTGGAGGGTGTCGGCCTGCTCGTCATACATGGGGCCTTCCCCCAGGGTCATCACCAGGTCCAGGATGCGTTCCGCTTTCATGGCGCTTCCTTTCCGGCCAGGTCGTCTGCCTTCAGTTTCCTGATGATCTCCTCATCCGCCGGGCAGAAGTCAAAATCGTCCAATTGCCTGGCGGTGATCCAGCGGCTGTCCGCATGCTCCAGCAGCTGGGGCTCCCCCGCCAAGATGTTGGCATGGTACAGGAACAACCGCACCTGAAGGTCCGGGTAGTCGTGGGTCACCTGCATGTACAAGTCCCCCACCTTCAAATCCACCGCCAGCTCCTCCCGGCATTCCCGGATCAGGGCCTCCTCATGGCTCTCCCCCGGGTCCACTTTGCCGCCGGGAAACTCCCACAAGAGGGCCCGGGCCTTGTCCGCCGGCCGCTGGCACACAAAAAAATGATCCCCCCGCCAGATCAGGGCGGCCACCACGTCCACCGCCTGCATCATGTCACCAGGCCCCGAATCAGCGCCAGCACCGCCTCGCTGCCGTCGGCGCCGGGCTCCTTTGCCATATTGGCCTTTAGGTGATCCGCCTGGTCCATCAGATCAAACAGCGCGGAAGCCAAGCTGTCCGGCGTCATCTGCTCCTGGGGCAATACCTTCGCCAGCCCGCGCTTTTCAAAATCCTCTGCGTTTACAATCTGGTCCCCCCGGCTGGCAGACAGGGGCAGGGGCACCAGCAGCATGGGCTTCTTCAGGGCCAGGAACTCCGAGATGGCCGTGGCCCCGGCCCGGGACAGCACATAGTCCGCCGCCGCCAGCACGTCGTTTAAGCCCTCGCTCACAAACTCCGCCTGGAAATAGCCCGGGGTGCCCTGAAGCTCCGGCGCCAGCTTGCCTTTCCCGCACAGGTGCAGCACGTCCACCCTGGGCAGGATTTGGGGCAGCGCAGCCCTCAAGGCCTCGTTCACCGCTTGCGCCCCCTGGCTGCCGCCCATCATCAGCAGCACCGGCTTCTTGCCGTCAAAGCCCGTAAAGGCCAGGCCCTTCTCCCGGCTGCCTTCAAACAATTCGGGACGCATGGGGGTGCCGGTGTGCACACCCTTTTTGCCCAGGGCCTTCGCGCACTCCGGGAAGGTGGTTGCCACCTGTTTGGCGAACACCGCGCTGATGCGGTTGGCCAGCCCCGGGGTGATGTCGCTCTCATGGGCCAATACCGGTATCTTGCGTAGCCAGGCCGCGGCCACCACCGGCACCGCCACAAAGCCGCCCTTTGAAAACACCAGGTCCGGCTGCACCTGGCCCAGAATCCTGTAGGACTGACAAAAGCCGGCCAGCACCCGGAAGGGGTCGCTCAGGTTGCGCCAGGAGAAATACCGGCGCAGCTTGCCCGAGGATATCGCGTGGTAGCGCACCCCGGCCTGGTCCGCCATCATCCCCCGCTCAATCCCCTCCGCCGTGCCGATATAATCCACCTGATAGCCTTCCGCCTGCAGCCGCGCCAGCAGCGCCAAATGCGGGGTCACATGCCCCGCCGTGCCGCCGCCTGTCAACACAATCTTTTTCATGCCCTGCCCCCCGCCGTCTTCGCATCCTGCTGCTGGTGCGCCCGGTGACGCCGGGCCGCGTTGGCCTGGTACAGCTGGCTCACCGCCACAATCAGGAAGACCACCGCCAGCATCACCGTGCACAGCGCGTTCACATGGGGCGGCACCCCCACCTTCACCGAGGAATAAATCTTAAGGGGCAAGGTGTTGGAATGGGGGCCGTTTACAAAGAACGAAATCACAAAATCGTCCATGGACATGGCAAAGGCCAGCAAACAGCCGGAAATCACCGCAGGCATCGCCAGGGGCAGGGTAATCGTGGTCAGCACCTTCAGAGGCGTTGCCCCCAAATCCCGCGCCGCCTCCTCCAGCCCCGGGTCTAATGATGCCAGGCGGCCCTTCACCGTGATATAGATATAGGGCACGCAGAACACCACGTGGGCCAGCACCAGGGTCACCATGCCAAAGGGCAGCCCCAGCAGGGTGAACAGCGCCAGGAGGGCAATCCCCAATATGATCTCCGGAATCATAATGGGCAGCACCGACACCTGCTCCCCCAGGGTGAGCACCGCGCCATAGCCCCGCCCCAGCAGACTCCGGCGCACCGGCCGTCGCACCAGGCCGATGGCCCCCAAGGTTCCCAGCACCGCTGAGAGCAGCACGCTCCACAGCGCAATCAGCAGCGAGGACCGCAACGGCGCGCCATAGCCCGTGATGGGGTCGAACAAATCCTGATACCACTGCAGCGAAAACCCCTCAAACTGGAAGTTCGCCGTGCGCCCCGGGTTGGAGTTAAACGAAAACAAAACCACCACCAGGATCGGCAGATACAGCAGCAGCAAAATCAATGCCATATACACATTCGCCCAGGGCGCGTTCTTCTTCATAGGGCTCCTTTCGGGGGGGGTAGGGATGCCGGGGCTTCCGCCCCGAACCCCGACAAGGGATTTCATCCCTTGACCCGGAATCCTGAACAGGGGGACAGCACATCACAAGCAGGCATCAGGTGCAACTTATCGGAAAATACGAAAAATTCTAAAGTCTTTTGGAGGTTTGGAACCTTTTCTTCAGAAAAGGTTCCAAGGGTCCTCCCGTCCCCTTAAAAAACCATACTTTCTGCCCGGCCGCCCATCCTGCGGTAAATCAATATGACGATTCCTGTCAAGGCCAGCAAGACCACCGACAGGGCGGCGGCGAAGGGCAGGTCCCGGCTTTTTAGGAGTTCGTTGTGGACCATGTTGCCCCAGAGCATGGTGTTGGAGCCCCCCAGGAGGTCGGACAGGAAGAAGAGGCCGATACTGGGGATGAAGGTGAGGACCAGGCCGGCCAGGATGCCCGGCAGGGTCATGGGCAGGGTGATGGTGAGGAAGGCCTTCATCGGGTTGGCCCCCAGGTCTCGGGCTGCTTCCACGGTGGACCAGTCCATGCGCTCCACGGCGGAGTAGACGGGCAGCACCATGAAGGGAATCATGGCATAAATCATCCCCACCTGCACGGAAAAATCGGTGTACAGCAGCTTGAGGGGCCGCTGGATGATGCCGATGGCCAGGAGGGCGGCATTGATGGGCCCGGAGGTGGAGAAGAGGATCTTCCAGCCATAGATGCGGATTAGGGCATTGGTCCAGAAGGGCACGATGAGGAGCATCATGATCCAGGTGCGTGCACGGGGGCTGGCCTTGGCCATGAAATAGGCAAAGGGATAGCCCAGCAGCATGCAAAACAGCGCCGTGTAAAAGGCCAGGCGCAGGGACTGGAGCAGGGAGCGCAGGTAGAGGGGGCTTAGGATGCGCTCATAGTTATGCAGGGTATAGGGCGCGCCTGCTGTGAAGTCCGCCCCCCTGGTCATCAGGGACAGGCCGATGATGTACATCAGGCCCAGGCCCACAAAGAGCACGGCGTAGAGCATCATGGGGAAGGCCAGGGGCTCCCGGGTGCGCAGGGTGCGGGCGGGGGCAGACATCAGCCTTCCTCCCGGTCGTCCCGCACCAGGACGCCGGCCTCCTTGTTCCAGTGGCAAAAGACGGTGCTGCCCAGCTGGGGCTCCGTTTCCCCCTCGGTGGTGGCCCGGGCGCGCAGCAGCTGGCCGTCGGGCAGGCGGATGGTGCTGCTGCGCTCGCCCCCGGCGTAGTGGCTTTCCACCAGCTCGCCAGACACCCAGCACTCGGCGTTGACGGGGCTGTTGGACAGGTGCAGCCGCTCGGCCCGGAGGGACAGCAGCAATTCCTCCCCCGGGGTAATCCAGTCGCTGTCCAGGCAGGGCAGGTTGAAGCCGGAGACATCCAGCAGCACCTCGTCCTCCTTCACGGCCTCGGCCCGGGCGCGGATTAAGTTGGTCTCCCCGATGAAGCTGGCGGCAAAGGCGGTCTGGGGCCTTTCATACAGGCCCTTGGGGCTGTCCAGCTGCACAAAGCGGCCCAGGCGCATCAGGGCGATGCGGTCGGACATGGTGAGGGCCTCTTCCTGGTCGTGGGTGATGTAGATGAAGGTGATGCCCAGCTTTTGCTGCATGCGCTTGAGCTCCTGCTGCATGCTGCGGCGCAGCTGCAGGTCCAGGGCGCCCAGGGGCTCGTCCAGCAGCAGCAGCTTGGGGGACAGCACCAGGCTGCGGGCGATGGCCACCCGCTGGCGCTGGCCGCCGGACAGCTGGGAGGGCATGCGTTTTTCATAACCGGTCAGCTGCACCAGGTCCAGCATCTCCGCCACCTTGTCCGCAATCTCCTTGCGGGGGGTGTTGCGCATGGTGAGGCCATAGGCGATATTTTTGTAGACATTCATGTGGGGGAAGAGGGCATAGTTTTGAAACACGGTGTTCACCGCCCGCTTTTCCGGGGCCAGGCGGGTGATGTCCTGGCCGTCCAGGTGGACGCTGCCGGCGGTGGGCATCTCCAGGCCGGCGATGATGCGCAGGGTGGTGGTCTTCCCGCAGCCGGAGGGCCCCAGGAGGGTGAGGAACTCCCCGGCGTAGACATCCAGGTCGATGCCGCTGACGGCCTCCTGGGTGTCAAAGGTCTTGCGCAGGCCCCGGAGGGACAGCAAAACGGGGGCGTCAGGCATCAGCTTCCTCCTGCAGGCGGGCAATCTGGGTGTTGATGCGGTCCAGGTGCCGCTGCTCCTGGCGCGCGATGAGCAAAAAGGTCTCCCGGGTGTTGCCGTGGGCGTTGTTGGCATAGGCATGGTATCGGGCCACGGCCCGCTCCTCTTCATCCGCGGCGTAGTGCAGCAGGGACAGGGGGGAGTCAAAGGCCCCCTCCCGCACGGCGCCGGCCAGGCCGCCGGAGAACAGGACGCTCTGGGCCTCGCCGTCCAGGAGCAGCTTGTCCTCCTCCGTGACCTCGCCCTCCAATAGCTGCAGGCGCAAAAAGCTGTCCAGGTGGGCCTGTTCCTCCCGGAGCAGGCTGGACAGCACCGCTTTCATCTCCTCCCCCGGGGCGAAGGCCATCAGGGCGCGCTCATACAGGGCCACAGCCCGCTGTTCCATCCGGGTAGCCACATAGACGGCCTGGGCAGAGGTCAGGTTCAGGTTGTCAGGCATGGTTCCTCCTTTTAAAAGGCGGGTTCGTCAGGCTTTGATCCGGGTGCCCGGGGGCAGGGGCGGCGGCGCGTCCGTCTGCTTGTCAAAGCCCAGGGTGCGGGCCACCACATACAGGGGCCTGCCCTTCACCTCCTCATACACCCGGGCCAGGTAGGCCCCCAGGATGCCCAGGGCGGTGAGGATGAGGCCGGTGCCCAGCACAATCAGCAGGTGGGTGACGGCAAAGGCGGTCTCCCAGCCCATGAAGTGGGTGATGACGCTTTTGATGACCATCACCCCGGCCACGGCCAGGAAAATAAGGCCAATCCACAGGGGCCACAGCAGGGGCTTTTCAGAAAAGCTCAACACGCCGTTGGCCGCCAGCCGCAGCATTTTTTTGAGGGGGTAGTGGGTTTCCCCGGCGAAACGTTTGTCCCTGTCATACAGCAGGGCCTCCTGCTTGAAGCCGGCCCAGGCGAACATCCCCCGCAGGTAGCGGGCGTGCTCGGGCATCTGCTTCACCACGTCCACCGCCGCCCGGTCCGCCAGGCGGAAGTCCCCGGTGTCCCGGGGGAAGACGTCCCCGGCCAGGTGCTGCAGCACCCGGTAGTACCACCTGGCGGTCAATTTCTTAAACCCGCTTTCCCCCTCCCGGCTTTTGCGCTGGCCGTAGACCACCTGGGCCCCGGCCTTCCAGCGCGCCGCCATCTGGGGAATCACCTCGGGCGGGTCCTGCAAGTCAGCGTCGATGATGACCACCGCATCCCCGGCGGCATAGTCCAGCCCGGCGGACACCGCCAGCTGGTGGCCGGCGTTCCTGGCAAAATGAATCACCCGGACATGGCGGTCCCGGGCGGCCAGTTCGTCCAGCATGGGGGCGGTTTGATCCTTGCTGCCGTCGTTGATGTAGAGGATCTCGTAGCGCTCCCCCATCCCTTCCATGACGGCGGTGAGCCGGGCATGGGTTTCTGCGATGCAGGCCTCCTCGTTATAGCAGGGGACCACGATGGAATAGACTGGGTTCATGGCGTCCTCCTTGACAGCGGGCAGTGGTCAGCCATTCTCTGAGCGCTGTTCACTGCCCCCTGATTGCTGAACACTGGCCGCTGAAATCACAGCATCTTGATCAGCATGTTCCGCTGCTGATCCGCGTCGCTTTTACCTCCGCTCCCATCCCGGGATACTGCGGCATGCCCGGGCTGACCGCTGCGGTGAAAGCTCCTTTCCCTTGAAGGCAGGCCTTCAAGGGGTGGGGGTGCCGGGTTACAGCATTTTGATCAGCATGTTCCGCTGCTGATCCATCTCCAGGGCCAGCACCTTTTCCTTCTCCAGGGCCTTGAGCAGGTCGGAGAAGCGCTTAAAGCCCACGGTTTTCTCCTGGAAGCCGGGGTAGAGGCTCTGGATGTCGGCCTTCAAGATGCTGGGGTTGATGCGCTCAAAGCCGTCGTCCTTGTAGTGGGACAGCTGCTCCCGGAAGGCCGCAATCCAGTTGTCCTTGGTCAATTCATCCTTGTCGGACTTGCCGGTTTCGCTGCTTTCTTCACCGGTCAGGGACACCATCACGTTGTAGTTGTCCGAGCGCACCTTGATGGTGCCATACTGCTGGGACAGCTTGGTGAGGAGCTTGAAAAAGGTGGTGGCGCCGTAGTTGCGCTCGTTGAAGTCCGGGCGCAGGCGCAGGAGGATACCCTTTAATTCGCTGGCGAACACCTCCTCCTCGCTGTGGTCGTCCAGGATGTTTTCCAGGGTCTTGAGCAGTTCGGACTCGTCCCCGCTGCCGTTGTCCTGGGCCTTCTTGGCCTTCTGGGGCAGGCGCCTGGGCCTTGCCTTGACGGTTTCCAGAAACTGGAACTCGTTGCAGGCGTTGATAAAAATGGTGCTGGCCACCTCCGAACGGGAGATGCCCAGCACGAACTTGCCCATGGACTTCAGCTTGCCCACCAGGGGGGTATAATCACTGTCCCCGGAGACGATGCAGAAGCTGTCAATCAGGGGGTTGGTGTAGGCCACCTCCATGGCGTCCAGCACCAGGAGAATGTCCGCATTGTTTTTCTGGGCCACCCCATAGCGCAGGGAGGGCACCACGGTGAAGGTGTTGGACAGCAGCAGCTCCTTTAAGCCGCCGAACTGCTCCGTGTAGCCATAGACCTTGCCCATCAGGATGTCGCCCCTGATTTTGACTTTTTCCAGAATGTTTTTTAATGTTTCGGCCTTGCCGCCGGCATTTTCCAGGTCGACAAAGACCGCGAACCGCGATGCACTCAAGTGAACCATCTCCTTTGTTTCGGGAATCCCCATTGCTCCGGCTGCGCCGGGCTTTGTTCAGTATAGCATAGACCCAGGCGCAATGGAAGAAAACGCGGCCCTGCAGCGTTGTATGGACGCAGCGGTTTTGCGCCGTTGTGATTGACACCGTAGCGAATCTGTAATAAAATTGTAACAACATTGGAAACCATTGAGGAGGCAGGCCCATGAAACGATTTTCCACATCCCTGTTCAGGAGGGCTTCCGCCCTGCTGCTGGCGCTGTTGCTGGTGCTGGTCAACCTGACAGCCCTGGCATCCCCCCAGCAGCAGGCCATCAGCCTGGAAATGCGCTATCCCGCTTCGGATGGCACGGAACGGGTGGTGGAGGCCCTGCCCGTCACCTACCCGGGCTATGAGAACGCCTTCTGGCTCCACGTGGACCCGGAGGCCCAGGCCCAGCCAGGGGCAGCCCTGCAGATCAACGACCTGCTGGGCCAGTACCCCGGCGGTTTTTCCATCCAGAACGGGACGGCGGTGAGCGATTACTACATCTTCGCCACGGACAGCCTGGCGGCAGACAAGGCCATCCCCTTCTTTGGCCTGGGCCAAAACGGCGAGCAGCTGGCGGAGTTCCGCCTGTTCATCAGCCTGGGCGTGGCCATGCCCCCGCCCCCGGAGGTGGAAGTTCAGCCTGCCGACATCACCGTCCTGTATGTGGACCAGAACAGCAATACCGAAATCACCCGGGAGACCCGCACCCTGCAGCCCGGGGCCAACACCGTGGTCCCCACCCCCGGCCTGGTGCCTGAGAATTATCAGTTAAGCGGCCAGGGCGAGTTCACTGTGACCGTGGACCAGAACGGCGCCGACACGCCCCAGGTGGTGTTCTACTACCAGGTGCAGATCCAGGCCGTGGACATCACCGTCCTGTATGTGGACCAGAACAGCAACACCGAAATCACCCGGGAGACCCGCACCCTGCAGCCCGGGGCCAACACCGTGGTCCCTACCCCCGGCCTGGTGCCCGAAAACTACACCCTCACCGGCCAGGGCGAGTTCACCGTGAATGTGGACCAGAACGGCGCAGACATGCCCCAGGTGGTGTTCTACTACCAGGTGCAGATTCAGGCCGTGGACATCACTGTCCTCTATGTGGACCAGAACAGCAACACGGAGATTACCCGGGAGACCCGCACCCTGCAGCCCGGTGCCAACACCGTGGTCCCCACCCCCGGCCTGGTGCCTGAGAACTACCAGCTGACTGGCCAGGGTGAGTTCACCGTGACCGTGGATCAAAATGGCGCAGACCAGCCCCAGGTGGTGTTCTACTATCAGATTCAGATCGCCCCGGCGGACATCACTGTCATTTATTTAGACCAGGACAACCAGGAGATTGCCCGGGAGACCCGCACCCTGCAGCCCGGCGCCAACACTGTGGTGCCCACCCCCGGCCTGGTGCCTGAGAATTACACCCTCACCGGCCAGGGCGAGTTCACTGTGAACGTGGACCAGAACGGCGCGGACATGCCCCAGGTGGTATTCACCTATCAGATTCAGATTGCACCGGCCGACATCACCGTCATCTATGTGGACCAGGACAACCAGGAGATCGCCCGGGAGACCCGCACCCTGCAGCCCGGTGCCAACACCGTGGTGCCCACCCCCGGCCTGGTGCCTGACAATTACCAGCTGACCGACCAGGGCGAGTTCACTGTGACTGTGGACCAGAACGGCGCAGACCAGACGGAAGTGGTCTTCCGCTATCAGATTCAGATTTCCGCCGCAGAGATTACCGTCATCTATGTGGACCAGGACAACCAGGAGATCACCCGGGAGACCCGCACCCTGCAGCCCGGTGCCAACACCGTGGTCCCCACCCCCGGCCTGGTGCCTGAGAACTACACCCTCACCGGCCAGGGCGAATTCACCGTGACTGTGGATCAGAACGGCGCCGACATGCCCCAGGTGGTGTTCTACTACCAGGTGCAGGTCCAGGCCGTGGACATCACCGTCCTCTATGTAGACCAGGACAGCAACACCGAAATTACCCGGGAGACCCGCACCCTGCAGCCCGGGGCCAACACCGTGGTCCCCACCCCCGGCCTGGTGCCTGAGAACTATCAGCTGACCGGCCAGGGTGAGTTCACCGTGACCGTGGACCAGAACGGCGCAGACATGCCCCAGGTGGTGTTCTACTATCAGATTCAGATTGCACCGGCCGACATCACCGTCCTCTATGTGGATCAAGACAACCAGGAGATTGCGAGGGAGACCCGCACCCTGCAGCCTGGCGCCAACACCGTGGTGCCCACCCCCGGCCTGGTGCCTGAGAACTACCAGCTGACCGGCCAGGGCGAGTTTACCGTGAATGTGGACCAGAACGGTGCCGACATGCCCCAGGTGGTGTTCTACTACCAGGTGCAGGTCCAGGCCGTGGACATCACCGTCCTCTATGTAGACCAGGACAGCAACACCGAAATTACCCGGGAAACCCGCACCCTGCAGCCCGGGGCCAACACCGTGGTCCCCACCCCCGGCCTGGTGCCGGAGAATTACACCCTCACCGGCCAGGGCGAGTTCACCGTGAATGTGGACCAGAACGGCGCCGAAATGCCCCAGGTGGTGTTCTACTATCAGATTCAGATCGCCCCGGCTGACATAACCGTCATTTATTTAGACCAGGACAACCAGGAAATCACCCGGGAAACCCGCACCCTGCAGCCTGGCGCCAACACCGTGGTGCCCACCCCCGGCCTGGTGCCTGAAAACTACACCCTCACCGGCCAGGGCGAGTTCACCGTGAACGTGGACCAAAACGGCGCGGACCAGAAGGAAGTGGTCTTCCGCTACCAGATTCAGATTGCCGCTGCCGACATCATCGTCCTCTATGTGGACCAGGACAACCAGGAAATCACCCGGGAAACCCGCACCTTGCAGCCCGGGGCCAACACCGTGGTGCCCACCCCCGACCTGGTGCCCGAGAACTATCAGTTGACCGGCCAGGGCGAGTTCACCGTGACCGTGGACCAAAGCGGCGCGGACCAGAAGGAAGTGGTCTTCCGCTATCAGATTCAGATTGCCGCTGCCGACATCATCGTCCTCTATGTGGACCAGGACAACCAGGAAATCACGAGAGAAACCCGCACCCTGCAGCCCGGGGCCAACACCGTGGTCCCCACCCCCGGCCTGGTGGCGGAGAACTACCAGTTGACCGGCCAGGGCGAGTTCACCGTGAACGTGGACCAAAGCGGCGCAGACCAGAAGGAAGTGGTCTTCCGCTACCAGATTCAGATTGCCCCGGCAGACATCACCGTCATCTACCTGGACCAGGACAACAAGGAAATCACAAGGGAGACCCGTTCCTTGAACCCCGGGGACAACACCGTGCTGCCCAACCATGACCTGGTGCCCCAGAACTACCAGCTCACCGGCCAGGCGGAGTACACCGTCCATGTGAACGCCCAGGGCGCGGACATGCCTGAAGTGGTCTTCCATTTCCAGGTGGTCATCAGCCCGGTGACGGTGTCCATCCACTACCGGGATAAAGCAGACGGCCAGCCGGTGGCGGGCAGCGTCACCCGCTCCTTTGGCCCGGGCAGCCATGAGGTCTATGCCCAGCCGGAAAACCTGAAGGAAGGTTATACCCTGCAGGGGCCGGATGTGCAAAACCTCACCGTGGATGCGCAGGGCGCCAGCCCCGCAGAGATCGTCTTTGAATACCTGGCCCCCCAGCCCACCGAAGCCCCCACGGAGGCCCCTACCGAGGCCCCCACCGAAGCCCCCACCGAAGCCCCCATCCCCGACAGCCAGGTCACCATCCGCTACCTGGACGACAAGGGCAACCCTGTTGCGGACCCCCAGGTGCAGACCCTGCCGGCAGGCACCCACACCATCAAGCCCAGCCCCAGCAACCTGCTTCAGGGCTACATCCTCACCGGCCCTGCCAGCTTTGAGGTGACCGTGGACAGAAACGGCGCCTCCCGCAGCGAACTGACCTTCATCTACCAGCTGGAGACCCCGGTGTCCCAGCCTGTGAACGTGCCGGTGTCCTATGTGGACAAGGACGGCAACAAGGTGGCCACGGACACCGTCTTCACCGCCGGGGAGGGCAAGCACCCTGTGCAGGCTGCCCCCGGTGACCTGAAGGAAGGCTACACCCTCAGGGCAGGGGAGGACGCCGTCAAATACGTCACCATCACCAACAACGAGGCCACCCCGGCCAGCCTCTCCTTCGTGTACGAGCAGATGGCTGCCCCCACCCCCACCGCGCCCCCCACCCCCAAGGCCGCCCTGGTGAAGGTGGTCTACAAGGCGGAGGACGGCACCCAGCTGTATACCACCACCGTGCCCTGCAAGGAGGGCGAGCAGACCCTGATTGAGGCCAACCTCAGCAATGTCAACACCACCATGTACCAGCTGGTGGGCGAATCCCGGTATATCATCACCGTGGACGCCAACGGCAACCCCAGCCAGCAGGAAGTGGTCTTCCTGTTCAAGGACATCACGGTGAAGAAGGCCGTGATCAAGATCCATTTCCGGGACGAGGCCGGCAGCACCCTGGCCCCCAGCCAGGAGCAAACCTTAAACCCCGGCACCACCTCCATCCACGCCCAGCCCGCGGGCCTGGCCCAGGGCTATGTCCTCAAGAGCGCAAGCCCCGTGGATGTGGTGGTGAACCAGAGCGGCGTCTCCAGCCAGGATGAGGTGGTCTTCCTCTACGAGAAGGCCGCCACCGCCACCCCCGTGGCCACCAGCACCCCGGAGCCCACCACCATCCCCTTTGACGTCACCACCATGGACCGCTATGCCTATCCCACCGGGGACAGCATCAACTTCCGCAACAGCCCGGATGCCTCGGCCAAGGACAACATCATCACCACCTTGAGCCAGAAGGACCTGGTGCACATCCTGGGCAGCATCAAAAACCGCCAGGGCGAGGAATGGTACCTGGCAGACGTGAACGGCCAGGAGGGCTTCCTCAAGGCCACCGTGGCCCGTCTCCTCACCTTCAACGAGGTGGCCGCCATCTTCGGCTGGACGCCGGAGCCCACCGCCAGCCCCGCCCCCAGCAGCGATCCCATGAAGGACGGCGAGATCATCGACCGCTGGGCCGAGGTGACGGTGAAAGGCGGGCTGAACCTGCGGGCCAAGGCCGACAAGAGCTCCAGCCGCATCACCACCCTGGAAACCGGCGAGCGCATCTGGGTCTTCACCCAGCAGACCGCCGGGAATGATATCTGGTTCAAGGTGAAGGCCGGCGGCAAGGACGGCTATGTCATGGCCGAGTACATCCGCCTGTACAGCCTGCAGGAGAGCGAGACCTACCAGGCCACCCTGGCCAGCCCCATGCCCTACCAGGCCACCCCCACCCCCACCCAGGCGCCGGTCACCACCGCGCCGCCCACCGATACCCCTGCGCCCACCGAGCCCCCCGCCGCATCCCCCACCCCGGCTGTCTACCAAGGCCCGGCCCTCACCATCCGCCAGGCCGCCTTGCGCACCGGCATCGGCCGCCAGGGCGAGCAGGTGATGGAGATGCTGGAGGTGAACACCCTGGTGCAGGTCTGGAACCAGACCTGGATTGAGGAGGAGGGCTGGAGCCAGGTGCAGGTCATCGCCGACAAGCAAATCGGCTACGTGCCCAACGCCTCCCTGCGCTATATCGACGACCAGGAGGCCGCCTTCTACCTGGCCCAGCTGGAGCCCAAGGTCACCGACGCACCGCCCCCCACCAGGCAGCCCGACCAGCGGGTGGGCTATTCAATCAGCCGGGGCGAGAACGTGCCCCTGCGGGCCTTCCCGGACACCAACGCCCAGATCATCGCCCTGCTGCCCGAAGGCGCCGTGGTGGGCGTGCGGGGCCAGGACTATACCGGCGGCGCCAGCTGGGAGGTGGTGCAGTACGGCGACAGCCTGGGCTATGTGCGCAGCGACCAATTGCGGATGCTGTCCGCCACCGAGGAAAAGAACTACCTGGATTCCCTGCGCACCCCCACCCCGGCGGTGCAGTTCACCCCGGAACCGGTCACCCTGAACAGCCCCTCCAGCTACGGCCACATCACCGCGGACCGGGTGCGCCTGCGCAGCGAGCCCAGCACCAGCAGCCGCGAACTGAAGCTGATGAGCAAGAACGCCTTCGCCCTGGTGTACAGCAGCGTGAAGCAGCAGGACGGCACCTGGTACCACATCAGCCAGGACGGCACCGTGGGCTATGTCCACGGGGACTTCTTCAAGGTGCTGCCCATGGGCGAATTGTCCACCTTCCTGCAAAGCCCGGATTATTTGAACGCCAACGCCGGCTCCCTGCCCGCCACCGGGGGCTACCAGCAGCAGGGACAGATTACCCCCCTGGAAAACTACAACAACACCGTCTGGCAAAACCCCAACCTGGTGAACCCCAGTTACGAGCCCTTCAACCCCCTGGGCTCCCCCACCCCGGCGGTGGAGATCATCGAATCCACAAGCCCCAGCCCCAGCGTCACCCCCACCGCCACCCTCATGACCGTGGAAGGCTTTGAGGAGCCGCCGGAGAAGCCCGATTCCGGCTTCCCCGTGGGCCTGCTGGCCGTGGGCATCATCGCCATCCTGGGCGGAGGCGGCTACTACGCCTACCACCTCTACAACCAGAACCAGAAGCGGGCCGCAGCCCGGGCAGCCCAGCGCAGGGCCCAGGTGGCCCAGCAGGCCGGACAGCCCCAGGCCCGCCCGGCCCAGCCCTCCCCCTACACCCCACCCCGCCCCGGCACCCCCCAGGGCACGGCCCAGTACCGGCCGCCCCAGCAGGGCACCCCGGGACAGACCCCGCCGGTGACCCCCCAGGGCACCACCCAATACCGGCCGCCTCAGCAAGGCGCGCCTGGGCAAACCCCGCCGGTGACTCCTCAGGGCACCACCCAATACCGGCCGCCCCAGCAGGGCGCGCCCGGACAGACCCCGCCGGTGACCCCTCAGGGCGCCACCCAATACCGGCCGCCTCAGCAAGGCGCGCCTGGACAGACCCCGCCGGTGACCCCTCAGGGCACCACCCAGTACCGGCCGCCCCAGCAGGGCACCCCGGGCCAGACCCCGCCGGTGACCCCCCAGGGCACGGCCCAATACCGGCCGCCTCAGCAAGGCGCGCCGGGCCAGACCCCGCCGGTGACCCCCCAAGGCACGACGCAATACCGGCCGCCCCAGCAGGGCGCAGCAGGTCAGCAGACCCGGCCGGTCCAGGGCGTCCAGCCGCCGCCTGCAAAGCCTGCGGAGCCCACCACCGGCACAGCCAGACCGGGGGAGGCTGCCCCCAAGGGCCCGGAGACCCCGGGCAGGGACAGCGCCACATCCCCTGAGCAGCGCCGCCGCCGCTCCGACCGGCACGGCAACGCATAAACACATTCCCACACAACCAGCAGCCGGGCAGTTCGCCCGGCTGTTTTGTCCTGAATGCCTTGCGCAAGAACTCCTTCGCGTCTATACTGAATAAGCCTGTGTTTCCGGCGGTTAATACAATAATCTGTGGAACTTCAGGCATCATGCAAGAAAACAGGAAGGATGTTCGTTTGATGAGTGACAGCAGTCATGCCCAGGTCAACCAGCCGGTCAGCGATGCGCAGATTGAGCAGTTGTACCTGGACTACGGCACCGATGTCCTGCGCATGAGCTATTCCTACCTGGGCAACCGCCAGCAGGCTGAGGACGTCACCCAGGACGTGTTTGTCCGGCTGATGGAAAACCGCCCGGTTTTGAAGCCCGGCAGTGAGAAATCCTGGCTGCTGAAGGTGGCTCTCAACCGCTGCCGGGACCACTGGCGCTCCTCCTGGCACAAGCGGGTGCTGCTGGGCAGCAAGGTGCTGGAAATCATCCCCGATGACGACCAGATCGACAACCGCCTGGAAAAGGAAGCCCTGATGCAGGCGGTGAACGCCCTGCCCCAGGCCGAGAAAGAGGTCTTCCTGCTGTTTTACTACCAAAACCTGTCCACCCAGGAGACAGCCGCCGTGCTGGATGTGCCCGAGGGCACCGTGTCCAGCCGCCTGTCCCGGGGCCGGGCCAAACTACGAGATTTTCTGGATGGAGGCGAGGAACCATGATCCGAGGGGATCAATTCAAACAGGTCGCAGATGAGGCCTTGGGAGGGCTGGTGGCAGGGCCCGCAATCCTCAACCGCGCCAAAATGCAGGTGGCAGCCGGCGGGCAGAAAAAGCCTGCCCTCAGCCTGCGCCGGGGGATGGCCCTGGCCATGAGCCTGGTGCTGTTGGTGAGCCTGGGGGCGCTGGTGATTCCCCAGCTGAATCAGCCCGCCATTCCCGTGGTGGACACCCTGCAGTCCGGCAACGGCCAGGAAGAGTTGTTCCGCACAACGGCCGATCTGCCCCGGGGCAGCCTGGTGCTGTCCTCCGAGGAAAAACCGGCCTACAAGGGCATCTGGGAGCGGGGCGCCGGGGCCAACTTCCCCCTGCTGCGGGTGGATGGCCGCTTCTACCGCATGCTCACCCATCCCCAGGATGTCAGCGCCTTAACCGGCGCCAGCCTGGGCCAGGTGGCAGTCTTCACCGATGAGCCCGACCTGGACACCGGCAGCGCCCTGTTGTCCAACGTGGCCGCCATGAACGCCGGGGTATACAGCGTCTCCGGCATGCCCGCAGCCGCCGCCGTGGCTGCCGAGGTCAACGGCAGGCTGCGCCTCTTCCAGCGGGTGGCCTATGCCGGCAACGCGCTGGTGGGCAGCGAAAGCCTCAAGGACCTCATCCCCCGGGGCGCCGCCGCCCTGCAGCTGTCCGATGTGGGCACCGTGTCCGATCCCGCCCAGGTCAGCCGCCTGATGGACATCCTCCTCTCTCAGTCCAGTTACCAGGGCAGCAGCAGCCGCAGCGGCAAGCAGGCCCTCCTCATCCAGTATGACAACGGCGTGGTGCTGCAGCTGGCCGTCTCCGGCGACAGCCTGATGGGCAGCGGCACCTGGGCCAACCCCGCCTTCTTCACCGCCTTCGCCGAAGCTGTTCAGTAAGCCTTCGCCACCTGATTCATCCAAAGCCCCTGCGGGGGCTTTTTTCATGTATAAACAGGTCGTACCTTGCTCAATTGTTCAAATCCCGGGGCATATGCTATACTTTTGGCTGCATGGGCCTGGGCAGGGATCCCCCTCGCGCAGGCAGAGCGTATGATAGCGGATGCAGATCCGCATGTGATAAAGGAGACAAGATGACACAATTCACCTACAGCAAGGACAAGATCAAAGCCTCCATCCTGGGCAAGCTTCAGCGCTATTACGGCAAGACCCTGGCAGAGGCCACCCCCTACCAGCAGTATTATGCCGTGGCCTCCACCCTAAGGGACCAGATCATGGAAAAATGGGTCCACTCCCGGGAGCGGGACAAAAAGGAGGGCGGCAAGCGGGTCTACTACCTCAGCATCGAGTTTTTGCTGGGCCGCGCCATGTTCAACAACGCCTTGAACCTCCTCTCTACCCGGGAATACACCCGTGCCCTCACCGAGCTGGGCATCTCCTGGCAGGACATCATCTACGAGGAGCCGGAGCCCGGCCTGGGCAACGGCGGCCTGGGCCGCCTGGCCGCCTGCTTCATGGACAGCCTGGCCACCCTGGACCTGCCTGCCATGGGCTGCACCATCCGCTATGAGTACGGCCTCTTCCGCCAGAAGCTCTCCGGCGGCCAGCAGATCGAATCGCCCGACGACTGGCTGCAAAACGGCAACGTCTGGGAAATCGCCAGCATGGAGGACGTGGTGGAGGTGCACTTTGAAGGCAAGGTGGTCACCACCCAGCAGGACGGGCGCACCGTCTTCACACTGCAGAACTACCGCACCGTGGAAGCCGTCCCCTACGACATGCCCGCCATCGGCTACGACAACCAGCGGGTCAATGCCCTCAGGGCCTGGCGCGCCCGCAGCAAGCAGAGCCTGGACCTGGCCGTCTTCTCTGCCGGGGACTACCTCAACGCCACCAAGGAGCAGGACCTGGCCAACGTCATCTCCAAGGTGCTCTACCCCGAGGACAACCACTACGAGGGCAAGACCCTGCGCCTGTGCCAGCACTATTTCCTGGTGTCCGCCAGCCTCCAGTATGCCCTGAAGGACTTTGAGCGCCGCCACGGCACCGACTACAGCCAGCTGCCTGAGAAGGCCGTCTTCCACATCAACGACACCCACCCCGGCCTGGCGATTGCCGAGCTCATGCGCCTGCTCATCGACGAGAAGGGCCTGGGCTGGGACGAGGCCCAGGCCATCACCAACCGCTGCATGGCCTACACCAACCACACCATCATGGCCGAAGCCCTGGAGCGCTGGCCCCAGGACCTGCTCCGCACCCAGCTGCCCCGGATCTTCATGATCCTGGAGGAGATGAACCGCCGCCTCAGCGAGCGCCTCTGGAACCGCTTCCCCGGGGAGTGGGACAAGATTGCCAGCATGTGCATCCTGGCCTATGACATGGTGCACATGGCCAACCTGTGCATCTCCCAGTCCTTCAGCGTCAACGGCGTCAGCCAGCTCCACGGCGACATCATCAAAAACGACACCTTCCGGGACTACGGCCTCATGATGCCGGAGAAGTTCTCCGCCATCACCAACGGCGTCACCCACCGGCGCTGGCTCATGGCCTGCAACCCCAGGCTTAGTGACCTCATCACCGAGGCCATCGGCGACACCTGGAAGAAGGAGCCGGAGGCCCTGAAGGAGCTGCTGCCCTTCCGTGACGACGCCGCCTTCCGGGAGCGCTTCGCCCTCATCAAGCGCCAGAACAAGGACGTCTTCAACCAGTTCTTAACCCGCCGCCAGAACATGACCGTGGACCCGGACTTCATGTTTGACGTCCAGGTGAAGCGCCTGCACGAGTACAAGCGCCAGCTCTTAAACGCCCTCCACGTCCACGTCCTGTACAACCGCATCATGGACGACCCCGCCTTCACCATGCCGCCCCGGGTCTTCGTCTTTGGCGCCAAGGCCAGCCGCGGCTATTTCAAGGCCAAGATGATCATCCGCTACATCCTGGCCCTCTCCCGGCTCATCGACAAAAGCCCCCGGGCCCAGTCCATGCTGAAGGTGCTCTTCATCGAAAACTGGAACGTCTCCGCCGCCGAGGCCCTGATCCCCGCCTCCGACCTGTCGGAACAGATCAGTACCGCCGGCAAGGAGGCCTCCGGCACCGGCAACATGAAGCTCATGATGAACGGCGCCGTCACCATCGGCACCCTGGACGGCGCCAACGTGGAGATCTCCGAAGCCGTGGGCCTGTCCAACATCTACCTCTTCGGCATGACCGCCGAGGAAGTGGCCGCCCTGTACAAGGAAGGCACCTACGCCCCCATCCAGCACTTTGAGCAGAACGTGGAAATCAGGAAGGCCTTAACGCAAATGATCGACGGCACCCTCTTCCCCGACAACCCCGCCGTGGTGCAGATGCTCTACCACGACCTGCTCTTCGGCTCCGGCGGCGGCAAGCCCGACAATTTCTTCGTCCTCAAGGACTTCGGCTCCTACGCTCAGGCCCACGACCGGGTCAGCCAGGACTTTAAGGACCGGGAGCTCTGGCTCAAAAAGGCCATCACCAACACCGCCATGTCCGGCTACTTCTCCACCGACCGCACGATTGCGGAGTATAATCAGAAGATCTGGAAGTTGAAGTAAGGACGAGAAAACCGGAGAACGTATAGACGATGGGAACGCTGGGGGCATTCTTGAAAGAATGCCCCCAGACCCCCTAAGAACTTTGGAATTGGATGAATTGCTTTCACAACTCAAGAAAAAGTCACTGATCTGAAACTTTGCTTTTATCAGTTATCCTTTCAAAAATGAAGAAATATTAAAGTCTTTTTGCTTCTTTTTCTTCAGAAAAAGAAGGGTCCCCCGTCCCCCGTCCCCGTCCCCGTCCCCCGTCCCATGACGAAAGGAAGCCCTCTTTGAAAACGAAGTTGACCCTGCAGCAGCTGGCCTTTGCGGGCATTACAGCGGCCTTGTATGTGGCGCTGACCCTGGCCTTTGCGCCCATCAGCTTTTCCCAGATTCAGTTCCGGGTGTCCGAGGCCCTGACCCTGCTGCCGGTGCTGTCCCCGGCCGCGGTGCCGGGGCTGTTTATCGGTTGCCTCACGGCCAACCTGATCACGGGCCAGCCTTGGCAGGACGTGGTCTTCGGCTCCCTGGCCACCTTTGCGGCTGCCCTGCTGACCCGCCGCTTCCGGAAGAATGTGTATGTGGCGGCGCTGATGCCGGTGGTGGTGAACGCCCTGGTGATTGGCCTGATGCTGCATTTTGTGTATGGGCTGCACCCCTATATCAGCGTCCTCACCGTGGGCGCCGGCCAGGCGGTGGTGTGCTACCTGCTGGGGGTGCCCCTGGTGAAGGTGCTGGAGAACCGGAAGCTGCAGCTGCCCTGAGTCTTGATGAAAACTGAATATTAGCTCATTTACGATTTACTCATGTATGCCTGAGCAATTCTTGACCCCCCCCGAAAAAAAGCATATAATCAGTGCAGATGGTGATACCCATAGAACGCATTCATCAAGGGTGCTGTTACATATCTGTCAGAAACTGGCAGAACCGGGATTTCTCTGATGCCGTGCCCCTGATGACAAGGAGGACACCCCATGAAAAAAACCCTGGCCCTGCTTTTGCTCTGCGCCCTGTTGATGGGATCGGCGCCTGTCGGGCAGACGGAAGCAGCTAAAGCCGCCGGCACCGGCAGCCTGGACCTGGGCTATGAACAGGCTGAGGTGCTTTTGTACCATTCTGCCGTGGTGTTTCAGGGCCGCATCCTGCTGACGGATCACACCCGGCTATATGCCTGGCAGCCGGGGGAGCAAGAGGTCTCAGTCCTGGCAGATTTCTCCCGGCTGGCCAAGGATGCCGACATGGTCTTTGGGGGCAGCCCCTTGCTGGCTGCCGGGGAGGAGGGCCTGTTTGTCCTGGATGTCCATGGCGGGCAGCTGTTCTCCCTGGACCTTGCAGGCGCGCCCCGCCTGAACCCGCCTGTTGAGGTGGATACCGACCTCCTCCTGGAGGGGCAAAGCATGCCGGAGGGCCTGTTTGTCCCCTATGTTCCCCGGCAGGCCCTGGTCCAAAACGGCCGGCTGTACATCCTGGATGAGGGCCGGGGCGGCACCGGCTCCCCCTTGTACAGCTTTGACCTGGCAAAAGGCGGCGCGCCCCGCAGCCACCAGGCCGAGGGCCTTCTGGCCCTGAGCCCCTACGGGGAGGGGCTGCTGCTGGCCCTGCTGCAGGAGGAGCGGACCCAGGCCAGCCAGGCCATCACCCAATTGGGACTGCGCCTGGCCATCCTGGACCCGGTCAGCGACAGCATCACAACCCTGGCCGCCACCGACCTGCCCCCCGGCATGGCCCAGGCCCAGATGGCCTACGACCAGGACCGCAAGCTGGCCTATGTGCAGTCCGGCGACCGGGTCTACCAGGTGGACAGCCAGGGCAAAAGCGCCGTCTGCGCCTACCTGCGGCCCGCTTCCGGCATGCCGGTCACCGGCAGCCTGCAGCTGCTGTCCGGGGACAGCCTGGTCTTTGTGAACCACAACGGCATC